>ENA-UOOI01000838-UOOI01000838.1-fermentation-metagenome-genome-assembly--contig:-NODE-838-length-36822-cov-21.275519_pt1 | contig 36822 bp, 27 predicted proteins | sample MGYA00245779_ERZ724027 | MGnify/ENA primary metagenome ERZ724027 (study PRJEB28704, sample SAMN03018318) | fermentation metagenome | biome: anthropogenic terrestrial biome; feature: soil; material...
AAAGTTCTTTTGAGAGTTGTTCTATTACCTCTATATTCCTGTCATCTACATTTCCAGGTGTCAGATAGAAAGAAAGAATTTCACCCCTGTCATTTATGACAAGATGAAGGTTGAAGCCATAAAACCACCCTGTTGAACTCTTTCCCCTTTCTGCAATTCCTTTAAAAACCTTGTGGGAATGTATTCTCCTATTATGACATACATCTAAAGTGGTGGAACCAATGCTTCCTGCATTAGTTCTACAAACCTGTTATAGCTTACAAGCTTAGGGAAATAAGGTCTTAGAACAGTTGATACATACTTTGTATAATAGGCTTTGAAATTTCTGTAGGATGATAAGTGAAAGTATATTAACAAAAATTTTTGTAATCATCTGTTAGTGTAAATTACATAGTTTAGTTTCAACTAAATCTAATTTGGTATTTACTGTGTGGATAAATAAATGTAATATAAGATATAATAGTATAATTCAAAAATAGCTCTGGGGGTGTATTGTATTTGATATTTGGTGTTGGAGTAGATATAGTTGAAATTAGAAGAATTAAGGAAGCCATTGAAAAACATAATACTTTTATAGATAGAATTTTCAGCAAAAATGAGATAGAGTATCTTAAAAATAGAAATTTGAGGCCTGAATTTGTTGCAGGCAGGTTTGCAGCAAAAGAAGCTGTTGTTAAATCCTTGGGTAGTGGATTTAGGGGTTTTGATTTTAAAGATATAGAAATAGACAGAACTGCTTCTGGAAGACCAACTGTAATATTGAAAGGAAAGGCTAAGTTGATGGCAAATAAGTGTGGAAATTATAAAATCCATCTGAGTATATCTCATGGTGTAGACAATGCTATAGCTTATGCCATAATGGAGGTTGATAAGATTGAAGATATCCACTGTAAAGATGTCTAGAGACATAGATAATTATGCTATAGGCCAATTAAAAATACCTGGTATTGTTCTGATGGAAAATGCAGCATTAAAAGTGCTTAAAAATATAAATTTAACGAATTGTAACTCTTTCTGTGTAATATGTACCCGGGGTAATAATGGAGGAGATGGTTTTGCAGTAGCAAGGCATCTTTATAATTCAAATAAAAAAGTGCAGGTGTTTTTGGTAGGCAAGGAAGAAGGCATGAGTGAAGATTGTAAAGTTAATTATACTATTTTAAAGAATTTGGGATTGAATATATTAAGATTAGATTGTGAAGAAAAAGAAAAAATGGATATTCTTAAGGAATGCATACAAAAAAGTGATGTTACAATTGATGCATTGTTTGGAACAGGAATTTCCAGAGAAATAGCAGGGATACAAAGTGCTGTTATATCTTTAATGAATGAAAATAGCAACTATATAATTTCTATAGATGTTCCTTCAGGTCTCAATGGAGATACAGGAAAGGTTTTAGGAAACTGTGTAAGAGCTGATATAACTGTGACTTTTCAATTATATAAAAAGGGATTCTTGACATATGGAACTGATGAATTCACAGGAAAAGTATTAGTTGAGGATATAGGAATACCTAGAGAAGCTGTTAAAAAATTTGATATTAGTTATTTTATTATTGATAAGAATTTTGTCAGGAAAATCTTAAAAGGGAGAAATAAATTCTCGCATAAGGGAGATTATGGAAGAGTATTTGTTATAGCAGGTTCCAGTGGATTTACTGGTGCTGCCTATATATGTACAGAAGGAGCCATAAGAAGTGGTGCAGGACTTATTACTTTAGGCTGTTATAAAGATGTCAGAGCAATACTCAGTTCAAAGCTTATAGAAGGTATGACTGTAGATTTAAGTGAAACTATTGATTTAGAAAAAACCATGGAAAAGAGTGACGTTATTGCCATAGGTCCTGGCATGGGAAACAATAAAGATACATTGAAGTTAGTAGAAAAAGTTATAAGAAATTTTACAAAAACTGTAGTAATAGATGCAGATGGAATTAATGTTTTAAGTGAAAATCTTCATGTTTTAGAGGACAAAAGGTGTACTGTAATTTTAACTCCTCACCTGGGAGAAATGTCCAGAATTACTGGCCTTGATGTTGAATATATAGAGGAAAATAGAATTCAGGTGGCAAAAGAGTTTGCAAAAGAAAAAAATGTAATTGTACTTTTAAAAGGATATAATACAATTATTACAGATGGAAATTTGGTAGCTGTAAATTCTACAGGAAATTCCTCAATGGCTTCAGGAGGCATGGGGGATTGTTTAACAGGAATTATAGCTTCTTTCATAGCCCAGAAATATAGTATTTTTGAAGCAGTATGTGCTGCAGTTTTTGTGCATGGATATTGTGGTGATAAATTATCTGAAAGTATGTTTTGTGTTAATGCAAGTCATATTTTAAAGGAACTTCCCTTTTCAATAAAAGAACTGATAGAGTAATTTAGGGTAAACCATTAAATTAAAAAAGTAATATAAAAAGACATAATAGAATAGATTAGTAGTGAAAAATTGTGAAATGCGGAGGTACAAAGTGAGAAAGAAATTAATACTTGGAATTATGTCTTTTGCTTTAATTATATTTTTTTCATCTTGTAATAAAAATACAAAAAATACAGAAGAGATAATATACTATTTGAAGGATTTAAATAGTTATAGCTGTAATGTAAATATATCCATAAAAAATTCTAAAGAAGAAATAAAATATAGTGGAAAACAATTTTATCATGTTAAATATGGTAATAGATTAGAGCTTGGAAAAGATGAAATAATTTTTTATAAACAAGATAAGGTAGTTGCAAAACGTATTGGAAATGGCAGTATATGCAATTACAATAAAAATTTTGATAGTCTGTTTAAGTTTTGCTTTATAAATCAATATATATCGTTGATCTATACTAATGAAAAAATTGAAAATTCATTCCAGAATATAAATAATCAGCAGTATCAAATTATACATCTGGATATACCGGGAAATAATAAAAATATAAGTAAGGCAGAATTATATGTAAGTACAAAAAACAGTACTCCCACATATTTGATAATATATGATTCTGATGGAAAGGAGAGGGTAAAAGTACAGTATACTGAGTTTAAAGCCAATCCAGAATTAGGAAAAGATGTGTTTGACATAAGTTAGTTCTTATTTGGAAGACTTTTAATTTTTATAATATATTCACATTCATAATAAAAAAGGTATATAATTTTAGTATGTTTTTATTTTTAATAAATAAGATTATAAAAGATGAGGTGATATATTATGTTTCAAAAGTATAGACCTGTTTGGGAAGAAATTAACTTAGACAACCTTCTATATAATATAGGACAAATAAAGTCTAAAATAGGAGATAAGGAATTGGTAGGCGTTATTAAGGCCGATGCTTATGGTCATGGAGCAGTGGAAGTTGCAGAGGTATTGTTAGAAGCTGGAATAAATAGATTTGCTGTAGCAGTTTTGGAAGAGGCAATAGAACTTAGAAAAAATAAAGTTGAAGTTCCTATAATGGTGCTTGGTATAATACCAGATGCATTTTTAGATGAAATAATTGACTACGATATAGAACCTATAGTACCTTCTTATGACTATGCAGATAAATTGTTTAAATTAGCACAAGGCAAAGATAAAAAAATAAAAGTACATATTGCATTAGATACAGGTATGGGAAGAATAGGATTTCCCATAGAGTCAGATAGTGTAGAAGAGATAAGTAAAATAAGTAAATTACCCAATATGGAAATACAGAGTTTATTTTCACATTTTTCTACAGCAGATGAAGTGGATAAGGCATATAGTTACGAGCAATTTAAAAAGTATGAATTATTATATGAAGAATTGATAAAGAAAAATGTGAAAATAAATATGAGAACTATATCAAACAGTGCGGCTATAATGGAATTGCCTGATACTTATTGTGATTTAGTTAGACCTGGCATAATAATGTACGGGTATTATCCTTCTGCAGAAGTGGAAAAGAAGAATTTAAGTATAAAACCCATAATGACTTTAAAAGCCAATGTAGTTTATGTGAAGACACTAGAATCAGGGAGCTATATTGGATATGGAAGAAAATTTAAATGTGCTAGAAAAAGTATAATAGCCACATTGCCTCTGGGATATGCGGATGGATATACTAGAAGATTATTTGGCAAGGCAAAGGTTATCATAAATGGCAAGTTTGCTCCAGTGGTAGGGAATATATGCATGGATCAATGCATGATAGATGTAACAGATGTAGGTAAGGTTAATGTAGGGGATGAAGTTATACTTATAGGAGAAAAGAACGGACTGAAGTTTAATGCGGATGATATAGCTGAAATTATTGGAACCATAAGCTATGAAGTACTTTGTATGATAAGCAAAAGGGTTCCAAGGGTATATATAAAAGGAGGGGAGGTAGTTAAAGTTAAAAATTATTTGATATCAAGTGATTTAGAAGTTATGTAAGGTAGAAATTAGCTTATATTCTATATTCTTTAAATTAGGAGATAAGTACTGCTTCTGACCCTAATAAGTTTTTCTAAGGCTTATATGTATATAAACATTAGAGTTGTGAATATAAATTTTAAAATTGGTATAATATATAATAAATGATTAAATGATAGAATAAAAAATTTGTTTTCAAATATATAAATACAATTTTTATGTAATATAGATTTTATTGCAATTTATCCGAACGCTGCCATTGCTAACACTCCCATCTTCTTTAAAGTGGGAGATAAACACTGCTACACGCTTGGATAAGTTCTTCCCCTAAAGGATAACGTATATCTAAGTGCTAAAGACATAAAAACACTAAGAATACTGTTAATAAGGCTCAGATGGAGATATATTTCTCTATAGTAAATTCCACCTGAACCTAAGAATCACTTGATTAGTGTATACGAGAAATATAAATCTTGTTACTAGATATTGTGTATTTTATTATAAATTGAAAATAAACACATATATACATAAATTAATATCCAATATTTTACATAATAAATCATAATATGCTTAAATAGAGACGTATAAAAGATTATATTAAATATTTATGAAGATAAAAAGCCCTATGTAAAAAATTACAAGTAGAAAAATGATGAAATTATAGATAATTTCTTTGACACAATTATAGATTTGGTACTATAATTGGTTTGTATATATCTTTCGCTTAGGGTAATAGGAGGTATTAATTTGTATATGTCAACTTCAAAAAGATTAGTAATAAACCTCTCAGAAACACTATATAATGAATTCAACAAGGCACTCAAAGAAGATTGCAAAAAAAGAAGTGAATTTATTAGGGAAGTTATCATATTATATATTAGTGAGAAAAAAAGGTTAAATAAAATATCAGAAATGGAAAAAGGGTATAGGGAAATGGCGCAGCTTAATCTTGAATTCGCAGAAATGGGCTTTGCAAGTGACATGAAAGAATTTAAAGAATATGAAGCGAAGCTTTCGGAGAGTGATTTGCAAGATGACAACAATAGTGAAAAGAGGAGATATATTTTATGCTGATTTAAGTCCAGTGGTTGGTTCTGAACAAGGAGGGGTAAGGCCTGTTATAATAATACAAAATGATGTAGGCAATAAATACAGTCCTACAGTAATTGTTGCAGCTATTACCTCTCAGATAAATAAAGCAAAACTTCCAACACATGTAGAAATATCATCAGAAGCTTATGGACTTAATAAAGATTCAGTGGTATTGCTTGAACAAATAAGGACTTTAGACAAAAGAAGATTGAAGGAAAAGATTGGCCACATGACAGATGTTGACATGGAAAAAGTGGATGGAGCACTTTTAGTAAGTGTTGGACTTCAATAAGTACTCCATATAAAATTAATTATGTGCCAATGATTTTAATTTTATAAATAACTTTACCGATATAACCCCCTGTGGTTTACCACAGGGGTAAAGTTTTGTATGGTTTTTATATATAAAAATAAAATTTTATGTTAAAATAACTATAAAAAGTTTTTAGTTTATTTTAGGAGGTTAAGTTTGTGGAAAAAAATATAGAGAAACTTGAGAAGATTGCAGTGTCTATAAGAAAAAATATAATAAAAATGCTAACTAAAGCTGGATCGGGGCATCCAGGAGGTTCTTTATCCATAGTAGAAATTTTGACTGTTCTATACTTTTATGAAATGAATATCAATCCACAGAATTTTAGGGATTTAAATAGGGATAGATTTGTACTTTCGAAAGGTCATGCTGCTCCTGCACTTTATAGCACCCTTGCTGAAAGGGGATATTTTAATGTGGATGAACTTCAATCCCTTAGAAAATTAGGTTCTATGCTTCAAGGTCATCCTAACATGAATGATGTACCTGGGGTAGATATGTCCACAGGATCTTTAGGTCAAGGGGTATCTGCAGCAGTAGGAATGGCACTAGGCGGCAAAATTGACAATAAGGAGTATAGGGTATATACCATACTTGGAGATGGAGAACTTGAAGAAGGAGAAGTATGGGAAGCTGCTATGGCTGCAGCACACTATAAACTAGATAACCTTACAGCTTTCGTAGATGCTAATGGACTTCAAATAGACGGCCCTTGTGAGGAAGTAATGTCTGCATATCCTATTTCAGATAAATTCAAAGCATTTAACTGGAATGTTATAGAGGCAGATGGTCACAGCTTTAAAGAACTCATAGAGGCTGTTGAGGAGGCTAAATCAGTTAAAGGCAAACCTACTGTGATAATTTGCAGTACTGTTAAAGGTAAAGGGGTTTCTTTTATGGAAAACCAGGTGGGCTGGCATGGAACAGCACCTAATATAGAACAATGTGAGAAAGCTTTAAGTGAAATAGGAGGTGAAGAGTAATGTCAAATAAGATAGCAACTAGAGAAGCTTATGGAAAGATATTATTGGAATTAGGAGAAAAAAATGAAAAGATAGTGGTTTTTGATGCAGATTTGTCCAAATCCACTAAAACATGCAACTTTGGAAAAGCATATCCTGAAAGGTTTATGGATATGGGTATAGCTGAATCTAATATGATGGCAGTAGCTGCGGGGATTTCTACCTGTGATAAAATACCTTTTGTAAGTACCTTTGCTATATTTGCCACAGGAAGGGCTTTTGAACAAGTAAGGAATTCAATATGTTATCCTAATTTAAATGTTAAAATATGTGCTACTCATGCAGGAATTACTGTAGGGGAAGATGGAGCATCTCACCAGTCTGTGGAAGATATATCCCTTATGAGGAGTATACCTAATATGACAGTTATATGTCCAAGTGATGCAGTAGAAACAGAAGAGGCTATTAAAGCTATAGTGGATAAGAAGGGTCCCTGTTATGTAAGGCTTGGAAGATCCGGGGTCCCTGTTATAAATGATAATAAAGATTATAAATTTGAAATTGGGAAATCGGTGAAATTACGGGAAGGTAAAGATGCAGTGATTATATCCACAGGTATAATGGTAGATGCAGCACTAGAGGCTTATAATATATTGGCTGAGGAAGGTATAAAGGTGTCAGTTTTAAATGTACATACAATAAAACCTATAGATAAAGATCAGATAATAAAAGAAGCTAGAGGAGCAGGCGTTGTTATAACTGCGGAAGAGCATAGTATTATTGGAGGACTTGGCTCTGCAGTGTGTGAAGTTTTAAGTGAAAACTTGCCTACTACTGTAGTAAGAGTGGGGATAAAGGACACTTTTGGGGAAAGTGGCAAGCCTGCTGAACTTTTGAAGGCTTATGGATTAACGGCAGAAGATATAGTTAAAGCAGTAAAAAAGGGATTGACATTAAAATAAATTATTATAAAAACGATGCTATAGAATTTTATAACATCGTTTTTTTATGGATCATCTTGAAGCAAACATAATGTAAATACTATTTTAATAGTTTATTTAATGTTAATAATTTTACAATTTTGGTTCTTCACCCTTTATGATATAATAAACTTTATAATGTGACAGTTTTTGAAAATGTATTAAGTATGAGGAGGTTTACATGATAGAGTTTAAAAACGTAAGTATGGTTTATAATAATAACATATTTGCATTGTCTAATATAAATTTGGAAATAGAAAAAGGTGAATTTGTTTTTTTAGTGGGCTCCAGCGGGGCAGGAAAAACTACCTTTGTAAAGGCTCTTTTAAAAGAAATTCAACCTACAACTGGTGATATTATAGTGAATAATATAAATGTTACAGGATTAAAAAGGAAGCAAATACCTTTTTATAGGAGAAAATTAGGAGTGGTTTTTCAAGATTTTAGATTGATACCTACACTTAATGTGTATGAAAATGTAGCATTTGCAATGAGGGTTATAGAAGCTCCTTTAAAAGATATAAGAAAAAAAGTACCTGTGGTATTATCTTTAGTGGGGCTATCCAGTAAGTATAAATCATTTCCTCATGAGCTTTCAGGAGGAGAGCAGCAAAGGGTTTCTCTGGCAAGGGCTATAGTGAATAATCCTTCTATATTAATAGCAGATGAACCTACGGGAAATTTGGATCCTGATACTTCTATGGATATAATGGATACCATAAATGATATAAATCATGCAGGAACTACGGTATTAATGGCAACCCATGCAAGTAGTATAGTTAATTCCATGAGGAAAAGAGTTATAGAAATAGAAAATGGGATCATTATAAGAGATGAGCAAAGGGGTGCATATGAGTATGAGGATTAGTACCATAAACTTCTTTATAAAAGATGCTTTTAGAAGTTTAAATAGGAATAAAACTATAAGTATAGCAGCAGCAGCTACAGTGGCAGCCACATTATTTATATTTGGTATAGCTATACTTGCAATGCTTAATATCAAGCAGGGTGTACTTGAGGTTCAGTCCAAGATAGAGGTAAAAGTTTATCTTAAAGACAATATAACTAAAGTTCAAAGAGAAAATATTGAAAAAAAGGTCAATTCCACAGATGGCATAGTTAAGGTAACTTATGAAACAAAATCTGAAGCATTGAGCAAATTTAAAAATCAGTTAGGAGAGCAAAATAAGTCTCTTGTAGAGGGGCTAGATAAGGACAATCCTATTCCTGGTGCATTTATAATTAAGGTTAAAGAGCCTGAAATTGTATCTACAGTAGTTAAAAATATAGAAAACATGCCTGGTATAGAGAGTGTGCAAGATGGAAGAGGTATTGTAGATAAGATTATAGCTATAAGCAGAACAATAAAATGGGCAGGAAGTATCATACTTATAATACTAATTGGAGTTTGTTTATTTCTAATAGGAAATACTATAAGGATAACATTATATTCCAGAAGAAAAGAGATAGGTATAATGAAATATATTGGTGCCACAGACTGGTTTATACGATGGCCTTTTATTATAGAAGGTATTATAATAGGACTCATAGGAGCAGTGGTTTCAAATATAATATTATATTACCTATATAAAATAGTGTATAATAAAGCATCCAATGTTCTTATAATGATTCAAATGGTTAACCCTCAGTATGTAATAACTAATATTTTAGGTATATTTGCCTTAGCAGGTGTAATTATAGGTGCTGTAGGCAGCGTATTATCTATCAGAAAATTTCTTGCAGTTTAGTTTTTGAAAAATTTATTTAGGTAAAATACATAAGTGGAGAGCATGTAGAATATTTTAATTTCTGCATGCTGATTTTATATATTCTATGAATAAAGTAATAATAAATAGTGGTGCAAATTTATTTTTTTTAGTGTTATAATTATTTAAGATTTACATAAATACTATATATAGTGAATGTTTCAGAAAACGAGGTGTTAATGGATTGAAGATTAAAAGAAAATGGATAGCATATACTGTAGTTATTGTAATTATAACAAATGTTCTTACACTGTTTGGTACAGTTAGTTTTATAAAAAATGCCCAGGGAGATGTAGTGGGTAAATTTGAAAAATTATTTGAAGTGAGAAATCAATTATATAAGTATTATTATGGTTCTATAGACGATACCGTATTAGTTGAGGGAGCTATTAAAGGCATGACAGAGTCTTTAAATGATCCATATACTGTGTTCATGAATAAAAAGGAATTTGAAAGTTTTAGTGTCCAGACTGAGGGAAACTATTATGGAATTGGAATTCAGGTCATGGCAAAGGAAAACAATATTGTAGTGGTAGATGTATTTGATAATTCTCCGGCAAAACAACAAGGAATAACTTCAGGCGACATAATACAAAAGGTAGATGGAACTGCTGTAACTGGAAAAAATTTAGATAAGGCTGTATCTCTTATAAAGGGAAAAGAGAATACAAAAGTTACCCTTACATTACATAGGGCAAATAAAAATAGTTTTGATGTAGAGGTCGAAAGAAAAAAGATAGATATTAAAACTGTAAAAGGTGAAATGCTTCAAGGTAGTGTGGCATATGTTCAAGTAGATATGTTTGATGAAAATACAGCAGAAAGTTTTAAAGAGGAATTAAATAAATTAAGTTCCCAGGGAATGAAATCTTTAATTGTGGACTTAAGAGATGATCCGGGAGGAATGTTGGATCAGTGTGTGGATATGGTTTCTAATTTTGTTTCCAGGGATAAGGTAATAGTTTCAACTATAGATAAATATAAAAATAAAAAGGAATATAAGTCAAAGGGAGGAAACTTCAATAATTTACCTGTAACCATACTTACCAATGAAAATACAGCTAGTGCTTCAGAAATATTTTCAGGATCATTGAAAGACTATAAGCTTGCAACCATAGTTGGAAAAAAGACTTATGGAAAAGGGGTAGTTCAAACTATATTGGATACAGGAGATAGCACTGCACTTAAAGTTACTATATCGAAGTACTATACTCCAAGTGGCAATGATATAAATAAAAAGGGAATAAATCCTGATGTAGAAGTGGAGTATCCAGATGAACTTAAAGGGTCCAGCTATGATAGGAACAAGGATCCACAGTTTAATAAAGCCTATGAAATAGCAAAAAATAAGGTGAAATAAGCAGATTTTAGATCCAATTGCAAATATATCTTGAGTTTTTAAGTTAGACAGACAAACTCTGTCTAATTTAATTTATTCAATTATTGTACTTATAAGTTTAAAAATAAAAAGATTTTAAAATATAAAGAATTTCAAAATTAAGAATTTTGTTTATGGAGAGGGGAATTAATTTTAATGATACTATTGTACACATTAAAATCTGTAGCTTTTGCACTTACAGAACCATATTTAGTGCTTCTTTTAGCTATATTGGCATTTACATTATATAGAAAAAATAAACAGACAGTTATAATGCAGCAAATGATAATTGGAGAAAAGATTAATTCTCCTTTTGAGCTTACAATATCTCAAATTGTAATGGGAATTTTTGGCGGAATCCTTGCAAGTGTTATTATGTCCTATCTTGGGGTGATTTTTGATGAAAATTCAGCTATAGATTTGATATTTTTAGCCTCAATAGTTTTTATGTTTTTTAATCCTAGATTTATATGTTTTTCTTATTCTGGTGCAATATTAGGATTTATAAGTATTGTATTGAGTGTATTATCACAACAGCTTAATATAGCTAGTCTGAATTTCTTGAAAATAGATGTAGTTTCACTTATGAGTATGGTAGCCATATTACATTTAGTAGAAGGAATTTTAATTATTATAGATGGTAAAAGAGGTGCTATCCCTGTTTTTACCAGTAAAGATGGAAATATAATAGGTGGATTTGCACTTCAGAGATATTGGGCAATTCCTATGGCCATAATTTTTATGCTTCATCCAAAGTCTATAGTGGGCAATTTTTCACAGATATCTGTTCAAGATTGGTGGCCTCTGATAAATACCTCCATATCCCATAACATTTTACAAAATGCTGTCATGGTGTTAATACCATTTTATGCAGTCATGGGATATAATAGTGTAACATTTACTAGGGACATTAAACAAAAAACAGCTATGTCAGGAGGTCTTGTGATTTTATATAGTTTGGTTTTATTTGGAGTAGCACAAGTTGCTGTTTTAAATATATGGCTTAAATTATTGTTATTGGTGTTTGCACCATTGGCTCATGAAGGAATTATACTGCTTCAGAGAAATTTAGAAATAAAAGGTAAACCTAAATACATAAGTAGTAGTGAAGGGATTATGGTATTGGCAGTAGCACCTAACTCTCCTGCCAATGAAATGGGAATTAAAAGTGGAGATTTGCTGGTGGAAATAAATAGTGAGAAAATAGAAAATGAAGACAGGATAATGGAGATAATAAAAGAGTGTTCAAATTTTATATGGTTTAAAGTAAAAAGAGTAGCTGGAAACTTTGAACAAGTTAGTTATAATAGGATGAATAAAAACAAAAGACTTGGAATAGTTTTTGTTCCAAGGAATGTTCCTAAAAATAGCATGGTAGTAAAATTAGATAAAAATAGATTTTCAGAAATACTAAATAAAATAAAAAACAAGGATAAGGATGATTGATAAATGGGGAAATTTAAAGTACATTCTCAATTTAGCCCTACAGGAGATCAACCACAGGCTATAGAAAGTATATCCAACCATATTTTAAAAGGAGATAAATTCCAGACATTGCTTGGAGTCACTGGTTCCGGTAAAACATTTACCATGGCAAACATAATAGAAAAAGTACAAAAGCCTACACTGGTACTTGCCCATAATAAAACTTTGGCAGCACAGCTTTGTTCGGAATTCAAAGAGTTTTTTCCAGAAAATTGTGTAGAGTATTTTGTATCTTATTATGACTACTATCAACCAGAGGCATATATACCTCAAACAGATACTTATATAGAAAAGGATGCATCTATAAATGATGAAATTGATAAATTAAGACATTCTGCCACCTCTGCATTACTGGAGAGAAAAGATGTAATAGTAGTTGCATCTGTATCCTGCATTTATGGATTGGGAAATCCAGAGGAATATAAAAGGTTGACTTTATCTTTAAGACAGGGAATGATAAAAAATAGGGACGAGGTGCTTAAAAAGTTAGTAGAAATTCAATATGAAAGGAATGACTTAAACTTTGTAAGAGGTACCTTCAGGGTAAAAGGAGATACTGTAGATATATTTCCTGCCTCTTCAGCAGAACATGGCATACGGGTGGAGTTTTTTGGAGACGAAATTGATAAAATAAGGGAGTTTGATGTGTTAACGGGGGCAACCCTTGGAATAAGAAAACATGTTTCTATATTTCCAGCATCCCACTTTGCCACTTCACGAGAAAGGTTGGAAATGTCCATAGGGAAAATAGAAGCAGAGTTAGAAGATAGGCTTAAAAAACTTATCGCTGAAGATAAATTACTAGAAGCTCAGAGATTAAAGCAGAGAACTAATTTTGACATAGAAATGATGAGAGAAATGGGATATTGTAATGGCATCGAGAATTATTCCAGGATATTGGATGGAAGAGCAAAAGGAACTCCTCCTCAAACTCTCATAGACTATTTTCCAAAGGATTTTATTTTGTTTATAGATGAGAGTCATGTTACTCTTCCCCAGGTAAAAGCCATGTATGCAGGAGACAGATCCAGAAAGGAATCTTTAGTAGAGTATGGTTTTAGACTGCCGTCTGCCTTTGACAACAGACCTCTAAAATTTGAAGAGTTTCAGAATAAGTTGAATCAAGTAGTATTTGTAAGTGCAACTCCTTCAGAATATGAATTAGTAAATTCCGAGAATATAGCAGAACAAATATTAAGGCCTACAGGATTATTGGATCCTGAAATTATAGTAAAACCCATTAAAGGGCAAATTGATGATCTTTATGATAATATACAAGAAACTGTACGTAGAGGATACAGAGTGCTTGTTACAACTCTCACTAAGAAAATGGCTGAGGACTTAACAGAATATTTTAAAGATATGGATGTAAAAACAAGATATCTTCATTCCAGTATAACTACTATAGACAGAATGAAAATAATAAGGGATTTAAGAAAAGGCGAATTTGATGTATTAGTAGGAATTAACTTGCTGCGAGAGGGCCTTGATATACCGGAAGTTGCACTGGTTGCAATTTTGGATGCTGATAAAGAAGGGTTTTTAAGATCAGAAAAGTCTCTTATACAGACCATAGGAAGAGCAGCCAGAAATTCTGAAAGCAAGGTTATAATGTATGCAGATACCATTACAAATTCTATGGATAAGGCAATAAGTGAAACTAAAAGAAGAAGACAGATACAAATGGAGTATAATAAAAAGAAAGGGATAAAACCTAAAACTATTAATAAAGCAATTAGGGAAATAATAGAATCTACTATAGTTTTAGAAGAAGAAGAGACATATAGTACTTTAGAAGAAGCTGTAAAGGCAGATCATAAGAAGTTGGAAGAAATTATTAAAGAACATGAAAAGCAAATGGCTGCGGCAGCTAAGGAATTAAGATTTGAAGAAGCAGCAAAACTAAGAGATGAAATTGCAAAATTAAAAAAGCAGAAAAAGCAGAATGTTTATAAATAACCAAATTATCTAAGGAGTAAAATTAATGAAAAATAGCATAGTGATAAAAGGTGCTAAAGTTCACAATTTAAAAAATGTAGATTTGACGCTACCAAGAGATAAATTTATAGTATTTACCGGACTTTCAGGTTCGGGAAAGTCTTCTCTAGCTTTTGATACTCTATATGCAGAAGGTCAAAGAAGATATGTAGAATCCCTATCTGCCTATGCCAGGCAATTTTTAGGGCAAATGGATAAACCGGAAGTTGAATATATTCAAGGATTGTCGCCAGCCATATCCATAGATCAAAAGACAACTAGCAGAAATCCCCGTTCCACTGTAGGTACAGTTACTGAAATATATGATTATTTAAGATTATTATATGCCCGTATAGGAGTTCCTCATTGTCCCAAATGCGGCAGGAAAATAACACAGCAGACCATAGATCAAATGGTAGACAGGGTTATGGACATGGTGGAGGGAACTAAGATACAGATTCTTTCCCCACTGGTAAGGGGACGTAAGGGAGAACATTTAAAGATTCTGGATAATATAGTTAAAAATGGATTTATAAGAGCCAGAATTGATGGAAATATAGTGGATCTTCAAGATGAAGAAGTAAAGCTGGAAAAAAATAAAAAACACACCATTGAAGTAGTAGTAGATAGAATTGTAATAAAAGAAGAAATAAGAAGCAGACTGGCAGATTCTATAGAAATGGCACTTAAACTGTCTGAGGGAATAGTTATTATAAATGTTATTTCAGGGGAAGATATTTTATTTAGTGATAAATTTGCATGCCCGGATTGTGGAATAAGCTTGGGAGAAATTACTCCAAGAACTTTTTCCTTCAATGCTCCTTTTGGCAAGTGTGATACTTGTGATGGACTTGGCACATTACTTGAAATAGATGACAATCTTATAATACCCGATAAGAAAAAGAGTATAATGGATGGAGCTGTAATGTGTTGGGGAGAGGGAAGTCTAAAAGAAGACTCCTGGACTTTTAGCATATTGAAAGCTTTATCTGGTAAATATAATTTCAAATTGGATACTCCCATAGAAAAATTGGATCCTGATATTTTAGATATGCTGCTGCACGGATTAAAGGGAGAAAAGATAAGAGTTAGATATAAAAAAGAAAATAGAGTGGTGGACTTTAATCATTCTTTTGAAGGAATAGTAAATAATTTAAAGAGAAGGTATATGGAAACAAACTCAGATTATATAAAAAGAGAAGTAGAAAATTATATGAGTCATAATCCATGTCCAAAATGCAGGGGAGCAAGGTTGAAGCCGGAAGTTCTAGCAATTACAGTTGGTGAAAAGAATATTTTTGAATTGTGCAGCATGTCTATAAAGGAGGAACTGAAGTTTTTTAAAGAACTAAAGTTATCTGAAAAGGACACTATAATAAGTGAGCAGATATTAAAGGAAATAAACTCCAGATTAGAATTTTTAATAGATGTAGGCTTGGATTATCTGACTTTATCTAGAACAGCAGGAACTTTATCGGGAGGAGAAGCCCAGAGGATAAGACTTGCTACACAAATAGGATCTAGTCTTGTAGGAGTGCTTTATATATTAGATGAACCAAGTATAGGACTTCATCAGAGGGATAACGACAGATTGATATCCACTTTAAAACATTTAAGGGATCTTGGAAATACGGTTGTAGTTGTAGAACATGATGAAGATACTATAAGAGAGTCAGATTTTATAGTAGATATAGGACCGGGAGCAGGGGAACATGGAGGAGAAGTTGTTGTCTGTGGAAGTGTTTCAAATATTATAGAATGTGATGCTTCCATAACAGGGCAGTATTTAAGCGGCAAGAAAAAAATAAAAACACCGGAGATTAGGAGAAAAGGAAATGGAAAATCCATAAAGGTAATAGGAGCCAGAGAAAATAATTTAAAAGATGTAACTGTAGAATTTCCACTTGGAGTATTTAATTGTGTTACAGGAGTATCTGGCTCAGGAAAGAGTACTTTAGTAAATGAGATATTATATAAGTCTTTACACAAAAAGTTAAATAGCTCAAGGCATAATCCTGGAAAGCATAAAGATATTTTAGGAATGGAAAATATAGATAAAGTAATAAATATAGATCAAAGTCCTATAGGAAGAACTCCCAGGTCAAATCCTGCAACTTATACAGGAGTATTTGACATAATAAGACAGGTGTTTTCAAATACTAATGAAGCAAAGGTAAGAGGATATAAACCAGGACGATTCAGCTTTAATGTAAAAGGCGGAAGATGTGAGGCTTGCAGCGGTGATGGAATAATAAAAATAGAAATGCAGTTTTTATCAGATGTATATGTTCCCTGTGAAGTGTGTAAAGGAAAAAGATATAATAGAGAGACACTAGAAGTAAAATACAAGAATAAAAATATTGCCCAGGTACTTAATATGACTGTAGAGGAATCACTGAAATTTTTTCAAAATATACCCAGAATAAAAAACAAATTACAGACTTTGATGGATGTAGGACTTGGATACATTAAATTAGGTCAGTCATCAACACAGTTATCTGGAGGAGAAGCCCAAAGAATTAAACTAGCTTATGAACTATCCAAGAGAAGTACGGGGAAAACCATATATATATTAGATGAACCTACTACAGGACTTCATATAGATGATGTAAATAAACTTATAAGTATACTTCAGAGAATTGTAAATGCAGGAAATACAGTAGTTGTTATAGAGCACAACTTAGATGTGATAAAGTGTGCAGATTACATCATTGATCTTGGTCCTGAAGGAGGAAATAAGGGTGGAACTATTCTCTGTACGGGTACCCCGGAGCAGGTAGCTGAAAATAAAAACTCCTATACAGGACAATATCTGAAAAAGATGATATAATTTATGTAAAGACTAGCTGCTATACTTACCATGCTAGTCTTTACATGTGTTAAGGGAGGATATCTTTAAATGGATTTAAGTAAATTAAGTATGATTTTTAAAATTGTGATTATAGGTATAGTTTATATTATAATATTTTGGGCATTAAAGATAATGTATAAAGATATAAAAAATGGAGGAAAAAGAAATAGAAAAATGATTAAAAAATCCTTTGGACTTGAAGTAGTTAATCCAGGCAAAAATTCAAACCTTAGAAGAGGTGCTGTAATTCCTGTAAGAAGAGAGGTGACCATAGGAAGGAAAAATGACAATCAGCTTATATTGGAAGATCCATATACATCAGGTCATCATGCTAGGATTTATATAAAAAATGCAAAAGATTGTGTACTAGAAGATCTTGGAAGTACCAATGGAACTCTTTTGAATGGTAAAAAATTAAGAGGAAAGCATTATTTAGCTCCTGGAGATGAAATTAAAATTGGAAATACAGCTTTTAAAGTTATAGGATAGTTGATTAAATGTTCTTGATATGGGAATTTACTATAATATTTATAGGTGGTGAATATATTGGATACTACTAGAGACGAGAAGAAACTGTTAAGATATACATATTTGTTATGTTTTGTTTGTTTCTTGAATTTAGCAATAATAAAACAGCCCTTTGATAAAGGTGCTATGGTAATGGCGGTGGTAGTGTGCCTATTAATAGGATATTCTTATTTTGTAATAAGAAAATTTTTTTCTGACGGGGATAAATACATATTTATTTTTTCAAGTATATTGTCAGTTATAGGTATGGTAATGTTGTATAGAATAGATATGACTGTGGCCATTAAACAGATAATATGGTTTGCAATCGGGGTTACAGGCTTTATACTTATTGTAGTTTTAATGCCGGATACCAGTAGATTTAGCAAATATAAATACATATATTTAATATGCACATTGATATTTATGGGGATGGGTACGGTTGTAGGAAGTGCTACAGGCAATGAAATAAATGGTGCAAAAAACTGGGTTGATTTAGCGGGAATTCAATTTCAGCCTTCAGAATTTGCAAAACTGTTTTTAGTAGCATATTTGGCATCAGATTTAAAAAACTATAAAAATTTTAAAAACTTAATAGTACCGGGCATAGTGGTAATGATATCTTTAGCTTTTATGGTACTTCAAAAGGATTTGGGGTCTGCCCTTATATTTTTTGGAATAGCTGTGACTATGCTTTATATAGCTACCTCTAAATTCAGGTATGTATTGATTTGTTTCTTACTTTCATCAGGAGGAGCTTTTATTAGTTATAAACTGTTTAATCATGTTAGAACCAGAATTATGATATGGAAAAATCCCTGGCCTTACGCTACAAATGAAAGTTATCAAATTGTACAATCTATGTTTTCCATAGCTTCCGGAGGGCTTACAGGTACGGGACTAGGACTTGGACATCCAGAATATGTTCCTATTAATACAACCGATTTTATATTTGCGGTGCTCTGTGAAGAGTTAGGAATATTAATAGGTTTTTCTATAATAATATTGTATTTTTTATTATTTTATAGATGTATGAGAGCTGCAGTATATGGCAGCGATGAGTTTTCAAGACTTCTTGCGGTGGGTTACAGTGCGATGATAGCATCTCAGGTTTTAGTCATAGTGGGAGGGGTTATGAATGCCATCCCACTGACAGGTATAACCCTTCCGCTGGTAAGTAGGGGAGGCAGTTCCATGCTTATAACATTTTTTTCTTTAGGTATAATACAAAAGATATCGGAAGAAGGTAGATAATAAGATGAATGACATATTGAATAATATAAAAAAGGTAATGATGGTTTTTTTAATATGTTTCATAGCACTCATCTCTTATATGACTTATTTTGAGATGTCCATTGGACCTAGTATAGTAAATAATTCCTATAACAGGAGATTATGGATAAAAAGAAATGAGGTGCTCAGAGGAACTATATATGATAGAAATGGTAATGCCCTTACTAAAAGCGAACCTTTAAATCAAGAAAATCAGAAAAGAGAATATACAGGCGGAGCAATGTTTGCCCATGCATTGGGATATGTGGATATCAAGTACGGTATTACAGGACTTGAAAGAAAATATGACGAAGAATTGATGTCTACCAATATCAAAGATAGTATAAAAAGTCTCATCAAAAATAAAGGGAAAACTCAAAAAAAAGTTGGGAATAGTTTAAAAACCACTTTGGATCTAGAAACGCAAAAGGCAGCCTATGATTTATTGGGAGACAACAAGGGAGCTGTAGTAGTGTTAAACCCTAAAACTGGAGAAATAATAGCTATGGTATCAAAACCCTCTTTTGATCCAAATGATTTAGCAAATACTTGGGAGCAATTAAATAAAGATGACAGTAGACCTCTTATAAATAGGGCTACAGCGGGACTCTATCCACCGGGCTCTACTTTTAAGACTATAACTGCCATAAGTGCTTTAGAGAATATAAGTGGAATTCAAGGAAGATATTTTAATGATACTGGAGAGTTATATATAGGGGGAGATTATACTCTTCATAATTTTCAGGGAGAAGTTTTAGGGAGTATTAATTTTAAAGATGCATATACTCATTCTAGTAATGTGTATTTTGGTTCTCTAGGCCTTGAACTTGGAAATGAAAAGCTGAAACAAACTGCAGAAAAGTTTTTCTTTAACAAGGAAATTCCTGCAGACGGTATTTCTGTGGAGCCTAGTAAATTTCCAGAGTTGAAATCCTATGAAAAAGGAAGTATAGCCCAAAGTGCCATAGGGCAAAGCAGTGACTTGGCAAGTCCTCTTCAAATGGCAGTGGTTACAAGTACTATAGCAAATGGAGGGATTCTTATGAAGCCTCACCTGGTAAGTGATGTAACCAATAGTCAGGGGGAGGAAGTAAAGGGTATACAGCCAGAGCAGGTAGGACAGATAATTTCTTCGGATGTAGCTGCTACCATGAAAGATGCAATGAGATCTGTAGTAGAATCAGGAACGGGAACCAATGCTTCAGTAGAAGGAGTAGAAGTAGCAGGAAAAACGGGAACAGCGGATAATGAGTCGCAGGGTAAAGATTCAGCTCCCCATGCCTGGTTTATAGGATTTGCACCCTACGAGGATCCTCAGGTAGCGGTGGCAGTAATTGTGGAGAATGGAGGACAAGGAGGAAAACTAGCAGCCTCCATAGCATCGGAAGTAATAAGAACTGCCCTTCGAAAATAGTTTAAATTTTAATTTTTATAGGGAATTTTAGCGGTAAAAGATAAAGTTTCTCTGAATTTAATGTTATAATATAGGTACTTAAAAAGTCGTTAAATGGAAATTTGATATTATAATTGTTTTTAAAGGAGAAAATATGAAAGGCAAAACCCATGCAGGTGTTGGAGTAGTTACTTTTTTATCCGTTTATGATATGCTCCCTGGAAAGTTTAATTATATTGGTATACTTGTGGTAATATTTGCATCTGTGCTCCCTGATATAGATCATCCAAAAAGTATAATAAATAAATATATACTTCCTTTTAGAAACAAGTTCACTAAAATGGTTTTTTACAGCTGTTTAGGAACAATATTGCTGTGGTATGATTATTTATATAAAGGAGAACCTGTAATAAAGGCTATTAGTATATCATTTTTTATAGTGGCCTTATCTACTCACAGAAATGGACTAACTCATAGTTTAACAGGAATGATAATGTTCTCCTTTATTATAGGGTATTTAGGGAATATGTATAACTTACATTATTTGGTATACTATTTTATTATAGGTTATGGAATGCACCTGTTGTGTGACATGATTACAGATAGAGGAGTACCACTATTTTATCCCTTTAAAAATAAAAAATTGAAAATGCCCTTAACTTATAAGACAAATTCTAAAATTGGATGTACTATAGAAGAACTTTTAATGATATTCGGGCTTTTATTTACTATATATAAACTTCCAGTTATATATAAATAATCTTAGGAGTGAATTAAGTGTTTGATTTTCAAAAGCAGTTAAAAATATTGCCAGATAAACCTGGAGTATATTTAATGAAAAATTCTTTGGGAGAAGTAATATATGTAGGAAAAGCAAAGGTTTTAAAAAATAGAGTCAGGCAATATTTTCAGAACTCTAAAAACCATTCAGAAAAAGTTAAAACAATGGTTAAACATATTTCAGAGTTTGAGTATATAGTTACAGATTCTGAAATGGAAGCTCTTGTGCTAGAGTGTAACTTGATAAAAAAATACAGGCCCAGATATAATATATTGTTAAAAGATGATAAAATATATCCACTTATAAAAATAACTTTAAATGAGGATTTCCCAAGAATAATATGTGCCAGAAATAAGATAAAAGACGGTGCAAAATATTTTGGACCTTATATAAGTACCAGTGCAGTCTATGAAACTATGGAGATCATAAAAAAGATATTTCCTATAAGGGATTGCAGACTGAATATAAAAAGAGGAAATGTAAAGGGTAGGCCTTGTCTGAATTATCATATAGGATTGTGCAGGGCACCTTGTGCTGGATATATTACCAAAGAGGAATACGGGGAAATTATATCTGGAGTTATAGAATTTTTATCAGGAAAGAACAAAGATATAATCAAAAAATTAAAACATGATATGGATATTTTATCCCAAAATATGGAGTTTGAGAAGGCGGCGGAACTGAGGGATAAGATTTTTGCACTGGAAAAGATTATGGAAAAACAAAAAATAACCACTGGCAGCTTTGAAGATGAAGACTTTATAAATATACACTCTGACGAAAAGGATAGTTGTATTCAAGTGTTTTTTTCAAGAACAGGAAAAATAATAGGAAGAGAACATTTTATTATAGAGGATACACAGGATATTCCTAAGAGCGAAATAGTGGCAAATTTTATCAAAGAATTTTATGGGGGTACCGCATATATAGCAAAAACCATATATGTACCAGAAATTTATGATATTCAATTATTGGAAGATTGGCTTAGTATTAAAAAGAATTCCAAGGTATATATTAAAATACCTCAAAAAGGTGAAAAAAAGTTGATTTTAAATTTGGTAGAAAAAAATGCCAGAACAACTTTAAAGAATTTTAAATTTAAGTTCATTCAAGATAAAGAAATGTATGAAACATCCCTAGAAGAACTTATGAAAATACTTAACCTAGATGATATACCACACAGAATAGAAGCCTACGATGTATCTAATATTCAGGGGGTAGATTCTGTGGGTACCATGGTGGTCTTTGAAAATGGTAGGGCAAAGCATAATGATTATAGGAGATTTAAAATTAATGGAGTAAAGGGAGCTAATGATTATGAGAGTATGAAGGAGATTTTAAGAAGAAGATTTCAAAATGGTATGGAAGAAATAAAGAGAATAAAAGAAAAGGAATTGGAATTTAGTGCAGGAAAATTTAGCTTGTTTCCTGATTTGATTCTTATGGATGGAGGAAAAATTCAAGTAAATGCAGCTCTTGAAGTGCTAAAAGAAATTCATATAAATATACCTGTATGTGGTATGGTAAAAGACGATAAACATAGAACCAGAGGACTCATTTATGGAAATGAGGAGATGGCAATAAGTAGAGACTCCAATACAATTAAACTTATTACCAGAATACAGGATGAAGTTCATAGATTTGCTGTAACTTACCATAGGAGTCTGAGAAGCAAAAGGGTACTTCATTCTGTATTAGAGGATATACCCAATGTAGGAGTTAAAAGGAGAAAAGAACTTTTAAAAAAGTTTTTAAGTGTGGAAAATATAAAAAAAGCAAGTATAGAGGAGCTTATAAGTACTCCCTCTATAGATATGCGTACGGCAGAAAGTATAGTTTCTTATTTTAGAGGATATAAAAGCTAAATGAATTTAGATTTATATGGCAATATATTGGTGTAATATAATATATTATAATTAGTAGTATAAAATGATGCAGCGGTTATTATATTAATGATTTCAGGAGGAGTATATCTAAATATTGATTAAGAATTATACATACATTATACTGAGTATGATACATAATTTTAATTTTCGAGGAGAATATTTACAATGAATAAGTTTGAAAATTTTGCTATAAGGTTAAGGGAGATATTAGATATAGAAGATATAAAAATAGATGAGCCTATGAAAGAACATACCTCATTTAAGGTGGGAGGACCTGTAGATATATTGCTTACCCCTAAAGATTTCAACCAGGTAGTAGCTGCAGTAAAATTTTGCAAAAAAGAGAATATACCTTATTATATAATGGGAAATGGCTCTAATCTGCTGGTAAAAGATGGTGGAATAAGAGGGGTAATGATTAAGCTTGTAAAGCTAAATAAAATTCAGGTTAAAGAAAATAAAATTATTACGGAAAGCGGTGCATCACTGAAGGATATTTCAACTACAGCATTAGAAAATTGTTTAACGGGATTTGAGTTTGCTTGTGGAATACCGGGAAGTGTTGGTGGAGCGGTTACAATGAATGCAGGTGCCTATAATGGAGAGATCTCAAATGTAATAGAAAGTGCAAAGGTTATATGTAATAATGGAGAAATAGTAGTACTTAACATGGAGGAAATGGAGCTTGGATATAGAATGAGTTCCATATTAAAAAATGGGTATACTATTTTAGAAGTTACATTTAACCTGGAAAAGGGTGATAAAGAAAGTATAATGAATCGCATAGAGGATTTAAGCAGGAGGAGAAATGAAAAACAACCTTTAGAATATGCCTCCGCAGGAAGCACCTTTAAAAGGCCACAGGGACATTTTGCTGCAAAGCTCATAGAAGATAGTGGCTTAAAGGGAAAGAGTGTAGGAGATGCACAGGTGTCTCAGAAGCATTCTGGCTTTATAATAAACAAAGGAAATGCTACGGCAAAGGATATTTTGACTTTAATATCTATTGTACAGGACAAAGTAAGGCAAAACTTTGATATAGATTTATATACTGAAGTTAGGATTATAGGGGAAGACTAGTTGAAGGTAGAGGATTAAAGCTGGAGGATTAGTGTAGGTTACACTGTATTCTCCTTTTTAGTTGTGTTTTATTGTGGCAGTTTGGTTATGTTATAATTAAGAAATCAATATGTACTGTAATTGTGAATTTAAAAGCGTTAGGATAAAATATTGCTCATGGAGGGATGTAACTGTGAGATTTGTTATAGTAACAGGATTGTCTGGAGCCGGAAAAACTCAAGCTATAAGAAACTTGGAGGATTTAGGATTTTTTTGTGTGGATAACTTGCCTCCTGCACTAATACCCAAATTTGCAGAGGCCTGTTATCAAACTGAGGGAAAAATTGATAAGATAGCTCTTGTCATAGATATAAGGGGAGGACAGTTTTTTGATGATATATTTGAAAGTATCAATTATCTACAAAAACAAGGGTATAAGTATGAAATACTATTTTTAGATGCTTCAGATGAAGTGCTGATTAAAAGATTCAAGGAATCCAGAAGAAAACATCCTCTAGCACCTGATGGCAGAATTGTAAATGGAATACTTATGGAAAGAAATAGACTTAGGGAAATAAAAGACAGGTCAGATAACATAATTGATACATCTAAGTTGGCCACAAGAGAACTTAGAGAAGAGATAACAAGGATATATTCCGAAGAAGGTCAGATGGAAACTCAATTAATAGTCACAGTACTTTCTTTTGGATTTAAATATGGTATACCTGTTGATTCGGATTTGGTATTTGATGTGAGATTCCTGCCTAATCCTTTCTATATTCCTGAACTTAAAAGGCATTCCGGCAGGGATAAAATTGTAGTAGATTATATAATGGACTTTAAAGAGACTGTTGAATTTATAGATAAGTTGGAAGACATGCTGGAATTCTTAATACCAAATTATTTAAAAGAAGGTAAAAGACAGCTTATTGTATCCATAGGGTGTACGGGAGGAAGACATCGTTCTGTGACTATTGCAAACACTATTTATAATAGATTAAAAGATAATGGCCATAGAGTGAATATAGACCACAGGGATATAGAAGAAGATATTAAAGGTGGTAAAAAGCTATGAAGATTATAGACTGGTTTAGGCCTGGAATTAAGGTTAAGAGATGGGTTATGCTGGGAGCTATGGGAGTACTTTTTATAATATTTGGAGTAATTGAATTTATAAATAGAAGGTTTTATAACCCTTATTATATATCCTTTTATATATTTTTAATGGTATCAGGAATTTTTGTAGTATATATTTCCATAACCCAAGGAATGAGATCTATAATAGCACTTATAAATAAAGGGTATTTAAGTGTATCTTTAGATTCTAAAAAGTTGGAAAGTCTGATATATGAGAAACGTCTGTTGGTTAAAGGACCTAAAATTGTTGCTATAGGTGGAGGTACTGGTCTTTCTACTATGCTTAGAGGGCTTAAGTATTATACTTCCAACATAACTGCTATAGTCACTGTGGCAGATGATGGAGGGGGATCAGGAGATCTTAGAGAAGACCTTGGAATGCTTCCCCCGGGAGATATAAGAAACTGCATAATGGCTCTTGCAGATACGGAACCTCTTATGGAAGAACTTCTGCAGTACAGGTTTAAAGATGGAAGATTGAAAAATCAGAGTTTTGGTAATTTATTTCTAGCAGCTATGGATGGTATATCGGGAAACTTTGAGGAGGCCGTTCATAAAATGAGTTCTGTACTTGCAGTAACAGGAAGGGTAATGCCAGTTACTCTGGATAACTTGATATTAAGGGCTAAATTAAAAAATGGAAATATAGTATCTGGAGAGTCAAACATTCCAAATCAAGCTATTATTCAAAACACCCATATAGATAAAATATTTATAGAACCTGAAAATGCTAGGGCATTAAGAGAAGCAGTGGATGCCATCTTGGAAGCAGATGCTATAATACTTGGACCGGGGAGTCTTTATACCAGTGTAATACCAAATCTTTTGGTAAAAGATATAGCAAATGCAGTAAGAAAAACTCCGGCCATAAGGCTGTATGTTTCAAATATAATGACACAGCCTGGAGAAACGGATGGATTTTCTGTGGAGGATCATATAAGTACTATTTTTAAGCATGTAGGAAATGATATAATGGATTATGTTATTGTCAATGTGGGAAAGATAGATATGGAACTTGAGGGGAAATATAAAGAAGAAGAATCTCACCTGGTAAAGATAAACGATGACAAGGTATCTTCTCTAGGGGTAAAAGTTATTGAAGGGGATTTTATAAGCATTAAAAATGGATTGATAAGGCATAACTCTGAAAAATTGGCGTCCATATTAATAGAAACTATTATGGATAAAAAACTATTGTATGATAGAAAGAAGAGAATAGAATATTTCTATTTGTCAGAAAGATTAAAAGAAAATAAAAAGTAAGTGGGAGAGAGAAATGTCATTTTCATTAAAAGTAAAAAATGAAATTTGTAGATATAAAATTATGAGTGAAAAGGAAGCGGTGGCGGAATTATCTGCAATAATGAAAGTGAGTGGAACATTGCTTTTAGGTTCAAATAAACAATTTAATTTTAAAATAGTTACTGAAAATGCGGCTACTGCCCGGCTTATATTTAGGATATTAAAGGATAAATTCAATATACACACTAAAATACTTGTTAAAAAAAATAATTCTTTTAAGAAAAATAATGTTTATATGATAATGATAACAGAGAATGTGAATGTAAAATCTTTACTTAAAAAGGTGGGGATTTTAAAAGAAGAAGAGGGAGTTTTTTCTCTGGATTACAGTATACCTAAAAATATTATAGGAAGTGAAGAACTTAAAAGAGCATATATTAAAGGAGCTTTTTTAGGAGGAGGCAGTATCAGCAATCCAGAGAAGACCTATCACCTTGAATTTGTTACACATAACAACGAATATGCCAAGGAATTAAGTAAACTTATAAATGGATATGGCTTAAACTCCAAAGTAATACAGAGAAAAAATAGTTTTATAATTTACATTAAAGAAGGAGAACAAATAGTAGATTTATTAAATATTATAGGAGCTCATTCCTCTCTTCTTGAATTGGAAAATATAAGAATAATAAAAGAAATGAGAAATAATGTGAATAGACTTGTGAATTGTGAAACTGCAAATTTAAGTAAAACTGTAAATGCATCTGTAAGACAATCTGAAAGTATAAAGCTTATACAAAGAGAAATAGGATTAAATAGGCTTCCTACTAATTTAAAAGAAATTGCACAATTAAGACTAAAATATCCAGATGAATCCTTGAAGGAATTAGGTGAAATGCTCACCCCTAAGGTAGGTAAATCAGGGGTAAATCATAGGCTTAGAAGAATTGAAAAAATAGCGGAGGAGCTAAGAAAAGAAAGGTAGGAACTTTGTGAATGTCAAAACATGAAAAGCTGATGAAATATATACTTTCATTAAAAGCTGGAACTAGAATTTCAGTTAGGAGTGTAGCAAGTGAATTAGGTGTTAGTCATGGAACCGTATATAGAGCAATAAAACATTCTGCTGATAGTGGTATAGTTACTACCATTCCAAGAGTGGGAACCGTAAGAATAGAAAAGATTGAAAAGAAAAATATAGAAAAATTAACTTATGGAGATGTTATAAATATTATAGACGGAAATTTGCTTGGAGGAAAAGAAGGAGTATATAAGATATTACATCATTTTATAATAGGAGCCATGACCATAGATGCTATGAAGAAGTATATAGAAAAAGACTGCCTGGTAATAACAGGTAATAGAGAGGATGTTCAAAAACTTGCCCTTTTAAACGGGGCAGGAGTTCTTATAACAGGAGGTTTTAAATGTAGTGGGGATATAAAGAAATTGGCAAATAAGAAATGTCTTCCTATAATATCTACAAATTATGACACTTTTACAGTGGCAAGTATGATAAACAGAGCACTTTCAGAAAATTTGATAAAAAAAGAAATAGTTCTTGTAGAGGACATAATGCAAAATGATCCTTGTTACCTTGAGAATACAGATACGGTATATACTTGGAAAAAAGTTATGGAAAAAATTAATTATAAAATATATCCTGTAGTAGATAATCAGAAAAGAGTGGTAGGAATTTTATCTTCTGAGGATTTGTTAAAAGGTGGTTCAGATAATGAACTTTTAAGTAAGATAATGCGTAAAGACCCCATTGTGGTAAAACCTAAAACTACAGTAGCTTATACAGCACACATAATGGATTTGAAGGGGTGTGAGGTATTTCCAGTAGTGAATCATAAAAAACTCATAGGGATTATAACTAAAGGGGATATAATAAAAGCACTTCACTACATGGCAAGGCAGCCTCAATCAGGAGAAACATTAGAAGATATGATATTGGAAAAGTTCCAGTGCCAGGTAAGGGATGATAAATTTTGTTTTATAGGTAAAATAACTCCTGAGATGTTAAGCGATGTAGGCACAGCTTCCTGGAGTTCTTTGAATATGATTTTATCTACCATGGCTATTGTAACTTTAAGGCAGAAAAGTAATGCTAATATGCTTACAGTAGATAGTATAAGTACATATTTTATAAAACCAGTGCAAATAAATAATCAGGTTGAAATATATATTGATGTAATAGATCTTGGGGTAAATCACTGTAAGGTAGAGGCAAATATGTTTAATAATAAGAACATAGCTGGAAAATGCATTTTATCTGCAAGGATAATAAGAAAATAATATACTTTATAGGACTTTAATGTAAGATAGACTGGCGAGGCGGCCGGTTATTTTTTATCCGAAGACTGTGGAAAAAATATCCCAGTTCACAAAGAATTTTAAAAAGGAGGAATACTATTTTAAATGGGTGATAAGAGATATAAATGGGTAAGTTTACACCAGCATACAGAATATTCTCTCTTAGATTCTTCAGCTAAAATTTTAGAACTTATATCTAGGGCCAAGGAGTTGGATATGGATAGTATTGCTATAACAGATCATGGCAGCATGTATGGCTGTGTAGAGTTTTACAAAGAAGCCAAAGCGCAGGGAATAAAGCCTATAATAGGCTGTGAAATATATGTATGCCAAAAATCCATGTATGTAAAGCAAAATAATGGGCAAAACGAAAACTATCACTTGGTACTTCTGGTAAAAAATAAAGAAGGATATAAAAATTTGATGAAAATAGTCTCCACAGCTTCAATTGAAGGATTTTATTATAAACCTAGAGTAGACCATGATTATCTAAGGGAACATAGTGAGGGACTCATAGCATTAAGTGCTTGTATGGGAGGAGAGGTACAGGCAAATATACTAAAAGATGATGTGAAGACAGCCAGGGAAATAGCCCTTTTTTATAAAAGCATATTTAGAGAAGGCTTTTATCTTGAACTTCAATATCATGGCATAGAACAACAGATTAAAATAAATAAAGAACTTATATCCATGTCAAAAGAACTTAATATTCCTTTAGTTGCAACAAATGATGTACACTATATAAAAAAGGAAGATTACAGGTCTCACGATATACTGCTTTGTATACAGACAGGGAAAACTGTAGATGAAGAACAGAGGATGAGATATCCTTCAGACGAATTTTATTTAAAATCTCCAGAACAAATGTATGAAATATTCTCTTATGTACCAGAAGCTTTGGAAAATACGGTTAAAATAGCGGAGCAGTGCAACTTCGACTATGAGTTTCACAATTCAAAACTGCCTAAATTTCCACTGGAGGAAGGTATAGATCTTTATGAGTATATGAGGAAACTATGTTATGAAGGACTTGAAAAAAGATATAAAAATATAGATGATAATTTAATAGACAGATTGGAATATGAATTAGGTGTAATAAAGAAAATGGGATATGTGGATTATTTTCTAATAGTTTGGGATTTCATAAGATTTGCAACACAAAATGGAATTATGACAGGACCGGGCAGAGGTAGTGGAGCTGGATCCATAGTTGCATACACCCTTGGAATTACCAAAATAGATCCTATAAAATATAACCTTATATTTGAACGTTTTTTAAATCCAGAAAGGATATCCATGCCAGATATTGATAGTGATTTTTGTTATGAAAGGCGTGGAGAGGTTATAGACTATGTTATAGAAAAATACGGCAAAGACAATGTATCACAAATTGTAACTTTTGGAACTATGGCTGCCAGAGCATGTATAAGAGATGTGGGAAGGGCAATGAATTACCCCTATGGAGAAGTGGATAGAATAGCTAAGATGATTCCTACAATCTCAAATATAACCATAGACAAGGCTCTCGAGGTTAATCCTGAATTTAAGGAAGCCTATGAAGAGGAGCCTAGAACTAAAGAACTAATAGATGTGGCAAGAGCACTTGAAGGCCTCCCAAGGCATACTTCCACCCATGCTGCAGGGGTTGTTATAGCTTCAAAACCTTTGGTAAATTATGTACCCCTCCAGAAAAATGAAGGTAATATAGTGACTCAATTTACTATGAATACCTTAGAGGAACTTGGATTATTAAAAATGGATTTTTTAGGACTTAAGACTTTAACGGTTTTAAGAGATGCTCTTACCATGATTAAAGAAAATAAGGGAGAAAGCATTGACTTAGATAATATAGATTATGATGATAAAGCAGTGTATGATATGATAGGACAGGGAAAAACTGTAGGGGTTTTTCAGCTTGAATCCCCGGGGATGACTTCTTTTATGAAAGAATTAAAACCTAGTTCCCTAGAGGATATAATAGCTGGAATAAGTCTTTATAGGCCTGGTCCCATGGCTGAAATACCAAAATATATTAAAAATAAGAATAGTGTCTGCAAAATAAGTTATGTAACTCCAAAGCTTGAACACATACTATCTGTTACTTATGGGTGTATGGTGTATCAGGAACAGGTAATGCAGATTGTAAGAGATCTGGCTGGTTACTCCATGGGAAGAAGTGACTTGGTAAGACGTGCTATGTCCAAGAAAAAACACCATGTCATGGAAGAGGAAAGGCGTAACTTTGTATATGGTATAGTAGATGAGGATGGAAAAGTAGAAATACCTGGATGTATAAGAAATGGTATATCAGAAAAGGCCGCTAATGACATATTTGATTCCATGATAGATTTTGCATCCTATGCATTTAACAAATCCCATGCTGCTGCATATGCTGTAGTGGCATTTCAAACAGCATATTTAATGTATTATTATCCTACAGAATTTACGGCGGCAATGCTAAATAGTGTAAAAGGTGATAGTGAAAAGGTGGCGTATTATATAAGATTTGCGAAGGGAATTGGGATAGAAGTACTTCCTCCTAGTATTAATGAAAGTTATGCAAAATTTACAGTAGAAGATGGAAAAATAAGGTTTGGATTGTCAGCTGTAAAAAACGTAGGGGAGAATATAATAGACAGTATAGTTAAATCTAGATTAAAATACGGTAAATTTAAGGATTTAGTGGATTTTTGCAGTAACATAGAGATACAATCAATAAATAAAAGAGTAGTGGAAAGCTTAATTAAAGCGGGAGCTTTTGATTGTTTCGGTAAATATCGCTCTCAGCTGAGTATGGTGTATGAAAAGATAATTGATAGTGTCATAAACTCAAGGAAAAAAAATATAAAAGGACAGCTAAGTCTTTTTTCCGAGATAAAAGACAGCAGTATAGAAATACAATATCCTGATGTAAAAGAATTTTTAAAAAGAGATATGCTTTCCATGGAAAAAGAAATGACAGGACTGTATCTTTCAGGTCACCCTTTAGATGAGTACGAGAAGACTTTAAAATTACAGACGGATACTAAAATATCAGATATAGTAATTCAGGAGACCTTGGAGGAAAGTTTCATGGAAGAATCCAGAGTAAGAGATGGAGATAAGGTAATAGTGGGAGGAATATTATCAGAGGTATCCAGAAAAATTACCAAGAATAATGACATGATGGCTTTTGCCAGATTAGAAGATTTATATGGGGGAATAGAAGTAATAATATTCTCCAAAAATTTCCAAAAATTTAAGAGTTTAATTTATGATGATTCTTTGATTTTGGTAAAAGGCAGAATAAGTATCAGGGAAGAGGAACAGCCCAAGTTGATCTGTGAAATTATAGAATCCCTCATAAGAATAGATACGGAAAAACTTTATATATTAATTAAAGAACAGCAGGATATAAAAGATACCTTGAAAGAAGTAAAACCTTTACTTATAGATTTTAGTGGAAATATACCGGTGTATTTATGCACACAAAAGGAAAGAAGAAAATTTAGGCTGGATAGGGATTTTTGGGTAAAATCAGATCCAGCTCTCATGGGAATATTGAAAAAAAGATTTGGAGATAACAATGTAAAAATTATATAAGATTAAATTTGTATATTTTATTATAAAGTAAACAAAATATTAAAGAAAACTTTTTTTTTAGCGTAATTGTGAATGAGTATACTGCATTATTTTATGGTAAAAAATATATAAGTGTGGTATAAATAAGATTATATAGATTAGATGAAAGTTTGTTTTGAATTCACAGGGATACTTTATTCCCTGCAATTATGGGAGGTTTGTTTATGAAAAAGATAGCTGTGTTAACTAGTGGGGGAGATGCGCCGGGTATGAATGCTGCTATAAGAGCAGTAGTGAGGACTGCTCTGGATAAAGACTTCAATATACTGGGGATAGAAAGAGGATATAGGGGACTTATGAATGGCGAAGTAATACCTATGGAAAGAGAAACTGTGGCAGATATTATACAACGGGGAGGCACCATATTGAAGACTGCCAGATCAGAAGAGTTTAAAACAGATAAAGGTAAAAAGATAGCTGTGGGTATACTGGAAAAGTTTCAAGTGGACGGACTGGTGGTAATAGGTGGAGATGGGTCCTTCAGGGGAGCTCAGGAATTATCCAAACTAGGAATATCTACCATAGGCATACCCGGAACTATAGATAATGACATGGCTTATACAGATTTTACCATAGGTTTTGATACAGCAGCAAATACAGTTCTAGATGCCATTAATAAATTAAGAGATACTTCCACGGCACATCAAAGAGTGAGCATTGTAGAGGTTATGGGTAGAAATTGTGGCGATATAGCTCTTTATGCCGGGCTTGCCGGTGGAGCTGAAAATATAATTATACCGGAAAAAGGATATGAAGAAGAAGAATTGTGCAAAAATGTACTGGAAGCAAAATTAAATGGTAAGGTTCATAATTTGATAGTTTTGGCAGAAGGTATAGGGGGAGGAGAAGCTTTAGCTCGAAAGATACAGTATGTTACCGGAATAGAAGCCAGGGCTACAAAATTAGGACACATTCAAAGGGGAGGTAGTCCTACCTGCAGGGACAGAATATTAGCTTCAAGGTTTGGATATAGAGCAGTTGAATTGCTGGAAGAGGGAAAGACTTCACGGGTTATTGGGATTAAAGAAGAGAAGATTATTGATTTAAACATAGATGAGGCTTTACAAATGCCAAGAATATTTGATGAGAAATTATATGAAATAGCACAGGCATTAGCATGATAATGGTAAAAAATATATTTTGTATAAGGAGAGTATGGCAATTATGCAAAAAACTAAAATGATTTTTACAATCGGACCTACCAGTGATTCAGAAGAAATTTTATCAAAACTTATTGAAGCTGGCATGAATGTAACCAGACACAATTTTTCTCATGGAGATTATCCAAGTCATGAGAAGAGAATAAATACAGTAAAGAAGCTTAGAGAAAAATACAATAAACCTATAGCGATTATGCTGGATACTAAAGGACCTGAAATAAGGACAGGGGACTTTCAAAATGGCAAGGCCCAGTTGAAAGAGGGAGATAAATTCACCCTGTACTGTGGAGACAACATCCTGGGAGATAACACAAAATGTTCCATAACCTATGATGGTTTAAGTAATGACTTGAAAAAAGGAGACAGTATACTAATAGATGATGGATTAGTTGCATTGGAAATAGATAAGGTTGAAGACAATAAAATATGCTGTATAGTTAAAAATAATGGAACAGTCAGTAATCACAAGGGTGTAAATGTACCTGGAGTGTCTATCTCATTGCCGGCCTTAACTGAAAAGGATAAAGAGGATTTGATATTTGGATGTAAAGTCGGGGTGGATATGATAGCTGCTTCTTTTATAAGAAAAGCTTCTGATGTACTTACCATAAGAAAAATACTGGAGGCAAATGGAGGACAAGATATACAAGTATTCTCTAAAATTGAAAATCAGGAGGGTGTCGACAATATAGATGAAATAATAAAGTTTTCTGATGGAATAATGGTAGCAAGGGGAGATATGGGAGTGGAAATTCTTATAGAACAGGTACCCTTGATACAAAAAATCATAATACAAAAATGTAATAAAGCAGGGAAACCCGTTATAACTGCAACTCAGATGCTTGATTCTATGATAAGAAATCCAAGACCCACCAGAGCCGAAGCATCAGATATAGCTAATGCTATATTTGATGGAACAGATGCCATAATGTTAAGCGGTGAAACTGCCAATGGAAAATATCCTGTAGAAGCGGCACAGACTATGGCAAGAATAGCCCAGGCAGCAGAAGAGGAAATCGACTATGATTCTCTATTAAAGAAAAGAAGGGAAGTTCACATACAAAATGTACCTAATGCTATAAGTTTGGCTACTTGTACTACTGCTTCGGAATTAAAAGCTTCTGCCATAGTAACTGCTACGCAAAGCGGGCATACTGCCAGAATGGTTTCAAAATACAGACCACAATGTCATATTATAGCTGTAACCCCTAGTGATAAGGTAGCTAGAAAGCTTGCATTAAATTGGGGAGTATTTCCTATACTCAGTAAAAGAGTGGATTCTACAGATGAATTAATAGAGGATTCAGTAAAAATAGCATTAAAAAGCGGTTATGTGAAAAAAGGAGATTTGGTAATTATAGCAGCGGGTATACCAGTTAGTTATTCTGGTACCACAAATATGTTGAAAGTTCATATAGTTGGAGATATATTGGTTCAAGGTAGAGGGGCAGGAGTGAGACCAGGGTATGGAAACACCAAAATAGTCTATAAACCTAAAGATGCCAAAGAGATAGTTGAGGATGGAGATATTTTAGTAGTTAAAGATTTAGATATAGAATATATGGATGTATTAGATAGAGTTTCAGGAGTTATAGCAGAAAATGGAGGATTAACATCCCATCTTGCTATTGAGTGTCTTACAAGAGAAATACCTATTATCTGTGGAGCTGGAGGAGCTACTGAAATATTAAAAACAGGTACATTTATAACTATGGATATTATAAGAGGAATAGTATACAATGGAAGAGCTAATATAATGTAAAAAATGTTCACTAAAAATTTACATAAATTTATTGTATATTAGAGAAATATATGGTTAAAATTATATGATGGGAAAATAAGAGACAACTGATTCCATATTTAAGCACCTTTACAGGTGCAATTTTTTTTAGTAGGTGAATTTATGGCAAGTAAAATAGAAAAGAATAAAGAATATGTTTTAACTATAGATGGAATGGGATATCAAGGAGAGGGCGTAGGAAAAGTAGAAGGTTTTACAATTTTTGTACCAGGAGCTATCCAGGGAGAAAAGGTAAAGGTAAAAGCTTTAAAAGTAAATAAAAACTTTGCTTTTGCCAAATTAATAGAAGTAATTGAGGTATCAAAACACAGGGCAACTCCTATATGTGGCATATATAAAAGGTGCGGAGGATGTCAGCTTCAGCATTTATCCTATAATGGACAACTATCCTTTAAAGAAAACAGAGTTAAAGATTGTTTGGAGAGAATAGGTAAACTTCAGGTAATTTCAGGAGAAGAGGGTATTCATCAACATGAAGTTGTAACAAAGCTATACCATACCATAGGCATGGAAAGTCCCTATAGGTACAGAAATAAGGTACAACTTCCAGTAGGCAGATCAAGAAATGGTATAGACATAGGATTTTATGCAAAGAAAACTCATGAGATAATCAATATGAGCAGTTGTTTTATACAAAGTGAAACTTCTGACAAAATAGTTACGCTAATTAGACAGTGGATTGAGAAATATAATATTGAGCCTTATAATGAAAAGAATGGTAAAGGTATTGTAAGACATATAATGATAAGAGAAGCTTTTACTACAGGCGAAGTTATGGTGGTAATAGTAACTGCAGCGAACCACTTACCGTATAAAAGGGAGTTTATAGAAATAATAACTAAAAATATATCCCAAATAAAAAGTATAATACAAAATATAAATAAGAATAGAACTAATGTAATAATGGGAGAAAAGTGCATAACCCTCTGGGGCAATGACACCATAAACGATTATATAGAGAAGTTCAAGTTTAATATATCCCCATTGTCATTTTTTCAGGTAAATCCCCTGCAGACAGAGGTACTCTATAATAAGGTATTAGAGTATGCAGGATTGACTGGAAATGAAGTTGTATTTGATGCATATTGTGGAACAGGAACCATATCTCTGTTTTTATCACAGAAAGCTAAAAAAGTTTATGGAGTGGAAGTAATTCCCCAGGCCATAGAAAATGCTAATATGAATGCCAGAGAAAACGGCATAGAAAATGTGGAATTTATAGTAGGAAAGTCGGAAAAGGTAATACCAGAACTTATAGAAAAAGGGATAAAAGCAGATGTGGTGCTAGTGGATCCTCCAAGAAAGGGATGTGAGGAGGCAATTCTTCATTCCATTGGGGATATGAAGCCAAGGACAATAGTTTATGTATCCTGTGATCCTGCAACCCTTGCAAGAGATTTAGCTATTTTAAGGGATTTTGAGTATAGGGTCGAAAAGGTACAGCCTGTGGATATGTTTCCACAAACGGGGCACGTTGAG
>ENA-UOOI01000839-UOOI01000839.1-fermentation-metagenome-genome-assembly--contig:-NODE-839-length-36794-cov-9.435695_pt1 | contig 36794 bp, 36 predicted proteins | sample MGYA00245779_ERZ724027 | MGnify/ENA primary metagenome ERZ724027 (study PRJEB28704, sample SAMN03018318) | fermentation metagenome | biome: anthropogenic terrestrial biome; feature: soil; material...
TAGTTGGTGTTGGAGATCCCGATGCGCACGGATATTTCGGAGATCGGGAGTGCGGTCGTTTCCAGCAGCTTCTTCGCCTTCGAAAACCGATATTCGTTGAGATAGCCGGACAGGGACTGGTTCCGCGTCTTTTTGAAGATGGCTCTCAGATAGTTGGGGGACAGCTTTACATAATCCGCTAAAGCCTCGGCCGACAGTGCCGGGTCCGCATAATGATCGGCGATGTAATCGACGACCTTTTGGACCGTGATGTCGTTTTTGCTTTCCCTGAGTTCCTGGAGCCGGTCCATGGTCTGTCGGAACGATTCCAGAAAATAATCCTTGATTTGGCCGAAGGTTTCGAAATTCTGAAGGTTCTCCCGGAAGAGCCTCAGATCGGCGATGAAGTCCCCGCCGTCGATCTGTTTTAAATAATGGAACAGCTTTTCAAAATCCAGGGAAAGCTGCATGATGCAGAACATCAGATCGGAGTAGGGATAACAGAGGGCTTCGTTCAGGATATTGGACAGCTCGTGCTCGGCTTTGTCGGGCCTTTCCGCCTTGATCGCCTCGAACAGTCTTTTTTCCGTGTCGAACGGATACTGGTAATTGGCCTTTAAACCGTCCGTCACTTTGTCCTGGTCGAGGACAGAATTGGTCCCGAATTTAATCCTGTAATTGGTGTATCCATAAGCCGATTGGTAGGACTTGCTCAATTCGTGAAGATGATTTGCATAGCATCCGATTCCAGCCGTGACCGAGTTCCCGAAATACTGCAGCAGGGCATCCTGGATCTGCCGGATCAGACCGATCAGTTCTGCGGTGGCCTCAGGCAGCGCTTCCCCGTCGATGTTGACGACGACGGCGATATGGTCGCCGCCCATGTCGGCGGCTTCGCAGACGAAATGCTGAGAGACGATTTCTTCCGAAAGGTTGAGCAGCGCATATTTGAGCAGCTCCAGATCTTTTTTCGTATAGTCTGCGGCAATTTGCGGGTAGTGGTCGAGCCTCAGGACGAATACCAGCAGATTTTCAAAATTGAGACGGATATCCAGGTCGTCGAGTTTGGCGTCCATCACGGAGCCTTGCAGCATATCCCGGAGGATTTTCTGCTTGACCCAATGCCGGTCCTTCAGCGGCAGATTTTTAATCGAAAGATCCGAATTTAGGGTTTGAAAGGCGTATGTCAGATACTCCAGATCGTTTCTGCCCGCATCGCGTTCGGGGTCCGCTTCCTGGACGCTGAGATTCGTTTTCACATAATTCACGACCCGGCCGACCGGAGTATACATTTTTTTGGAAAACAGGTAAGAAAACGGAATGGAGATCAAGAATGCCGTGAAAAAGATCACGATAAGCGCATTGAACGTATCGGAGACGGCCTGCCGGAAATCGTAGGTCGGATTGACAGACACAAAGATCATTTTGAGCTGCGGGTCCTTATAAAAGCTGACCAGATCGGAAGTCCCGTCCCGCGCGTTAAGAAAGGTCGCCGCGCCGGAAGACATGCGCAGGATTTGCGCGATGGCATTCCGGTCCGAGACATTTAAAAACGATTCTTCGAGCGAAGAGGAAAAGATGACGTTTCCGCCGTAGTCCGTCGCAAAAATATGATCCGGTGTGCTGGAAATCGATAAAAAGTAATTGTTGATTTCGTCTATTTTCAGATTCAAGATCAGGGCGCCCTCCGGCAGGCCCGACAAATCGATTTTACTGTTTGACAGAGCGATGGTTAAAATTCTTATGGGCTTCCCGTCGTTTCCATCCCCGGCTGTTCTGGGGAAAAGCGTCATATTCGCGACGTCCGAATTTTTTAGAACGCTCAGGATCCCCTGGTCGGAAAAGGCGGGGGCCGGAGCACTTTCACCCGAAGAAGTGTAGATTCTCCCCGTATTGTGGTTGTAAAGATAGACGGAGTCGATGAACGGGGTTTCGCTGGTGATCTGACTCAGAATTTTCATGGAGTCCGGTTCGTCCGGGTGAAACGAAAAGGTCAGGTTGAAGATCTTTTGATTCATGTACATCTGATAGATGAAACTTTGCGCAAAGTTCTGTATGTAGTTGATGTACATGTCGGACTGCTTCAGCAGCTCGCCGCTGGAAACAGTGTGTTCCTTCAGCGACTGGCGATTGTATTCTAGCCCGAACAGCAGGCTCGACAGAATGAGTACGACCAGGCTCAGTAACAGGTACGACAGCAAGAATTTTGAGAATGTGCTTTTTAAAAAATTTCTTATTTTTTTAAGTGACATTCCAACCTCCCCCTCGGCTTTTGCGGGACGAGTTCGCCGCTGTTTTCGCTTCTTCTGCGCCGGGTTGCTGATAGAATGTGAAAGGATTTTCCCCTCCGTCTTTGGGATGATGAAAAAATGGACAAATTCCCGATTTCCAATCTATTAGACTATAACATAATTTTAATTTAAAAATGATATTTTTTGGCCGGATTGTTAGATTATATAGATTTCTTTAAAATTCAAAGGCTTTTCCACACCGGAATTTAAACAGTTACGCAGTTTTCAAAGTTTTCATTTTGGAAAACCCGTAGTAGGATGAAACCGGATTGAAACGGTCGAGGCTGCAAATTCGGAGTAGCGTTTTGCATCGGGTTTTGAAAAATTTTATCCGTTTTCAGGCAATCAGACCAAGCGGAAGGAGGGTTCAGGTTGTAAGAGGGCTTTGTGGGAGGAAGAAAAAGCGATTTCTAAGAACAATGTAGAATTTGGGAGGGAATGAAATTGAAAAGTATTGGCAGAATTTTGACCGTCGGATTATGCGCGATCGTGCTGACGGCCGCTTCGGGCGGCTGCGCGAGCTCGAAACCGGCCGCGAACGCGTCGCAGCCGGGCGAAAGCGCCGGCAGTCAGGCGGAGCAGAAGAGCGGTTCGAAGGACAATGGCGGCCTCCAGATTTCCGTGATCGTGGAAGGCGTCCACGAATATTGGAATATGGCGAAAGCCGGCGCGATGGCCGCTCAGAAAGAAACAGGTGCCAACGTCAAGTTCATGGCGCCGGCGCAGGCGACCGACGCGAACAAGCAGATTCAGATGGTCGAGGATCAGGTCGTCAAGCATGTCGACGCCATCGTGGTCGCCGCCGAACAGGGGGACGCCTTTATTCCGGCCCTCAATAAGGCGGTGGCGGCAGACATCCCCGTTATTCTGATTGATGCCAAAGTCCCGAGTTTTTCGAAGCAGACTGCTTTCATCGGCACCGACAACAACGCAGGCGGAAGGGCAGCCGGAACCTATTTGGCGGGCAAACTTCAGAAGGGAGACAAGGTCGTTGTCATCCGCGGGCAGTTGGGAGATCCCGTGCACGATCAGAGAGTCAACGGAGCGGCGGAGACGCTGAAAGCAGCGGGAATTTCCGTCGTTTCGGTCCAGCCAGCCAACAGTGACCGCAATACGGCGATGACGGTGATGCAGAATCTGATACAGAGGTATCCCGACCTGAAGGCGTGTTTTGCCACGAACGGCGAGATGGGGCTGGGGGCAGAAAAAGCCGTGATGAATTCCAAAAAGGAAATTTTTGTCGTCAGCATGGACGGTTCGACCGAAGAGATCAAATCCGTCCTCGCGGGCCAACTGGCCGCGTCGGTGGCGCAGAGCCCGTATCAGGAAGGGTATCAAGGGGTGCTGACGGCGGTAAAAGCCGTGAAAGGGGAAAAGGTCACGGAATCCGTCGTGACGCCGATTACTCTGGTCACGAGCGAGAACGCACAGTCGTTCCTCGACAAATTGAATGAGGAGCTGAGTTCGATCCGATAACATCCGGGCCGGGTTGCCGGGAACGGGAGCGGGTTTGTTCCTGAGCAGGCCGGCTGATTATTTTGAAAAAGTGGTGAAATCTCAATGGAACAGCCCTTTATCGAGTTTCGGGACGTCTCGAAATTTTTCCCCGGAATTGTCGCGCTGGACCGGGTCGATGCCGATGTTTTTCAAGGGGAGGTCCTGGGACTGGTCGGCGAAAACGGAGCTGGAAAATCGACTCTGATCAAACTGCTGACCGGGAATGAGACCCATGACGAAGGGAAAATCTTGGTCGACGGACGGGAGATGCGCTTTACCAGCGCACAGCAGTCCATGAAGATCGGAATTTCCGCGGTCTACCAGGAGCTGAACATCGTTCCGCAGCTGACTGTTTGGGAAAACGTCTATTTGGGCCGGGAGATGCGGGACTCCCGAGGATTTTTGGATATCTTGCGGATGAAGAGGAGAGCCTCTGAAATTCTCAGGGACCTCGGGCAGGACATCGATGTGGACAGCAGGGTCGGCGGCCTTGGAATGGGAAAAAAGCAGATGGTCGAGATCGCGAAGGCCCTGTCGCTGGAGGTAAGGCTCCTGATCCTGGACGAACCCACTTCGAGCCTGAGCCTCCGCGAGATCTCCGAGCTGCTCCAGATCGTGAGAAATTTGAAAAAAAAGGGAATCACGGTGATCTTTATTTCCCACCGCCTCGAAGAAATCCTCGCGATCTGCGACAGGATCACGGTTCTCCGGGACGGGCGGGTAGTCGCAACCGTAGCGGAAAAGGACGCCACGGCCGACGCACTCGTCAAGCTGATGGTCGGGCATGAAGTGGGGGATTATTTTCCAAAGGTAAAAGCAAAAATGGGGGAGGAGCTGCTGCGCGTCGAGGATTTTTGCTCTCAGGGCGTTTTCTCCCACATCGGTTTCACCCTGCACCGGGGCGAGGTGCTGGGGTTCTCCGGCCTTGTCGGCGCCGGACGGACGGAGGTTTTCCGGGCGCTGTTCGGCGTTGATCCGAAAAACTGCGGAAGGGTTTTTATTCGTGGAAAGGAAGTGCGCATCGGGAATCCCAGGGAGGCGATCCGGCATGGAATCGCCTTCCTGACGGAGGACCGGCGCGGGGAGGGGCTTGTGCTGATCGACAGCATCGCATACAACATCAGCCTGTCGGCGCTGCTCAAATACAGAAAGGGCCCGTTCCTCAATGTGAAAAAGGCGCAAAAAGCCGCGGTGGAATACATACAAAAGCTGAAGATCAAGACTCCGTCGCCGTCCTATCCGGTCAATCTGCTCAGCGGGGGCAATCAACAGAAGGTCGTTATAGCCAAATGGATCAATACGGACGCCGAGATCTTCATCTTCGACGAACCCACGAGGGGGTTGGACATCGGCGCCAAGGTGGAGGTCTATCATGTGATCAACCAGCTGACGGCCGCGGGCAAAGGTGTCATCCTGATCTCCTCGGAGATGCCGGAGGTTCTCGGCATGAGCGACCGGGTGCTTGTCATGTACGAGGGGAAACTGACCGGGGAATTCCGCAGTGAGGAAGCCGAGCAGGCGGCGATTATGAAAGCTGCGTCTGGGGAGATGAAAGCATGAACGGACAAGAGACTTTGGAAGAAGAAAAGAAGGAAAAGATTTCGGGCGGAAAGCCGGACGGCCGGACGCGGGCCGGGCATTACATGCAGAAATTCGGGGTGCTGCTCGCTCTGATCCTGCTGTGCGTGTTCTTCGCCGTTCTGTCACCCACCTTTCTGACCATCAACAACATCATGAATATTCTGGGGCAGTCTTCAATCAACTGCCTGATCTCTTTCGGGATGCTTCTTGTGATCCTGACGTCCGGGATCGACCTTTCCGTCGGCGCGACGCTGGCGCTGTCCTCCATGTTTATGGCGGTTTTTCTTTCCGTCTTTCATGTGAATTCGTTCGTCGGACTGCTGCTGGGGTTGCTGTGCGGAACCGCGGTCGGCTTCGTCAACGGCGTCCTACTGACTAAACTCCATCTGCCGCACCCGTTTATTTCCACTTTGGGCACGCAGAACATCGTGCGCGGGCTGGCGCTCGTCATCACGGGGGCCACTCCGATTTCCGGATTTTCAGGCACCGTGGATTTCCTGGGCGGTGCGAACATCGGGCTCGTGCCGGTCAGCATCGTCTTGGTCGCCGTCTGCGCGGTCTTTCTGAGCATTTTTTTGAACAGGACGGTGACCGGAAAGCATATCTACGCGGTCGGAGGCAACAAGGAGGCCGCAAAACTTTCGGGAATCAATATCGACCGGACTCTGATTACCGTCTATACCTTGAGCGGATTTCTGGCTGGCCTGGCTGGAATCGTGCAGCTCGGCCGGGTGGACGCCGCGTTTCCGCTGGCTGGCGTTGGGTATGAGAACAACGCGATTGCGGCGGTCATCATCGGCGGCGCTTCTTTCTTCGGGGGCGTCGGAAAGGTATCCGGCACCATCATCGGCGTGATGATCATAGCCGTCCTGAACGACGGCCTGAACCTGCTGGGCGTTTCCGCCGACATGCAGACGGTTGCGATCGGCGCGGTGATTATTCTGGCGGTCACCGTCGACGTGATGAGAAGCGGAGGCTTCCGGAAGTTGAAAAAGTGAAGGCCGGGGGAGCTTTTCCACGAAACGATTTGGTCCATCCATCTATTAACATATGAAAAAGGAGAGAAACACGATGAGTGAAAAGAACGACAAATGGCTGCTGACGAATTTTCCGGAAATCATTTTTGAGAACACCTCGGTGGGGCGGCTCAAAAAGGAGGTCTGGGACGCCAGCGAAGAGGAGATCGACGGGATCCTGAAGGATTATGAAATTCCCTCCCCGTCGGAGCTCGGAAAAGCCGGGTGCTACATACAGAACACGCCGCGCGTGAAGGTGATCGAAAAAAGAAGGAAAAACGACATCGTGTTCGTGCCGGTCGGGTGTACGGAAAACCACGGGATGCACGCGAATTCCGGGCTCGACACGTTCAACGTCACGATGATCCTCGAAGGGTTGCGCCGGTACACGGCGAAGCAGGGCCGGGAATGCGCGCTGGCGTTTCCGGTGTTGAATTACGGCGGGCATCCGTACCATCATTTGGGAATGCCAGGCACGGTGATCATGCCGGAGCATGTGGTGACGGAAACCGTCATTTATACAATGCTCGGGCTTTGGAACGACGGGTTCCGGAAGATCATCTTGCTCAACAACCACGGGCAGCTCTGGATGCTGGAGGCGGCGATCCAGGAATTCATGAAGCGGTTTCATCTGCCGGGGATCTTCCGGGTGATCGACTGGCACCGCGCTGTGCGCGAATTTTTTACGCCTGTCGACAGAAAAGACAGCCTGACGACGCCGTTCGTGCACGCGGACGAGGCGGAAACCTCGGTGGCGCTGCTGATGTTCGGGGATATGATCGACATGAGCGCGGTGCAGGATTCCACGCCGCAGCCGCTGCTGCCGGACGGGCATTTCGACAATTCGGTCGATTCGCTCCACCGTCCGAACCGCTGGTCGGAAGGCCAGGGCCACATGGCGATCGAACGGGTCGCGACACCGCAGGGTGTGGTCGGGAAGCCGTCGCTCGGCACCGCTCAGAAGGGCAAGAGGCCGATCGCCGCGATCCTGAAATATCTGACGCTGCTCAACGATCAGATCCTGGAAACCTTCCCGGCGGGAACTGTACCGCCGGTGGAGAAGGTCACGCTGCGCACCGAAGGGGAAATGAAACCGTACCTCAAGGAACCGCTGAGCGAAGGCTGGAAATCGGTCTACGAGCTCCCCGCGCGCGGGGTGTTCCGTTAAAAAGCGCGGACCGGGACCTTTCATATTAATTAAGGAAAGGGAGTCATGACAATGAAATCGAAAACGGCGTTTCTTTACGGGCCGAACGATCTAAGAGTGGAAGAAGTGGAGGTCCCCGCACTCAAGCCGGACCAGGTCCTGATCAAAATGGGCGCGTGCGGCATCTGCGGGTCAGACGTGGAGTGCTTCGAGGGAAGATCGAAGGAAGGAAGATACGACATCGCGCCCTATACGCCGGGGCACGAATGGTGCGGGGAGGTCGTGGAGGTCGGCAGGGACGTGAAGAGCATCCATGTCGGCAAAAAAGTGGCCGGCGACTGCAATCTGGCCTGCGGCAAATGCTACAACTGCAAATCGGGGTTGCACACCTCCGCCTGCAACAATTTTCGGGAAACGGGGTTCCGCCCGGATTCCCCCGGCGGCATGAGCGAATACATGGTGATCGAGGAGCCGTATATTTACGAGCTTCCGGACGACTGGGCGTTTGAAGAAGGCGCGTGGTACGAGACCTTTTCGATCGGGTATTACGGAATCTGGGGCCTCGGCGGAACCATCGACGCTTCGGATTACGCGGCAATTTTGGGGTGCGGGCCGGTCGGCATCTGCGCGACGATGGTGGCGGCGACTTCGGGCGCAAAGACGATCGTCGTCGATCCGCTCGAAAAGAGAAGGGCGCGGAGCCTCCAATACGGGGCGGAGCTTGCGCTTGACCCGACGGCGGCGGATTACCGGGACCGGCTGCTGGAGGCGACGGACGGGCACGGCCCTTCGGTCATCGCGGAGGTTTCGGGCAACGATCAGTCGGTGCAGTCCATTTTTGAAATCGCGGGCCGCGGCTGCCGGGTCAATCTGATCGGCCATACGATCGGCCGGAAGATCCCGATTGAGATCGGCTGGACGCAGTGGAAAACACTCCATATCAAGGGCGCGGGCGGCACCTATCATTTCGGCCCGCGGACGATCCGGTTCATGAACCGGATCCACAACCGGTTTGATCTCAAGGCGCTGAACACGCACTATTTTCCGTTTGAAAAGATTCACGACGCGTTCGACGTCGCGGTGCATGACAAAGCGAACGCCTTCAAGGTCATGCTGACATTCTAAAAGCCGGAACTGCCGAATTGCCCGCGGCGCTCCGCCGGAACAAGGAAGAACGGGAGAAGATCCGCTTTGGGCCGCAGAGGCTTTGGGGCGGATCTTTGTTCCGGGCGGATCCGGGCCGGCAGAGGACGGACGAAGGAGAAAAGAGGTTGACTTTTATGGATGATCTGAGAATCGGCGTTGTGGGGACGGGAGCGATCGGCCGGGAGCACATCCGCCGGATTGCAGAGCGAATCCCCGCCGCGCAGGTGGTCGCGGTTTCCGATTTTGTCCCGACCAGCGCGGAGAAGGTCGCGTCCCAATACGGGATCGCGCAGTACCGCACCGCGGAGGAACTGATCCGCGCACCCGAGGTGGACGCCGTGCTCGTCACGTCGTCGGACGCCTCCCACGCCGGGTATGTACTGGAATGCCTGAAAGCGAGAAAATATGTGTTCTGCGAAAAACCGCTGGCGGAAAAGGCTGCGGACTGCGAAAGAATCCTCGAAGAAGAGCGGAAAATCGGGAAAAGGTTGGTTCAGGTTGGATTCATGCGTCGCTACGACCGCGGATACCGGGAGATGAAGCAGTGCGTCGACAGCGGCGAAATTGGGAACCCGCTGATGATCCATGCCTGCCACCGAAACGTTTCGCAGGCACCAGGCTTCCGGAGCGATATGGCGGTCACGAAGGTGGCGATCCACGAACTGGATATTTCCAGGTGGCTGCTTGGCGACGAGTACGATTCCGGGCAGGTCCTGGATGTGCGGCAGAGTTCCCTGACCGGTCCCGATTGTTTGAATCCGCAGATCGTTCTGCTCAAAACCAGAAACGGATGCCGGGTCGATGTGGAGATTCAGTGCATGGGCGCCTACGGTTATGATATTCAGTGCCAGGTTGTCGGAGAGAAGGGCACGGTGAATCTGCCGGATCCGGCGTCGGCAGTCAGGCGCGCTGGCGCGCGATGCAGTTTCGGCCTTCTGACGGACTGGGCGCAGCGGTTTGTGGAAGCGTACGATCTGGAATTCAAGGAGTGGACGGAATCGGTCCGGCTCGGCAAACTGACCGGGCCGAGCGCCTGGGACGGCTACGTCGCCTGCGTGGCGGCCGACGCGATTCTCCGTTCCCGCGGCTCCGGGCGGTTCGAAAAAATCGAAACCGTCGAAAAGCCGTCCATCTATCCGTAAAGCGGGCTGGGAAGCAGTTTGTTTGAACGGATCAAGAAAACAACAGAAAGCAGGGAGGAGCAATGATCAAAACCAGCGCCACGATCCCATTGCAGCACGACACGCCGTTCTCGCCGTTTTCCGCGTGCAAGTTTGGGGAGGGTATCCGTTGGGTGAAGGACAGCGGATTCGACGGGGTGGAACTTGTCGTCGCGGAGCCTGAAAAAGTCGACGCCGGCGGCCTGAACGCACTGCTCGAAGGACTCGGCCTCGAGGTATCGACGCTCGCGACGGGGCAGTCGTTCGGTCTGGAAGGAATTTCACTCGTCGACGGCAATCGGGAAAACCGGGAAAGAGCCGTTCAAAAACTCTTCGGGCACATCGACCTGTCGGTTCGTCTGGCAGGCAGGCCGAACGTGACAGTCGGTCTGCTTCGCGGTGTCGGAGACGTGCGAAAAAAAGCCGAACTGATGCCCATCCTGCGGGAAACGATGCTCCGGTGTGCCCGGTACGCGGCAAAAAAGCAGGTCCGGATCAATTTCGAGCCGATCAACCGCTATGAGGCCGCGCTGGTGAATTCCACACGGGAAGGGGCGGAGTTCCTGCATTCGATCGGCGATCCCGAAAGCGTCGGGATCCTGTATGACACGTTCCACTCCAACATCGAGGACGCGGACATGGCGGAGGCCGTGGGGAGATACGCGGGGAAAATCAGCCATGTCCATTTGGCGGACAGCAACCGGGCCCTGCCCGGTGACGGGCACATCGATTTCGCCGCGATTTTCCGCCGGCTGCGGGAAAGCGGATATGCGGGATATGTTTCGCTTGAAACTCTGAATCTTCCCGACCGGGAATCGGTCCGACGCCGCGCAGAGGAATGCCTGCGCAAAATCCGGGGCTGGAGGTCCGCACGGAGCTGACCCGGGGCCGCTTTGATGAATGATAACGAAGAAAAGGGGCTGGAAAAAATGCTGAGATTAAGCCTCAAGGATTTGAGAGATGCCGAAAAGTGGGAAAAATCCGGATTCGAGCTCCCGCGGTTCGATTTCGAAACGGTCGCCCGGAACACGCGGGAACGGCCGGCATGGCTGCACTTTGGGACGGGGAACATCTTCCGGGGCTATGTGGCAAGGCTGCAGCAGGATCTCCTGAACGAGGGCCGCACGAACACGGGGATCCTCGCGGCGGAAGCCTTCGACCCGGAGATCATCGATCGGATCTACATACCATACGACAACCTGAGCTTGGCGGTGGTGATGGATCCGGCCGGAAATTTCCGGAAGATTGTGGTCGCAAGCATTGCGGAAGGGCTGCACGGGACGCCGGAAAACAGGGCGGACTGGGAGCGCCTGCGGGAGATCATGACCATGCCGTCGCTACAGATGGTGAGTTTCACGATCACGGAAAAAGGCTACGGGCTGACCGCGCTTTCGGGGGGCTATCTTCCGGAGGTGAGGCGGGACATGGAAAGCGGGCCGGGTGAGCCGCGGAACATGATGGCGAAGGCCGCCGCGCTGGCCTACCGCAGATATTCGGCGGGCAGGCTGCCTATCGCCTTCCTGAGCCTGGACAACTGCGCGCATAACGGCGAAAAACTCGAAAACGCCGTGAAGACGATTGCGCGCGCCTGGGTGGAAAAGGGCCTCGCGGGCGCAGAATTTCTCGATTACCTGAACGACCGGGAAACCGTGACGTTCCCGTGGTCGATGATCGATAAAATCACCCCCCGGCCGTCGGAGAAGGTCGGGAAATATCTAAGCGGGCTCGGCTTTGCGGACACGGAAATCATATGTACGGCGAAGCGGACCTACATCGCGCCGTTCGTCAATACGGAGGAGACGGAATATCTAGTGATCGAGGACCGTTTTCCCAACGGCAGGCCGCCGCTCGAACGCGCGGGGGTCATCTTCACGGATCGGGAAACCGTGGAAAAGACCGAGCGGATGAAGGTGACCGCCTGCCTGAATCCGCTGCACACGACGCTGGCGGTTTACGGCTGCCTGCTCGGCTACCATACCATCGCGGAAGAGATGCGGGACCCGCAGCTGAAAAAACTGGTGGAACGGGTTGGATATGCCGAGGGAATGCCGGTGGTGACCGATCCCGGCATCATCCGGCCGGAAGAATTCATCCGGACTGTCATTGAGAAACGGCTCCCGAATCCGTACATTCCGGATACGCCGCAGCGGATCGCGACGGACACTTCCCAAAAGCTCGCGATCCGGTTTGGGGAGACGATCAGGGCCTACTGCGAACACCCGGAACTGGACGTGAGATCGCTGACCTTTATCCCGCTGGTCCTAGCCGGATGGCTCCGGTACTTGCTGGCGGTGGACGATTCCGGAGAGGCGATCGAGATCAGTGCGGACCCGATGCTGGGGCAGCTGCGCGGCGCGATGGAGGGAATCGTGTTCGGACGGCCGGAAACAGCGGACGGAAAACTGAAGGAACTTCTGTCGAACCGCAGGTTGTTCGGCGTGGACCTGAACGAAGTCGGCCTTGGAGGAAAGATTGAAAATGATTTCCGGGAAATGATATCCGGGCCGGGTGCGGTGCGGAAAACGCTGGTTCAATATCTGAGGTAAAACACGGCGCAGAAACCGAAAAATGTGCAGGTTGTTTGCCGCTGCGGAAAGGGCGGGGAGAAACTTGGAAGAAATCGTCTTGGAATCGGACGGCGGAATTTCCGACGCCCAGCTTCGCCGGGCCTTGGAGCGGTCGCTCGCCGGCCGGAGGGACGGCCTGAAAAAAGTGCTGATCCTGCCGCCGGATTTTACCCGGATGCACTCCGGGGCGGGGAAGATCACCGCGATGTATTACGAACTGCTCAAGAACGTTTGCAAGGTGGAGATCATGCCCGCGGTGGGCACGCACGACCCGATGAACGAAGCGGAAATTTCGGCTTTTTTCCCAAGCGTTCCCAAAACGCTTTTCCTCACGCACAACTGGAGGACGGACGTGGTCAGGCTCGGGCAGGTTCCGGGCGATTATGTGGGAAAGGTTTCGGCGGAGATTTCGCGCGAACCGATTGACGTGGAGGTCGACCGGCGGCTGCTGGATCCCACCTACGATCTGATTCTTTCGGTGGGACAGGTCGTGCCGCACGAAGTGGTCGGGATGGCGAATTACAGCAAAAATATCTTCATCGGCTGCGGGGGCAGCTCGATGATCGGTCAGTCTCACATGCTTGGCGCTTTCTGCGGGCTGGAGAACATCATGGGCAGGGACAAAACGCCGGTCCGTCTGGTGCTGGATTACGCGGAGCGAATGATCGAAAAGATCCCGCTGCTCTATGTCCTGACGGTGACGACGCTGTCGGAAGGGGAAGTGAAACTCAACGGACTGTTTATCGGGCGGAAACGCAGGCTGTTCGAGGAAGCGGTGCGGCTTAGCCAGGAGAAAAACATCACCTATGTGGACCGGCCGCTGCAGAAAGTCGTGGTATTCCTCGACGAGAGGGAGTTTAAGAGCACATGGCTTGGAAACAAGGCCGTTTACCGCACGCGCATGGCGATCGGAAGCGGGGGCGAGCTGGTCGTGCTGGCGCCGGGGGTCGTAAAATTCGGGGAGGATGCGGTCAACGACCGGCTGATCCGGAAATACGGCTATGTCGGCCGGAAAAGGGTCCTGGAGATGTGCCGGACCCAGCGGGATCTGCGGCAGAATCTGTCGGTGGCGGCGCATCTGATCCACGGTTCTTCAGACGGAAAATTCGGGATCACTTATGCGGTCCGTCATCTGACAAGAAAAGAAATCGAAAGCGCGAACTTTGCCTACCTGCCCTATGAGGAAGCGGTCCGGCGCTACCGGCCCGACCGTCTGCGGGAGGGGTACAACCGGCTGGAAAATGGGGAGGAAATCTATTTTATCCGAAACCCGGCGCTCGGGCTCTGGTCCACAAGGGACCGGTTTCGGTAAGCCGGGTCTGAAAAAGGGCGGGCTCCGAACGCCCAACGGAGAGGAGAATTTGCCATGTTGGACAAAGAGCGGGTTATCACAAGGATCACCGATTCCGGAATCGTCGCGGTCGTGCGCACCCAGAGCGCGGAGCAGGCGAAACGGATCGCCGGCGCCTGTCTGGAGGGTGGCATTCCGGCGATCGAAATCACGTTCACGGTCCCGGGGGCGCACCGGGTCATTGAGGAGCTGGCAAAGACGTATCCGAACGGGGAGATGGTCCTCGGCGCCGGCACCGTGCTGGATGCACAAACGGCAAGGGTCGCGATCCTTTCCGGCGCGCAGTATGTGGTCAGCCCGAGTTTTGACCCTGAACTGGTGCGCCTGTGCAACCGTTACCGCGTCGCGTCGATGCCGGGTGCGATGACGGTCGGCGAGGCGGTCCGGGTGCTGGAATCCGGAGCGGATATCATCAAAATCTTTCCGGGTGAGCTGTTCGGGCCGAAGATGATCCGGGCCCTTCACGGCCCGTTGCCGCAGGCGAAGATCATGCCGACCGGCGGCGTCTCGCTCGGCAACGTGTCCGAATGGATCAAGGCCGGCGCGGTTGCCGTCGGCGCGGGAGGCGCTTTGACCGGCGGCGCGGACACGGGGGATTACGCTTCGATCACTGCTACGGGCCGCGAATTTGTCAGGCGGATCCGGGAAACCAGAGCGGCTTTGGGCCGGGAGTAATCGGCGGCCGCACGCTTTGCTCCAATAAGGGGGGAGAGGGAGAAACAAAATGCGGATTCTTGTGCTGGAATCGAGCACCACATCTGCCAAGGCACTGCTGTACACCGACCGGCAAGGGGTGCTGAAGGTCATGACGGAAGCGTATTTGCCGGAATACAGCGATGGCCGGACCCAGGATGCCGAGGGCGTTTTTCGGCAGACCGCCTCGGTCGGCAGGAGGGCCGCGGAGGGCTGCGAAGTTGATATGATCGCATTGAGCGGAACCTGGCACAGCATCCTTGCGTGCGACCGTTTTTTCCGCCCCGCGACCCGCACCTATTCCTGGCAGTATATGGGAGCTTCCGCTGTTGTGCAGGAGCTCCGGAAAGATTCAGCGTTCGTCAAACGGTTTTATCAAACGACCGGCTGTATGGTTCACGGAACCTATCCCGTTTTCAAGCTGCTGCATCTGGAGCGGCAGGGGATGGACCCCGAGAATCTCCGCCTGATGGGGCAGGGAACCTACAATTTTCACCGGCTGACCGGCTGTTTTCTCCTTTCGGAAAGCATGGCGTCCGGCTCCGGTTTTCTGGACATCCGGAAAAAGAAACTGTCCGTTCCCGTGCTGGAGCTGGCGGGCGTCCGTGCGGATCAATTCGGGAAGCTGACGGATTGCCGGGAGGTCCGGCCGCTTTCGGAGGAGGGGGCGCGCCTTCTCGGCCTGAAAAGCGGGATCCCGGTTCTGACGGCGCATCCGGACGGCGCGCTGAACCAGGTGGGGGCCGGCGCGCTCGGTGCCGGAGTCATGACCCTGTCCATCGGAACCAGCGCCGCCCTGCGCCTTTCGACCCTGCGCCCGGTGATCCCGGAGAAACCGAGCACCTGGTGCTACCTTTCGCCGTCGGGATGGCTGAGCGGCGCGGCGACCGCGGGCGCCTGCAACTGTGTGGATTGGGTCAAGAACCGCTTCTTCCCGCCGAGCGTCACTTACCGGGAAATCGAGGCCGGTCGTGTGGAAACCGGGGATCTGCCGGTTTGTCTGCCCTTTCTGTATGGAGAGCGTTGCCCGGGATGGCGGGACGACCGGAAAGCCTCCTTTTTCGGCGTCGGCGGCCGGCACGGCGCCGCCGATTTTTATTTCAGCACTCTGGAAGGCGTCTTATACAATCTTTTTCAGTGCTATGAAGTCCTGTGCAGCATCAATGGGCCTCCGCGCACAATCAAACTTTCGGGCGGGATCCTTCATTCCCGGATCTGGACGCAGATGTGCTGCGATATTTTCCAGCGGGAAATGGAATGTTCCGACCAGGATCAGATGTCGCTGGTTGGCGGCGCCGTGCTGGCGCTGCAGCAGTGCGGCGTAATCGGAAATCTTCTCGATTTCAGGGCCGGACGGGGTACCGCCGTCCGCCCGAATCCCGAAAAGGAAGAACAGTATGCCGAACGGTATCGGCGTTATTTGGAATTGTATGAAAAGACCAAATAGAACGGTCTTCTGCTGGGAGGAGCGAATATGGCGAAATATAAAGTCCTCGTCACGGCGCGGTCGTTTTCATCCGCGGGGCGGGAAGCGCTGGACTATCTTTGGGATCACGGCTGCGAGGTCATCCGGCTCCAGGGCGGGGAAGAAGAGCGGAAGCACCTGCTGCCGCAGGTGGACGCCGTGATCGCCGGATTGGAATCCTACGACCGGGCGGCGCTCGAAAGCGCCCCGAAGCTGAAAGTGATTTCAAGGTATGGGGTTGGGTATGACAAGGTCGATCTTTCTGCGGCAAAGGAGAGAGGCATCGCCATCACCATTACCGCCGGGGCGAACGAAAACTCCGTGGCGGATCTGGCGGTCGCGCTGATGCTTGCCTGTGCCCGCAATATTCCGTTGATGAACGAATCTGTCAAAAAAGGAACCGCCGGGAGGCCGATCGGCCTGGAGATGTGGCGCAAGACGCTCGGCGTCGTCGGCGTCGGGCGTATCGGCAAGGGCGTGGTGAGGCGCGCGGCCGGATTCGAAATGAGGATCCTGTGTTACGATATGGATCCGGACCGGAAATTTGCCGCGCAGTACGGCGCAAAATATGTTGATCTGGATACCCTGATCCGCGAGTCCGATTTCATTACGCTCCATACCCCCTACAATGAAAAAACAAAAAATATGATTTCGGAAAGGCAGCTTCAAAGTATGAAGCGAAGCGCCGTCCTCGTCAACACGGCGAGGGGCGGGCTGATCGACGAGGAAGCCCTATACCGCGCGCTGAAGGACCGTATGATCTATGCGGCCGCGCTCGACGCGGTCGCTGCGGAATCTTCCTGTTCCAGCCCGCTTTGCGGGCTCGGCAACTGCATCCTCACCCCGCACGCAGGCGCGACCACTGTCGATGCCGTGTGCCGGATGAGCATGCAGGCCGCCCGGAATGCGGTCGATGTGCTGGAAACCGGGACCTGCCGGTTCTCCGTCTGAAGAACACAAAATCAGGGCCCTGCGCGCGGCGCGAGGCCCTGATTCCATCCGGCCGGATCTGCGGAGTCAAGCTCAGGTCGGGTTGTTTTTGTGGGATTCTTCCGCGCGCGGTTGGATCGCATCCGTACCGGTTTCGCCGGTGCGGATGCGCACCGCTTTGCGGATCTCATAGCTGAAGATCTTGCCGTCTCCCACGTTTCCGGTGTGCGCGGCCCTGCGGATCGCCTCGATGGTCTTTTCCTCCCACGTCTCGTCGGAAACGATGATCTCGAATTTGATTTTGGGCAGCATGTTGATGGTGACCTCGCTGCCGCGGACCCGGTCCACATAGCCCATCTGCGTGCCGCAGCCCATCACCTGGGAAACCGTCAGGCCCTTCACTTCGATTTTCCGCAGCGCTTCCTTGACGTCTTCCAGCTTTTCTTCCCGCACGATTGCTTCCACTTTAATCATATGATACCGCCTCCGTTCAGTCGTCCAGTCCGTTGAAGGACGGATAGGCACGCTCGCCGTGTTCGGCCAGATCCAGCCCGATCTGCTCGCTGCGGCGTTCCACGCGCAGCGGCGTAAAGATCCGCACGATTCCTGCGCACACCAGCGTGCCCGCCGCGGCAAGCAAAATGGTGACGGCGATGCTGACGAGCTGTGCGGTGAACAGGCGCGTGTCCCCGTAGACCAGACCGTTCCACTTTGCCGCCGGATTGATGTCGGGACGGGCAAACAGGCCGGTGGCTATGCCGCCCCAGATGCCGCCGACGCCGTGGCAGCCGAACGCATCCAGCGCGTCGTCGTAGCCGAACCTCTTTTTCACGACCGACACGGCAAAATAACAGATGGGGCTGACCAGCAGGCCGATGATCAGCGCCGCCCAGACGGGAACGAAGCCGCACCCCGGCGTAATGCCGACCAGCCCGACCACCGCGCCGGTGCAGGCGCCCACCAGCGTGGGTTTGCGCACGGTGATCATGTCGATGACCATCCACGAAACCATGGCCGCCGAAGCGGAGAGCGTCGTGGTAAGGAACGCATGCGCGGCCAGGCCGTTCGCTCCCAGCGCGCTGCCCGCGTTGAAGCCGAACCAGCCGAACCACAGCAGCGCCGCGCCCAGAGCCACGAACGGGATGTTGTGGACCCGGTAGTTGACGCGGCTGTACCCGCAGCGCTTGCCGAGCAGCAGGCACAGCACCAGGCCGGAAATGCCGGAGCTGATATGCACCACGTTGCCTCCCGCAAAGTCCACCGAGCCCATTTCGGCCAGCAGGCCGCCGGTTCCCCACACCATGTGGGCGACGGGGTAGTACACCGCAAACGACCACAGCGCGATGAACGGCACCAGGGCCCGGAAGCGCATGCGCCCCGCCACGGCGCCGGTGATGAGCGCCGGCGTGATGACGGCGAACATCATCTGGAACGCCGCGAACGCCAAGTGCGGGATGGTCCCGGCGTAAGGCCCGGCTTCCATGCCGACGCCCTGAAAAGCGAACCATTCCGCCCCGCCGATCACTCCGCCGTGGTCGCCGCCGAACGCCAGCGAGTAACCGAACAGCACCCAAAGCACAATGGCGATGCCCATGATGAAGAACGAGTTCATCATATTGTTCACCACGTTTTTGCGGCGCCCCAGCCCGCCGTAAAAAAACGCCAGTCCGGGCGTCATCAGCAACACCATCGCCGCCGACAGCAATACAAAAGCAGTATCCCCCGTATCCATATGCTTCCAGTCCCCCAAATGATGTAGATTTGTCCGCAAACGGACCGGATGCATGTCCCGGGATCATCCCGGCCACGCATCCTTCCCAAAAACAAACACTAGTATTATAAGGAAAATACGAAAAATTTGCAAGTTTTTTTTAAAAAATTTCTTTTTTTATCAAGGATAAGAGCTTTTGAACGAATGAAAATTTCCTTTCAACAGCGGAAAATCCTAAAATATCCCGAAGACTCCGGCTGTGATTCCGCTTTTTAAAGATGCTTAAAATGCATGGAAAGATGCAATATACTGCATTTCTGGCACCGACGGAATTTTGTGCGGCCGTCGGGCTTCCCAGCGGTCCGGATTTTGCATAAAGGAATCCAAACGGCGCAAAATAAGGCCGGAGGTGTTTTGTTTTGGGACTCGCTTTATCGCAAAAAGAGAAAATGCTGTTGGAGGACCAGAAAAGCCACGAACAGATCTGCATCGAAAAATATCGTCAATATGCCGCCCGGGCACAGGACGCTCAACTGAAGCAGATTTTTCAGACGAACGAGCAGCAGGAGCGGACCCATCTGGATACGCTCAATCAACTGTTGGCTGGAAAACTTCCCGATATGAATCAGCAGAGCCAGAATCCCGCGCCGAATACGAATCCCGCCCAATCCGCCGCGGACGGCCTGTCCGATCGGGACATGTGCTCCGATGTGCTGATGACGGAGAAGTATGTTTCGGGGACCTATGACACCGCAATTTTTGAATTTCGGGATACGAATGTCCGCGATATTCTGAACCACATCCAAAAAGAGGAGCAGAAACACGGCGAGTCGGTTTTTCAATATATGCAGAACAAGGGAATATATCAGGTCCAATGATCCGGTCCGCGGGAAGGGCCTTCAAACGAACAGTATTGGAAAAATCCGAAGGGGCTGTTGCAAAACTTTCGTTTTGCAACAGCCCCTTCCTGCGTTGGCTTCGTTTGCACGATTTTCGGCGGCCCGCCTATTTTTCAACAGGAAAAAATTTCCCGCACTTTCCGCGCGACAGCCGTTCCGAACCGGCGATGGCCCTCCCGGGTGAAATGGATGGCGTCGTCTTCGTTCGGCTGCGCGATCTGCGACGCGTCGAGGAAATAACAGGAGAGGCGCTCCGCGGTTTTGCGCAGGGCATCCGCCAGTTCTATGGACGGAGGAATTGCTTTTCTGCCGCCGAATTCTCCGCCGAACACGGATGTTTCGATCGTGCTTCCGACGGGCATCGGCGCGACCAGCAGGATCTCCGGTTCGTAGCCCTGCCGGCCGGCAAGTTCCTCCCGGGACCGTTCGGCCAGAATCCCGACATTGTCCGCAATCTCGCCGACGGTTGTAAAAAATTTTTCTTTCAGGTCGTTTGTGCCAAGCATCAGGATGATCAGGTCGATCGGATCATGGGAGTCCAGGCAAGGAATCAGATAGCGCCGCCCGTTCCTTGCCTGCGGGCATTCGTCGTCCGGATCGTCCTTTGCGGCCGTCCGTCCGTTCAGACCTTCTTCGATCACATGGAACCGGCTGCCCAAACGCTCCTGCAGCACGTTCGGCCAGCGTGCCCCATACGGGAATCTCCCCTGCGTTTCATGGTTGAAGCCCCAGGTATTGGAGTCGCCGTAGCACAAAATGGTTTTCACCGCATTCGCCGCCTCGAATCAAAATATTCCGGGAATCAGGCTCATTGATTCCTGCCGCAGCAGTGTTTGTATTTCTTTCCGCTGCCGCAGGGGCATGGATCGTTCCTGCCGATTTTCTTCTTCCCTGTTGCGGGCGCGGGGGAGGAGGAATTCCGGATGCGGTCCAGATTGTCCAGCATACTCTTGCGAAGCCCTTCGCTGGGAAGATCCATTTGCAGAATCCCGCGGCGCAGTTCCTCCCCGTCCATGACACCGTTCTGCAGGGCGGCCGTCAGATGGGGGCCGAAAGAGACGGCTTTTGGAATACGCCGGTCGGGCGGCGTGTTCGCCGACAGCTCATCCGGCGTGTAACCGCGGTTTCTTGGCATCCGGGTGTGGTTGCTCATGTCGATGTACAGTCGGATAAAGTCCCCGATCTCTTTTCCGGTTTTAAATTCCAGACCCATGCGGACCATATCGTCGAGCACATCCTGGAGATCGTCGTCGCCCTCGGAAGCAAACAGCTGCAGTTCCTGTACGAATTCCTCAGCCCGCGCCTTGGTCAGGCCCTTCTGGCGGCGCAGATAGTCCCGCAGAACCCGGCTCTGACGGGTGGATTCATAATAACCGTCGTCCGCGTATTTCAAAAATTCCTCTTTTGGCGGAATGTAGTAGGGCTTGCCCATTTGGGATTCGACCAGCCGGTCATAATCGTCGAGATCGACCGCGTACAGGCTGTCTGCCACCAGCTCCCGGTCCAGCGGTGCGGTGGGAGCGCCGCCCGCATGCCGTTCATCCGCACCGAGGATGCAATAGAAATGTTCCTCATGCCGCACGATTTCCGCAAAGGCCGTAAAATCCTTTTCGGATACGGACCCGTCGTTCTGGGAGTTGATGATTTCCAGTGCTTTGCGCAGGGGGATGACGCCGTACAACCGCGCCATCGCGTCAAAATAAGTATGCAGCAGCGAGGTCGTTTCTTCCGGCAGCGCCAGACCGGCGTACATTTTTTTCAATTTTGCCGGCGCATATATTTCCGGAAAATCCGCATCGTCCGCGTCCTGCCCGTCGCCGGACTCATCCTCCCGGGGATATTGCTTCGGGGCTTCGCCTTTGCTGCGTACAACGGCGGGCAGGCCGCAGGGTTCGTCCGATACGCGGAGCACTTTGCATGAAAAGACCCATTCGTCGCCGAAGTCGAACACATATTTGAATCGCTTTCCGGCGTACAGCGCCATTTCGGAAAGTTTGTAGTCGCAGGTGCGGCGGCTTTCCTCCTCCGTCCGCTCGGAGTAATAGCTGTCCGTGTCGCTCCACGTCTGATTGTTCATAAAAAACGCGTGCGCATGATCGTCCGCGAATCCAAAAGCCTCCAGAATGGCGCCGTGCAGGTCGAACAACGTGGCGTCCTCCGAAATACGGATGTGCCGATAACAGCCTGTCCCGGCCGATACGCTGATGACATAAGATCGATTTGGATTCATCGCTCTCTCCTCTCTTTCCCTTCAACTGGGTTGGCGTTTTCCTATTTTGATCTAAAATCCATTATACGTCGAATGTCCGCCCGGCGCAACAGGTCGGAATCCGCGGGTTTTTCATCACCGGCAAAAGCCTTCCCGGACGGGTGGATCACGGCCCTGCGCCGCCGGTCCTTCAACCGCCGTTTCGCTTCCCCGCTTTCGGTTGAATCAGCGCGTAACTCCGGCCGACCATCCGCTTGAGTTCCTCATCCGGAACGTCGCCGCCGGGCGTGACGGTATTCCAGTGAACTTTATTCATATGGTAGGCGGGCGTCACATCCGCGAATGCCTGCCGCAGGAAGTCCGCTTCCAGCGGCTCGCATTTGAGGTTGACACACAATTTTCCGTGCCGCTCGTAGATCATCGCGAAAGACTTTCGATTCGCGCGATGCCGCATGACCGTCCACGCGCTGCTGTCGATGACGTCGTCAAACGGATAATCCTCGTAAGCGGCGGGGAAGGTCAGGCAGAAGTCAATGAGTTTCCGGCGGGTCATCAGTCCGCACCTCCCGCTGTGATTTTACGGTATCGACTGTTTGCCGCTCCCATCTTGTTCCGCGCCCTGCCGGTCCGGCGCAGGGTTCCGGCCGGACCCGCTCTTATTTTACCACCCCGCCGCCTGCAAAAAAAGACAAAGCACCTTTTTTTCAGATGCTTTGCCTTCAGGCTGAATTTTCCGGCTTCCGGGGGAGCTTTTCTTTGGGGAGCGGCGCAAAATTTTGGGAATCCTACCGCGCCGTCCTGCCCGCGCTTGCTTCCTTTTCGTCAGAAAGGGGCCCTTTGGATCCGCCTGGGCCGCCGGCTCCCTTCGGATCCAGTACCAGCGGGACGGAAGCGGCGCTTTCGAGATAAATCCGCTCTGTGTCCTTCTGCGCCTGCTGCAATTCCTCGATCACGTCGGTCATTTTGTTGAACAGACAGATGTACATTTTCTGATAATCCGGCAATTTCATCATCTCCCATCACATTATTTTAGAACAATACGTTCAAAATATCAATAGAATAATTTGTTCTAAAGTATGCTTTGTTGGGTGATGAATATGAAGTCATATGCGCGGATCCGCAGTCTGCGCGAGGACCATGACTGGACGCAGGCGCAGGTCGGTTCCGCCATCAACGTTCCGCAAAGGACTTATGCGTATTATGAGTCCGGTCAAAGGATGATACCGCCCTCCGTCCTGTGCGCGCTTGCCGATCTGTATGAGGTCAGCGTCGATTATTTGCTGGGGCGGACAGACAACCGACGGACCAACCGGTAGGATCATACCAAGGCATTTGATCGATTTGGAGGTGTTCCTATGGCTGTTAAAGGCCTGACCATTCGGATCGACGGGGAAATTTTCGATAAACTGCATGCCGCCGCCGATGATGAGAGGCGTTCCGCGAACAGCCGGGTTTTCATTCTGATCCGGGACTGTATCGAAAACCTTGAAAAACGCGCGGCAGAATCGAGATCGGCGGAGGAGAAAGCCATCGATACGGATCCGCGATATGCGCGAGGACCATGATTGGACGCGGGCGCAGGTCGGCGCCGCCGTCAACTGATTTGCGCCGGGGCGGACGGGCGGCCGCCGGATGAATCGCCCATCTTTTCCATCTCATATCAAACAGGGAGCGCCCGCCGGCGCTCCCTGTCATTGCGCTTTATTTGAGCCGGAACAGCGTTTCGGCGTTTTGTTTTGTATAGTCCAGGATTTCCTGCGGGTCCTCGCCGCGGATTTGGGCGATCTTCTCCGCAACACAGGGGATCAGCGAGGAATCGTTCCGCTTTCCGCGGAACGGAACCGGCGCGAGATACGGACAGTCCGTTTCGAGCAGCAGACGGTCCCGCGGCACGCTTTTGGCAACCTCGACCGGCACGCGCGCGTTTTTGAACGTGACGGAGCCGCCGATCCCGACGGAGAGCCCGAGCCGCACGGCCTCCTTCATCATCTCGACGCTGCCGGAAAAGCAGTGGATCACGCCCGACGGCCGCAGCCGCCGGAGAATCTCCATCGTGTCGCCGTGCGCGTCCCGGTCGTGGACGATAACCGGCAGGCCGTGCCGGTTTGCGAGCCGGATTTGGCGCTCAAACAGCGCCCGCTGGATTTCCCGCGGGGCGCTTTCCCGGAGATGATAGTCGAGCCCGATCTCCCCGGCCGCGACGACCCGGTCGGAGGCGAACAGCGGTTCGAGCAGTTCCTCCCAGTTTTCCGGCGCGTCGTTCGCGCATTCCGGATGGATCCCCGCGGCGGCGGAAAACCAAGGGCAGGCTTCCGCGAGCGCGATCGCTTTTCGGGAGGAGGCGAGGTCCGCGCCGCAGTCGATCACATGGCGCACGCCGCGCCCGGGCAGCGACGCGAGCAGCTCGTCCCGGTCCGGGTCGAACGCCGGGTCGTCGTAATGCGCGTGGGAGTCGAAAATATTGTAATATTTCATAACGCCTCTATGGACAATAAACCGGGCGAGTCGAAAAACTCTCCCGGCAGCATCAGCTGAAAATAAGTTCGGAGGACAATGCCGGGGCGTGCGTGCAGCCTCGGGTTACCGGATCCTGCTGCCGGCCGGAACCCCGTCGAGGAACACGACCCGCACGTCGTTTTCCCCCGCGTCCGCCGCGAGGATCATGCCCTGGCTCTCCACGCCGCACAGGGTCGCGGGCTTTAAATTCGAGACGAGGACGACCGTCCGGCCGATCAGGTCTTCCGGTTTGTACCATTTGGAGATCCCCGAAGCGACCGTGCGCCCGTCCGCCCCGTCGTCCAGCGTCAGTTTCAACAGCTTTTTCGAGCGCTTGACCGGCTCGCAGGCGACTACCTTCGCCGCGCGCAGATCCACTTTGGCGAAGTCGCCGATCGCGATCTGGGCGGTCCCTTCCGGTTTCTTTTCCGGCTTGTCCGCCCGCGGCGCTTCCTGATGCCGCGCGGGATCCGCCGGGTTCGGGATCAGCTTGTTCAGCTCCTCGATCTCCTTGTCCACGTCGATGCGGGGGAACAGAACCGCGCCCTTTCTGACGACGGCGTCCGCCGGGGTCACGTCCCATCTCACGGCGGCCCCGTAGCCGGCGGCTTCGCCGGAAATGCCGAGCTGCGCCTGGATCTTCGGGGCTGTTTCGGGCAGGAACGGCTTCAGCAGGACCGAAACGATGCGCAGGGTTTCGCACAGGTTGTAGAGGACCGCCGCGAGGCGCGGGCGCTTCGCTTCGTCCCGGCCGAGCGCCCACGGGGCCGTTTCGTCGATATATTTGTTCGCGCGGGAGATCACTTTCCAGATCTCCGCGAGCGCGTTCGAGAACTGGTAGCCGTTGACGGCTTCATCGCATTTTCCGCGCAGCGCGAGCGCGGCGGACTTGAGCTCTTCGTCGACCGGCGCCGCCTCGCGTTCGGCCGGGATCCGGCCGCCGAAATATTTTTCGGCCATCGCCGTCGTGCGGGAAAGAAGATTGCCGAGGTCGTTCGCGAGGTCGGCGTTGATGCGGTGGATCAGCGCCTCGTTCGTGAACAGGCCGTCCGCGCCGAACGGGATCTCGCGCAGCAGGAAATAGCGGATGGCGTCGACCCCGTAGCGGTCGCAGAGGATCACCGGATCGACGACGTTGCCCTTGCTCTTGCTCATTTTGCTGCCGTCGCCGAACAGCAGCCACCCGTGGCCGTAGACCTGCTTCGGGAGCGGCAGGCCGAGCGCCATCAGCATCGCAGGCCAGATGATCGTGTGGAACCGGACGATCTCCTTGCCGACGAAGTGCACGTCCGCCGGCCAGTATTTGCGGTAGTCGGAGTCGTTGTCCGAACCGTAGCCGAGCGCGGTGATATAGTTTGTCAGCGCGTCAAGCCAGACGTAGACGACGTGCTTCGGGTCGAAATCGACCGGGATGCCCCAGGTGAAGCTCGTGCGGGAAACGCACAGGTCCTCGAGGCCCTGGTTGATAAAATTGATCATTTCATTCTTGCGGCTTTCCGGCTGGATAAAGTTCGGCCGGTCCCGATAAAGCTGCAAAAGCCGGTCCGCGTATTTGGAAAGGCGGAAGAAATAGGCCTCCTCGCTGACAATCTTCACTTCGCGGCCGCAGTCGGGGCATTTGCCGTCCTTAAGCTGCGTTTCGGTCCAGAAGGATTCGCATTCCGTGCAGTACCAGCCCTTGTACTCGCCCTTGTAGATTTCGCCCTTGTCGAACAGGGTGCGGAAGATCTTCTGGACGGCCTTCACATGGTAGCCGTCCGTCGTGCGTATGAAGCGGTCGTTCGAGATGTTGAGAAGTTTCCACAGGTCCCTGAAGACCTTGGTGGTCCGGTCGACGTATTCCTTGGGGGTAATGCCCTCTTTCTGGGCCTTTTGCTCGATTTTCAGGCCGTGCTCGTCCGTCCCGGTCAAAAACATCACGTCGTACCCCTGCATTCGCTTGTAGCGCGCGATGGCGTCGCTCGCGAGCGTGCAGTAGCTGTGTCCAATATGCGGCTTACCCGACGGGTAGTAGATCGGCGTCGTGATGTAAAAGGTCTTTTTCTCCATTTTTCAGCCTCCGGGATCAATTTATTGCAAATTAATCTTATTATACCATTTTTTGTCTGATAATAACAGCCGCGGCGGATTATTTCTGGCTGTTTTCCCCGGAAGCGCCGCCGGAAAGGAATTCGTGCAGCAGGGTTCGGTTCTGATCCAGATCGAGGGTGATGACGTTTTCCCCGTTCACCTTGGCGCTGTCGTCGAAGGTATTCGGGGCCGGGACCTGCATGGTTTCCATTTTGTAGTCGGAAAGGGAAGGGGCGATGGCGGCGAGGGACAGCAGTTCGCCGTCCGTCAGGTTTGTTTTGACGTACGGAAGATAGTCGTACAGGACCTTGTGGGCGTCGATGAGGTTCATGGATTTGATCTTCTGAATCATCAGCTGCACCACCTGCCGCTGCCGGCCGGTGCGGCCGTAGTCGTTGCTCCCGAACTTGTCGGAAGCGTCGCGCACGCGCGCGTAGTAAAGGCAGAGCTTTCCGTTCAGATGGTTGGTCCCCGCTTTCAGATGGGTCCCCATGTTTTTGTTCACATAATAACAGGCGGATTTCGACATCGGCACGTCGAGTCCTCCCATCTTGTCGATCACGTTCGCAAAGTTCTCAAAATTGACGGAAACATACCGGTCCATGTCGACCTGGTAGTTCGTGATCAGCGTTCCCATCGTCATCGCGACCCCGCCCTTTGCATAGGCGTAGTTCAGTTTCCGTTTCCCCACCGTCGGGATTTCCAGATAAGAGTCGCGCAGAAATGAGACGAGCCGCAGGGTCTTGGATTTGCTGTCGACCGAGATCATCATGTTCGTATCCGACCGCCCGTCGGTTCCGTCCTCGTTTTCGTCCACGCCGAGCAGCAGGATGTTCCTGGCGCTGTCCGCGCTCCAGGCCGGCGTGCCGCTCGGAAGCTGCACATACTGCTGCAGTTCGGAACTGGTCACGTCCCCCGAACGGTTCAGGCGGGAAGCCATGATGTGGAAATACAGGAACCCGCCCGCCGCCGCCAGGAGCACGAGCACAAGCAGCAGGGTGAAAAGTTTTTTTGCGCACCCGCCCCTTTTTCGGGCCTGCCGGACGCTGCGGCGCCGGGAAGAGCTGCTGTAAATGTCGCGGTCCACGACGTTGTAGCGGTCGATTTCCTGCGTGTCCCAGGAAGCGCCGCGCCGCGCCGCCTTCTGCACCGTGCCGCGCGAGCCGCCGGAGGAGTGCCGGGGCGCCGGTCGGCTTGTCCCGTATCTGCTCATATCGCACCTCGATTCGCTGTAACAAGCGCTTCTATTCTATTGCAAAGCGGACGGCTTGTCAACGGCGGGGAAAAACGGGCGCTTTCACGGGGAAAACAGAACCGCCGCGTCTTTCGTTCCCGCTTTTTGCAACCTTTTCGCAATCTTATGGTATAATAAACTGGTATGATAAACAAAAAAGCCGGGAGGGATCGCGATGAAAAACAGATCGGGACGGGGAGCTTCCCACGCCCCGCTTGTCCGGATCACGGCCGGCGTCTGCGCGGCGCTGATCGCGCTTTCCGCCTTTTTCCTGGCGTTCTTTTCGTGAAAAGGGACATCGGAGGGAAGATGAAGATAAAACGGGCGGACCTTGCGGTCGTCGGCGGCGGGGCTTCCGGCCTGACGGCGGCGCTTGCCGCGGCGCGGAAGGCCGGGCGCGCAGGAAAGCGGATTTCGGTCGTTCTGCTGGAAAAGAACCCGCGCGTCGGCAAAAAGCTGCTGCTGACGGGCAACGGGCGCTGCAATCTTTCAAACCGGGATGCGGACCCGGCGCATTATCACGGCGGCCCCGGCGCCGCCGTGGTGTTGGAACGGCATCCGCCGGACCGGGTGGAGAAGGCGTTCCGGGAGCTCGGCCTGCTCTGCCGGGAGCTCGACGGCGGGCGCGTCTACCCGTACAGTTTGCAGGCCACTTCGGTCCTCAACGTCCTGCGCCGGAATCTGGGACATGCCGGCGCCGAAGAGATCTGCGATTTTTCGGTTGAGAAAATCCGGGCGGAGGACGGCGGATTTCTGCTTGCTTCCGGAACGGGGACCCTGTCCGCCCGCGCCGTGGTTCTCGCGTGCGGCGGGCGGGCCTGCCCGCAGTCCGGTTCCGCCGGGGACGGGTACGCGCTCGCGCGGGCGCTCGGCCATACGGTCACGCCGCTTTTTCCGTCCCTCGTGCAGATCAGGACGGACCCGGCCCGGGTTCGCGCCCTGAAGGGCGTGCGCTGCCCGGCGGAAGCGGCGTTCCTTTCGGACGGGCATGCGCTGCGCCGCACGCGGGGAGAGGTGCAGTTTGCGGACGCCGCGCTTTCCGGCATCTGTGTCTTCGAGCTTTCCCGGTGCCTGGGGGAGATCGGCGCTTCGAAACGGGCTGAGATTTCGCTCGACCTGATGCCGGAGTACGGCGCTCAAGAGATCGAAAGCCTTTTGTCCGATGCAGCCGGGACCGCGCCGGAGCTTCCCGCCGCGCGCCTGACGGAGGGAATGCTGCCGAAGGCGCTCGGTGCGGAACTGGCGAAATACGCGCTTGGAAGCGCGTCGGCCCCGGCGGCGTCGCTTTCCCGCGGGGAACTTTCCGGCCTTGCGGCGGCGGTCAAGGATTTCCGGTTTCCGGCGCTCGGCACGCTCTCCTGGGAGCGCGCGCAGGTCACGGCGGGCGGCGTGCCGCTCGACGAGCTGGGCGAAAATCTGGAATCGAAGAAGCGGCCGGGGCTTTTCCTGTGCGGGGAGCTTCTGGACGCGGACGGGGACTGCGGCGGCTACAATCTGCGCTGGGCGTGGGCGAGCGGCCTGACTGCCGGGGAAGCCGCGGCGGATTTTGTGACCGGCGCGCGGAAGGAGAATCGCACATGAACATTCCTTACAGGAAGAAAATGACGGCGGCGCAGCTTTCAAAACGCGGCGGCCGGCTTTCCTGCGAGCTGTGCGGGGGCCGCGTCAAGATCGGCGGGAAGGCCGCCCTGTACCTGACGGGGGAGATCACGGTTTGATGTATCGCATTTCGGAGCTTCGGCTCGAGCTCGACGGCACAGAGGACGATTTGAAGGCGCGGGCCGCCAAACGGCTCCGGGTCGCGCCGGAGGCGATCCGCGCGCTGAACCTGTGCCGGAAATCCGTCGACGCGCGGAGAAAAGACGACGTCCATTTCGTCTGCACGGTGGAGGCCGACTGTCCGGCCCGCGCGCCGCGCGGCCGGACCATCGCGAAGGCCGTGCCGTACCGGTACGAACCGCCGCGCGGCCGCAAGCTCGAACAGCGCCCCGTCGTCGTCGGCTTCGGTCCGGCCGGGATGTTCGCCGCGCTGATCCTCGCGCAGGCCGGGCAGAATCCGGTCGTGCTGGAGCGCGGCTCCCGCGTGGAGGAACGGAGCCGCGCGGTCGGCCGGTTCTGGGCGGACGGGACGCTCGACCCGGAGTGCAACGTGCAGTTCGGCGAGGGCGGGGCCGGAACGTTTTCGGACGGGAAGCTGAACACCGGCACCAAAGACCCGCGCATCCGCAAGGTGCTGGAGGAATTCGCGGCCGCGGGCGCGCCGCCGGAGATCCTCTGGGAGGCGAAGCCGCACATCGGGACGGACCGTCTGCCCGGGGTCGTGCGCGGTATCCGGGAAACGATCCTTTCGCTCGGAGGGGAGATCCGGTTCGGCACGCGCCTGACGGGGCTGCTGCGAAAGGACGGCCGCGTCCGGGGCGTCGAGTTCCGGACGAAAGGCGGCGCGCCGGAGCGCCTGGACGCCGCGGACGTGATCCTGGCGGTCGGGCACAGCGCGCGCGACACGTTCGAATCCCTGCTTGCGGCCGGGGTGCCGATGGAGCCGAAGCCGTTCGCGGTCGGCGCGCGCATCGAGCATCCGCAGCGGCTGATCGACCGCGCGCAGTACGGAAAATTCGCCGGTCACCCGGCGCTCGGCGCGGCGGATTACAGGCTCGCCGTCCATTTGAAAAACGGCCGGGGCGTCTACACGTTCTGCATGTGCCCGGGCGGGCAGGTCGTCGCCGCGGCGAGCGAGCCGGGGCGGCTCGCGACGAACGGCATGAGCCGTTTTGCGCGCGACGGGGAAAACGCGAATTCCGCGCTGCTGGTCGGGGTCGGCCCGGCGGATTTCGGCGCGGCGGACCCGCTTGCGGGCGTCCGGTTCCAGCGGGGGCTCGAGGAGGCCGCGTTCCGGCTCGGCGGCTCGGATTATTCCGCGCCGGTCCAGCGCGTCGGGGATTTCCTGGAAAGGCGCGCGTCCGCCGCGCTCGGGGACGTGCGGCCGACGTACCGGCCGGGCGTGACGCCGTGTTCGCTGGACGGCTGCCTGCCGGATTTTGTCGCCGGCGCGATGCGCGAGGGGATCCGGAAGATGGATGCGCGCCTTGCCGGCTTCGCGCTGCCGGACGCGGTGCTGACGGCGGTGGAAAGCCGGTCCTCGTCGCCGGTGCGCATCCCGCGCGGCGAGCATTTCCAGTCGCCGGCGCTCTCCGGCCTGTATCCGTGCGGCGAGGGAGCCGGATACGCGGGCGGCATCGTTTCCGCGGCCGTCGACGGGATCAAATGCGCGGAACAGATCCTCGGCGGAGCGCCGCCGCGCGTTTCTTAAATTTCCGTTAAGCGGGGGTAAAGCCTTGCCGTCGGCCGGGCCGCCGTGCTATACTGAACGGGAATTTCCGACTCCGACACGGCGGTGATCTCCTTGATGAAAAAACCAGGACGGTTTCTGCTCCCGCTCGGCCTGTGGGCGCTGTTCGAAGCGATCGCGGCCGCGCTGTGGCTGTCGTCCGGCCGTATTTTTTACCTGTTCAATTTTTCGTACATCGGCGCCTGCCTTGCCCTCGGCGTTTTCCTCTATGGGAAAAACGTCCCGTATGCGCGGAACGCGGTCCAGTTCGCCGTCGGCCTTTACATGCTGGGGTACCTCGGCGTGCTGTCGGGGGAGAACATGCAGATCGAGGGCTTCTGGTACTCCCTGTTTTCGGGGGTGTTCGAGGCCGCCGCGATCCATTATGCCGTCGCCAAGATCGCGGGGCCGCTGCTGTTCGGGCGCGGCTGGTGCGGCTACGCCTGCTGGACCGCGATGGCGCTCGATCTGCTGCCGTTTCCGGCGCCGCGGGGCGAGCGGAAAAAGATCGGGTTTCTGCGGTATTTCGTTTTCGCCGCTTCCCTGCTGTTCGTCGGCGGACTTTTCCTGCTGCGGATTCCCGGCAGGGAAGCGATTCTGTTCCGGAGCTTCCTGATCGGGAACGCCCTGTATTACGGCGCCGGGATTCTCCTTGCGTTCGCGCTCGGGGACAACAGGGCGTTCTGCAAATATCTCTGCCCGATCACCGTCTTTCTGAAGCCGGCGAGTTATTTTTCGCTCCTCCGGATCAAAAACGATGCGGAGAAATGCGTTTCGTGCGGCAAATGCCGGCGGATCTGTCCGATGGACGTGGATATGACGGACAATTCCAGAAAACGGATCAACGGGACCGAGTGCATCCTCTGCCTGAAATGCGTCGGTGCGTGCCCGACGAAAGCCCTGCATCTGTGAATTCGCTCGCAAAGCGGCCCGCATGCTTTTGAGTTCAAAAAACTTTCGGAAATTGTTTCCGGAAGTTTTTTTTCTGGATGTTCCAACATTTTGCGCCGCCGGATCGTTCTATTGACAGAGGGGGACCGCGAATGGAAAACGAAAAAGACAAATCGGACGCCCTGGTCGTCAGGGTTGCGGCGGACGACCGTTCCGCCTTCGCCGCGCTGTACGAACGGTTCCAAAGCCCGGTTTACGGCCTCGCGCTCGCGATCCTCAAGAATCGCTGCGACGCCGAGGACGTGATGCAGAGCGCGTTTTTGCAGGTGTGGGGCAGAGCGGGAACCTACCGGCCGGGGACGGACGCGGGGGCGTGGATCCTGAAAATCGCCCGGAACCTCTCGGTGGACCGCCTGCGGAGCCGAAGGAACATGACCGACATCATGGAGGTCGAGGATGCGCTTGCCGGCGTGGACGAGACCGCCCCGGAGCTGGAGGCTGCTGCTCGGGCATCTGCTCGAAGCGCTGGACCGCGACGAGCGCGCGATGGTGTTGCTGCACGCCTGGGGTTACGCGCACCGGGAGATCGCGCGAATTCTCGGCAGGCCGGCCGCGACGGTCCGGTGGAAATACGGCCGCGCGATCAAAAAACTGCAAACCGTTTTCGAAAAGGAGGATTTCGATGGACAGAAAGAAAAATTCCCGGCGGGTTCTTGAAAGCCGCATCCGTGCCGCGGTGGAGCGGCAGACGCCGGATTTGGAAGAGAAGATCATGGCAAAGCTGAAAGATCACGGGGAAAACGCGGCCGTTCCGGCATCCGCGCGCAGGAGCCCGGCGCTCAGATACGCCGTTTCATTCGCGGCGGTCGCACTCGCGGTCGGCGGGGTCCTGGCCGTTCCGAAACTTGCACAACGGGCGGGAACGGCTCCGCGCGCTTCCTCCGCGCAAAGCGGGATCGGGCAGGCGCAGAAAAGCCCGTTTACCCTGACGGCCTACGCTGCGGAAAAGGGTCCCGCGTCCTCCGGAAGCGGGGAGGCCCTCGGATTGACCCTGACGCGCCCGGTCAGCGTCAGCGGGATCGATTATTCCGCTTTCTACGGCGCAAACGGCAGAAGCATGTATGACACCCTGGAGCTTTTGAGGGACGACGGGACCAATCAGCTTTGGGCCAAATACGTCGGTTTTAACCTGAAATGCGTCGGTGAGCACATCAGATCGGTCACGTTCACGACGGACCGGGGCGGCTTCGCTCAGATTAAGAACCTGGCGCCGGAGGAGTACAGAAAAATCAGCGATTCCATCCCCTATGTCGTCGAGCGGCAGAAAAAGCAAAAAGCGGATTACGAACAGCACCCGGAGAAATACAACGGAAAGCCCGTGAATCCCGCCGTGGACTTTCCCGTCGGGACGCCGAACCCAAACTACGGCGACGGAAAGTCGATGGAGATCGCCGCGGCCGGATGGGGGGACGGAAAAGGGCAGCAGGAACTCGACGGCTTCCTGCCGGTCGGGAACTCCTACACCGTCTCCTATGCGGAGCAGGACGACTACCGGATCTAGTACGCGCTTCGCCTGACGATGACCTATTCCAAGAAGGACGTGGAGGAAAACTGGGATATGCGCGAACCGAATCACCGCGCGTCGAAGGCGCTCGCGGGAACCGTCGTCACGGTCACCGCGAACTATGAGGACGGCAGCACGGCGAAGAAGCAATGTGTCCTGAGGCTGGACCCGGACACCTGGATCTTCACGGCCGTCGAAAAATAAGCAACGAAGAAAATATCAAACATCCGGGTCCTCCGGCGGCTTTCGGCGCGGGGGACCCGGATGTTTGATTTCGGATGGAGCGGAGGCGTTAGCGGGGCGGTTCTTTGCAGCCTTTCTTCGCCGCGTACATGTTCCGGTCGGCCATGCGGATCATTTCTTCGGCCGTCAGCGGGGTTCCCGCCATGGCCTGGATTCCAAACGAAACGGAAACGCGGATCTTCTCATCCCGATCCGGGATCCCGACCGTTTCGATCCGGCTGCGGATCCGCTCCGCGATGCGGCGGGCTTCGTCTCCGCCGATGCCGTTCAGACAGATCAGGAACTCGTCCCCGCCGTACCGGGCGGCCCAGTCGGCTTCGGCCCGGATGCAGCTCCGCACGGCGTCTGCGACATGTTTTAAAGCGTCGTCGCCCGCCGCGTGTCCGTAGGTATCGTTGATGGCTTTCATCCGGTCCAGGTCCATGAAAATCACGGACAGCGGCCGGCTCCGGACCGTGGCTCGGACAATGTCGGCCGGCAGCCGTTCGTCCACGAAACGCCGGTTATACAAGGAGGTCAGATGATCTTTGACCACCATCCGGTTGATGTCGCTGACGGCTTTGCGCATGTCCTGTCCGTCGTTGTATTCGCCTGTGCCGACCATCAGGCTGTCCGTCGCGTTTTTCAGCAGTTCCAGCACGACCGGCTTTTCCGAAGATTCCACGGGAAGCGCCGTGACCAGCATGATGACCTCGGGGTTCTGTTCGAGCTTCATATAGCTTTTATGGTCCTGGTGGGCGCGCACGGAGATGCAGTTTTCGCAGATTTTCCCGTTTTTCCAGTAGTCGTAGCAGATTTCGGCGGTCCCGGCGGTTCCGCCCTCCCGGCATTCCAGCACTCTTTTCCGCACGGGGTCCACCAGCCTGACCGCGTCGTACATCTGATGGAAAAAACTCAGATTTTTCTCCAGCTGACGGAGAGTCATCCGCTCGGACATTGCAGTTTCACCTCAAAAATTTGATCGATCATAGGGCTTTCCGCCTGGTGCCTCAGGGCTTCGAATCCCATCTTTTGATATCGACGGATCGTGAATTCCATGATGAAATTCCTCCCAAAATCTATTGCGGCTTCAGCAGACCGACCAGCCAGTCCGCCTGCGGCATTGGAACCGAAGGGTGGCACACCGCGTTTTCCGCCGCGCTTTCGAGGGCCGAAAAAAAGCAGAGCGCGAGCGAATGCGGGTCTCCCTCCCGGATTTCCCCCTGCTTCTGTCCGGCCCGCACGACCGGGGCCAGCAGGCCGACGGCATCCATTTGGGCGACGACCTTTTTCATTTCGTCCGTCAGGTAATCGGCGTAAGACGCCTGCTTTGCCAGCAGAAAGACCTTTGCCGTGGAAGGGGAGACCGCGAAATAGGAAAGAACCGCCTCGGCGATTTCCCGGAAAATGCGGAGCGGGCTCAGCGGAAGACGGAGGTATTCCGCAATCATGCGGATGCCGTCGAGCGCCGTGTGCAGATGCGCGAGGTAGAGCTGTTCCTTCGTTGCGTAATAATGGAACATCAGGCCCGAGCTGATGCCGAGCGCACGGGAAATTTCCCGGGTGCTGGTGCCGGTGTAGCCGTGCCGGACAAAAAGATCGAGGCTTTTGTCCAGGATTTCCCGCCTCCGTGCTTCCTTTTGTTTTTGCCGCTGATTCATTCCGCAGCCTCCCGGAACGAAAAATTAAGCATCTGCTCAATTGCAAGCATAGCAGGGAGGGAAGGGTTTGTCAACCGGGGACGAGCGGTCCGTTTAAACGATGGAACGGAAATTTTCTTCCCATCCGGAATCCGATGTGATACAATATTCGTAATCGGTATCGTGGATGGGGAGTGCTTGCAGATGAAAGTTTCCAAACGGATGGAATATTTTAAGCCCGGGATCTTTTCCGCGCTTGCGGAGATGAAGCGCGGGAGATTGGCGCGGGGCGGGACGGTCGTCGACTTCAGCATCGGTTCGCCGAACATCCCTCCGGCGCGGCATATCGTCGACGCGCTGGCGCGGGCCGTGCGGGAGCCCGCCAATTACGAATACGCCGTCGCGGATATCCCGGAGCTGCAGGACTCCGTGAGCGCCTGGTACCGGAACCGCTACGGGGTGGAGATCGACGCCGGGACCGAGATGACGTCGCTGCTCGGCTCCCAGGACGGCCTTTCCCATCTGGCCCTGACGATCGTCGATCCGGGGGATCTGGTGCTGGTTCCGGATCCGTGCTATCCGATCTTCGGCGACGGCCCGCTGCTGGCCGGAGCTCAGCTGTACCGCATGCCGCAGACGGAGGAGAACGGGGGGATCGTCGATCTGAAAGCGATCCCCGAGGCGATTGCGCGCCGGGCGAAGCTCATGGTGGTTTCCTACCCGAACAATCCGGTGACAAGCGTCGCGCCGCCGTCGTTTTACCGGGAGCTTGTGGATTTTGCGAAGACCTACGGCGTCGCCGTCCTGCACGACAACGCTTACAGCGAGCTGACGTTCGACGGCGCGGCATGCGGCAGCTTTCTTCAGGCCCCCGGCGCGAAAGACGTCGGAATCGAGTTCAATTCCCTCTCCAAGACCTACGGGCTCGCCGGGGCGCGCATCGGTTTTGCGCTCGGGAACCGGGAGATGATTTCGGCGCTGAAAGCCCTCAAATCGAATCTGGACTACGGCATGTTCCTCGCGGTGCAGAAGGCCGCAGTGGCGGCGCTGACCGGTCCGCAGGACTGCGTGGAGGAAACCCGCCGTGCCTATCAGCGGCGCCGGGACGTGCTGCTGGACGGCCTGAACGCCGCGGGGTGGCGGATCGAAAAGCCGAAGGCAACCATGTTCGTCTGGGCAAAGATCCCGGCGCCCTATTCGGACAGCGCGGCGTTTGCGCGCGACCTGTTCGAAAAAACCGGCGTGCTGGTGACGCCGGGCTCGGCGTTCGGCCCCTCCGGGGAAGGGCATGTCCGCATGGCGCTTGTCCGCACCGAGGAAGAGATGAGAAGCGCCGTCCGGGCAATTGCGGAAAGCGGGATCCTCAACGGCGCGGACAAATGAAAAACGGTTGTGAATGCCGCCGGAACGGGCGGGGCCGCGGTGAGGAATGACCGGCCCTTTCCGGGAATGGCTGGAAGGGCGCGGCAAGGATTTTTCATTTTGTCCGGAAAAGGGATTGACAAATCCGGATGATTTGGTATAATAAATCTTGCTGTTTCTAACAAAGCAGTTCGTATTGCGGAATTGTGTAAAGGTAGCACGACAGACTCTGACTCTGTTTGTGAGGGTTCGAATCCTTCTTCCGCAGCCAGGGCTCCTTTGGGAGCCGATTTTTCGAGGTGTGGCTCAGCTTGGTAGAGCGCTACGTTCGGGACGTAGAGGCCG
>ENA-UOOI01000840-UOOI01000840.1-fermentation-metagenome-genome-assembly--contig:-NODE-840-length-36764-cov-56.098314_pt1 | contig 36764 bp, 42 predicted proteins | sample MGYA00245779_ERZ724027 | MGnify/ENA primary metagenome ERZ724027 (study PRJEB28704, sample SAMN03018318) | fermentation metagenome | biome: anthropogenic terrestrial biome; feature: soil; material...
AAACTATGGATTTATATCTGCCTAATTCTATGGAATTTATTATACCATTTACACCGACATTGTATATGGCTTCTTCTGCTCTTCTGCAAAGAAATCTAGTGCCTGTTGTTTATGTAAAACAACAAAACCTACCGGTTGAAACTCCAATGCCCACACTTTAACTTGATGTTCTTTTTTCCAAAAGTCACTCTTTCCTTGATTGTATTTAGTAAGGTTTCCATCTCTCATATTTGGATGCGCCCAATCAATTGCTTGGACTGGTATATCTATACTTTTGAGCAAATTACAAAAATCTACAACCAATTTCCAATTATGTGGAATTTCAAAATATACTCGATAATTAGGTTCTGAAAAAGCATAGTTACTTCGCCTAATATATCCTGTAACATCAGCAAATCCTTTTACAAATTGCTTTCTCTCATCGAAAGTAAATTCAAATACTTCTGGTGATATTCTTACATTATCCGATGAAGTAGCTCCTCCTATGTATCTTAAAACTTCTCTCATTAAATAATCTTCATTTGGTTTTCTAAATGACAACAATGAATAATTTGCACTCTGGGAGAATGATAATGAAGTTCCTAATAAAGGTTCTAATACTGTTCTAATATCTGTAATACTTGCCCTAACATATATTCCAACATCATTTTGAAATTCTGTCTCCAATTTTTTATGAGGAATATCTATTGATATTGTAGTTTCTGTAGGACCTCTCTGTATTTCTCCATTACCAGTAATCATTCCCAGTAAATATGCCATTTCTATATTCATAACGAACCACCTTCCATAGAATAGTACTGTTCAATTTGATCCGCTATCGCTTTAGCCAATAGTGGTGGGACAGCATTGCCAATTTGTTTCCTTATATGTACCTTTGACCCATAAAAAATAAATATATCATCAAAAGATTGTAACCTAGCTGCTTCTCTTGGAGTAATCGCACGATGTAAATATGGATGATTATTTGTTCCATTTGATGAAGCATCAAATCTCGTATCTATAGTCGGTGATACATCATCCCATTTTAATCGTCCCCATGTTGTCTTAAATTTCTGTTTCCCTAACATTTCTTCTGGAAGACATTCTTTTCCTTGCTCTGGTGGAATTAATTTTAGTTTTTCAATAGCTACAGCCTTGTGATTTGAAGCAATATGATTATATAATCGGTTGCTTCCTTCACGCATAAGCTTTTGGTACTCACTTTTTGCTTCCATTAAATAAGATTGCTCAAAGCTTCCTTCCCCAGAATTCAAATACGACAAATCACCTATTGCATCTCTTACTGTTGTTTTTCTATCCACTGTAGAAAAAGGTAATGGTATTTTCTTTTTTTGAGAACAAATGAAAATTGTTCTTTCTCTTGACTGTGGTACTCCAAAATCTGATGCATTTAATATTCCATATTCAACATTATAACCCAAATCTTCAATTGATTGAATAATTTCATCTTTAAACCATCCATTTGATGCAATTAGTAACCCTTTCACATTCTCTATTATAAACACTTCTGGTTGGATTTCCTTAACAATATTTAGATATTCTCGAAACAAAAAATTTCTTGGATCTGCTAATCCAAGTTTTTTCCCTTTCATCGAATAACCTTGGCATGGTGGTCCACCAGCAATCATGTTTACTTTTTTTCTCTTTGCAGATGCAATAATTTTTTCTTTTATATCATTTTTTGTAATATCTCCAACAATCATTTCAACTTCTGGCATATTTTTCTTAAATGTATTTGCTGCATTCTCATCAAAATCCAATGCTACCACCGTTTTGAAATTTTTATTTTTATGAAGTCCCCATGATAGTCCACCGGCTCCGCAAAACAAATCAAGTACTTTAAATTCTTTATTCATTTTAGTTATCCTTTCGGCGAATTAAGATTCTTTTAAACAATTCTTTACCATTTACTTTTGGCTTAAACAAATCAAACTCATTATCTGAACCGTGATTTGCTTCTCCAATAATTTCAAATTGCGAACCATTATGATACTTGATATACGTAATAGGAACCCCCATTATTCCATCATAATCTATAGGAATATCTGCAACCCTCTTAATATTTATACCATCGAAATTATCGAATTTAGGATATATTTCTGGATCATAATGTCTTGTTAATTCTAGTTTTTGGTATCTTCTTTCTATATCAATATTAGTAAGCCACATTGCATTTCCTAGGCTTCTCCATTTTTGTCCAGATTCATCAATCCAAAATCTGGTATTACGTGGTTCTGAATCTGCTGGAACTCTAAACGCCATATCTCCAAATCGATACCCTACCCATACTTTATTTTCTTTTATGTAAGGAAAGATTTCTTTATATGTAATAGCATTTTGGTTTCCTATCAATAAAAATTGCTTATTATATTTTACTAATAATGAAAACAACTCGGCAAATAAACTAAATGGGGGATTCGTACAACAAATATCACATTGTTTTAGATACTTAATGCACTCGTCAGTTCTAAAATCACCATTTCCCTTTAACTTCTTAACAATGCCTTTCTTTGAGAGTATCTTCTTAATAGTTGCATCGTCTACTTCTTCTCCAATTATCCCAGGCATTTTAGATATTATAAGTACATACCCATGATTGTTACTTATAGCTTCCATTCCATTAAAACACATATCTAACGTTATCTGACAATTATTTTTTATTTGGTCAATTTTCGAGCCAGCGTATGATGTACATATGAGTTTTTTAAGTTGAAGTTTATTAAAATTCTTCATAAAATAATAGCAAAAATTTGATTCGTATGGGTCATCACAATTACATAATACTATTTTGCCATAAAACTGTTTTGTGTAATGTTTCATTTCTTCTTCAATGGTTTCATATGTTGTGTACCATTCATCTGTATTATTTGAAGAATATTTTGCACTGTTTAAAATTGAATTCCCAGACATAGTCGCTCCTTCTTTAATTCTCACCTTAATACTGTCTAGCTGTTATTTCATTTATTATTTTCTGTTTTGCATCATATTCATCAAAATATGATTTTAACGCTCTTTCCACAGCTACAGTTTTTGTTTGTCCTGCCTCTTCACATATTTCTTCAAGTCGTTTGTATATAGAAGTTTCTATGCATACATTTAAATATGTTCCATCTTTTTTTGATCTTGCCATTTTCAATTCTCCATCTTATAAGGCTTCATTTACTTACTAATAAATATACTACTATTTACTACTTATTTCAACGAGTTACTACCTTTTTCATAATTAAATAATGACTTCCATCAAAAGAAAAATAATAAGAAAACAAATCTAAACTGTAATCAATGCACTATCATTATCACTGACAATAAATTCACCCTTGCTACCTTTCAACTTCTTCTGCCTTCTTTGTGCTCACTCTACTCTTTTCCTGATGCATTTGCTTTGCCTGCTTTATTCTTTCCAGAACAGATTGTTTTTCCTCTTTAAAACCTTCTTGCTTTTCTTTCAGATACCCCTCTGCCTCTAGTAAATAACTCTCCAATGTTCCAGTCTTTCCTTCTGTAATCGGATTAATATCTACCTTCACTCCTCCAATTTCCATTTCATCTTCATGGAGTATATCAAAGAAAGTATCTTCTCTGATGGAGCCTTTGTATTCCAAAACCACATCCAGATCCGAACCTACTTTTTCAATTCCCCTGCACCGGCTTCCTGAAATTATAACACCAACAACCTCTGCCTCCAAATTGTTTTCATCTATCTTCGACTGAACATAATCCGACACCATACCCTCAATATCACCAGCACTCATTCCATCAATCTGGTGAAACTTCTCATCTGTCTTTGCTCTGAAATCTATAACAATCCCAGGCGTGCAACCTTCAATTTCAATCTGTTTTGCTTCAAGCTCCGACCAGAGTTTTTTGATTACCCTGTTAAGAAACACATTGTTATTTTCCATCAGTTCAAATTCCATGTCCTTGCAATCATCCAGTGTTGTAAGTTCTCCCATTCTCTTATGATAATTTCCATACTGAATTGCTTCCTGAAGCTTATCGTCCAGTTTACATGCTTCTTTTCTTGTAATTCTCTCCCAAATATCATCCTTCTCTGAACGAATCACAAAGCCACTGCCATCATCATGTCTTTGCTCCCTCATGTGAAGAATATCGTCTTCTCCCTTAATCTTGCATGTGAAATCAAATTCATTGTAACCCATCTCCCAAAAATATCCTGCCTGTATCAATGTAATGTCAGTGATATCATCTGCTGTAATTATCGTGTTTTCTGCACTAATATTCTCTCTATCCATGTCTTCATTTCTCCTTTTCATAGGTGGCACATTAAGGCCGCAATCGTTGTTGCTTCGCAAGTTAGCAAGCAGTGCCCTCGTACGTACACGAGCGCGTTTGCTTGTTGGAGGCATATCCCCAATCCCCTTAGAATGTCATCTCCGATGCCAAACTACGCCCTCACTTTGTGAGTGCTGATACATTCCTGCTCTGCCGGAATTACAAAAAAAGAGGGCAACCACCAACTTCCATTTTGATGATTGCCCATATGCTTATCTCTGTTGCTGTCTTTTCTTTTTCAAATCTTCCTCCTGGTCCCAGGTCTGCTGAGCCGCATAGAAGGATTCCACATTTTGCTTCGCTATCTGATAATCCCGCATCTCTTTTTTTATTTTCTTGTATTCACTATAAGCAACTTTTTTCTCAGAAAGCAGTTTGGCAAATTCTTCATTCAGGTCTTTTACCTTTGGAATTTTTCCGTCCGGAAGTTTGGAAAATGCTTCCTTGGCTGCTTTATGAAGAGTGATTTCATCTCGGTGTGCTTCGTAAAATTTTTTGCTATATCCCGATTTCCGGTAAGCAATATAGGTTTCCCTTGTCTTGGCATAATTGATAATATGTGTCTTAATCACTTTATTTACTGCCATCTTTTCCTCTGCTTCTTTGATGGTTTTCATCAGTTCATGATATCTGGATGAACTTCCTTCGACCAGTGCATCCAGCGTTTCCTTTTCGTGAATATCATGCTGCTGCAGAAACAAAATGGATTCAGCAAATTGTTTGATATTATATTTCTTCGCCCATCTTACATATCCGCCGTTTTTTCCCTGAGCCATCTTCTCCTGAATATCAACCACCAGATCAAACTTCCGTTTCTCTTGTTTTGGTTCTTTCCGGTCTGGTACTTTTTCATTTTTTTCAGGAGGTTCTTTCTCGCCTGCAATCACTCTTTTCAGATTTTCTTCTGTAAAGTCTTCTCCAAGTGAACAGAACCGGATAAACCGCTTTTGCTCTTTTCCACAGATTGCTGTGTGTTTCCCACGCTTAATCTCATATCCTTCCGCCTGCAAAAGTTTCAACAGTTCATCAAAATCTGCCGGTTTCTGGTCAAGACATTTCAGAATATCTTCCCGGATAATGTCCCTCATGCTTACACGATCCGGGTACTTGGTCCGTTTCTGTCTTTCACTCGGTTTTACCTTTGGAATGATAGAAAGACCATGCTCCAGACAAATAATGTCACTGAGTCTTTGCAACGCAATTCCTGAAAACCAGAAGTCACGAAACTTCTTGTCACACTCCAAATTGGTGGAATTGAAAATAATATGATTGTGAATATGAGCCTTATCTACGTGGGTTGCAACAATAAAAGCATGATTCCCTTTCGTGAATCTCATACCGGTTTCATATCCGACTTCGTTTGCTTCTTCGGGTGTAATCTCTCCCGGTTTGAAAGACTGGCGGATCTGATAAGCAATTACATCTCCCTTGGGCTGCCTCCATGTTTTATGAAGGTATTCTTTTTTTGCCTGTGCAAATTCCAGATCAACAAGCTCCGGGTTGCATTGATAGGATGAAATATATTTTCCTTCCTCCGTCTTATCTCCGTTCATTACATAATCGGTTCTGTCCTTAAGACACTGCATCACACTCCGTCCTTTGTTCTGGTGCATTGCGATCAGTTTTGTTGCCGCCATTCTCTCACCCGCCTTACATAATTGCTGTCAGCCTGTCCAGCACTTTTCTCATTTCCTGCAAAATCTCTTTCTGATTTGTTTTCAGTTCTTCAATATCCTCATGGTAAATGCTACCCGTCTCATTTGCTTTCTTCGCGTACTGGTTCAGGTTGTTCCCGGATATCTGTAATAAACGAAGAATCTCTTTTAGATCAGAAAGATCCATCACGATCACATATCCATGAAGCGCCATTCTAACCAGATAGGCAGTGAGGCTGGAAATCCCAGCCTCTTCCATGCGCTCATGAATCTTCTTAAGTTCATCCGCAGTCACTCTTAACTCAATTCGTTTTGATCTCTCTACCATCCCTGGAACTCCCTTTCAAAACAACATCCGGGAATTGTTTTTCTCTCAGGAACTTGTACCGATGGCTGCACCTGCTTACTTTGTTCCTTTAATTTTTCCAGCACAGACTTTTTATCACCAGGAGCAATTTCTAATGTTCCAACTGCCGGCTCAACCTTCACATTGTTAATCACTCCGTCAAAGTTATTGTCATTCTGCTCCACCATATCCTCAATACCGCGCATGGGATTTCTGCTGATGGAAGGACCGGCACCGGCTGCCTCCTCTGAATCACATCCGCCTCCATCTGATACTTCCACTTCATATTCTCCATGCACTTCATCCCACTTCTTAATCTTTCTTGCCTTTGGTTTTTCCATGCTTTGCATCTCCCTTCTCAAAATTCAGTTCAAATACTTCTCTCTGGTTTTCATCAACCTTCATGACAACCGTGGTGTCATAGGTATTGCCTGTCTTCTTGGACTTGCATCCTTTCAGAGCTACCTTTCCATCAGAAAGGAGCTTTGATGCAATCTGCTTTGTCATCTTCTTTCCAAGTGCTTCAAAGAATTTGTTCTGCTTCCAGAGTACAAAATTACATCCCCTGTTCTCACAGGAATATCCTTTCTGTCTCTCCACTACATGCTGACCACAACAAGGACAGATTCCGATTTCTTCAAGTGCCGGATGCATAAGCACCTCAGCATCTTCAATAATCTTGTAGGTCTTAACCAAATCTGTAATCATATCTTCAATCTCACTCATAAACTCTGAATCCTGATAAGTTCCTTTTTCAACATCCAGAAGTTTCTGTTCCCATTCCGCAGTCATGGAAGGAGACTGAATCTGTTCCGGCATAACCGTAATCAGTGCAACTCCCTTATGTGTTGGAAGAAGGTACTTTGTCTTTTTATTTCCCTTTCGTTCCACAAAACCAATTCGCACCAGTTTTTCAATGGTAGCTGCCCTTGTTGCAGATGTTCCGATTCCTTTGCGTTCCACTTCATCCGGCATCTCATCCGCGCCGGCACGCTCCATGGCAGAAAGCAGACTGTCCTCTGTAAAATGCTTTTTTGGTGTGGTCTTTCCTTCTTCCATCTTTGGATTTTGTAATGGATAAGATTTTCCGTTTGTCAGGGTTGCAATGCATGCCAGCATATCAGCGTTCCCACTTTTGTCTTCATTCTCTGTTTCGGAATCTGTGCTTTCCTCACTGCTTCCCATAATCCATTCCTGAATATCTCTCCATCCCTTTTCCCTGATATTTTTAGCCTTAGCCTTGAATACCGTGTCTGCACATGAAAATTCCACATCCACTTCATTTCTCACTGCCGGATCTCCGAGTGCAGCTAACAGTCTGGCTGTAATCAGGCTTAACACCTTCTGCTCTCCGGATGGAAGTTCTCCAAAAGCTGCATCCGTCACATTAACAGTCGGAATGATTGCATGGTGATCACTGACCTTCTTATTGTCAATAACCTGTTTTGCATGGACTGGCACGTTCTTGGTATAACCAAACTTATCTGCCATGTTTTTTGCCAGGTTCGGAAGCATTTCTTCCATATCTTCCGTCAGATATCTGCTATCTGTTCTTGGATAAGTAACCAGTTTCTTTTCATAAAGGCTCTGGGTATAGTCAAGTGTCTGCTGTGCAGTGAATCCCAGAAAACGGTTTGCATCTCTCTGTAGTGCAGTCAGGCTGTAGAGCTGTGGTGCCTTCTCCTTCTTATCCACCAGATCAATCTTTGTGACCTGTGCCGTCTTCTGCTCTTTCAAAATATTGAGAATATCTTCTGCATCCTGTTTCTTCTCGAACCGCTCTGACAATGCAGTAATTCCTCCACATTTAATGGAAAGCCTGTAGATTGGCTCTGGTCTGAATCCATCAATCTCCGCTTCCCTCTGAACAATCATGGCTAGTGTTGGTGTCATGACTCTTCCTACATTCAGTGTCTGACCATACAGGGTAGAGAATAATCTTGTTGCATTCATTCCCACAATCCAGTCTGCACGTTCCCTGCAGAGCGCTGCCTGATAGAGATCATCGTATTCCTTTCCATTTTTCAAATTAGAAAAACCATCCGAAATCGCCTGGTCTTCCATTGAAGAAATCCATAAACGCTCGAATGGCTTTTTGCATTTTGCCTGATGATATACAAGCCGGAAAATCAGTTCTCCCTCTCGTCCGGCATCAGTGGCTTCCACTAATCCAGTTACATCTTCTCTCTCCATCAGTTTTTTCAGAATTCCAAACTGCTTTCTTGTTGCATCTGCAATCTGATAATTCCATTCTGATGGAAGAATGGGAAGATCCTCATATCTCCACTTTTCGTATTTTTCGTTATAAGACTCCGGCGAAGCAAGTTCTACCAGATGTCCTACACACCAGCTGACCAGATACCCGTTTCCTTCCAGATATCCGTCTTTTTTATTTTCTGCGCCAATTACCTTCGCAATGGACTGTGCCACAGAAGGTTTCTCGGCAATCACTAACTTATATGACATTCACATCCTCCTTATCTTCCTGTGGAACCGAATGCTCCGGTTCCTCGTTCTTCCCATTTTTCAAAAGTAAATTCAGGAATCAGCACTGGCATGATTACAAGCTGTCCGATCTTGTCACCGGTCTTAATCTCATAATCCCTGCTTCCCACATTGGAAATGATTGCATGAACCTCTCCCGTATAACTGGAATCGATAGGTGGCAGTTCACACACAATCCCCTTTGTGCTTAATCCGCTTCTTGGAAAGATATATCCGGCAAAGCCGTCCGGTATTCTAAGACCAAATCCCAGAGGAATCTTACTAATCTCTCCCGGTCTTATAACAATATCTTCCGGACTGAACACATCTGCTCCTGCGTCATTGGCATGTGCCCTTTTCGGACTTCTCCCTCCAAAATCAATCAATTGTATCTTCATCCGCTTCTCCTTCCTCCAGAACTTCTCTGTCGCAGAGTTTTGGAAAATCCACCCTGATAATATCTGCTGGAGACATCATGGATGGAATGCTTTTTCCACAAGTCATTTTTCCTTCCTCACATCCGCCATTCATACAGAAAGGCCCGCAGTCGGAAAACAGCTCTGCATTCTGACGGATTAGCTGCTCCCAGATTTTCAGCATCACATATCTGGTTTCCTTTGTATTTCTTCTGCAAACTCTCTGATGAATCATGTGCTTCCACTGATACGGAGTTGCACTGATCAGAAGTATGTTCCTCATCCCCTGTGGCGCACAGTATCCGGCTGAATCATTGTCTACACCGGCTTTGATCATCTCCTGGTAATTCTTCATGGAACTGCTGCACTGCTTTAGATATTCCTCTTCCTGCCCCGTTCCCATCAGGTCATAAGGAACTACAAAATCCTCCACCCCGGAGTAATCACTGTACTGAAGACTGGCAGAGATATACTTCACTTCGTTCTGGTGTCTTGTAATCTGTGCCAGAAATCTTCGGGATGCCCCGACTACCACCACATTGATAATCCCAAACTTCTGAATTGTCGGATGTGGAAGCTTCACAAGATTTTCCACTGTTGATCTCTGGTATGGCTTTTCGTACAAATCCATAAAATCATTCAGGCAGGAAATCTGATGTCCTCTCTGTGTCAGCCTTGCTGCACATACCATCAGTTTCTCTGCCTGGTCAATTGATTCCGGATTTAAGATTTTTACCTCAATTTTCTTCATTCGATTCCTCCTCTACAAGTGCCCGGAGGATTAAAAAGTAGTTGATGCTGTCTGTGATTTTCTCATCCCACTGCTCCCTGGAATACTGCCTTTCATCTGTGCACATGTCCGATATGGAAATTAGGTGCTTTGACAGCATTCCCATCAGGGCTGCTTTTGGTGAGGAGTTCATCACAACTGCTGCCTTCTTGAAATGTGCCAGTCGGTCAACCCCTGCATTCTTAACAGCTTTGGGAGCATACTCCGCTCCCTTTGCCATTAACAGGGATTTACAACGGTCTGTCTGCCTGACAATCACTTCGTTGAAATCCTTTTGGTTCATGCTCTTTCCTCCTTCGTTTTTGTTGATTTACTTTTCTTTGGTTTCTGATCCGCTTTCTCAGTATTTTCTTTTATCTTTGATTTCACGGATGACTTCCCTTTTGATGCAGTTCGCTTTTTATCAATATCTTGTAGAAGCTTATCGACAACTCCCTGCAATTCCGGGTTTGTAGCCTTCTCCTGTTTCCCCGGCTCCACTGGTACAAATCCCTTCTCCTTCGCTCTCTCAGAAATCTTATCCATCAGTCCCTGCACAAATGGACTTTCCGTCTTTGCTGATTCCTGCACCTGTTCTTTCTCTGCTGTAAGGACTTCCATTCTCTGATCAATCTGATAAATGAAATCTGATGCAGTCTGCCTGATTTTGTCGAGAGATGCTTTCAGTTCCGGTGTTTCCTTTCCTTCAGACCATCCCGCGACATAAGAAAAGGAGTAGTCAGAAGTATTGATTCCGTAATGCTGGCATACAACGTATGCAACACTTTCGGCCTCAACTTCTTTCCCACTCCTTGTAATATCTTTTGCTTCCGGGACAGCATCTTTATCATGCAGTTTCTGGTGCGCCATCTCATGAAGCAGTGTCTTTATGGTCTGTACCTCACTCATTCCATCCTGAACAACAATCTTTTTATCCTCCAGGTGATAAAATCCTTTGGCCTCTCCGTCAATCATCTCAAAAGAGACAGGTACCGGGCTGATATCCTGTAAAGCCTGTAGGATCTTTGGATATCCTTCAATGCTTCCCACCAGTTCAGAAGGTCCTATTGTAGGAAGCTCTTTTCCGTCTGTCTGCGACAGGTCAAAAGTTTTCACTACCTTGAAAGCCCTAATTGTGACTTCCACCTTTTCCTTTACTGGTTCTCCGTCTGCATCAAAAACAGGTTTTCCTTTATCATCGAGCTTCGTCTGCTCTTTTTCGATCTTGTATGGAGCGGGTGCCAGGATGCTGATTCCCTTTTCTCCTTTTTTCACATACCTGCCCATCTGCTTCCATCCGGTAAAGCTCTGACAGAGCTGTGCATCCGGTTTCTGCATCATAATCAGAAGGGAATTATTTACGGAATACCTCGGAAACTTTGCCATTGTATTCAGGAACTGTTTGTACTTGTCACTCTGGAATACCTCAACAACTCCTTTTTCCAGTTTATCCGTAATCTGCTGCAATTCATCCGCACGCTTATCCCTGGATTCAAGCCATTCTATTTTTTTCTGAATATTATCAGGAATCTTACCTTCTACCTTTGCATCCGGTATGTCATGAATCAGTGCTGCTATCATCTGCTGTGCCTGCCAGTTCTCGGCTATATCCGGTACATAGTGAAGCATATCCAGATCAATTCTGTTTCCAACCAAAATATCTATTTCCACAAAATCATCAGGACTCTTTGGATCTGCAACCCTGAGTCCGATACCCGGAATACCATTCATACGCTCCGGTGGTATCTCCTTGAATTTTGCGATTGCATCTGAAACACTTGTGATATTCTCATGGAATTCCCCCATGTTATGAAACTCACTGCATTCTGCTACCGTAAGCGTAACCACCTTTTTTTCCTCTTTTACTGCTGTATTTTCTGCCACTCGTAATCCCTCCAGTTCTATATCATTCACATTCTCTATTTTAGGTACGGAATCATAAAATCCCGGTTGTGAACGCACACCGCTAATCAGCATCTGCTTCTCCTTCATTTACCGGTATGGTCATGTGACATTCCTTCCCTTTCAGATCTTTGAGTCTTGAAAGCACAGATTCTTTTGTAGATGTCTTTCTTCCACGATATTCTTTTTTCTGCAATCCATTCAAATACCCCAAATATCTTGTTTTCCTTGCCATATTAACGTTCTCCTCTCTGCTTTGGTTTTCCCTTTTTTATAGGGCTTTTCTCTGACTCCTTCTTTTTCCTCTCCAGATCAGCTATCACGGAATCCTTATGCTCTGATGACTCCATTCTCATTTTTATCCTGGTAATCTCTTCCCTTGTAAGTGGTTTCGCCACAATATTCCGGTGAAACTTACCAACTGGAAGCCATGTGACATCCTTATTCTCCTGCAGCTGTTCCAAGATAAACCTCATGTGAGTTGCTGAAAACTTTGAATTCATGAAATAATCCAGATTAAGATCTGCTTCCGCTGCTTCATAGATGACCTTTCTTTGTGATGGTTTGAATTCTTCCAAAACCCTACAGGAATCTTCCAGGGCATCTTCCACACGAACAGTTGCCAGTGATTTCACAACATAATCCTCTTCAACAAAACCGTTGTTATAGTTTTCTAAGGCTTTCTGAAACAGTTCTTTTTTCTCATCCGGTGTTAACTTATCAAATTCTTCATCTTCCATAGATTCCTCCCATCACATGAGGCAGCCTTCTGACTGCCTCATTCCTGAAACTTTACTCTTCATCCGGTTCATCTGGACTGATATCTTCATCCTTGGAATCATCAGCTTCTGTTTCTTCCTCAATGTCCATGTCTGCAAGATAATCCTCCTCATCATCAAAGTAGTCTGCATCCGGATCCGGTCCTTCGGCTTTTTTCTTTTCCTTATTGGACTTCACATACATAAATCCGCCAATACCGCCAACTACAAGAATCAGCACAACTGCCATAATTCCGGTTACATTGGCTAGTTTCTTTTCTGTCTCAGTAACATCAGCCTCTTCCTTTTGTTCCTCGGTTGTCTCTTCTGTAATGTTTTCCGGCTCTGATGTTTCTTTCTCCGTCGCTGTCATTCCCTGGGAATTCATGTAGGATTCTACTTCCTCATCTTCCATGAGCTTCAAAAGGTCGGCTTCATCAACCATATTCAAAAAGTGAACGGTTTCTGTTCCTTTGTCGTCACGGTCAATGATGATGTAGAAGTAATTACCAGACTTGGTTGTGACTGTGATAAACTGTTTTCCTCCGGCTTCAATGGAACCGTAATCATCAACCAGATTCATATTCCCATCTGGTGTAAGAGGTCCATAGTGTTCCTCTTCCTTTGGCTCTTCCTCAGGCTCCGCATCTGCCTCCTTTCCTTCACAGAAGTTGTAATCATAAATGCAAACCTCACATTCCTCATTGATGGAATCCTGGGTACACTTTTCCTCGCAGATGCACTCTGCTTCTTTATCTTGTGCAAATACCGTAATAGGTGTTACTCCTGCAACAACTGTCATTCCGATAACAATGCTACCCATAATCTTTGCTGCAATAGCATTTTTCACATTATTCATTCTCTTCATCTAAAAAATCCTCCTCTTCCTTTTCTGCATCATAATCAGTCTTTTCGTCTTTATCCGGTTCTTTTGCGGATGTATTTTCTACACCAGCTGCTGGCATTGGAATCTGTCCACTTAACAATTCCTGCAACCTGCCACTGCCTGCAAGCTGTAAAAACTGTGCCAGCTGTTCCGGTGATAAATTGTAGGAAGCAACATCACTGACAATCTGTAAGTTTTCCTCTTCCTTTAACTTTGCTTCAAGCTGCTTTACCTTTGCATCCGCAGCATCCCTTTTGGCTATTGCCTTTTTGAGATCATCACGGAGCTTGTCTAACTTTGCATACATAGGTTTTCTCCTTTCTTTTTGCGACAGCAAAAAAGCCACCACTTGGGTGACTTTCGCTGCATTTACATCTATTGAATTCTTCCGTAGCAGTAAGCATGTGCCCTCCAGTATGCTGTGTCATAAGATGCATACTGAATTGGATTGCCACAGTGAATCATGATCTTATTGACCGGATCAACGACAATTCCCACATGGGATGCTCCTGATGTGTTATAGGTACCCTGGAAAAATACCAGATCTCCCGGCTTCACATCAGATGCCGCTACTCTTGCGGTTGCGTTTTTCCAGCCATTTGCTGTAAGTCTGCCATAATTCCATCCATTACCACAGTTGTTAATGACATAGCTTACAAATCCTGAGCAGTCAAAACTTGTGCTTGGCGAGGAACCACCCCATACATAAGGGTATCCAAGATACTTTTCTGCTTCATTAAGCATGTTGGCAAACTGCTGGTCTGTCAGGTATTCTCCCGGTACCGCGTATCTTTCATATTCCTCTGATACTCCTGGATTGGCATATACGTTATCACCAAAGATATCCGGTTTGTTGCCCCTTGTTTCAAGAAGCAGTGTGTATCTTTCCATCTGTTCCTGTGTAAGATTGAGGGCTGCGACTGCCGCAGAAATAGCATTATTGGTCAGTGTCACTTTTAATATATAATATTCATACTCGACTTCTACCTCATAAGTATATGTTTCCGATGAAGTAGTACCATCTGCATGATGCACTGTCCTGTGACCGGTACGCGTTTCAGTTCTTGTACGTGTCTCAACAATTCTTTGCGTTGTCAAGGTATACTGATAATCAAAAATGGTCTGTAACATTGGCTGGACCTGAGATGGGGTGTAATTCTCATACAGCACCGTTAACAGTGCCGCCAGTTCAAACGGATTATGGGATATCTCTGAAAGTGAATAGTTATATTCGTCATATCCAGGATAATCTGTTTCAATACTGTCCACCTTATTCTGTAGTTCTGTCTCCAGTGCCACATAATCAGCCTCCACCTGCCTGATATCATCGTCCTCGGCTGTAAAAGAAGTCACAACTGTGGTTCCATTCACTCCGCCTCCCATTACAGAACATGACGTGAGTAAACTTGATACCAAAAGCACCACAATCAGAATCAAAAATGCAATAAGCAGAATTCCGGGATGTTCCTGAAAGAACTCTGCCACCCATTCAGCAAGTCTTCCCATCAGATCCTCTGCCTTATCCGTAAATCTCTTGGTAATGCTTCCGACTCCGTTTGCAGCTTCCTTTACCTTTTTCTTGGCTGCCGCCTCAGCAAATTCCTTCTGCATCATCTTTTTTCTGTTTGCCTTAAACGTGGCAGACATTGTACTCTCGCCTGCTTCCCCGGCTTCCTTTGCTCCTTTTGCACCCTGAACTGCCTCCAGATGTTCATTTCGTTTATGAATCTTTCTGGCATATTTTCTTGACTGCCCATGCTCCCTGATTTTACCTGCACCGTTTTCTGCTACTGCAAGTCCGGCATTCAGGCTGTCCGTACCACTGTTGTTATCCTCATTTCTGATTGCTGTCTTTCTGACAGATGCCGCAACTGCCTGATCCTTATATATCTTCCTTCTCCCCTGCTTTTTCATCTTACGGAGCTTCTTTGCCTCATCCACAGTCAGACTGTTATCTTTTTTGCCATATCGAAGCTTCTCCCTGTAACTCTTATTTGCAGAGGTTTCATTCTTTAGCTTCGAACCATGATTTTTTTCTGCTATCCTGCCTTCGTCCTTCTTTTCCCTGCTTTTGGGGGACTTCTTAACAGGATTTCTTGTATATTTTTCTTCATTCATGTGCTATCCTTTCCGAAAGAACAGAGGCTTACGCCTGCTGTTCCTTCTTAGCTTCTGTAACCTCTGATAATCTGGTTGTCATGATACGGTAAAGTTCTGTATTCGCAGGGAATCTGTCCACAAACGGCAGAATGACATTTCCATAGAACAAAAGCCCTTCGCCTTCTCCCGAATGTGTTACATACGAAAGCTGGTGAGGGCTGATGTTTAACTGCTTTGCAAGAATCTGTCTGTCACCCACTGCCTGATTGAGCATGTAAATGAAATCAGAGTTCTCAAAGATATTCTCTACTTCCTTGGATGCCAGCAAATCCTTAACGTTCTGGGTGATACCTGTTGGAATTCCTCCCCATTTTCTGAAACGCTTCCAGATTTCCACGGTATAGGCTGCCGTCTGGTCTTCTCGGAGCAAAAGGTGCATCTCATCCATGTAGTATCTGGTAGATTTTCCCTGGCTTCGGTTTTCGGTTACCCTTCCCCATACCTGATCCTGTACCACAAGCATTCCAATCTTCTTAAGCTGCTTACCTAAATCCTTGATGTCATAGCATACAAGACGGTTTGTAAGCTCCACATTTGTTCTGTGGTTAAAGACATTTAAGGAACCGGATACATAGATTTCAAGGGCTGTTGCCACATGCTTTGCTTCCGGCTCATCCTGGTTTAAGAGTGCCTGATACAGATCACCAAGAATCGGCATATTCTCCGGTCCCGGATTCTCAAAATATTTCTGATAAATCTGCCGGATGCATCTGTCGATGACTGTTTTCTCAACCGGTCTAAGTCCGTCCTTGTTGCCTACAATCAGCTCACACAAGGACAGTATAAAATCTGCCTTCAGGGCAATCGGGTTGTCATCATCCGAGTAGTTCATGTTGATATCCATTGGATTGATATACTGGTCAGAAGTCGGGCTGATCTTAATAACCTGTCCTCCAAATCTTTCCACCAGAGGAGAATACTCTGACTCTGGATCGGAAATGATGATGTCATCATCCGTTACAAGGAAAGCATTTGCGATTTCCCTCTTTGCACTGAAAGACTTTCCAGATCCCGGCGTACCAAGAATCAGTGCATTTGGGTTCTTAAGCTTCTTTCTGTCTACCATGATCATATTGTTGGAAAGAGCGTTCAGACCATAATAAAGTGCCTCATCTCCATTCTGGAAAAGCTCCTGTGTAGTGAATGGTACAAAAATAGCTGTACTGGATGTGGTCATTCCTCTTTGAATCTCAATCAGATTATTTGCAAGGGGAAGTGTGCTCATAAGTCCCTGTTCCTGCTGATAATCCAGCCTTACCAGATTGCAGTTGTGTTTCTGGGCGATGGAAGCAGCCTGAAACACATTGTTTTCAAGCTCCTGCTTGGTCTTTCCTGTATTCATTACCAGAAATGTAAGAAGAAACATTCTCTCATTCTGTGACTGCAATTCCTTTAAGAGTGCCTTTGCATCCTTGCCATAGGTTGCAAGATCAGAAGGAATGATATCCATATCATATCCGGCCCTGACTGCCTTTTTCTGTTCCTCAATCTTGCTTCGGTCCAGCTCCGTAATGGTATGCTTGATTGTTTTGATTGCCTCATTCTGATCCACCGACTGGATATGCATTGTAACAATCTGGCTTGATTCCATGGAAAGGAAATCTGCAAGCAGTCTGTCACTGATATCTGATGCATCAATGGATAAGAAACTCATGCAACCATATAAATCTCCAACCTGAAAATATCTTCCAGTAGGGAATGCAAAGCTGCTCGGTGCAATGAAATCCTTAACGGATAATCCTGAACCAACAAGATATTTCCAATCAAAATGAAACTTCGCATCATCTCCCATATGAAGCTGTCGATGCATAAGCTCCAGTCTCTCGCACCCGTTCAATGTTGTTGCTCTCACTCCAAGCCTTTTGAAGTTGTTGAGAATATCTGTTTCAATATGAGTCAGTCTCGGTTTTGCCGTCTTCATGGACTCTGCCTTAATACCAAATGTAAGATATTTGGTTTTGGTAAGACCGTTATTTCCAGCCTCCATCTGATGAAGGAGCACTTCAGAATACTCATCCCTGACATCATCAAATCCATCATTCTTATGGGATATTGCGATGCTCTTCTCAAAATCAGAGACATCCGTTGCCATATTGTTGAATGACAGCTGAAACTTTACGGAACTGTCAAAGAAGTTTAGGAAAGAACACCATTCCTCAAAAATCTCCGTCTTGTCCTCCTGCTGTGCCAGCTGATAATTGATATCCTGGAACTGGATTGTCTTTGTATAATAATCAAGTCCTACCCTGCAAATGCCATCAGGAAACATTCTGTCAAAGGGAATTGTCTGCTGCGCCGTCTTCGGTGTTCCATCATTTCTCTGTGCGTTTTTTACGATTTCCCTTACTGCCTTCTGGTCTTCCTTGCTTAACCCTTCCGGCATTCTGAACTTCCTGCTTTCCTGTGCTTTCTTTTTGCGAAAGTCTAACAATGTTTTCTACCTCCTTTTCTGCCTTTGCCTGTCGCAAAAGCGCTGCGTAATAGTTATCCGTCATATAGGGACGGATCTTTGGCCTTTTGAATACTGCCTGTATCATGTGGTTCAAAATAACTTCCAACGGCTGACCGTTCTTCTCATACATAGCCAGAAAAAAGAATGGCATCATAATTACCATCATTCCCATGACTGCTGTATTAACCTTTACTACTGTTTTGAGCAAAAAGAATGACGGTACTCCAATGAGTGCCGCCAGTCCAAAACAAATCAGCTGTCTTTTGGTCAGATTGAACATCACCTTGCTTTTTACTTTTGTCAGGTCCCTCGGGACACTGATATAAGATGCTGCCATAATCTTCCTCCTTAATGTGCATGGAATATACTGTGTGCTACTGCTCCGGTCTTAAATAGGGTAAATGCCAACAAAATGGTAAATCCCATTACCTTCCATAAAGAACCGATAATGTCTGAGCTGAAAGCTACTGACTGAATCAGGACTGCATAGATTCCCACACATACCATGATCAGAAATCCCTGGAATCCAAGTGCAAACAGACTTCTCAAATAATTCTGTCCCATCATGCTCTGCTCCCTGTTTCCAAAAGTAGCAAATGGAATAGGTGCCAGGCTGACCATAAGATAAATCTCAATCATACGTCCGTTGATAATAACGAAGATGATGGCCGCCAGTACATACATAAGAAACTGTACAATGAATGACTGTAAGAATATCGCAAGCAAAGGCCCCAGTTCCATTGCCTCCAGTGTTGTCTGCATGGATGCCAGCGTACTGGCATCTATTGCCGTACTTCCCTGAATCAGTCCTCCGGCCTGCTGTACCACCCGCTGCGACACATCAAATACTGCCATCGTGATATCAAATGTATGTGTAATGAGTTCTACTGCCACAAATGTCTTGAAGATCCATTTCCAGATGAACCATGTTTCAAAACTCGCCAGATTGTTATAGCTGATAATCAGCTGTATCAGTTCGTAACATGCAATAAAGGTTAGCAGAATTCCCGCTACCGGCATGATTACCGTTTCTGATAAGTTCTTCACCATATTGAAGACTGCTGGCAGATAGTTGCTCGGCGTTTTTCCTACTTCTGTTGCAATCTGTCCCACCTGGTCATTCACAGAGGAAAACGTATTGGTGAGATTATTCATGATACCTGATACAAGCAATCCTTTCAGCCAGTCTGTAATCTGCTGAATAATGCTGTTCAATTATTTCCTCCTTTCCTCAGGGACAAGGAATCTCCCTGTCCCCTGAAACAACTTTGATTTAGAATAAACCAGAAAGTAAAGGAACAAGTGTGGTACCAATAAGGGCTACACCGCCACCTGCCATAAGCTGCTTCATTCCCTGTGACTTTGCACCGGGATTGTCATTGCCATATCCTTCCATAAGGTTGATCGCACCCCAGATACCAAGACCTGCTCCAAGTGCTACTACTAATGTCTGTAATGTTCCTACTGCGCTCTGAAAAAATGCCATAATTCTAATTCCTCCATATTTTTCTTGATTTTCGGCTTCTTATCATTTTGCCGAATTTGGTTAAAATGCTTCTTTCGGACATTCAAAAGGACCGGAAGGTTCTCTGCATCCGGTCCTGTGTCCATTTCCATATTCAGTTGTCTTCATCAGCGTGATCCTGCCACGCGGTCTCTTAGAAAAGACCGGAAAGCAAAGGAACAAGTGTGGTACCGATAAGAGCTACACCGCCACCTGCCATAAGCTGCTTCATTCCCTGTGACTTTGCACCAGGGTTATCATTACCGTATCCTTCCATAAGATTGATAGCACCCCAGATACCAAGACCTGCTCCAAGTGCTACTACCAATGTCTGTAATGTTCCTACTGCGCTCTGAAAAAATGCCATGTTTCAATTCCTCCATTAAAAATATTTGTGTGATATATTTTTCCTTCTGCCCCGACCAAAGAGGCTATTTACAGTTACGTGCCGGTCTCCCTGCAGTGATTCCGGCTATGCGCGCATATTTATTTCCCTGTGAGGAAATAGAAATGTTCCTCTATTGGGGAATATAAAAAGCTCCTGCCTCCCGGCCTTTATCGCCGGATGGAAAGAGCTCTTTACTCAGTTACGTCGATGACCTGATATTCGTCATCTGCTTTCAGTATTAAGTTGTGGTTCAAGAATTTCACTACATCGAAGTAGTTCTTCTTGTCATAATCTGCTGTCAGCTTATAATTCGGATGCTGTGTCAGATCATACTTATCGGATAGAAAAGGTCTTACACCACGGACCTGCACGATACATTTCGAGCCATCCATGACTGCCAGTTCATCCATTGTCATTAAATCCTTACCAATTTTCTGGTAATTGGTACTGTAGCTTTCCTGGGAGCCTTTTGACTGTCCCGTATTGTACATATCAATGGTTTCTTTTCCCAGAATTGCATTCAGATCCTTCAAAGTGGTTTGTTCCGTACCACCAAGGAAAATCTGTGAATCCATATTGCCGATTATCGTATCAGCGTTATCCTTGTAAATTGCTTTCAGCTGCGACTTTGCCTGCAATACCAGGCATGCCGATATTTCACGGCTTCGGATGGTCGCAACCAGCTTCTCCAGATTCGGGATCTGCCCGATGTTGGCCGCCTCATCGATAAGGCATCTTACATGTACCGGAAGTCTTCCCCCATACACATCATCTGCTTTCTCACAAAGGAGATTGAACATCTGCGTATAAATCATGGAAATCAGAAAATTGAAGGTTCCGTCTGTGTCCGACATGATCAGAAACAGCGCTGTCTTCTCATCTCCCAGCGTATCAAGTTCCAGTTCGTCATAAGATGTCAGGTCTCTGAGTTCCTTGATATCAAAAGGTGCAAGTCTCGCACCACAGCTGACCAGAATTGATTTTGCAGTCTTGCCTGCTGCCAGCTTGTACTTGGCATACTGCCTTACTGCAAAATGATCCGGATTCTGTTCTGCCAGTTCATCAAACATCATATCCACCGGATTCTTAAATTCCTCATCATCCTCACGGACTTCCATTGCATTGATCATTTCAAGTAGGGTTGAGAAATTCTGCTCCTCTTCCGGTGCTTCATAATGGATATATCCAATCAATGCGGTGTAAAGCAGCGTTTCCGCTTTCAGCCAGAAATCATCTCCGCCTTTACTCTCCCCTTTTGTGTTGGCAATCAGTGTTGTTACAAGTTTTAGAATATCCTTCTCAGAATGGAGATAGGCGAATGGATTATAGTGCATTGATTTTGCAAAATTGATGGTATTGAATACCTTCATCCGGTACCCGTTCTTATATAGAGCATTACCTACTTCATTAACAAGACCACCCTTCGGATCCGTTACTACATAGGACGAATGCATCTGCAAAAGATTTGGCTTGATAAAAAATCTTGTCTTACCTGATCCGGATCCACCAACAACCAGAACATTTTTATTTCTGGCATACTTTGGAATCTTCGGTCTGCTGCTCATCGTAATCCGCTCTGTCTGGGATAAAATCACATTATTTGCAAATACAGGGTCCTCAAATGGCTCTATGTCCGCATGTTTTCCCCACCTGGCAGAGCCATACTCCTCATTGTGCCGGAATTTCTTTGCATTCTTTCCTTTCAGATATACTGCCAGTCTGAGTGCTGCCCCACAGGCAATACCCACCAGTAAATCCATAGGATGAAAACTCGGCAGGGGATTGGTAAAAGCTGTAGCGAATGTACCATCCAGCACAATGCTCTGAATTTTCTCTGATGCATTTAATCCAGAAGCTATTCTCCATGCCTCACCCACATTAGTTGCGAGCAATCCCGCGAGAATATACGGAACATTCAGGATCAGCAGCTTTTTTAACTTTTTTTTATTCATCGCGACCTCTCCTTTTTCTTTTCTGCTACCTTTCTTGGAATTGCTGCAACAATCTCCTTGAATTTCTTCAGTTTCTCCAGAACACTGGTCTTCTCTACAGAAGCTTTCTTGACCTGTTTTGCTGAATAATCCTGCAAGATTCTTGTGATTGCATCCGTGTCCTTTGCCTTGAAGAAAACAGTATAGATAGGTGGATCCTGATTCTTATCCTTCACTATTGCAAAATCAACTCCATATTTCCTGGCAATCTTCAGAAAATCCTTCATTCCCTCATCTGCCAAAGGAATACTGGAAACACCCTGTCCCTGACGGATCAGTGTCTTTATCGACTGTTTCCCTTCTGTTGGATGTATTTTTTGTCCAATCCCATGTACAATTTTCTTTCCGGCTGCCTTTGCCGGCATTCCCGGAAATATGCTGAGAGCTTTCAAAAATGCCTTTGCTGTCGGCTTTCCGACAAACCTGTATGCAAGATTTACGGATTTGTTTGCAATCTCCCTGTCAATCTCTTCATGGACCAGTTTTCTCACTCCCTTCCATCATGACTGAAACAAGTTCCAGTCTGACGCGGTGCTCCTCAAATGCATTTGCAAGCAATGCATTTTCATCGCTACTCGCGCAAAAAAACAGCCAAAAGGCTGCATCCACATAGTTACTCATTTTTTTTATTCTTATCCACACCAAGGACTCCCCTCATTGTGGACGATGCCACATGAAACCGGTTTGCTATCGCAATATCCGTCAGCACCGTTTCATTGACTGCTGAACCACAAACCACGAGAATTCGGGATCTTCTCAACATGTCTTCCGACATATCCATATAATCCTTGTACTCATCTGCGTTACTGACATCAATTACCTCCGGTAATGACAAAAGCGGACAGATTGGTGTGTAGCCTGCTTCATATAATTTTCTGCAATATCTCTTTGCAGATCTTCTGGCTTTGGTTCTGTCTGTGCTCCAGGCAGATGTTACATAAGCCCATGGTTTGTTATTCATAAGCTGCCTCCTATCCCAGCTGGTATGCCTGGATTCTGTATTCTCCAATAGCAAGGTTTGTCATTCTGCTTCCAAGTTCGGAAATAACCTTTCTGATTTCCTCTTCATCAAGGGCACGAAGTCCATTACTTGATTTCATGACCATATACCCAGAAGGAATATAGGCTTCCCCATTGATGACAAGCTTCTTGTCTGCATCATAAATCAGAATATAATCAGATTTTCCGATCATCTCAGAAGAGCTTATGTTACCGAAACTGTCAAGTATATCCATAGTGAGATAGTCAAGCAAAATTGTAACACCAATACTGATATTTTTATCGGTAACTAAATCTCTTTTCAAATGGTGTTAAATACCCATTTGATGAATGTGGTCTCACATGATTGTAATATACAAAAATATACTCATAAGTTGCTTCATTTAATGCCTCATCTGTTTCAAAGCTATGGTGATTTGCAAAATCTGCTTTAAATGTTCCGTAAAAGCTTTCCATGGGAGCATTATCATAAGGGCATCCTGCCTTACTCATACTTTGAGTAATATTTTGCAAAGAACAAAATTCTGTAAAAGCTCTCGATGTAAACTGCGACCCTTGATCACTATGAAGGATAAGCCCCTTCTTAACGGTATTATGATTCAGTGCATAGGTCAGAGTTTCAATCGCTAATTCTGCATTAATACGATTACTATTTAAAGTTGCCACTGGTGAACGATCATATAAATCAATAATAGTACAATTATATCTTTTCGCTCCATCCTCTCTCCACATATACGTAAAATCCGTACACCAAATCTTATTGGGTTCATCTACTTTAAAGTTTTGATTCAATAGGTTATCAAATTTTTTATAGCAATCGCCCTTTTTGTACTTTGGTTTTTTGGGTACCACAATTGACCTAAGTCCAAGCTCATTCATATATTTATGAACGGTTGGATTACTTAAGCTTATAGATTTTCTATTAAGAAAGATACGCATCATTCGATATCCTGGTCGCCCCGCATACTCATGATAAATCTCTTCAATGGTTGCTTTGATTTCTTCCTTTTTCTTATAATAGTCAGCTTTTCTATGTTTTTTGTAATTATAATAGGCATTTGGCTTTATATTAAATCTCGATAAGAGCCAACGTACACCATAATTTTCATGGTAGAAATCAATGAAATGGTATTGTTCTAATCTAGTTCCTTTGCGAAGAATGCGGCCGCTTTTTTTAAGAAATCATTTTCCTTTTTGGATTCAGCAAGTTCCTTACGAAGTCTTAAATTTTCTGCCATTAAATCTTTCTCATTATTTAACTCTGGATTTGATTCGCATTCTTCACTGTACTCGCGTATCCACTTGCGCAAGCTACCTTCTCCTAAATTGTATTCCTGATTTACGCTTTTCATTTGGCGTCCTTCTTCAAGGACTAATCTCACTACTTTTTTCTTAAACTCTGGGGTATAAGTTTTTTTGATTCCTGCCATTGTAATAGCCTCACTTTCATATGAATTATTTTATCACAAATATCAGTGTTACTGTTACAACTTTAGTTTAGCATCTCATAGCTTCCTCTGTACTGACATAATTTACATTCTGTTTGCCATCTACATAAATGGCACCCTCGGAAGGAATCCTGTCACATCCAAGTGCGTTAATCAGCCCTTCCAGGTTCTCTGCAATATTCTCAACGTAAGTTAAAATTTTTTCCATATCCATCTTTCAATTATCTCCTCATATTATTCCTGTTGCCATATCGTGATTCACTTCTGCACGGTAATATCCGTCAATGGTAGAAGGTGCGTTATACAATGCAGCAAGCATATACTGCTTGATACTCCTGATTTTCGTGGTGTTCTCCTGTAGACAGGTCATCACATAGCGGATATGCTCTATGGTAAGTTTCATAAATCGTCCCTTAACCACATTGACCGGTTTATCATCTCCTGCAATACGAATCATTTTTCTTTTAGAACACAGTACATCAAGAATCAGTTCCAGAATGCCATCTATCATTTCCTTGTCATACGGATACTCCTGTTTCAATATTTCTACATCAAGCTGATCTTTTAGATACAGTTCATATCCCATCCTCTCCTCATCACCGGATAAGATAGGATTAGTATTATTAAAATCAGTATTATTGTTATTAGTATAATTAGGCTGTAAATTGTACTGGTCCTGAACTGGAATTATTACAGGTCTTGACCTGTAAATTATACTGGTCTATAAAATTCTTCACATAAATGATAGCCGGTTTGCCAAGCCCCTGACGGATCCTCTCAATCAGACCAAAATCTTCCAGTTCTGTCAGATACTTGATTGCTGATTTTTCTGCACAGTTCATTGCCTGACGGATAGCATTCAGGGTAAAAATGATATACACTCTTCCCTCTTCATCAATCCACCCATTTTCCCTGGACAAAGATACCCTGTCCAGCAGCAATCCATACAAAACCTTTCCTTCCGTGGAAATCTTCTGAAACCGGTTGTCTGTGAAAAGCACCTTTGGAATCCGGTAAAAAGCAAACTGCTGGGACTGTTCTTCATAAAAATAATCAAACGCCATCTTTTGCTCCCTTTTTGCTTCTCATCTCTTCCATCAGCTTCTTATAACAGGGAAAGCAAAATGCCTTGTCATGACCGTAAGGACACTCATGCCTGCAATTCTGTGGATGGCTGACCGGTGGTCTTCCTCCAATTCCGCTGTAACTTTTTTTCGGTGTATTCTTATATGCTTCTGCCATTGTATTTCACATTCCTTTCCATCAAAAAAGTGCCAGACCTATGGCAATCGCCACAGGCTGACACAGTTCGACATTTATCTTACAGGGCTTCTCCACCCTTTGCTTTTGCTGCTTTCTCAACAGTTTCCTTTGCCGGAGCCTTTGCTGCTTCTTTCTGCTTATCCTTGAGATCCTTTAATACGGAACCCTTTTCTTCTTTTTCAACAGCAGCTTCCTTTTCCTGCTGTCTTGCCTCGAATTTCTCAGCAAGCTCAAAGATATGTTCCTTGGAATCATAATGATAAACATTATCAGTAAGCTTTTCTTCCGGACTTACCTGGGTTGCATTGACATCCATAACCATAGCTCTCAGTTCATCTGCTCCCTTTTGTCCATCATCAGGTACTAACAAAATTTCATGGATCGATGAAGGGAGAATAAAGAAGTCTCCGCCAATTTTTTCAGCTGCCTGATCCATGAAATCCTGATAAGCAAGAACACCTGCGCCGGAATTCTTATCTGGAACCGTTGCAACATACATCATCTCTTCTGTCTGTTCAGGAATTCCCATCATTTCAAATACTTCTGGACCCATCATTTCCCTCATCACTTCATTCATTCCCTGAATCACTGCCGGTCTGATCTCCGGTGCATTTTCCAATGCATCTGCCTTAAGCTGCTCCGGGGTAACTCCCATTCTCTCAATCAAGTCATTTGATACAAGGATGGAAGATCTTCCGTTGTCATTGCTTTCCAGTACAAATCTGTAAACCACTGCAAGATCTTCAATACGGTCATGTGGAATCTTGGAAAGTAAATCCTCATTCGTTTCTGCTGAAATCACTTCAATAGAAAGTTTGTCCTTCATCGCTTCATAATTCATAAGAGCACTTACATCAACTGCAGGTGCATTATCAAGACCCTCGGAAATCACATTTGCTGCACTGGAAACAACTCCCTGATAGTCACCGGAAGTCTCATAAGCAGCAAAAGCCTGTTCTAGATTGAAGTTGACTCCCACATTACTTCCTTCTGGCGCGACTGACATTGCCTCGTATTTCTGATTTGCTTTCTCTACTTCATTGAAGTTCACTGTTACCTCTCCGTATCCTCTTTCATAAAGATTCTGCTTAATGTCCTCAGCAAACTCCTGCTTGAATTTTTCGTAATCCATCGTTTTCCTCTCTTTCTCATTAGAACCTTGAAAATTCATTACCCTGTACTCATCGGGAATGTTCTCTAGGTCACCATCGTAATATTCTGTAAAGGATTCCTGTGTATCTCTCACATATCCATAAGTTGTAAACTGTCCGCTTTCGTCAATGGAAACGTCCCTGCCGATTGCCTCATAATCAATGTAATCTTGCAGATGTTCCGGAACCTGCATCATCCCTAATTCATAGACATAATATCTTCCCAGGTCTGCTTCATCCTCAACACCCGGATAAACATCATATTTATCCAGATTGTCGATAAGATTGATTACATCTTTTATACTGCCTGTATAATCACTGATCTGCATGGCTGCCTGAAAATGCTCATACTCATGATCGTCCAGCTCCTGTAATTTGGAAGCCAGATAATTGAGTTCATCCAGACTTTCATATTCTCCAAGTTTGTCATACAACCCGCTGACGTAGCAGTCATAATCACTGATGAACCATTCTTCATAGTGATTATCGAACTCGTCTTTGGAGCCGATGCCAATTCTTTCAAATACTTTCTGCAGTTCTTCTGATGTGGTAGGAAACTTTACCCATTCGCCAACCAGTTCTCCCTCGTTGTACTTACCGAGGTTTGTGATGAAGGCTTCAAACGGACAATCATGGTCATATTCATAACCCATCTCATTTCCTCCTTCATTTATACCCAGATCGTCATCTGGTTTCGGGCATCAAAAAAGCGCCGGCCCACCACCTTTCAGTGATAAGCTGACGCTTGATTTACTACCCATATTCTTTTGCAAAAGAGAAACAAACGAGCTGTTGTTTCTCCGTTTCTTGCCTCGTTTGTCTATGATAATATTATCACACCCTAAAATCGAAAAAAAGAGGCAGAATATTAGTCTTTTGTTAGTTTTATATGTAATTTTATTAGTTTTTTACGTATGGTAACAAACTCTGCATTTTCTATGTAGCTCTACAAACAAAAAGTTATCAAGTTCTTTTGCATAGATAAAACATCAGTTTTGCAGTCAACTCTTCCTTTCTAAAATATTCCTATATATTTTCAAATCCTCATCCTTAAACACATTGAAGACGACTTTCTTTATTCTGTCATCATTATCAAGAAAGGTCTTTACGGTAGCTATAGCAATCTCTGCAGCTCTTAACTGTGGAAATCTAAATACACCTGTTGACAAGCAACAAAAAGCAACTGATTCTACACCAGTATCTGCTGCTAGTTTTAAGCATTCCCTGTAACAACTTGCAAGCAGTTCTTCATCCTCCTTGGTAACTCCCCACTGAATAATAGGTCCTACCGTATGAAGTATATATTTTGCCGACAGGTTATAACCCGATGTTATCTTTGCCTTGCCGGTTTCCTCCTCATGTCCCTGCTTTGTCATAATCTCATTCATTTCAAGGCGAAGTTCAACGCCCGCATAAGTATGAATAAAATTATCAATGCAGGCATGCATTGGTGAGAAACATCCCAGCATCTGGGAATTGCATGCATTTACTATTGCATCACATCTTAGCGTGGTGATATCTCCTTGCCAGATGTATAGTCTCGAATCGGATGCTACTGGCATTAAATCTGCCACATCCGTCACGCCACGTTCCTTATTTCTTTCCATAAGATATTCGTCCTGAATTCTTATAAATTCTTCACTGATTGGTTTTGGCAATCTGACATTCATAAGTGACCGAAGCAGATTCTCCTGTCCCTTCTTATCCTTTGGAATCTTCTGTCCCCGGAATCGAATTTCTTCTTTCAAGAGATATTCAATTAAATATTGTCTTCTTTCATCCTGTGTCATAAAATAAGCCCCCTTATGTCCGTAATTGCCCTTGCCATATCACCGCCAATTCCGATAGCTCGCTCTCCAAAGCTTTCCGGAACCACTGCCTCATCCATATTCAATCGAATCAGGCTGTAAGATGCATTTTCCCGTACTAACTTTTCAAAAGGAAAACGAATAATAATCGGAGTATTAAATCCTACACCAAGCTCCAAAAGCACAACTCTTTTTGTCTTATTTTGCACAAGAAAATCCGCATATCTGTCAGCAGCCTCATGCCACTTCTCATCTTCCACAAAATAATTATCACATCGAAGATGCATAGCCATTTTCCCACCACATACAGGACACTTTGGTACAAATTCAGATGGAATCAGACAATCCTTTCTCTCGGCATCCATCTTCCGAAACATTTCTTCTGATTCATATGTTTTTGGATGACACCCTTTCTGACACTGGATCTTTCCATAATCACCCTGAGTTGCAAATATCCTGTCAGATGCAAAGCCTGCCTTATAAAACTGATGGTCTACGTTGGTTGTAAGAACAAAGTATTCCTTGTCTTTAACGATATCATACAATTGTGTATAAAGAGGTAATGAAGGTGGTTCAAACCGGTTCATAAGTGCGTGTTTCGACCAATACCCCCATTTTGCCTCTTCCGTAGGAAACGGATAGAATCCTGCAGCATACATATCTGTCATATACTGACTTCCATATTTTTCTATAAACTCAGCAAAGTTATCCGTAAATCGTTTTCCACCATAACAAAGTCCCGCTGCCGTTGATGCACCTGCTCCAGCTCCTATGATTACTGCATCTGCATTTTGAATGAGTTCTGCCGATTTTTCTATCTGGTCTTCATATGCATCTTTTTGAAAAACATAATCTTTTGCGGGAGTCCCACATAAAAAATCTCTCCAGTCTACGTGACCATTTCTTATTTTCTGAAAGATCATACCTAACCTCTTTTCTTAATACATTGTCCCGGACAAATTTTTGCACATCTTCCACAATGAAGACAATGTTTCTGATTTATCACAACCGGAACCAAAGAAATATCAATACACTTTTGCGGACAGACGGAAAGGCACAAATTACATCCATTGCATCCTTTTTCCACATAATATCCATTCCAGGCAGAACTTCCTCCACCAATAATTATCGCTTCTCTAACAATATTTGAAGGATTACTAATATCAAAATATTCTCCCTGCGCTTCATAAATGCAGAATACTTCCAAGGCTTCTTTCGTATCACCCGGATAAATTTCCTTCATATATGGATTCTTTTCGAACATGATATCAAGATTCTTTTTTCCAATATTTTTTACTTTACCACGAAGCGATATTGCTGTTTTTTTCTTAGTTGCAGATACAGCCACATATTGCTGTTCCATAAGCTGGGCATAAAACGCTTTTCCCTTTGCTGTAAGAAAATATATGCCTTTCTCATCGTAATACATCATATCAATGATTCTTGTCTGGGGATGTCCATCTGCTCCTATTGTTGCTACTGTTGTTGAATGTATTTCTTCCACCAATGTTTTTATATAGTCCATTGCTTTCCTCCATGTGCAGACAGCACCAGACAAAATATGCCTGATGCCGTCGCTCCATATATCTATGTCTCACAACTAGAACTTACCGTTCTGATTCTGCCATGTATCTTCTGGTGCAATCGTCTCCATAACGTCCCAATGCTCTGCAATCTTTCCATCCTCTACTCGGAACAAATCATAATAGCTTGTGTGAGCACCGCCAAAAGTTCCTTCTGATACAGCAAGTCCATAATTATCATCTGCAAGCACCTGATGAGTTGTGTTATAAATCATCTGGATACCCTGCTCTGCCATAGCTGAAAGAGCTGCCCCAAGACCTGAAAGTCCGTCAGCAATAGCCGTGTTATGCTGAATATAGTTATCTCCATCAAAGTAAGAAGTAAGTTTTTCCGGGTTCTCTCCACGAAGGACATCACCTACAAAGCCTGCTACTACCTTGCGTGTTTCTTCTGCATCTACTTTCTTCTTTTCTTTTGTACCGTCAATCTGTGTATGACCGGAAGGGTTTGGCTCACTGACAGCAGCAAGATTATCCCAGTGCTCTGCAATCAGTCCGTTATCATCAATTCTGAAAATATCAAATGCCACCTGCTCTCCTGCACCTGCAAAATTATAAACAGTCTGAAGGAATACCTTGTCTCCGTCCTCGAATGCACGAATATTATTGACAGTAGTTTTAACAGGTGCAGCTGCAAGATATGCTACAGAACCTACAAATGCTTCACGTCCTGTTCCATATGCCAGATTATGCTGTATGTAGTTCTCTGCAAGAAGCTCTCCTGCAGTTTTTGTATCACCAGTTACGAATGTATTAATAAGTGCTAATGCTTTCTCTTTATTTGTCATTGTCATTACCTCCGATATTTCTTTATTAACAGCAGGCGGCCGTCCTAACTGTTTTTTGATGTAACCATCTTTGTTACAATTAGAATAATATCAGAGTTTTGTTGTAATGTCAATAGTTACATCTGCATTTTTGTAAGTAACTTTTATTGTTACATCCATTTCGCCTTCAAAAAAAGCCCCAGATTAGCAAATCTGAAGCTCCTATTTACTGCTCTTTTTCTATACACAACGCAACATCATTTTTTACATCAGCCAAATTCATCTGTGCAAGTTTTTCTTCCATTGCTTTCTGGACTTGCAACAATCTGTCATCCAGTACATGGTGAATATTCTTTCCTACCGGACAATTCTGGTTCGGATTCTCATGAAAATGAAACAATTCCTCATCTGGAGCACATTCTACTGCCCTATATATATCAAGGAAAGAAATCTCCTCAAGTGGTTTTGTAATGGTTACGCCACCGGTTCCCCTTGAAACTTCAACTAACCCAGCTGCCTTTAACTGCTGCAAAAGTTTTCGTATGATAACCGGATTTGTACCAATACTGGCTGCCATAAAATCACTTGTCATCTTCTGATCCGAAAACGTATCTATACAGGCAAACATATGAATTGCCATTGTGAATCTGCTGGAAATCTGCATCTTTAACACCTCTCTTCAATGACAATCATATCAAACAATTGATGTAATTGCAATGGTTACATTCCGTTTTATATCCATCTATGACCACAATAATATGAAAAATTTGAATTTATCAAATCGACAGACAGCGATTTGTAAATCCATTATAATATCATCAACTTAATTTGCAAACTATGCAAATAATACTCCCGTAAAAAACTCTTTGGCACCCGCAAAGAAAGCCGCTACAATATCCCAAGCCCCCATCAATAAATAACTGATTACAAGAATAGCAACAGCAATTCCAAAGTTATTCCACTGCTGTAATACAAGGGCAATAACCGCACATAGCATAATAACAAGATTGAATACCGTAGCTGCCAAACCATAGATTCTTGAAAAAATGGTCACGATATAAAACAAAACTGTCATAACTAGAATCATAGGTATAGCAATTATTTTTCCCAATACTTTCACCGCAAACATAATCAGATTCTCCCTTCCTTCTTCTCATTCTGGACCTTGTAAGATATTAGATCCAATACATACCTTGGCATGGCTCTTCGTCCTAATTCCCATTCCTGCATTGTCCGGTATGGAATTCCAAGCCACTCAGCAAAGTCTTTCCTATTCATTCCTGATTCTTCGCGAACCATTTTGAAAGCATACGACATTATTCTACGCTCCCTTATCTTTTCATCTTCATACTTATCCACTTCAATATTCATCCCGTCTGCTGTATATTTCTTTTCTTCCATAATGGCTCCTTTCATGTAGTCAATGCGTGTATCTATAAGAAATATTATACGCACGCATTGACTACACGTCAAGTCTTTATTTGTCAACTACAGCAAACTGCGGAAAATCGTGGTTAACCTCTGCCTGATAATAACAACTGATAGTACTCGGCGCATTAAACAATGTGGTAAGCAAATATTTCTTGATATTGCGCACTTTTGTTGTATTTCTCTTAAAACAATCAATCGCATACTCGATATGTGTACTGTTCAGTTTCAGAAACTTACTTCTCACAAGTTCAGCCGGATATCTGTTGGATGCAACTATGATTACATCATTCTTACAAAGCACCGTCTCCAGTATCAGGTCAAAAATACCATCAACCAATTCCTTCTCATACGGATAACGTTCTCTCAAAATATCAATCTCGATATTCTCTCTGATGATTTCTGAATATGCTTCCATTTCTCTTCGCATCCCATCATCTCCAGATACGATAAGATTAGATTCAGTATTACTCAATTCAGTATTATTTATATTATTCTTATTCGTGTGAATTTTTTTCACTTCTGGAAGTGTAATTTCTTCACTTCTAGACATGTCCGAATTACACTTCAAGACATGTAATTTCTTCTCTTCTGGAAATACCGTTTTTTCATCAGAAGTGAAATTTTTACACTTCTGAACATCCTGAACCATAAACTGTTTCAAATAAATCATGGTAGGTTTCCCCTGTCCCTGACGCTTCTTCTCAATCAAGCCTATACCATCTTCTGTATCCAGTTCCTTCATAATTGAGATAGCTTTTTTGTTACTACATGCCAGGGCATCCATAATATCATCCAACGAATAATATATGTATGCTCTCCCTTCATCATCCAACCACTGATTTTTCATGGATAATGACATTCTATCCAACATCAGTCCATACAGAACCTTTGCCTCCACTGACAACTTTTTGAAATACTCCTCTGTAAATAACAGCTTTGGAATTTTATAAAATGAAAACTGGTCCGCTTCTTTACCATAGAAATAGGAAAGCTTTATTCTATCTTCCATTCGATACTCCTTCCTGTTCCAGAAGTGCAGTTTCTACACTTCTGAAACAATCTTCTTATATTTATTCTGCCTGTTTCTGTTCCGCACTCCACTGTTCTAAAAGCTGAATAATTACATTCTCACGTTCTTTTGCTGAGAAGTGTGGCGGAAAATATTTATCAAGTTTCTTTTCTGAAAGCGATACTTTAGCAGATGAACTCTTTTTTGGTAATGCATCATTCATTATAGAAATAACACTGAATTGATTTGCATTGGATAAGTTAGGATAATTCTTTAATGCTGATATCTGTACAGGCTTGATGAAACCATTGTCTTTAATATATTCAAACACCCACTTTTGTATCTGTTCATCTAAATACGATAAATCTACTGCTGGAACAAATTGAATTTTTCCCAGATCAACCATCTCCAAAATGTCTGGAATCAAATAAGTTAACCTCACATAGTTTCTTACCTGTCTTCCCTTTAATCCGACTGTATCACCAACTATGTCTGCTGTTTTTGTTCCCGACTTGTGGCAATCATTGCCACAAGTTCCATCAATATCTACTCTTGCTCCTTGTCTTCTCATCGCATCCATCTTCATTTTCAAACTAAATGCTCTTTCACTAGGAAGAATCTCTTCCCTCTGAATATTCGCGTCCACCATTTTTATTATGGCTTCATCATCAGACATTTCCTTTACTATAGCAGGAACCTTTTTCAATCCTACAATACCCGCTGCATGTAATCTCCTATGACCGGAAATCATTTCATAATCACCGTTCTGATCCGGTCTTACAATTACCGGGTTCAAAATACCATTTTCTCTGATACTTTCTACCAGAGTATCCATTTTTTCATCATCCAGGACCTTAAATGGATGATTTGGAAATGAATGAATTCTTCCTAATTCTATTTCCTGGGTACCGGCAATCTCCGGTACTCCCAATAATTCATCTACTGATTGTAATTTGATTTTTCCTGCAACTCTGCTTCCCATTTTCTATGCCTCCTTTAATACTTCCTTTGTTAATGCCATATATGCAAATGCCGCTTTGCCCTTCGGATCATAAGAATAAATACTTCCACCTTCTACACTGACCTCGGATGCCCTGACTGACATTGGTATTTCCGTACCGAAAACCTTGATAGATGAAGAATAAGTATCATACACCATCAAAGAAATGTCTCTGGCATAATTGGTTCTGTTATCTACCATTGTTAAAAGAATTCCCTCTATCTTAAGTTTTGGATTCAGCTGTTTCTTTACCCTACCGATTGTTTTGATTAGCTGCTGTAAACCTTTAACCGGAAGGTATGCCGCCTGAACCGGTATCAATACTGAATCCGCACAAGCCAGAGCGTTAATTGTTATCATTCCCAAAGAAGGCATACAATCTATAATAATGAAATCATAGAACTCTCTGAGCTTTTCAATCATTGATTTTATAATCAATTCTCTGCTCATTGCATTTACCAAAGATACCTCTATAGCTGACAATTCAATGTTAGCCGGAATCAAATCTACTCCTTCCCTATGATGAAGGATTGTCTTCTCCATATTCAGTTTTTCATCATTTACAATGTTCATCATAAGCGTTGCAAGAGAATACTCCATTTCATCCGGTTCCTCATAACCAAGGCTGATAGTAAGACTTCCCTGAGGATCCCCATCAATCAGAAGCACTTTCTTTCCTTCTTTTGCTAATCCAATTCCAAGATTTACACACGATACGGTCTTTCCGACTCCGCCTTTTTGATTTGATACTGCAATTACTTTACACATAAGCTTTTTCTCCTTTATTCATCCCAATATTTGTTCATGTTCATTTTCAGCATTTCAAGTATTTCCCGCCTCATCTGCTCCGCTGTATAGCTGGAAGGAAAGAATCTGTGAAGCTGCTCATTCTTAAAGACAACACGGTCAATGTCTTTCTGTTTGATTTCACTTAGGATATCTTCCATATCCTGTACCGTCAATTTTCCTTCTGTACTTAGCTTCTTTATCCGAAGTGCTTGTGATAGTGAAGGCGTACACTGTGCAAACTCCATTGCTTTCAACATTTCCTTTTGTTCCTTCTTACTCAGGTACGACAGCTGTACAGCTGGCGTAAATCCCATGCTTCCGTCATCCACCTTTTCAAGCATCTCCGGTATCAGATCTGTTATCTTTATATACCTCTGTACCTGCTTTGGACTGTCTCCACATTCTTCGCCAATAAGCTCAATGCTCTTCTTACCTAAATTGTGGTCCACCTGACCACATTTTCTTCTCCCAGCTCTTCTTTTGATTACTTCGTATTTCATCTTGTAAGCAAATGCCTTTTCACTGGGGCTGATCATTTCCCGCTGTAAATTGGAATCAACCATTGAAACTACTGCATCATCATCCTTAAGCACCCTAATGATCACTGGCACCTTCCGATATCCAATCTTCTCAGCAGCAAATTTTCTTCTGTGCCCTGATATGATTTCATAGGTACCATCTTTCCTCGGTCTTACAATCAGCGGATTAAGAATCCCATACTTTTTCACGCTTTCCTGCAATTCAATCATCTGACTGTCTGCCTTGACCTTGAATGGATGATTTTCAAAAGATCTCAGTCTCTCCATTTCAATCTCAACGACCTTTTCCTCTGTTACAGCTAATTCTTTCTTTTCTGCCATAGGCAACTTCCTTTCCCTGAACACACTCGCTCACGCAAAAAAGCCCGTCCAGAATAGATTATTTTTCATCTAATCTGAACGGACTCTTCCGACAGGCCTTTTACCGGCAAGACTATAGTGTTTTACTTTCCATCTTTTCTTACTTTTACAACCCAAACCTCATCCTACTTTGTACTTAATCCCTACGGCTGACAGTTTTGAAAAATATGGACTGCTGACAAGAAATCATTTTCGCTGACAAAATCAGTTCTCCATGACACATTTCGCTGACAAATTTGTCACCGAAAATGCTGTTTTTGCATGAAAAAAGCAGCAATGATTTTCTAGTCATTACTGCTTAAAATGAGCGTTCCCTATAGGAATCGAACCTACAATAGAGTCTTAGGAGGACCCCGTTATATCCATTTAACTAAGGGAACAAATGCCGTATTTTCGGGCTTTTCAGCTCTTTTGGCTACGGTTGCCATATCTATGAATCCAATCACTTTCGTGATGAATTTCTATTGTATCTTATTTTGACATTCAGGTCAATCCTTACTGGAATCGAACTCTGACTTACCACTTCTCAACTTCCGTAGGTGTCAACCATGGTTGAACCTTAGGAGGCGGACGCTCTATCCTGCTGAGCTACAAGCACAAAAGCAACATATCT
>ENA-UOOI01000841-UOOI01000841.1-fermentation-metagenome-genome-assembly--contig:-NODE-841-length-36762-cov-9.949056_pt1 | contig 36762 bp, 41 predicted proteins | sample MGYA00245779_ERZ724027 | MGnify/ENA primary metagenome ERZ724027 (study PRJEB28704, sample SAMN03018318) | fermentation metagenome | biome: anthropogenic terrestrial biome; feature: soil; material...
TGGCTTCTCATTCCGGAAACACCGGAATAAAGTGCTTTCATCATAATATTTATTCTCCTCTTCTATTTTTGACGTGCCTGCCCTTCAAGAAAATCGGGGCTTAGCCTCCTGAAAAGGACCGGCTATTTTATCACGGCTCCGTCTATGTTTGTAAATATATTTTCTTTTAAATCCTTGTTGTTTAGGGCTGTTACAACCTTGTTGTTCCGGGTGCTTATTATAAATGCCTGATTGTTAATCATTACAAGCACATTTTTCAGACCCTTGTCTTTTGCCTGTCCGGCTGCCTGGTTCAATTTGTCCGTCACATCAGCATCTACGTCAATATTTCTTTCCTTTATTCTTTCACTGGCATGCTTTGAGAAAACTACTTCATTTTCTGTACTGTCTTTTAACTTCCCGTTAAATAGATCCTTGAAGGACAGATCAATATTTTTATTATCTCTTAATCCGGGAGTATACTGAAAGTTACTGTCAATGCTGCTGAGTTTCTTTATGAAATTAATATCTGTCATTTTATCACCTACTGTCCTGTTTCACCGGACACTGTACCATCTTTCTCAGGCGGTTTTTCTTCCGGCTCCTTGATTTTTCCTATTTCCATTATGTTGGGAAAACCGTATTCCTTATCATTTACATAAAGCCCTACTTTTCCTCCATAGAATGTTACTTTTTCAACAATCCCTTCATCTGTGACCATCTGTCCCTTGCTGTCATAATCAGCAACTATTACATTTTTGCCAATAAGGTTAGCAGCTTGTCCTTCCATTGACATTTCTCTCAGATCCGTCATTGCCTGGAGGGATGAAAATTGAGCCATTTGTGATATAAACTCGGTATTTTCCATGGGACTCATAGGATCCTGATTAGCCATCTGAGCAACTATCAAGTTAAGGAAGTCCTGCATGTCCAGGTTATCATTTGAAGCTGCAGGCCTATATGTTCCGCTTGCATTATTAACTTTGTCGATTGAGTTATATTCATTTATTTGCAAAACCTGCCTCCTACTTTAGTTTTATATCATTTAAATTAATCATCTGTGAAAACACATCTTTTTCATCCTTGTCAGAATTCTCTTTTTGGTAGAAATAACCCTCTTTGTTCCTTCCCTGCTGTCTTGCCTCATCGTTGTCCTGGTTCTCTCGGTTATAGTTATGCTGTTCCTGCTGCTGATTGTTATGGTCATTGCTTACAACATGACTTTCATACCGGTTATAGTTGTTGTCCTTTACAATAATGTCAACAAGCGTCTTGGAAACTTTATTCAAAATATCTGCAAGGTCTTTAACATTAGACTGCAATATTTTTTGTGTCTCCTCATTCAGCGCTTTAATTTCAACTTTTAATTTATTGTCTTCAAAAGCCATTTTTATGTCTACTTTTCCCAAACCGTGAGGCTGAAGCTCCATTGTTACATATTTAATACTGCCCTCTGAATCCGGCTTTTTCGCCATAATGACTATTTTATCTGTAATTTGAGACAATATCTGTGACCTTATTTCTGATGCTTCATCACTTACTGTTATAATGTGATTTTGTTCTTCTGCTACAGCCTTGTTGTTTGCCATAAGAAGATTTGCCTTGGAATCAATTTCATTTTTCAGCCTGTTTCTATTGCCATCAATTAGTGAAATAAGCTTCTCTGAAGAAAAATTACGTACTGCTGTTCCTGTTTTATTTTGTTCTTCTGAAGGATTTTGTGTTTCTAAACCCACTGACTGACAAGAATCTCCTGTAATTTCTTTTGAGACATTTTGCATTTTTAATCCTGCCGTCTGCCTTATATTTTGAAATTGATTTGTGTTGAACAACCCGATATATGGGTTATAATCTGCTGATTCCGGCATACTATAAGTTGTGCCTCCTCCGGAAATACCCGGAACTATAGTTTCACCTGCCGTTAATAAATTCATAATATTTGAATTAACAGCAGGATTAAACATATCAGCCATTCCATACAAATCAGCCTGTGCTTTGTCTGCCGCAGGTTTTTTTTCTGCCTCAGACTCACTGCCACATTTTACAGCCTGACCGGAAGTATCTGCTATATTCTTGTTTACTAAGTTATTCCCTGCCATAAGCAATAAAATATCAGGATTTAACATAGTATCTTCTGTAGGCGCAAGCTGTGATGGGTTTTGGTTTTCCGCCATCATCATTTTAAGCATTTTTAGAAAATCATTTTTATCCATACTGATTTGTTGATTATTTGCGGCGGTTTTGCTAAGAACCTGATTTACCGGAATATTGTTCATATTCGTATTTACATTCATTTTTTCACCTCCTTCCAATGGGGTAATTTATATTGTATAATTTTTTGCCATGCTTTTATTGGAAACAAATTCTTCAATAAAAATTTCTTCGCCTTTTTCAGCTTCTTTGTTGTGTTTTTCCAATTCCTTGTCTTTAAGTTTTTCAAGGCTGGTAATTTCCTTGTTCATGTTTACTATTTCCTGCCTTTTTGCTTCTATTTTCTTTATAATGTCGTGTTTTTCTTCTTCTTTAACTTCAATTTGTTTAAAAATACTTTCCATGAGCAGCTTGTAGTAGGTCATTTCCCCTACGGATATGGATATGCGCGACTTATTAACAAACTCCTGATTTATATCCCTGAACTGGCGCTTTAGATTTTCAACAGCATCATTTATATTTTTCAAATCATTGTTTAAGCCGCTAAGCTCAATCTTAAAATTATCTAATAGCTGCTCCTTGATTTCCAGAACTTTCTGCAGTGAAAAGTTGAATTTTTTCATATTGCACCTCTTTTTACCCATTGCTATCTGAACTATATATAGATAAAGGAATCATATTTCACTCATCAATTGGATTGTTTCTTCAAATGTATATTTTTCGTTTACTCCCTGAGTTAAAAAATCATTAACCTTGTCTATCTTGCTTATTGCTTCATCCAGCTTGGGATTCGTACCTTTTTTGTAAGCACCGATAGAAATTAAATCATAATTTGCATAATAAACTGATAAAATATCCCGGATTTTTTTTGCGGCTTCCTTGTGCTTTTTTTCAACTATGTCATCCATTAATCTTGATATGCTTGCGTTTATGTCGATTGCAGGATAATGGTTGGAATTTGCAAGCTTTCGTGTCAAGACTATATGCCCGTCAACAATTCCTCTCACCGTATCTGATATGGGTTCATTCGTATCGTCCCCTTCCACCAGGACTGTATATATTCCGGTTATGGAGCCCTTATTGAAATTTCCGCTTCTTTCAAGAAGCTTCGGAAGCTCTGCATATATGGAAGGAGTGTATCCTCTGGAAACCGGAGGTTCTCCTGTTGCAAGGCCTATTTCTCTCTGAGCCATTGCAAATCTTGTAAGCGAATCCATCATTAAAAGCACGTCCTTGCCCTTGTCTTTAAAATATTCTGCTATGGTTGTGGCAACCAGTGCGCATTTTACTCTAAGCATGGCAGGCTGGTCCGAGGTGGCAATTACCAGTACTGATCGCTTTAAGCCTTCCTCTCCCAGATCCTTGTCTATAAACTCTCTTACTTCTCTTCCTCTTTCACCTACAAGTGCTATAACGTTAATATCTGCTTTAACATTTTTAGCTACCATTCCCATCAGCGTACTTTTTCCAACGCCGCTGCCTGAAAATATTCCCATACGCTGTCCTTTGCCTATGGTAAGCAGTCCGTCTATAGCTTTTATTCCAAAGCTGAGACTTGAATCAATTCTTGGTCTTGACAGAGGATTTATGTATTCATTGTCAACACAGCAGTATTCGTCACTTGTAAATTGTTTGTCGTCATCTATAGGATGTCCTGTAGCATCTACTATCCTGCCTATAAGAAAATCTCCCACAGGAATTTTAAGCTTGTGCTTAGTTGATTTTACCAAGTTGCCGAGACCTATACCCTTAATATCCTCATATGGCATCAGCAGCACTCTTCCATCATTGAATCCCACAACCTCGGCACGTACAATTTTTTCGGTGGCATCTGTTTCTATTTCACAAATCTCCCCTATTTTATACTTGCTGCCGGTTGCCTCGATCATCATCCCGGATATTCTTTTTACTTTTCCTATGTTGGTACAAAGGTCTTCTTTAAGTATTTCCTGAATATTACTAAACCTGTTATCAGACTGCATTTTTATTTAATACCATCTCTTTTAAATTCTTAAGCTGAGTATTTATGCCTGCATCTACTATTCCATCTGGTGTTTCCACTATTGCACCGCCTTCCTCAATCTCTTCTGAAACCTCTATTTTTACGTCATCGGATATTTTGTTTAATTCATTAATCAGCTTCTTATCCGCTTGTACGGCAATAGCATCATCCTTGTCTGAAATATATATTTTAATCCACTCAACATTCCTGTAATCTTTAATTACACCTTCGATTATGGATACAACGGTATAATCTTCCGAATGAATTTTGTGTCTTATAATTTTTTCTGCTATATCAATTGAAAGTTTTGTTAAGTTTTTTTCATATTGTAAAATTATGGATTTTTTCTCTGTTTCTATCTTTTCAAGCATCTGGGCAATTTCATTTAATACGGATTCATTTTGTTTTTGGAGCACATCTGTAATTTCTTCCTTACCAATCTTATAACCTTCAACATATCCTTGTTTTTTGCCCGCTTCCACGCCGCCATTGTAGCCTTTCTCATAACCTGCTGTCTTTTTTTGTTCTATTTCATCCTGAGCATCTTTTTTTGCAGTGCTGATTATTTTTAACGCCTCTTGTTTAGCTTCTTTTAAAATGGTTTCTCTTTGGTCGTATATTTCATATAAATCTTCCCTTAAAGAGCATAAAACTTCAGCTTCATGTTCTTTCATTTTCTTAGAACCAGTGTTTGATTGAATTTGATTGTCATAAATCACATATTCAGCTTTAATTATGTCAGACAATAATATCATCCTTTCCACCTTTTGCTATAACCAACTCTCCTTCTTCTTCAAGGCGCCTGATAACAGATACGATTCTTTGCTGAGCTTCTTCCACATCTCTTAATCGTACATTATGTGTGTAATCCAATTCTGATTTTATTGTTTCTCCCATTTTTGTTGACATATTGTTGAATAAAGTATCAGCAACATCTTTGTTTGAACCCTTTATAGCATATACAAGATCCTTGCTGTCGACCTCGCGAAGGAATCTCTGTATACTCATTGAATCCATAGTAACAATGTCTTCAAATACAAACATTCTCATTCTGATTTCGTCTGAAAGTTTTGCATCCTTTTTGCTGAGTTCATCAAATATATACTTTTCATTGCTTCTGTCCATATTATTCATAATGTCAGCAACATAGTTTATTCCGCCTATTTCTGTAAAATCTACAGACACTATGGAATTGAATTTCTTTTCCAGCTCCTGCTCCACATACCTTATGATTTCAGGAGAAGTACGATCCATCTTTGCAATCCTTTCAACCACATCTATGCGTTTTTCCTTCGGCAGATCCGCAATTACTGCTGATGCCTGATCTGCCCTTGCATAGGATAATATGAGAGCAATGGTTTGAGGATGCTCATTTTGTATAATTGCCAAAAGGTTTTTATAATCTGCTTTTCTTACAAATTCAAAGGATTTGGTTCTCATTGTCTTTGTAACTCTCTCTAAAAGACTTGTGGCAACTTGTGAACCAAAGGCTTTTTCAAGTACACTTCTCGCATATTCAAAACCGCCTTCGGTTATTACTTTTTGTGTGAGGCATAAATCATAAAAGTTTTTGAGTGTCTCTTCCATAGTTTCGGAATCCAAATGCTCCAGCCTGGATATTTCATATGTAAGCTGCTCAATCTCATCTTCTTTAAGAAACTTATATATTTTAGATGCATCATCCGCCCCGAGAGAAATAATAATAGCTGCAGCTTTTTGTTTACCTGATAATTTAGTTGTTTCCGCCATATTGTTCATCCTCTCCCTTTAACCATGTTCTGATAAGCTGGGCTGCAATTTCTGGATTTGTTTCTGTAAAGTCCTTCAACTGCTTTTTAATAACTTGTTCCTGTGTTTCCTGAATCTTTATTTCATCCTGTATGTCTTTCCATGAATAATCATCTGTAGCCGCCGCCTCTGTTTCCGGCGCAGTCTCTTCGGCCTTATTCTTCTTTCTTTTTCTAAGTATCATGCTTATAATAAATGCCAATATTGCTATAATACCTAAGGCTATTCCGCCGTAAATGAGAATGTCCCTCAACTTCGTTCCTATCTCCTGAACATTAGAGCTGTCAACAGGAGCAGAAGGTGAATTAGGATCATAGAAATGAAAATTATGCAATGACACTTTCTCAGGCTCAATTCCTGTAGAGAAAGCAATAAGCTCTTTTACATCCTGCAGTTCTTGGTCTCTCATGCTTGTTTTATTGATCACCGCAGCTACCGTAAGATCTTCTATTTCTCCGGGATTATGCTCTATCTGCTCCTTAAGCTGACTTACAAGATAATTGATGGAATTGGAATCTCGGAAATATATGTTATCCCCTTCAATCACTACATCGGGATAAGTGGGAACCTCTGAATTTGATTCTGTACCTGCGACTCCTCCCACAGTTTCTCCCGGCCCGGTTATTTCCCTTTCGTTCTTTGTTTCACCGGGAACTCCTTGTTTTGTTTCTTCGTCAGGAATATACTGCAGCATTTCACTTATTTTTTTATCAAAATTAATATTGCATTTTGCAGAAACTTTAACATTTTCTGATCCATAAATTTTTGCCAGAAATTCGGTTACTTCTTCTACTGTTTCTTTCTCAAACTTTTTTTCCACTTCAAGCTTAAGTTTAATTGTATTTGTTTGTTTTAACTCATCGCTTACCATGAGGCTGTTACCGTCAGTATCAACAATAGCCACATTTTCTTCCTTCAGTCCTTCTACACTTTTAACCACAAGCTGCGTAATTCCGCTTGTTTGTGTCGGGGACAAGGAGTAACCATCTGCAAGGTTAATTTTAACTGATGCGGAAGATTCCTCTTTTTCAGATTCCCATGCAAAATTCTTTTTATCAGGTACGTTAATTGTTACAATGGCATCCTTTACACCATCAATGGTTTTTATTGAATCCTGAAGTCTTTCCTGCAGCTGAAATATTTCATATTGTCTCTTTTCATAGTCAGTAGTCATAAAATCAATATTCTGAGTGAATACATCGTAATTTGCACCGGTTCGGGGATGTCCTGATTGTGCCAGCTTCATTCTTAATGCACTTTCCTGTTCTTCGGGTATCAATATGGTTCCGTCACTTTCATATTTATAATCAACATTGTTTTCCTGAAGCTGCTTCATTACCTCTGCTGTTTCTTTTTCATCCATGCCATTGAAAAGTGCAACATATCCTTTATTATTTAATACGATTGTCAAAATTACCGCTGCTACTAATATGGCAGCCGTTCCGCCTATAGTGATCTTTTTTGTTTTACTGCTTAATTTTCCCCAAAATTCTGTTATACTTTTCCAAATTTTTTTAAATTGTTCTGCCATTTATAACTCCCAAATTATATACGTATATCTAAACTCCCATACGCATTATTTCATTATAAGCATCTAAAGCTTTATTTTTTAGCTGTATAACTAAATTCAGGGATATTTCAGCTTTTTGTGCATTTATCATTAAATTATGCATGTCATCACTTTGCCCTGTGGAAAGCTCATAAATATCTTTATCAACCTTTGCATCAGACTCTAAATAGTTTTCAAGAGCATTGTCAAATATTGATTTAAATGAAAGCTTGTTTTTGCTTTCCCCTGATGTCTTGTTAATTTCATTAATTTGATTGATTCCTTTTATTGGCTGAATAGGTTCAATAAACACGTTTACCTCCCGATTTCCAAAGTTTTCAACACCATCTGCTTGGTTGTATTAAGTGAGGTTATGTTTGCCTGATAAGCTCTGTAGGCTTCCATCATATCCACTGTTTCTTTAAGCGTATCTACATTTGGCATATTTACATATCCGTTTTCATCTGCATCAGGATGCTGCGGATTGTATACAGGCTTAAATTCAGTTTCGTCTTCAATTATTTCCGAAACCTCCACACCAGCCGCTTTATAGTCGCTGATATTTTTTATCATCATATTTTTAAAATTGCTTGGAGATGATGACAAAACAACCATTTTTCTCCTGTAAGGGCCTCCATTTTCAGTTCTCGTAGTATCTTGATTTGCAATATTCTCTGATATTACATCCATTCTGAATCTTTGAGCGGTAAGACCCGACCCGCTTATATTAAGTGATTGTAAAAAAGACATATTATACCTCCAAAATTATTTTTTTCCTTCAGATATTACTGATTTTAGTTTGGAAAAATAAGAATTTATTTCTGTTATAGTATACATGTATTGAAGCTGTGTCTTTGCCAACTGCAAATTTTCTTTTTCTAAGTCAACATTGTTTTCATCAAGCCTTAAAGATTGGTTTTCATTTTCCTGGATTATAATATTGCTGGAGTCTATTTCTTCGTTTATTTCTGCCCTGGTGTTTTTATCGATATGATTTAAATTTGCCTTTAAGATATTTTCAAAGTCAACAAACTTGCTTTTATAACCGGGGGTGGAATAGTTTGCTATGTTTTCCATAGTGATTTGCTGTCTGAGCCAAAGCCCATCCAAGCTTTTATTAAGTAGATTAAGATTTGTACTTTCAGTGATTTTCATTTTATCTCCCTATTTAAAAATCAGCAAAAAAAATGCAACTTTTTTAGAAGTTGCCACACAATATAATATGTTATATATATTCGAAAATATATAAATTTATCGATGGCAACTGGCTGCCTTAGTTATTAGTACTTTAGGCCCTATAGTTTTGTGCCGCTGCCTTTCGACAGTTTTACCTTTTTCATTTATTAACCAATTAAATGTATTATAATTTAAATCATTACAAAATGCAAGCTTTTTTGACAAAATTTGATAAAATTTTTATTTTTATGCAGCCTTAAAAAAAGTGCCGCCGCACCTGCAATTTTTAATCGCTAATGCTACAGCCCTTTTCCTTTCTTTTCTTTTCCTTTTAATCTGTACTTTATATTATTTATGCTGTTCTTATCTATTTTTTCGGAAGCTGTAATATTGAATTCACAAGTATCTGCCAGTTCCTTCCTGATAATTTTTACTTCTTTAGGAGCATTGATTGCTAATTTTACCTTGTCTTGAGAAATCTCAGAAATTATAATCTCGATGTCGTCTCCGATCATTATGGATTCTGACTCTTTTCTTTTTATAACAAGCATTGTTTCTCCTCCTCAGCTACAAGAATATTGTATCTGAGCGGATATGCATTTTGCAATATAACTTGCTTTGCTGTTTTAGTTTCAGGATTGATTGCTATAGGACTTTTTAAATTGGCCACTGAATCTTTTATATCTTCCTTTATTATAGCAATCACAAGGTATTTTAACTCTGCTTCATTTTTAACTACAAGTCCTGCTAAATCATCCTTGGTCAAAAGTGGTTCATAGTTTCTGAAAATAGTATATGGGTCAACGAGAACAAAGGACAAATCCGTATTGTCAAGAGATTGAAGAAACATTATGTCATCTTCCGGACTATCCTTTAATATAACATAATTTGTATAATCTTCAAATCCATACATACCGCAGGTAAAGCTTATCACATCTTCGGGTTTAACTGTTATTTCTCCGAAGTCTCTGGTTTTTATATTTATTTCTTTATCAAGCAATGGTATTTATCTCCTTGTATTCAGGATCGGCACTGGGAGGAATATAAATAGGCGCACCAATATAATTTACTTCGATTTTTGGATATTCCTTTATAATAAGTTCTATGTTGCCAGGTGTAAATTCTATATGGGGTCTTTGAAAATCCCAGTCGAAATCAAGCTTATCCATTTTAAAATTCATGGATATACCGCCTATATTCCAAGAAATGTCAGGTCTAACACTCGGTGCAAACCCAAGGTTGAAATTCACATCACTGAAAAATTTCCGCATTGCTATTTCAGGAATTGGATTGTCCATTAAATCAACATTAAGCATTAATTCACCTTCTCTTGCATATGAAGCTGAAGCTTCATATGCAGCCTTCACTCCTTTTTGGGCACTGTCTGCAACAGAACGCATTGCACTTTTTATCCCGGCGGAATATCTTGCCTCAATAGTATCTATGTTCAGCCTTGTAGGCTTCATCTGCATTTGAAATCCACCTTTGTCCCTCTTGAGTTCATATGTTGCATTAGTTGTTGCCATTTCATATCGCGCATTATTAACTTTAAGCTCAAAGGACATGGGAACTGTTTTCATTTCTAAAAGCGGTTCTATCATAAACTACCTCCTGCTATCTCATAAAATCTATAAAGCTGTTCTCAAGTATTCTGTTTCCCATGGACAATGCTGCATTGTAGGCATATCTCTGCATGCTGAAATCCATTATTGCTTCAGCCGAATCCACGTATTCCACATCAAGGATTTTCGCATTTAAATTATCCTGATTGCTTGTATTACGGAGACTTAAAAACTCTAAGTAATTTGATTTTGCCCCTATGTCGGTAGCATTTACAAGAACCTGTTTTTTCTGCTGCTCATATTTTTCTATATATGGAGATATATCCTCCATGGAAAAATCAGGGTCTCTCAATTTATCTTTTATTTCACCTATAAGTGAATAAAGGTCGTTTGAAATTTCAATTTGACCTGATGGTATATCCACAGTTTCAGTTCCATAGCCCATAAATTTAATCCCGGACATGGATATGTTGAATACTGTATCCTGGTTTACATTTCCTGAATCATCAAATTTCATTCCAAGACCCAAGTCAACGTTGATAACTTCCTTTTTGAGTTTTTCAAAATCTGCGGCATTTTTAGGATCACTGACACTTAGCCCTTTGAACATTAAGGTTGGCGGATCTGTAGATTTATCTAATGTAAACGGAATTTCTTCTCTGCTGGTTCCTCCGAAAACATACTTGTCCTCAAATTTCGTATTTAAAGAAGTAAGTATCGATTGCTGCAGGTTATCCAGTTCCTTGGCTATAGCTTCTCTGTCATCAGCGCTCATGGTACCGGTAATTCCCCTTAAATAAGAAGTATATACTCTTTCCATGTTATCGCTTATATGCATAAGGTTTGTTTCTGCCGATGTATAAAATGATTCCACATCACTTATGCTGGAATCATACATTTGTGTCAATCTGTACTCTCTTCTAAGCTTATATGCTTTGATAGCTCCAACAGGATCTTCGGAACCTGTGAAAAACTTCCTGCCGGTGGCAACCCTGTCATGAAGATAGTACAGCTCATTGGCTGATTTACCTAAATTTTTAATGTACTTGTTTGACATCATCCCTGTTGTTATTCTCATTTTATCACCTCTACATTGCCATTTTGTTTATTAATGCATCAAGCATTTCATCCAGTACTGTCATAAGCCTGGCGGAAGCGTTATAGGACTTGCTGTACTGAAGCAGGTTCACTCCCTCTTCATTCAAATCCACCGAAGACATGCTGCTTCTTGCGTAATCAAGCTGGAACTGTCCTTCTGAATATGTGTCGTATGAAGTCTGAGTATCTGCCTTATGCAGGTTCAACCCGGTTATTGTGTGAGTTAAAAATTCCTGGAACTTCCCCTTGAATATGTCTGCTCCACCTGGAGTTTTAAAATTATAATCTTTATTGAATAAATCTATCATTCTGAGTATATTGTCAGTTGCACCTGTATTATCATTACCCTCCGAAGGTATAGTAGTATTAACTAAGTATGAACCCGTTGAATTCAGCCAATCCTGTGAAATTTTAATATTTTCTGCTGTAATAACGGTTCCTCCGCCTCTTGCATCAAATAGTTCCTTGTGTCCATCTACATCTACATTGGCATCATTCATAGCTTTAGCAAATGTGCTTGCCAGTGTATCCAGCATGCTTCTGTAATACAAAATTCCTTTTTCATCCTGAAAAGTTCCTGGAGATGGTTCGGCAAAATCACCTTTGCCGTTTAAAAACTTCAGATATCCTTCTATCTGACCTCCATTAATTTTAGAGTTGAAAGCTGAATTGAATTTTTCCTCTGTATCTTTGAATTGCAATACAACTTTATTATCATTTGTAAGCTCTTCATTAATATTTAGTTCTCCAAACTTATCATTGTCAATAAGCTTTATTTGTTTTGTTTCTTTCCCTTCTTTATATGTTTGTCCTCTCAATACAATGGACAGTTCATCAATCTGCTTTCCTGCACCTATATTCACCTGTGTTGTTACTACCTCTATATCCATATAATCCGCCAGCTCATCTATCATCAGGTTTCTTTGGTCGTTCAGCTCCAAAGCCGGATTCCCGCTTATATTGTCATCTCTTATCTGCTTGTTCAGCCCAGCGATATTTTCCATAAGCTGATTGACCTTTACAACTGCTCCGTCCTTAAGATAATCATACTGCTGGTCTCTCACAGTATTTATCTGATTTGAATAATTGTTAAACATCTGAGTGAGCATTTGTGCCGATGTACGCACTACACCTTCCATAACTGGGTCAGACGGATGTTCAGTTAAGTTGCGCAATTGTTCCACCAGATTGGAAAATTGCTCATTAATCTTGTCGTTATTAATTTCATCCATTATTTTTTCCAAGTCACCCAATGCTTCCAACTGCACCTGCTCACTGCCCGACTTGGCAGCCTGGGCTCTGTACCTGAGATCTAAAAATGCATCCCTGCACTGACTGGTACCGTTGGCATGAACACCTTGACCTATTACCACACCGGTAGGTCCGAACTTGATGCTGTTTGTATTATATCCCAAAGAGGTTACATCCAGGCGCTGTCTTGTATATCCTTTTGTATTGATATTTGACATATTCTGTCCTACAATATCCATAATACTCTGGTTTATTTTCAATCCGCTGGTTGCTGTTCTAAATCCTAAAAAAGTCGGTCTAAGCATATTCTTTCTCCTTACTATATTTTCTTAGAAATCATAAGGCTTTTAGCATTGTTATCTTTATGTTTCATATCGGTATATGTATTATTTTCTCCCAGTTGACTCAGGACACTATCAATTCTTCGAAGCCTTACCTCAATAAGAGTTCTGCACATTCTGTTTATTTTTTTTACTTCCTTTAATAATTCATTAAACTCTTTATACGCATCTCTTAATTTTGTTTTTTCCTCACCTTGGGACATGTCTATTATTTCTCGGAGGGTCTTGCCGCTGCAGCCCATTTCTTCCAGAAGGTTTTCTCTCTTTTGTTCGTCGCCCCTCATTTTCAAATAATAAGCCTGTTCATCCGACACTATGTCATCCAACATTTCAATATTGGCTTTAATGACTGCATCGTACTTTTCATGTTCCAGCTCCAAAAGCTTGCTAAATAATTGGGTACTTTCTTTAAGTAAATCATACAATGAATTCATATATTACCACCTACTTAAGTATTTTTCCGGCAATCTCTTCCGCATCTATACGATAATTTTTATTATCAATGCTGTTTTTAATTTTCTTAAGCTTATCTGCTTTTGTTTTACCGTCAACCTCTTCCACAATTTTTCTTTTTACCGAGGCAATATTACCACCGTTGTTTTCATCAGTTCTGCTTTTGATATCTATTACATCATATTTTTTTGTTTTTGCTGTCTCTTCATTTTTAACTGACTTTATGCTGCAATTATATTTTATATAATTGCTGATATTTTGGATTTTCATAACAATTTCCCTTGTTCATATATTCTAAAATAATATTCGTCATTAATTCAAAAAAATTTAGTGTATATTAAATTAGCTATGATATATTCATTATTTTTTCTACATCTAAAATCAAAAATACATCATTGCTTTTTTGGCCTTTTGCCACGCCTTTTACAAAACTGTTTTTATACAGCTTTTTTATTTCTTCTGTTTCTTCAAATGCAGCTATATTTTCCACTGATAAAACCTCGTCCACTATAAAGCCTGCCAAAAAATTTTCATTTTCCAGTACGATTACCATTTTATTTGTTTCTTCAGAATCAACTGTTTCTTTTCCGGATTCAATTCCGAATAACACCCTCAAGTTTATCAAAGGAACAACGTTTCCTCTCAAATGTATGAGTCCGGTCAAATGTTTTGCAACATTAGGAACGAAAGTAACCTCATCTGGCATAATAACTATGGTGGTTATCAGCTTGCTGTTTACCGTATACATATTATTGTTCAGTTTGAATATTAACCACGGAAAATCAATTTTTTCTGTAACTTCATCTACATCATAACTCATTTTATACTCCTTACATTAAGACATCGCCTTTAATTAAAATTGCTAAACTAATTTTTTTCAACAAATTCATTATCCGCTGAGTTATTTCCTTGCTGCGGCACTTTCTTCCGCCAATACAATTAGTCTATATTTGTAATAAGTCCCAATTCCTTTTCATTCAGAATCTTTTTTAAGTCTATCAACAATACAATATTGTCAGATAATTTAGCAATACCTGTAACATAAGTATTCACATAGTCATTACCAATTTGCGGAGGGTCTGATATATCCTCATTATATATATCTATAACTTCATTTACTGAATTAACGATAAATCCTATGTATGAACCTTTTATATTTGTAACAATAATACAAGTTCTTTCATCACAAACTATTTCTTTTTCCTTTAATCGCATTCTAACATCTATAATTGGGATAATTGTTCCTCTCAGATTTATTACTCCCCTGGCATAGGGCGGAAATTCGGGAACATCAGTAATTTCTTGCATTCCTACTATTTGAACTACATCTACTATTGAAATACCAAATAACTGTTTATCAATATAAAAGGTAAGATACTTATCTTTAATTGTATCTTCATCTAAATCTAAGCCGCTGTGTGATACATTATCCTTATCTTGCACAAAATCACCTCATTATATATCATTTCATATTAACATATCGGCAAATTAAAATAAAATTTTAGTAAAATATGAAAAAAGGCTAAAATCTCTTACAATTTTATAAAGTATATCTCAAAAAATATCTGGTACATTTTATTTTCAGCCACATAAAATAAAATATGTTGAAAAATTTGAGGAGGTTTTTTATGCCTTGTAAATATGATGCTTCAATAATCGGCGGTGATTCGCGCCAAGTTTGTCTTGCTTCTATTCTAATTGAATCCGGCTTTAAAATAACCACATTTGGATTATCACCGGATATTTTAAACAATGGTGATTCGCTGCAAAAGGTAATGGAATACGGAAAAACCTTGATTACACCCATACCTTTTTCTAAAGATAAAGTAAATATAAATAATATTTATGACAATATTTCAATCAAGGATTTTATACTAAACTTGGATTTACAGCACTATTTAATCGGAGGAAACATCCCAAAAGAAGTAGCACAGGCATGTATAGACAAAAATATTTCATACTTTGACATAATGGAAGATAAAAACATCTCTACCCTCAATGCAATTGCTACTGCTGAAGGAGCCATAGCAGAGGCAATATTTAAAAGCAATATTAACCTCCATCAAAGTAAAACATTAATATTAGGTTACGGAAAATGCGGGAAAGTATTGTCTTCAAAATTAAGAGCTCTGGGCGCAAAAGTTACAGTTGGCGCAAGAAAAGAATATGATCTTACTCAAGCATACACAAATTGTTTTGACTGCCTAAAGTTAGGAAAAAATGAGCCAACCATTCATGAATTTAATTTCATTTTCAATACAATTCCCTCATTGATATTAAACGAAAAAGCACTCATGACCGCATCTAAGGATGTAACCATTATAGACATTGCGTCTGCGCCCGGCGGAGTCGACTATGAGTGTGCAAAAAAGCTTAATCTTAATACCCATTTATGTTTAGGAATTCCGGGCAAATTTGCACCAAAATCCTCAGCTGAATTTATTGCAAAAGCAATTATTCCTATTTTAAAAGAAAGAAGTGAATTAAATTGACCTTATCCGAAAAAAGCGTAGGAATTGGCATAACCGGTTCCTTTTGTACTTTCGAGAAGATGATACCGCAAATAGTAAAAATAGCTGAACAATGTGCCAACTTGTATTCTGTTTTTTCAATAAATGCACAGTCCATTGACAGCCGTTTCGGAAAAGCGGAAGATTACATTCAGATGCTGACCGAAATAACAAGAAGACAGCCTATTACCACAATTGAGGACGCGGAACCTATAGGTCCCAACAACATGTTTGATATATTTTTGATTGCGCCCTGCACCGGCAACACTGCTGCAAAACTTGCCAACGCAGTAATCGACACTCCGGTTCTTATGGCGGCAAAGGCTCATTTAAGAGGAAATAAACCTGTTGTCATTTCCATTTCAACAAATGACGCTCTCGGGTTAAACTTTAAAAACATAGCCGCGCTGTACAATACAAAAAATATTTATTTTGTACCCTTTGGCCAAGATAATTATAAGCAAAAACCGAATTCCGTAACAGCACAAGTAGATAATATAATCCCCACAATGGAAATGGCTCTGGAAGGGAAACAAATTCAACCCGTAATTTGCGGGCCGTTTTAAAATTTGAGGCTGCAGCAAAGCGAAAAATTGCTGCAGCCTCTTTAATATTCTAAATCGGATATAATAATATGCATATTCCAATGCAAACGGCCAAGCCAATTAATGTAAATATGACAGTAGGGACCATAATATATTTATATGCTTCTTTATGTGTCAGGCCGCTAATAGTTAATAAAGTAATTACAGCTCCATTATGCGGTAGGCTGTCCAATCCAACTGAAGCTGTGGAACCTATTCTATGTAACACTTCCGGATTAATTCCCATTGCCAAGTATTTATCTGCCATTGTCTCCAATGCAATCCCCAGTCCACCAGAACCTGAACCGCATGCTCCTGCAAGTAACGTTGTCATAGTTCCAAACGATACATATGGATGGCCTCCAATAGAATCAGTCAGACTAAGAAGATCTGCAAATCCAGTCGAATTTTTAACAACTGATCCAAATCCTACAACAACTGCAGTATTAATAATAGCAATTGCAGCATTCTTTGCAGAATAATTAAAAATTTCTCTTACATTATTCACATTTTTATAGAATAATATGCTGCATAATAGTATTCCTGTTATCATTGCAACTATTACATCCTGTTTCAGGATATTAAGAACAATAAGAATAAGGACAATCGGTAAAACTGCCAAAAATGGACTCGGTAAATTTTCCAACTGTTCTGCTTTTCCTAAACTTTCTTTTACATTTTCATCTTCTATAAAACCCATACCTTTTGAACGTGCTCTTTTTGCTTCCCATAAAAAATAAAATATGACAAGCAGCATTACAGCAACTCCAGTTATACAACCTGCCAATGGCGCAGCCATAGAAGTTGTTCCAAGATAAGGAATAGGTATTACATTTACAAGGTTCGGTGTTCCCGGAAAGTTTGCACAAGCAAATGTAAAACAGCCTCCTGCAATTGCCCCTGGAAGTAAATAACGTGGAAGGTTTGCTTTTTTAAACAAGTCCAATGCTATTGGATACAGACTAAACACAACAACCAAAGTTGTCACTCCCCCATATACCAAAATTGCTCCGGCAAAAATCACTCCTAAAATAGCATATTTTTCACCTAATTTATCTGCAAGAAATTTTGAAATTGATGCTGCTGCCCCAGTTAGTTCCATTATCCGTCCAAATAAAACGCTAAAGAAAAAAATTAAAAAATTCGCATGAACAAATCCCGCCGCTCCGGACATATAATCATCCTTGATAGCACTAATTAAAGGCTGTCCCGATAACAGCGCCATTACTGATGCCGAAACAATACCTACTACTACAATGTTAACTCTCTTAAATGCTAATACTACCAAAAGGATAATCGATATTAATATTGCTAACATAACTATGTATCCTCCTTCATAAACAGGAGCTGAATGAATACCGAATACTAACACCAGCTCCCAATTTCATTCAAATCAACTAATATTATTAATATTTTTTAAATAATTCTTTTGCATAATCTAAATTTACTTTTTTTTCTGCCACCATTTGTTTTACGATTTTTTCCAACACTTCACCTTTAGCTCCTGCTGTGGATGCAAGGTTTCTAGCATGCAATGACATATGGCCCCTTTGGATTCCTTCTGTAGCCAAAGCCTTTAAAGCTGCAAAATTCTGTGCCAAACCAACAGATGCAATCACTTCCCCAAGTTCTGTAGCACTTTTAACCCCAAGTATTTTAACAGCAGCTTGAGCTGTAGGATGAATTTTTGTAGCACCTCCTACAAGACCAACAGCCATTGGAATTTCAATTGTGCCAACAAGGTTATCGTTATTATCCTTTTCCCATGTAGTGAGTGATGTATACTGTCCCGACCTAGATGCATAGGAATGAGCTCCCGATTCAATGGCTCTTGTGTCATTGCCTGTAGCAATAACCACAGGTATAATACCATTCATTATTCCTTTATTATGGGTAGCTGCTCTGAATGGATCAGCTGCAGCAAAAGCATAAGCTGCAATTATTTTATCTACTACTTCCCTACCTCCCAAAGTTTCTTTTTTTATTGTAACTCGTGAACGTGCAAGCCTGTGAACTGCAAGGTTTGATAAAATTCTTAAGTCGGCTTTGCCGCCGGTGATTTCCTCAATAAATGGAGATACAGTCTCAGCCATAGTATTGACCGCATTTGCTCCCATTGCATCAAGGGTATTAACTTTTAAATGCACTACTACCATTTTACCTATATCGGTTGTGATAATTCTTACATCTACATCCTGCATTCCTCCGCCGCATTTAACCAACACAGGATCCTTTGCATTGCAAATTTCAATTATTTTATCTTTATTATCATAAATTTTCATTTTTGCGTAGTTAGGATCTGCAACGTTAGTAAGCTGGATTTGTGCAATCATTATAGATCCTGTGTTGCTTGCAAAAAATCCTCCTGTTTCCCTAGCCATCTTTGCAGCATTACTGGCAGCTGCAACAACAGATGGTTCTTCAATAACCATAGGTATCAAGTAATCTTTACTGTTAATTACAAAGTTAAGTGCTACAGCCATAGGAAGTTGAAAAGTTCCTATTACATTTTCAATCATATGGTCAGCTTTATCCATATTAAGAGCACCAGGTACACTTATAATATCTTGTTCTTCTTTTGAAATACCTGTAAATTCAGCTACTTCCTTAAGCCTCTGTTCAGGAGAGAGTTTATAAAAACCCGAATAACTACTTGTTTTCATTTTTTTAATCCTTTCATATTTTTTAGAACTACGCTTCTGTATCAATTTTCATTCTCATAAAAGCCGATCCCATAGATTTCCCAAGAGAATCCAGCCTTATAGAGAGCGTGGCACCTCCGCCCAACGCATGCTTCATAACAAAATTAAAACCTTTTAAAGTATCCACATCATATCTAATAATTTCACCTTTTACCATATCCCCAAAATGTTCTCTTACCTTTTCAACAGTAAGCACTCTTTTTAAAAAATCATAATCTTTAGGATCGCGGGGATACACACATACATTGCTAGTATCCCCTTTATCTCCTGATCTTCCATGAGCCAATTGATTTAAATAAACTACGGCCATTTATTTCACCTCCAAAATATTAGAAGTCAGTTTAACAACCTCTCTAGGTATAAGTGTAGGCCACAAACCGATAACCTCTCGTACCTTTGCCCTACCACCAAAAAAACTTGCTCCAGGTGGACCATTTAGCTGCAGTGGAGAAATTTCCGGAACAATTTTTTCAGCTTCCACTTTATCAAGAGTTCTAATTGCAACTCTTAAAACAACTTCGTTAAGACTTTTGATAAACTCTGGATCCATGTTCGCCACACCTAAATGCAGTGCATTAAGTCCAAGGTAATCAATTCTTATCTCTTCTGCTTTCAATCCTTTACGTTTCATTTTTTTCATCAATATGTCCGCTGCGTACCGTGCTTTATCATAAGCATCCGGCCACGCATAGCAAAGATAGGTCTCAACTTTATATCCGGCATGATACCCCACGCACAGCTTCAGCTGATCCGGACGAGGCTTTCCCTTAATTTCTCCAACTTTAACCAGGTTTTCACCAACCTGATTAAGTGTTACATGGCTAATGTCCACGTTTACATCAGGAGTAATATAATTAGCCGGGTCATGCACTTCATAAAGTATTTGTTCTTTGCATGATTGCTCGCAAATAATGCCACCGCAGTCATGAGCTTTTGTTATATAAAGTTCACTGTTATTCACTTCAGCGATGGGAAAACCCAGTTCATCCATTCTTGACACGTTACGCCAATCATAGTCATAGTTACCTCCGGAACATTGTCCGCCACACTCAAGTAAATGCCCTGCCATTATGCCTCTTGCAAGGTTGTCATAGTCATCTTCTGGCCAATCAAATTCATATACAAGAGGAGCAAGGAACAATGCAGAGTCCGCAGCTCTACCTGTTATAACAACATCAGCCCCCTGATCCAAACATTCCTCAATAGGCTTATATCCATGATATACATTTACATTTACTATCTTGTCTTTTATATCCAGAAAATTTCCATCATTGTCGTCGATATTTTTGAATTCAATTCCCTGTGCAATTAATTCTGGAAGTTTATCCTTCAAATCATCCCCAAGCACGTATCCTATCTTATAACCCGGCATTTTTTTTTCTTTAGCTATTTTCTCTAATTCTTTTACAGCGCTGGCAATATTCATACCACCCGCATTTGATATTATCCTTATGCCTTTTTCATAGCTTTCTCTGCCAATTTCTCTTATAAGATCGATAAAGTCTCTGGCATACCCTGCATTTGGATTTTTAAGTTTTTGTCTCTGCATGATAGAAAGGGTAAGTTCTGCAAGATAGTCACATGCCATATAATTAAGATTACCATGCCTTATCATATGGATAGCGGCATCATTACTGTCACCCCAAAATCCCTGCCCTCCACCGATGCGTATTTTTTTATTGTTCATTTAGCACACCTCTTTTTCGTATTCAATTTATATATAAGCAAACTTCATACCAACTTTTTTAAACATGCAGGTATAAGGAATTTAAAGGATTTTGAACAAAAATATAAAATAAGCTCCTAAGTATTGTGGCAAATTTGCCATAATACCTCGGAACTTATCAATTTTGTATGTCACTTTTTTGCCATATGTGTTTACTTTTTGTCACTATCTATTATTTTATAATCTTTTAATTTCCTATAAAATGTTCTTCTGCTAAGACCTAATAATTTCATAGCCTTACTTCTATTTCCACCGCTTGCTGTGATTGCCTCTAGAATCATTCTCTTCTCAAAATTTTTAACTGCTTCTTTCAGTTCCTTGTTATTATATTCAGACCCTGTTTCTTTCTCAATATTTTCAACATTTTTAACTATCATTCCCGATAACTTATTCTTCATGTGAGGAGGCAAATAGTCAATCTCAAAAATATCTCCTTGGCACATTATGACAGCATATTCAATGCAATTTTGAAGCTCACGGACATTTCCCGGCCACCTATAAGAATGTAAAAACGAAAGTACTCTTTTGGAAAAGAATATGTTCTTTCCATATTTTTGGTTATACTTTTTCAAGAAATGATTTGCCAATATTCCTATATCTTCAGTTCTGTTTCTCAACGGGGGAACCTGAATTTCAACGATATTCAATCTAAAATATAAATCCTTTCTAAATTTTTTTTCTTTAATCATTGTTTCAATAGGCTGATTAGTCGCAGTTATAAGCCTTACGTCCACTGGAATATTTCCCTGTCTCCCTATTTTCTCAATTCCTCCATTCTGCAAAACTCTTAGTATTTTAGATTGCATCGCAAGAGGCATATCGCCTATTTCATCAAGAAAAAGAGTTCCACCATTAGCTAATTCAAATTTACCCATTCTGCCGCATGATTTAGCTCCCGTAAACGATCCACCTTCATATCCAAAAAGTTCACTTTCTATAAGGCCTTCTGGTATAGCTGCACAATTTACTGTTATCATCGGTTTATCTTTTCTTACGCTATTCGAATGTATAACTTTTGCCATTATTTCCTTGCCTACTCCGTTTTCGCCTCTTATAAACACTGGTACATCCGTATTGGCAACAATCAATGCCTGTGAAACTACATTCAAAAAACTTGGATCCTTACCTATAATTTCGAGTTTTGATAATCTTTCCTGAGCCTCTATTTGACGTTTATAAGACAGGGCAATTTCATTTGCTTTTTCTACCTCCTGCCCTAATTTGACTACTGCAGTCGAATCGCTAAAAATTGATGCAGCTGCTATTAGTTCTCCATCTTTCTCAATTGAAAATATATTTACTGAGACATATTTATCCAGTGTTTTTATATATTGCCTTTCTTTTACAAAGGGTGTTTTTGTATCAAGCACATTTTGTAACTGACTACCTGGTTCCACCTGCTGCATTTGCCTGCCAATGATTTTATATACAGGTACTCCCAAAATATTTGTATATGCATTATTCGCATAAAAAATTTTCCCATCTGTGTCAATTATTATGACCGCTTCATCAAAATTATCTATGATGCGGTCCAATATCCACATATTTGAAGAATCAATAAGATACAGCAGTAAAGCCTTTCCTATCTCTCCCACTTTATAATTATCGTCATTTACTACTTCAACTAAAAGGGCTTCTCCCTCTGTAACATCTTTTGTTAAATCATGTACGTTGCAATTTTCATTTATTCCACTTTTTATTTTCTTTTTTCCAGTCCAGGGAGTCATTACATCACATATTCTCATAATATCCTCCGTTTCACCATCTACAGCCCTATTGCATATTTTTTAAAAAGTTTTCTCTTGCCTTAATTAAAAATTCAATAGGAGCCATATTTTTCTCATCTTCAAAAGGATATACCTCCATGGAATAAACATTGCAGTTAGTCTCTTTTATTGTATTAATAATCTTATTCCAGTTCACAATTCCTTTTCCCGGAATCCAGTGCCTGTCATATAAACCGTCAGTGTCAGACAGGTGTACATTAAACAGCCGATGTTTCCATCTGTCCAAAATTTTTCCACAGCTCCGACCATTTATGAAATCGTGGGATGAATCGTAGCAAAAGCCCACATACTCTGATTTAAACTCTTTCAGTACAAATTCCGTATATTCAGCCATTTTGGTGTTTTCAAGAGAAATGCGCATTTTTATATTTTCAGCGGATTTTATTATTTTGTTAAAAGATTCAAATCCGTATTTTAATTCAAGTTTAATTCCGCTTTCGCTCTCCGTGTGCATAACTATTGTTTCAGCACCGGTCTCTCTGCATTCATGCAGCCAGCCGATTATTTTTGACATTTGCCGCTCTCTTTGGCTTTTATCGCTGCTCCACAGCAAATTCATGTTGTCAGCAGGTAAATGAATATTGTCTAATTTAAGTCCGCAGGAACTTACAATTTTATTTAGTTCTCTCCTGTCTATAAAGCACGGATATGATTCGTCCTCCCACCATAGCATAACATAGTCAAATCCGGCTCTTTTAATTAATTCAATGCGTTCTTCAAAAGGCTGTACATAACCATACCAGTGGAAAATTCCTATACGCTTATTCACACTGCTGTCCTTTGTATTCATATTAATTTTTAAATTGTCCATAATTTTACCTCAAAATTATTTAATTATATTATATGACAGTATCTATGTATTTTCAATAATGTTTGATATTTTTATGGATATTCTTATGCAGTATGGTATAATATAATAAATTTAAACTTAAAGGTAAAATTATTTACTGTATGAGGAGGAAATAATATATTATGAAAAAGCAGAAAATCGGCTTAATTGTAACAGCCCTTTTAATTATTTCTTTAGCTGCAGGCTGCAGCATCAATGATGACGGCCAAGATTCCGCCGCAAATCAAGAAGAACCCATAAGCGTTACCATTGCCGGATTAAATGGTCCTACTTCAATAGGAATGATTAAAATGATCGATGAAAACGCCCTTAATAGTGAAACATACAACGTTGAATATGTTACCGAAAATACTCCCGATGCACTTACAGGTAAAATTATAAACGGCGACGTACAGATTTCTTCCGTTCCTATTAACTTAGCATCTGTTTTGTATAATAAGACCGTCGGAAATATTCAGCTTTTGTGTGTAAATACAATTGGTAATTTATATATAGTTGGAACTGATGACATTAAAACTGTTTCCGACCTGGAAGGTAAAACTATCGGCATGAGCGGAAAAGGAGCAACGCCGGATTATGCCATGAACTATATTTTAAAGCAAAACGGCCTTGAAGGAAAGGTAAACCTTGATTATTCAGCCGAACACGCAACACTGGCACAATCCGTAATTGCAGAGGATACCAAGACTGCCCTTTTACCTCAGCCATTTGTTACACAGGTCACAATGAAAAACAGCAATGTTAAGATGCTTGTTGATTTAAATGAAGCATGGAAAAATGCAACATCCGACGCAAGCAGGTTGTATACAGGATGCATAGTTGTAAATAAGGAATTTGCAAAAAACAATAAAGAATTCATTGACAATTTTCTGAAACAATATGAAGCATCAGTAAGCTGGGTTTTAAAAAACCAAGCCGATGCTGCAGCACTAACGGAGAAAAATGGAATAATGAGAAATGCTGCAATGGTGGAAAAAGCCATACCGTACTGCGGAATAAAATTCATTCCAGCACAGGACGAAAAAGAAGGGCTTAAAAATTTTTATAAAGTACTGTTTGATTCCAACCCAGCTTCTATAGGAGGAAAGCTGCCTGATGATGCATTCTATTTTGCGGAATAAAACCAGAAAGTTTTTAATAGTATTATTTTGGATTACCGTATGGGAGATATTGTCACTGATTATTAACCGGGATATTTATCTTCCTTCTCCTTTTTACGTTTTTAAAGTACTCATTGAACTCCTGAAATCAAGAGATACCTACTTGACTATTATCTGCAGCACATACAGAACCTTGGCCGGCTTTCTCATATCATGCACAACAGGTATCATACTGGGATATATTTGCGGAACTAATAAATTTTTCCATGATTTGTTTAATCCGTTAATAGGTGTTATGAGGGTTGTACCTGTAATGTCAATAATAATTATTGCAATTATGTGGTTCAGTGATACCAACGTCCCCATATTTGCCGCATTTCTCATGTGTTTCCCTATAATATGGACTAATACCGTAAATGGCATAAAATCGGCTGATATAAAGCTCCTCCAAATGTGCAAAGTTTACAGCATTAAGAAAATGCACATAATAAAATCTGTTTATTTTTATTCTGCCGTTCCCTACATTGAAGCGGCTATGATATCCGCATTAGGAATAGGATGGAAGGTAACTTCCGCTGCTGAAGTACTTAGCCTCCCTAAATATTCAATAGGAGGACATTTGTATGATTCAAAGGTTTACCTTGAAATCCCCGAATTATTTGCCTGGACAGTAATAATAATATCATTAAGCTGCATTTTCGAAACTATACTAAAAAAACTGTTTAAATCGAGGAATTATGATCAGTCTTATTAATATTAGCAAAAAATACAATGATTTGGAAATTTTGAAAAATTTCAATATTACTTTCGAAAAAAATAAAATAACTTGCCTCTTTGGTCCCTCCGGCATTGGCAAGACTACAATTGCCAATATCACCGCTTTGCTGACTACTGTTGACAGCGGCGAAATAAAAGGTTCGGAAAATGCCGTATATTCCTATGTATTTCAAGAACCGAGACTTCTTGAATGGTACAGTGTATTTGGCAATATTGATTTTGTTTTAAAAAATGTTTATGATGATAAGAAAAGAAAATGTATTGTAAACAACTATATTAATATGGTAGAATTAATGGGATATGAAAATTACAAGCCAAATGCTTTGAGTGGAGGAATGCAGCAAAGAGTTTCTCTGGCACGTGCATTTGCATATCCTTCAAATTTTTTAATCTTGGATGAACCTTTTAAAGGCCTTGATATAAAATTAAAAGACGGAATGATTAATTTATTTGAAAGGCTTTGGAATATTGATAAAAGAACAGTCCTGTTTATTACTCACGATGTGGATGAAGCCATTTTTATGTCGGACTTTATATATGTTATTAAAAATAGGCCTGCTGAAATTATCGGGAAAATAGAACCGCCAAAATACAACAGTAAAGTTGAAGCAAAAAGCGTACTACTTTCTTTATCCGGAACTTCCTCGAATATTTAATGATTTTATAATTCTTATAAACTAATCAGGTGAATTATGTACAAATTATGGGCAAAAGAAATCAAAAAAAATCACATTATAAATTCAATTGTAATTAAAAATAAAGAAAATATAGATTCTTCAAAAAAAATGGACAAATGCTTAAAAGAAATATGCAAAGAACTGGATATAAGCGTACCTGTATGGCTGAAAAAACACGGAATGGAATTTTCTCAATTCAAATATGTGACATTTTATCCCCAGGATTTCATAGATGAAGTTGATTTTGACAAGCTTGAAGTAGAATTAATTGATAGTGATAAAAAGCCTGCCGATTAACGGCAGACTTTTTATCCTATCCTCATATTTGTTCGGGATAAGAAACCGACATTCAAACCGAAGATTTAGATCGTCTGCTAAAATCTGTTGTAAAGTACTACGAGAAGTAAGAAGAACCACAGCAGTGTATTCAAATCTATATCACAATCACTTTGGCAGACAATAGCTACTAACAATAAAAAGAAAAATAACAGTGATGAATCTATACAGCCTGTTCCTGCTACCGGATGCTTGTCGTAAACACATGGAGCCTGAGGCCTTCTTGCGCCTACCCTGTCCCTTTCGCAGTCGCACTGCGTATTTATATTTTCATTGGCTTCAACATTATCGGTCCTGCAATTTTCCATGATAACCTCCTTAATGCAAATTCTTTTATTTATTATATTCATAAAAAAAATATGTGTTAATCTAAAAGCTTTATAAACAAATATTTTTAAAATTGTGCATAATATAGGGAATTATTGTAACACTAACAATATATTTATATTAAGGAGGAATTTATGGATAAATTTTCATTGGTAGTGGTTATTATAGGAGCTATAAACTGGGGATTGATCGCATTGTTTCAGTTTGATTTCATAGCTGCTTTGTTTGGAGGCCAGGCAGCAATATTCAGCCGCTTGGTATATGGACTAATAGGTCTGGCAGGTTTATACTGTATAACATTATTATTCAACGAACATGAAAGAGTTGATTAAACTTAGTGCATAAAGGTAAAAGATATTTTAAAAGACAATCCGAATAGATTGTCTTTTTTAATCTGCTTTTTATATAACGACGTTCAAAATAATTAAATGACACTAAATTATTCGCCAGCTATGGAAAGCTTCCTTATTTTAATAGATGGAGACCCTATGTAGGATTCTCCCGGCAGGCCAAATTTCAAATCAGAACCCACTTCTTCTATATCTTTAAGCAATTCAAAATAATTTCCCGATACAGTAATTTGTTCTACAGACCCGGTTATTTTGCCATCATTTATTTCATATCCCGAAGCCGCCAGTGAAAAATCCCCTGACACAGTATTAAGACCGGCATGAAGTCCCTGAAGCTCAGTAATCATCAGTCCCTTGTCCGTTCCTGATATGATTTCATCCAATGTTTTCTTCCCTTTTTCAACATAAAAATTTGAAGGTGCGATGCCTAATGATCCACTGGAATTTGCTGTTGTCTCAATATTATCCTTTTTTGCAGTCTTTAGATTGTACAAATATGTTTTTAAAATTCCACTGTCAATAACTTTTTTGTACTTACACGCCACTCCTTCCCCGTCAAATGATTTTGATGCTAACCCTTTTTCCATAAAAGGGTCATCTACCAATGTAAAATTATCGCTTCCTATCTTCTGATTTAATTTTCCCTTTAAAAGTGAAAGGTTCTTTTGTATGTTTTCAGCGGAAAAAATACCTGTAAATGCTTCTAATAAATCAGCTGCAGCACTGTTTCTTATAATCACAGGATAGTCTCCTGATTTGATAGATTTTGCACCTAACATTAAAATTGCTTCTTTTACCGCTTCTTCCGCTATATCCTTCGGGTTAAATTCATAAAAATCATTTCCGGCCCTGTATGCAAAACCTGTTTTAATATCATTTCCATCTTTGGCCACTACCGAAATATATGTGTAGGCAATGTTACTCCTGTCATTAAGGCAAAGGCCCTTTGTATTTAACATAGACGTTTCCGCACAGCCGTCTCCATAGATGCATGTTTCTACAGACACAACCCTTTTGTCCGCATTGAAAGCTTCTTCCTCCAATTTCTTTACAAAATTAATTTTATATTTTTCAGACACCTTTTCAAGGTCTGGATTAAATGTATTTACCGTTTTATATTTGCTTGAGCCTTCATAAATAAATTCTTCGTCATCGGAATCAATTACAGTTGCATTCTCAGCAACATTTTTAATCAATAAATCAATAGATGATTCATCAACCTTCTCCGTGTAGGAACGACCCATCTTACCTTTATAGAATCCCCTTATAGACAATCCTTCACTTTCAGAAAAACTATAGCCGTCCAGGTCTCTTTGGAAAACCTTAAGGGAAAGGTCTCTTCCTGAAGAATAACTTATTTCCATGTCACCAAGGCCCTGCTGTCTGCCTTTTTCAAATATTTTTTTTGCTAATGCTTTTATATCCACTATTCTGCACCTTCCCTTCCGCCTACAGTTATTTCCGAGACCCTGATCATGGGCTGGCCTACATTAACAGGGATGCTGCCACTTACGGAACCACACAATCCCTGGCTGTAGCTGAGATTATTTCCAACCATGTCAATTTTCTTAAGTATTTCGGCACCCTTGCCTATAAGTGTAGCTCCTCTTACAGGTTCTTTTATTTCTCCATTTTCTACTATATAACCTTCCATTACGGCAAAATTGAATTCTCCGGTGCTCGGGTTTACTGAACCTCCGCCCATATTCTTTGCATAAATTCCTCTTTCAGTATTTGCGATAATTTCTTCCGGTGTGGAACTTCCGTTATCAATGAATGTATTTGACATTCGCGATGTAGGTGGAAACCTGTAAGACTGTCTTCTGCTGGAACCTGTAATGTCCATGTTCATCCTTCTTGCATTAAGCTTATCAATCATGTATCCCTTTAGTATTCCGTTTTCTATCAGCACATTTCTATGAGACTCAGTTCCTTCATCATCCATATTAAATGATCCCCATTCTCCGGATATTGTACCATCGTCTATTGCAGTTACCACAGGGGATGCTATCTGTTCCCCTAATTTTCCTGAAAAAACAGAAAGGTTTTTTGCAACAGAGGTTGCTTCCAGACCATGACCGCACGCTTCATGGAATATAACTCCTCCGAAGCCATTGTCTATAATTACCGGCATCCTGCCGCTGGGGCTGTATTTTGCATTTACCATGGTTACTGCTATCCTTGATGCTTCCTTTGCATAGCTGTTTATGTCAAGATTTTCAAAAAATTCGTACCCCTTGCTTGCCCCCGGTCCGAAAAATCCTGACTGCATTTCTCCGTTTTTTGATGCAACTGATGAAATTCCAATCCTTGACCGCACACGAGAATCTTCCTTCCAAAGACCTTCAGAATTTGCAATCATTACGTTCTGGGTATAGTCGGTGTAACCTATCGTAACCTGTGTAATTAAATCACTGCAGTTAAAAGCCGTGTCATAAGCTTGTCGCATCAACTGCACCTTTCTTGTTTTTTCTACAGACTCAGGATCAATTTTTATTGTATTGATATTTTTAACACCGGAACGTTCAAGATTTAATCTTATGTAACTCTTGGTTCCTTCAATTGCAGCTGCTGCTTTCTTTGCAGTGGCAATAAGCGTATCCTTATCTGATTTGTTTGTATATGCGTAAACGCTGTTGAATCCTTTAAAAATCCTAATACCGACGCCGTAATCTCTTCCGGACACAGTGCTTTCAACCTTACCGCCGATCATAACAATGCCGTTATTTGTTTTGTCTTCAACAAATATTTCCGCAAAATCTCCGCCGGTTGATAAGGCTGCAGTCAATGTGTCCTCGATTAATTGCTTGTTTAACACACAATCACTCCTATCTTTATGTAATTTATTATATTTTACCATAATTTCCTTAAAGTATTAATAATTTTCAATATATTTATTTTTTTACCTGTAAATTGGAGGCTTCTCTAAAAATGAATATAAATATAACTACTTGAAAAATAAATAATATTGTAAAATCCGTGCAAATATGATAAAATTTGACACAGGAATTGCCATAACGGATAGGCGGTTAGCTCCCTGAAAAGGGAAGTGATAATATGATTACTCATGAAACTCTGATATGTATGTTTGCATTCGGAGCGCTAATAGTATCGATTATTGCCGTGTCGAAAGACAAGCTGAAATAGATTTTTATACATAAAAGGGAAACCTGGGAGTATAAAAAATCAACCGCCATAATTTCCCCAAACGACGCGGTTGATTTTTAACCTACAATTTGGGAGCTGACCGTTTATTCGGCAGTTCCTTTTAGTTACATATGAAACTCTTAATAAGATTTTATCACTTGATATTACGCAGGTCAAGAGTAAAATGTTATTTTAAATCCAAGATTTTTCATAAATCCAACTAAATCACCCAGAGACACAGGTGCAGAGACACAAGGAGACACAGGGACGTTTCATGTGTCCCCTTTGCGCTCAATCGTGCTGATAACTTGAATTTGAGAAGTCTGCGCGTTTGCTTGTACAGGAATAAAAGCAACCATAAGTAATACTAATGTGATAGATAATAATTTTTTATATTTTTTCATTTGTGCATCTCCTCGAATAATATGTTTAGAACTACATTTTAGGTGTTCTAAACATAAATTTATTTTTTAGGCAAATTGCAATTCTTATTGAACTAATTTTATCACTATCACATCTATTAATAATACTAAGTAAGTACTACTAAACATGAAAGCTAAAGTCTTCAGGCGCATATCTGAATTGTAAGTCCATTACCTCTTTAGCTTTTAATCTGCTGATGGGAATAATATCACCGTTGCACATTTTAATTTCATCTTTTTTAATGCTGACGATGTTATCATAATTCACTATATAGGAGCAGTGAGGCATAATGAACCTGCTTTTTGAAAGCTGTTCCTTTACGGAATCAATCGTTCCGTAAAAATAAAACTTCTCATTGGATGAAATCAATTTTATCTGCCTCCCCGCACTTTCAAAATAGATTATTTCCTTAATGGGCAATCTGTATAACTGAGTACCAGTTTTAAATGAAAACGTCTTATTTTCTTTTTCAAGAAGCCTTATGGCAAGCTTTATATCATTTATTACCTTTTTCCTATCCAAAGGCTTAGGCAAGAAATGCAGAGGCTGCACATCAAAGAGCTGTCTGTCATAGACGCTTTTTGATGAAATATATACTATTTTTGTTATATAATCCTTCAATTCATCTCTTATAAAATGTCCCACCTCTACGCCGTTAATTTTACCAATTTCTATATCCAGAAAAATCAGGTCAAAGCTGTTACCATTCTTAATGTAATTCACAAGCTCTTCGCCCGAGTAAAATACATCCACGGTTAATTTCTGCCCTGCTTGTTCTTGAAAATCCAAAATAACATTCTCAAGTTCCGAACAAATTTCAGCCACATCGTCGCATACGGCAATTCTTATCATAAAATACACCCCTTTTTACAACTATGAATATTATGCCAACGCTCTATATGCCCTTTTATGTACTTATTATATGGTTATTCCCCAAAAAGTCAGTTTATGTCATTCCGAACGTAGTGAGGAATCTCACATCTGTTGAAATTCTGAGATTCTTCGCTGGTGCTCAGAATGACAAATTACGAAATCCGAACTTATTGGGTTATAATCATTATATCACTTTATATAATATTTTGGAATATCGGCTTTTTATTTTAAATATACGTTAAAATTTACGTATGTAATTATGATTATAAAAACTATATGTCAAAAAAATTTCTTTCTATATAACAATCCTCCGCTTTCATTTATTGATTTTTTCTAAAAATCGTCATATAATATATTCGACAGGTAATTTATGATTAGTAATTCAAAATATAATATAACAGGGGAAAATTCAATGCCAGAAATAAGCAGATTCCAAGGGATGATAATAAAAATGCTTTTTTTAGATGATGTAAACATCATAAACCGCATGTGCACGTATATTATGGAGAATATGTAGCTTCCGTGGGAATTGACGGAGAATTGATTGCAGGCTCCATACCTGTTAAACAATTAAAAATACTGACCGCTTGGCTGATCATTCATGAGGACGAATTGTATAAAGCTTGGAACAATGCGGTAAGAGGGTTACCTTTCGACAAAATAGAGCCGTTAAAATAGGAGGCAAGTGTAATGTACATAATAAACGGTATTGCTTACGCTGGAGAACCGGCAGGTATAATAAAAGTACAATCAGTAAAGGTTATGCCTGATTACTGTCTGCTTTTAACATTTTCTACAGGTGAAAAGCGCATATTTGATGCTTATGACTTGTTGCAGTATCCTGCATATAAGCCACTGATAAATAAAGAAATATTTAATAACGCATATATAGAAGGCGGCACTGTCGTTTGGAATAACGGTGATATTGATATTGCTCCTGAAACCTTGTATTATAAGAGCTTCAAATATGAAGAATCCTGCAGCGGCTGACGTGGGGGAGACATGGGGACGTTTCGTTTGTCTCCTTTGGTCATGTTTTCGAGAGACATGAGGACGTCAGGCTGTGTCTTTGTTCTTTTATGTTCTATATTTGAAATAAAAATGGAGATTCAAGCTATGCTCTGGAATAACAGTGTCATTCCATGCCCGGCTGAGAATCTCCTTTGTTGATAGTACCTATACCAATTTAATCCTGTGGTATACTTTCTTTCCTTTTTTAATAATTAGCTTGCCTTCTACAAAATCTTTTGCCGTGACAGACGTGCCTATGTCATCAACAACATTGTTGTTTATGCTGACTCCCGACTGTTCAATGAGCCTTCTGCCTTCACTTTTGGTTTTAATCAGGCCTGCTTTTAACATAATATCGATAACCGTCATGCTTTCGCCAAGCTCTGCTTTGGTCAGTTCGGTAGTGGGCATATTTTCCGAATCCGTGCCAGTTCCGAACAAAGCTCTGGCGGCTTCCTGGGCCTTTAAGGCGTCTTCTTCGGAATGAATGAGCTTTGTGACCTCATAGGCCAGCACTTCTTTTGCCTTGTTTATTTCCGAGCCTTTCAGCGCTCCGAGCCTCCTCACTTCATCCATGGGAATAAATGTCAGGAGTGCCAGGCATTTTTCCACATCAGCATCGTCGATGTTTCTCCAGTATTGATAGAATTCATAGGGTGGCGTTTTGTCCCTGTCCAGCCAAAGTGCTCCCTTTTCGGTCTTTCCCATTTTTCTTCCTTCACTGTTGGTTAAAAGGCTGAATGTCATTCCATAGACTTGTTCATTGGCTTTTTTCTTGGTCAGTTCAATCCCGCCGATTATGTTGGACCATTGGTCATTACCGCCAAACTGCATTTTGCAGTTATATTTTTGGTTCAACATATAGAAATCATATGACTGCATCAGCATGTAACCTAATTCAAAAAAAGTAAGACCCTGATCCAGTCTGTTCTTGTAACAATCTGCTGCAATCATCTTATTTACCGAAAAATGGATTCCCACCTCTCTCATAAATTGAAGGTAATTTAACTGGAGAAGCCAATTTGCATTGTTTTCCATTATAGCCTTGCCATCTGAAAAATCCAGGAACTTTTCGAATATTTTTTTAAAGTTCCCAGCATTGCGCGCAATTGTTTCCTGTGTCATTATTGAACGCATACCTGTTCTGTCGCTTGGGTCCCCTATCATTGTAGTACCTCCGCCCAAGAGAGCAATAGGCCTGTGCCCATACTGCTGCATTATGGACATAACCATTATTTGAATATAATGCCCTATGTGAAGACTGTCAGCGGTAGGATCAAATCCTATATAAAACGTTACAGGTTCTCTGCCCAACAACTCACGTACTTCATCCTCATGGGTACACTGCTCTATATAGCCTCTTTCTTTCAATACATCATATACATTTCCCTGTTTCATAGAATCCCTCCGTTTTTCATATTGTTATTTTTATCCCCCATATATATAAAAAGGGCCACCTCGTCACAAAGGACGAGATAACCCGTGGTACCACCTTAATTCGCAATTATTGCCTCTAACTGTTTTAACGAACAGATAACCGCTGCAGTTTCCTGCAGTAACTCCGGAAGTGTATTTCTCATTTTGTACTGAAGCCTTTCACCAGCCGGCTCCTCTCTTTTTTTGTAACCAAAATGTTACTTGGTTTCCCTCATTGTTATGATAAGTATATGTTATAGATGAAATCATAATATAATTTTTAAACATTGTCAAGTAATTTTATATCTCTATGATTCCAAGTATAATTTGTATGTATATATTGGAAAAGTGTTATATCTATGCTAAAATAATTAACTCTTTCTTAAGCATTTATGTATTATTACAAGATATCTGTAATATTATTGTAATTTATTTTTTGTTCTTGAAGATTGTGTAATATTCTTGACGCAATTGCCATAGTAAGAAGTTATTGTGCGTTTATTTATCAATTCTTAAGTACTATAATCTTCTCATGACGAAACACTCATTAACAAGTTCTAAAATTTCAAAGAAGTAAAAAAATATTTTTGCTTCTCAAAAATCTAAAAACTAAATAGGAGTGAATATATGAAAAAGAAAGTAGTAGCATTAACATTATCAACAGTATTGGCGCTGTCATCAACATCAGCATTTGCTGCAGGTACTGACTGCACAAAGGCAACTGATAAAAATGATTACAACTGCTTATTCAAAAATTATGTATGTAACCTTGATAATGAAAAAACAAATTGCAAATTTAATTCAAATTGTAAATCTGCAGATTTAAATTCAATTGACTGGGAAGCCTTGTTGAATAAAATAAACAAACCTGCAGAAACCGAAATACTTGCCCCGGATGAATCAAAGCCGGAAGTTAACACACCAGCTGAAGAAAAACCGGCTGCACCTACTGAAAACAATAATACCAACTTAGTAGTTTCGTCATATGAGCAAAAAGTTGTAGAACTTGTAAATGTGGAAAGGCAAAAAGCAGGTCTGCCTGAACTTACATTAGACTCAGAAATTTCTAATGTTGCAAAAATTAAATCAAAAGATATGGCAGACAACAACTATTTTGCACACCAATCACCTACATATGGAAGTGCCGGAGATATGCTCAGCCAATTCGGCATAAAGTGGTCAGCATGGGGCGAAAATATAGCATCAGGACAAAGAACTCCTGAGGATGTAGTAACAGCCTGGATGAATTCATCAGGCCACAGAGCAAACATACTATCACCTAATTTTTCAAGAATTGGCGTTGGATATGTTACAAATTCCAACGGAACATCTTATTGGACACAAATGTTTACAAATTAAATAAATACTTGTTTAAAACATAAACAGGATGCAGCTTTTTGAAAGCTGCATCCTGTTTTATTTATTGCGTTGAAATTTTTCTATATCTATATGTTTTTTAGTTTCTATATGTTCCTATATATTTCTGATCTTATTTAATATTATTCTTTGTTCCACTGCAGCAACCAATCTTCTTGTATAAACAACAGTATCCGGGTTAATACTCATGCTGTCTATTCCTTCTCTTACCAGGAATTCTGCAAATTCAGGATACTGAGACGGTCCTTGCCCACAAATGGATATTGTTTTTCCATGCTTATGAGCAGCTTTTATCAATATTGATATAGCTCTTTTAACTGCTTCGTTTCTTTCGTCAAAATACCCCATATTGTTCAATATAGCCGAATCTCTATCTGCTCCCATTATAAGCTGCGTCAAGTCATTGCTTCCAATGCTGAATCCATCCACCATCTGAGCAAATTCCTCAGCCTCAAATACTACAGATGGAACTTCTGCCATAATCCAGATTTTAAAGCTCTTGCTTTGAACTAATCCTTCTTCTGCCATAATGTGCTTTACTGTTTCCAATTCCCAAGTTGTCCTTACAAATGGCAGCATTCCCCATACATTATCCAGTCCGAATTCCTCTCTGACTTTTTTAAGTGCCCTGCATTCCAATCTAAATCCTTCTTCGTATGCTGGAGAAATATATCTTGATACTCCCCTCCAACCTATCATTGGATTTGACTCAACGGGCTCAACTTCGTCTCCGCCTTTAAGACCCCTGAATTCATTGGTCCTGAAATCACTTAGCCTTACAACAATAGGCTTCGGATATATTTCCTGTGCCACTGCAGTAATTCCTTCCGCCATTTTATCTATTAAAAGCTGTCCTTGTCCGGTTTTTACAAGATACATCGGGTGAGCCCCTACTAAATTAGTAAATATAAATTCCGTTCTCATAAGACCTATGCCGTCAAAAGGCAAATCCTTATATCTTTTTATCATGGACGGTTCCCCTAAATTCATGTATATCTTGGTTGCCGTAACAGGAGCCAATTGATTTTGAATGTCTGCCCCTAAAACTGTTCCCTGACCTTGAGATGCTTTCATATCTTCTTGATTGTTTTCCTGAAGAACTTTTCCTTCATATACTACTCCTCTTTTTGCATCTACTGTTACTTCTTTACCTTCTTTTAATTTTTCAATTGCACCCTTAGCTCCAACTATACATGGAATTCCAAGCTCCCTTGATACTATTGCTGCATGACAGGTTCTTCCGCCTTCTTCAGTAACAACTGCATTAACTTTCTTCATGGCCGGCACCATATCAGGATTAGTCATAGTGGTAACCAATATATCTCCCTTTTCTACTCTTGCTATTTCTGATATATCCTTTACATTTTTTACTTTACCTGCACTGATTCCCGGCGAAGCGGCTAATCCTTTAATCAGGACCTTTAATTCTTTCTGCTTTA
>ENA-UOOI01000842-UOOI01000842.1-fermentation-metagenome-genome-assembly--contig:-NODE-842-length-36757-cov-4.540488_pt1 | contig 36757 bp, 27 predicted proteins | sample MGYA00245779_ERZ724027 | MGnify/ENA primary metagenome ERZ724027 (study PRJEB28704, sample SAMN03018318) | fermentation metagenome | biome: anthropogenic terrestrial biome; feature: soil; material...
TTCGTTGCTCAAAATAACATAATCCTATTTATGCCATATTTCAAATTACGAATTGAAGATATAGTATGTTTGCGGTTGACAATATGATTTTTGCAAAATTATTTACCTTATGAATGAAAGGATTTAAATGCTATGGATAAGGCTGCTATAAAAAAATTTGCCGTATGGGCAAGGAGAAAACTCATCGAAGATGTAGGACAGAGGGCATATGAAATCGGAATTACCGAAGATTCCATAGAGGAGGCCGTGACGGTTTCATCGGATTCCGGAAAAGTCAAAGGCAGGACACTTGATAAAAAAGAGTTGAATCAAAGGCGAAGCCTCATATCGAAAATAAGGGACAAGGGTTATGATGAAGTAATCGAAGAAGCTGCATATACATGGTTCAACAGGTTCATAGCGCTGCGATTTATGGAAGTTAATGATTATCTGCCTTCAGGTGTGAGGGTGCTGTCGTCTGTTGAAAGCGGCAAGGTTGAGCCTGATATAATAAAAAATTATAAATATGTTGATTTGAACCTGACAGTGGAAGATTTAAAGGCTCTCCGTGATATGGAGGATTCTAATGATACCGACAACATGTATAGGTTTCTGCTTATAAAACAGTGTAATAAACTGAATGAGATACTGCCGGGGATGTTTGAAAAGATAGAGGACTATACGGAATTGCTCTTGCCGGACAACCTTTTATCGAAGGATTCCGTTATAAGAAGGTTTGTTTCCGATATTCCTGAAGAAGATTATAAGGACCAGGTGGAAATTATAGGTTGGCTGTACCAGTATTATATTTCTGAAAAAAAGAATGAAGTATTTGAAGGGTTAAAGAAAAACATAAAGATAACGAAGGAGAACATACCTGCTGCAACGCAGCTTTTTACCCCTGACTGGATAGTAAAGTATATGGTTGAAAATTCTCTCGGGAGGCTTTGGCTTGAAGGCCATCCGGATGATGAATTAAAAAGCGAATGGAAATATTATCTCGATGAAGCAGAGCAGGAACCTGATGTGCAGAAACAGCTTGATGAGATAAGGGAGCAGAGCAAAAAAATAAAGCCTGAGGATATAAAGGTGCTGGACCCCGCCATGGGCTCCGGGCATATACTCGTTTATGCTTTCGATGTGCTGTATGAAATATACAAAAAAGCCGGCTATTCGGAGAAGGATATACCAAAACTCATACTAAAAAACAACCTGTACGGCCTTGAGATAGACGACAGGGCGGCTCAGCTTGCCTATTTTTCGGTGATGATGAAGTCAAGGAGCAAATCAAGGGGGATATTCAATGAGCAAATTGACCTTAACATTTGTTCGATACAGGAGAGCAATGGGATACCGGAAGGAGCCGTTGATTTGCTTGTGAATCCGAAAAAGACGGCGCTTGAAGGCTGGGTGGACAGGAAAGATGTAGAATATTTGATAAATGTATTTCACGATGCAAAAGAATATGGCTCGATCCTTGATGTAAAGTCTGTTGATTTTGGCGCCATTGAAAAGAGGCTTGAGGAAATAAAGGACGGGGATTTGCCTGTATACCAACTTCAAATGAAGAATGTAATTTTGGAAAGGATTCCTCCGCTTATAAAGCAGGCAAGAATAATGAGCCAGAAATATGATGTGGTATGCACCAATCCGCCATATATGAGCAGTGGTGGGTTATACTATAAAACTAATAATTTTTTAAAAAGATATTATCAGGATTCTTGTAGTGATCTATATTCAACATTTATTGAATTGTGTAGCAATATGACAAGGAGAAATAGGTTTGTATCAATGATAACACAACAGTCATGGATGTTTTTGTCTTCATTTAAAGCATTAAGGAAAAAAATAATAGAAAATATGAATATATATAATATGATTCATCTTGGCCCAAGGGCATTTAAAGAAATCGGTGGCGAAGTTGTCCAATCTACGGCATTTGTTTTAAGAAAGTTTAGAGATGACAACTTTAAAGGTACATTTATTAGATTAGTTGATAATAGTAGGGCTGATGAAAAGGAGTTGAAATTTTTAAATATTATAAATGATCGTGATAAAAGTAATAAATATTTTTCAAGTAATAATAGTTTTAAAAATATTTATGGTATGCCTATTGCTTATTGGATAAGCAATAGAATGAGAATCATATTTAATAAAAATAAGAAAATCAGTGATTTTGCTGAATGTAAATCTGGTATAATGACTGGAAATGATAAACTATTCTTAAAGTTTTGGTTTGAAGTTTGTAGTTGTGATATAGGATTAGGGTTAAGTAGTTATAAGGACATGCTTAAATATAACTATAAATGGTATCCTTTAAACAAGGGTGGAGAATTTAGAAAGTGGTATGGAAATAATGATTATATAATTTTTATGAGAAATAGTGGCCAAACAATCAAACAAAAATCTTTAAATTATCGATTAAGAGATAGCAAGTATTATTTTTTACCTTGTATAACTTGGTCTAGGATTTCTATGGATAAAATAGGATTTAGGAAAAGTTTTAAAGGATATTTATTTGGGGATGCAGGTCCTTCAATTTTTATTCGGGAAGATAAAATTAATTATCTTTTGGGTTTCTTATGTAGTAAAATACCTAATGTATTAATGAAAGTTTTAAATCCAACTTTTAATTTTCAGGTACAAGATATAGAATCAATACCAATTATTGATTCAGATAATGTATTAATATCCGATTTATCTAAGAAAAATATTAATATTTCTAAAATCGATTGGGACTCATATGAAACATCATGGGATTTTAAAAAACATCCCATATTAACATATAGGCAAAATGTATATACAGTAAAGCAGGCTTTCAATAACTGGTCTGCCTTTGCGGAAAAGCAATTTTACAAGCTTAAAGCAAATGAAGAGGAACTAAACCGAATCTTTATCGATATATACGGGCTTCAGGACGAACTTACGCCTGAGGAAGAGGATAGGGATGTTACCATAAGAAAAGCGGACAGGGTTCGGGATATAAAATCCTTCATTTCCTATGCCGTCGGTTGCATGTTCGGAAGGTATTCCATAGATGCTGACGGCCTTATATATGCAGGCGGGGAGTGGAATGATAAATGGAAGATGGAGGATGGAAAGTGCAAGGTTAGAAAAATAGTTAAGGACGATAATAGAAATATAGCTGAAGATACATGGGTTGGCGCGGCTTTTGTGCCTGACGGGGATGATGTTATCCCTGTAACTGACGAGGAATACTTCAGCGACGATATTGTTTCAAGATTTGTTGAATTCGTAAAGGTTGCATTTAGAGAGGGAACACTAGAGGAAAATCTGGACTATATTGCTGAAACCATCGGCAGGAGGCCTAAAGAGACATCGAGGCAGTCTATCAGAAGATATTTCCTGAAGGACTTTTATAAGGATCATGTGAGGATGTATAAGAAGAGGCCGATATACTGGCTGTTTGACTCCGGAAAGGACGACGGGTTCAAGGCATTGATTTATATGCACAGGTATGATGAATTCACGGTTTCAAGAGTGAGGACCGATTACCTTCATAAGCTTCAGCGCATGTACGAGGCTGAATACGGCAGGCTCGACATCGTTATTGAATCTGACGCATCCGAAAGGGAAAAGGCAAAAGCCAGAAAGAGGAAGGAGAAGCTGCAGAAGCAGATGGCGGAGTGCTTTAAGTATGACCAGGTTATAGCCCATGTTGCAAACCAAAGAATTAAAATAGATTTAGACGACGGGGTAAAGGTCAACTATGCAAAATTCCAGAATATCGAAGTGCCGCAAGGGGAAGGCAGAAAAACCTTAAAAGCGGATCTGTTGGCTAAAATATAAAAGGAATGGTGCAGATATGGAACTGAATGAAATAAAAAAAGTCCTTGAGGAAAGTTTCAAGAAGGGCCTTACGGACGGCCGGAAGAGGAACATAATATTTTGGTATGATGAAAACAGGGAGTTCGTGGATGATATAGACGGGCTCGGCCTGTCTGATGTCAAGATCTTGAAGCTGGACGGGAATAATTATTTTTATGCCAAATACAAATTGGAAAAGGCGGATACCGATTCAAACTACCTTGTATATGCTCCGTTTGCAAAGCCGAACCCAAGGGATAACTACCTTTTGGATGTTTTGAAATACAGTACGGAGTTTACCACGGATAAGGCTACTGTAATAATGCGCGATATGAATATTCATGATGATTCGTTAAAGAGCGCATTTAAAAAATATATCAAGTTTTTCAACAACAAAGACAGGCTAAGGTTGTTCAAGTCGTATAATCTTCAGGATTTATCCTTTGAGAAAATTGATATTGCGGTTGTATCCGCCCTCTGCCATCTTCAATATCCGGACATGGACGAATCATTGCGGGCCATATTCTCCGAAGGATTAAACAACAACAGATATTATGAAGATATCGAGAAATTTGGGGATGCATCATCATTCTGGAGCCTTGTTGAAAAGCACTATGGTTATCGGGTTGGGGCAAAGTCTCTGAAGAATTTAATAATTATGTTCATGGTCACATATACGAGTGGCAGCCTGCTCGACAAGATACCCGAGAACTGGAAGGATTATATATCGCCTAAAAAGGCTGACTGCATAGTATTCTTGAGCAGCTTTATGAACAGTTCAAACTATGTAGGTGTTTACAACCGTCTGGCAGATTACGTCCAGGAGGAGTTAAACGCCAAAAATTACGTATCGAAATGGGACATCGATAAATATATAAACTGCGATGCTTTCAGGTGTTTTGATGAAGCAATAATAAACAAGATTAAAGAGAAACTTCTCCTTGATATAGGGGAGTTTCCCAAGTATAAGGAAATCATACAAAAGAGGAGGACAAAACACTGGTACAATGTATTCAAGCATGAATACGACTGCATCTTCTATGCTACAGAATTGCTTGAGGAATGGAAGAAGGATAAAGATATCATAAAGGAATATCCGTCCTATGGCTTTTTCAATAAATATACCGAAGAGCTGTATAGGATGGACACTTGTTATAGAAAATTTTATATATCATTCGACAGCCTTAAAACCAGGGAAGGCATGATAGACCTTAAAGAAACGGTTGAAAATACATATGTAAACGGATACCTGAATTCCCTGTCTGTAAAGTGGTCCGATTCCCTTGAAGAATTGAACGGCAAATGGAACTTTGCACCTATAGTCCCCCAGACTGATTTTTATAAGGAATATATAAGGCCATACATAGATAAGGGAGAAAGGGCATTTGTTATAATTTCAGACGGGCTGCGGTATGAGGCGGCAAAAGAATTCTGCGACATTCTGAACAATGAGAGGAAGGGGTCTGCACAAATCGCGGCATTGGCGGGAGTTATCCCTTCGGTTACGAAGCTTGGAATGGCAAGCCTGCTCCCGCATAATAAAATTACGGTGGATAGGGATTTTGAAGTTTATGTGGACGGCATCGACACCGAGGGAACGTCTAAAAGAAACAAGATACTGCTGAATTGCAGCAAAAATTCTATTGCCATACAATATGACAGCATCGTCGATATGAAAAGGGACGGCTTCAGGGAGACGTTCGGGGGAAAGGACATCATATATATTTATCATAATAATATAGATGCAAGAGGCGACAATTCAAAGACTGAGAGGGAGGTATTCGAAGCCGTCGAGGAAACTTTCGAAGAGCTCAAGTCCCTCATAAACAGCCTTGTGAACAATGTCTCAGCAGTAAACATATATATTGTGGCCGACCATGGTTTTATATATAAGAGAGGAAGCCTGACTGAGAGCGACAAGGTTCAGATGGCAGGCGGCAGCGGCTCATTGGAAAACAGGAGGTATATCCTTTCATTCGAGGACATGGAATTAGAAGGCACGCTGAAGTTTGACTTAGGATACCTGACAGACGGCGGAGAAGGCATAAAGTATATAACTCCAAGGGGAGCAAACAGATTCAAAGTGCAGGGTTCGGGTTCGAACTATGTGCATGGCGGTACATCGCTTCAGGAGATAGTTGTGCCTGTAATAAAGTTCAAGAGCGATAGGAGAAAGTCGAGCAAGAATGGCATAAAGAAGGTTGACTTGAGGCTTACGAATATTTCGAGGAGGATAACCAACAGCATAACGAGCCTTGAATTTTTCCAGACCGAAAAGGTCCAGGAGAAGATGCTTCCGAGAAGGTTGAGGATATATTTTGCAGATGAGGATGGGAATAAAATATCCAATGAAAATATAGTGATAGCGGACAGCAAATCCGGGAATCCGTCTGAGAGGATATTCAAACAGAGGTTTGTGCTTAAAAACATGAAGTACGAGAGGAACAAAAAATATTATCTTGTTTTTGAGAATGAAGATGAGGTAGTTGAAAAGATATACGATAAGATACCGTTTGTCATAGACATTGCATTTGCAAACAACGATTTTGGATTTTAGGAAAGAGATACAGGCATATATATCTTCGATTGATTGCGAGGGATAGATATGGATGAATTAAGCCGTAAACTTAATAAATACTTTGCCGGAAGGGTGGTCAGAGACGAAATCCTGAATGCAAGAAGAAATTTTACCAAGGGCGAATGGATTGATGCGCTTATGAGATCCATAGGAATGGAGCCTACTCAGCTTGAGCAAAAAGTCAAGTGGCATTTTCTTGCAAGGATGATTCCATTTGTAGAAAACAATTATAATTTATGTGAACTTGGGCCAAGGGGGACGGGCAAATCGCATCTGTACAAGGAAATATCTCCAAACAGCATACTTGTATCAGGCGGTCAGACGACTGTAGCGAATCTGTTCTATAACATGTCCACAAAAGAAATAGGACTTGTCGGCCTCTGGGATGTCATTGCAGTGAGGAAAACAGTATCGGGTCTTGTAAAACTGATATATCCCGATGGCGAATATGGAAAGGATGATATTGCCGAAATATTGAGGTATGCCTTGGTTGGCAGAAGAAGGGTAAAAGAGCAGCTCAAGAAAATCGGCGGCATGGAGTTTTATGATGTCCATTTTTCCTACATAGATAGATAATGAAACATTGAGCGAAGAATTTGTATCGGTACCGGAGCAGGGCGGAGTGAAGATTATTCCGGAAGGTATAGGCAAGCCGGGGCATATATATACCATTGCACAGGGGAGATCCGGCATGATTGGAGTATATAAACTTGAAACCCGGGTCGTAAGCGGTTCAGGAAAATTTGAGAGGACAGGCCTTGGAAGCGACAGAGAGGCGAAGGAAGCCTGTGATACTGCCTTCAGATATTTTAAGGCCAATTCGAGGAGCATAAGCAGTTGTATCTCAACTTCCACCAGGGATTTTCTTATGGACGTACAGGATATAAACGGAGTTGGTTTAACCGGTGAACTTGCCCTTTCAGCATATGTGGCACTATGTTCCGCATCCCTTGGCAAACCGGTTATGAGCCAGATGGTTGTTTTAGGTTCCATGAGCATAGGAGGGACTGTAAACAAGGTGGGGGAACTTGCAAATGTGCTGCAGGTATGCTTCGATTCCGGAGCTAAAAAGATATTGATGCCCATGTCGTCAGCCACGGATATTCCGTCGGTTCCGCCGGAATTGTTTGCAAAGTTTCAGATATCGTTTTACCAGAGCCCTGAGGATGCCGTATATAAGGCGCTGGGAGTAGAGTAGTTTGAGAAAATATGATTATAAATATAATTAAGTCAGTGAAAATGGAGGAGGTGGGTTATATGTCGTTTGCAGAATTACCGATGAAGAAGGCGTTCATGCTGATCGAGCCGGGACCGGTTATTCTGGTCACTACGAATGATAATGGCAGGAATAACATTATGACGATCTCATGGCATATGGTGATAGATTTTACTCCGGAGATCGCCCTGACAACCGGTCCTTGGAATTATTCATTCCAGGCTCTTATGCATACTAAAGAATGCGTGCTTGCGGTTCCAACAGTCGATCTTGCGGAAAAAGTGGTCGGAATCGGCGACTGCTCCGGTTCAAATGTAGACAAGTTTGAAAAATTTGCTCTTACGCCATTGCCTGCAAAGGATGTGAAAGCGCCGCTTATCGGGGAGTGCCTTGCATGTTTGGAGTGCCGCGTAAAAGATTATCTGGATCCGCCGGGTATATTTATTTTACAGGGATTGCGTGCATGGATTGATAATGGGCGAAAAGAGCGCCGGACATTCCATGCCAATGGAGATGGTACGTTTGTTGTAGATGGAGGCACCGTAAACCTTCGCAGTCTGATGGAAGATAAGCTGCCATCAGGTGTTTAATATTTCTTTTCATAAAGCTTTTGTATGGCATCCATACAGATTGGGATTTAAGCTTAATCGGAGATGGCATCGTTTAAGACGAATTTCAGAAGATGCTCTCTCCGGTGAATGTCTGAGCTTAGGCGAGTTTCAAAAGCTCTTGGATTATTAAGGTTGCGGGCCTTAGAACTTACAAAACTTGAATCTGGCGAATGAGTGTTCAAAATAACATAAGTTCATATTACGAATCGAAGGTAAAATAAAAATATATATTGACAAAATGGCAGATTGATAGTAAATTAAATTAGACACCCAACCATACAGATAGTATAATTATTTTAGTCTTTAATATTAAGGAATTGGTGAAAATGGAAAATAACAAGAATTTATTATATATGCAGGTTGAGAGAGAGCTTTTAAAAGAAATAGAGCTTTTAAAGCCGGATGAACGTCTACCCTCCAGAAACGAGCTGATAAAAAAATACGGTGTTACGAGAACAACCATCGAGAGAGCCATCTCTGAGCTTATAGGAAGAGGGTATCTTTATGCTAAAAATGGCAGCGGAACCTATAAAAGCAAAGTTGTAGCCCGTGAAGCACAGACATCTGATAAGTCTGTAGATAGTTGGGGAGTTATTCTCCCTGATATCATGAGCGATACCTATCCTGGAATATTGCGCGGTGTCGAAGACGTTGCCAATGACAATGGAATAAACGTTATGATATGCAATACCGATAACTTGATAAAAAAGCAAAATACTTATGTATATAAGCTAATAAATTCAAGGGTAAAGGGGATTATAATCGTTCCGGCGGTGATAGGTGAAACTTATGACTATACAGCTTTTAAAAAATTACAGGAAAGCCATATACCGTTTGTTTTCTGCAACAGGGGCATTATGGGAATCGAATCACCCAAGGTAATATCCAACAATTTTCACGGTGCACTCCTTGCCACAAACCATTTGATCAATCAGGGATATAAGAATATAGCCTTTATATCCAGACCAGCTTATTCAACTGCTATTGAAAGGTATCAGGGATATATGAGTGCACTTTCGCAGGCGAATATAAAAGTCGATCAGGATTATGTAATTTTTGAGCAGTCTTTTGGCATCAAAAATCCCGGATATGATACAACGCGAGATTTGCTGAAAAAGCACCCCGAAATCGATGCCATATTCTGCTTTAATGATCGGCTGGCTGAAGGCGCATATAATGCAATAACGGATATGAATATGAAGGTGGGGCGGGATATAGGAATTGTAGGATATGATAATACAATCATATGCGAGGAACTTCCGATAAAATTAACGTCAGTTAAGTTTAAAACTTATGAAACGGGCTGTGAGGCAGCTAAATTGCTGCTGCAAACGACTAAAGGATCAAATAATAAAAACGAAACTATTATTTTGCAGCCCCAGTTGATTATAAGAGACAGCAGCAAAAAATCTTAATTGTAACTGCTGCAAGTAATAAACTATATATAAAGTTAAATGGTGGAGTATATGTGGATTTGGGATAATCATTTCTGCGTATATTCTTTTTTTATTTATGTTTATAACGAGCTGGCAAATTATAACTGAAAATAATATAAAAATACGATAAATATACTGTTAAACCAGGCTGCCAAGTTTTTAATATTTATTATTTATACAATATACAGAAAATTAGAGTAATACTATTGACAACTATAAAATATGATTGTATAATAAATTTAAATTAGACGGCTTGCCATACAGCTTTAATTTATAATAATGATATGAAAAATTTTTATATAGAAATTGGTCGGATGTTAATAATGAATGGCAGCTTTGAACGTATATCAGGTAAAGTATGTTATACATGAAATTCGGAGGTATATTGGATGCCGATTATAGAAGGCTCATCGTTGAAAAATTACAAATACAGGGATAATGTGTTCTCCTTTGAGGGATGCGTTTCAGTTCAGGAAACATCTGACTGGATATCGCCATGGAGAATCGAATATGACCGGGCGGATTTCTATCCCTTTCTTTCGCAGATAGGCAGTTATAAATGGTCCGCACCGGTGGGGGCCCAATGCTCAGGAGTGAGGATTTGTTTTTCAACTGATGCAGATACAGTTATGCTGGAACTGCAAAATGTCATTGAAGGGTTGAAGCTTGATCTGTATGTGAACAATTGCTTTTCAGAAGAATTAGTAATGGATGGGCATACAAATACGGCAACTTTTAAAGATCTGAACAGTAATTTCAAGAAGATTGAAATCTGGCTGGATCAGAGACATGCATTTTATTTAAGAAATATCTGGATAAATAAAGATGCAAAGATATGCAAAACAAGGATAACCCAGAGGAGATGGATTCACTATGGAAGTTCCATCAGCCATTCAAGAGAAGCAAGTACACCCTCTGGTATTTGGACATCCATTGTCGCGCGAAAGCTTGATTTGTATCTCACGAACTTGGGGTTTGCCGCCAACTGTGTTATCGAACCGATGATAGGGCGTCTTATAAGGGATTTGCCGGCGGACTTTATAACTTTGAAGCTTGGCATCAATGTACACAGGAGGCTCACCAGGCGCAATTTTGCCACGAATGTCATAGGGTTTGTTCAAACCATTCGGGAAAAGCACACGGATACACCTTTAGCGATTATTTCCCCCATCTTAAGTCCTTCAAGAGAAAAGATGAAAGTTATTGAAGATGGGTTAAGCTTGGAGGAGATGAGGGAAAACCTTTATAACGTTGTGGAGAGCTGTAAAAAATACGGGGATAGAAATATTTATTATGTGGATGGTTTAAGGATATTTGGTCAGGATGAACTAAAATATCTCCCGGATGGGCTGCATCCTAATGCCGAAGGACAGGAGGTCTTTGCTGATAAATTTATAAAAGAAGTTTTCGAAAGTTTTCCAGCTTAAATTATTAGCAATAATAAAATCAGGGGGTGGGAAATTGCTAAATATGGGGAATGTACTTATAGACAAAAATTCAGGAAAAGAACTCCATAAGGGGAAATATAACTTAAAAAGGAAGATGGCAAAAATATGGAAGGACAAGTCTTTTTATTTGATACTTTTGCCTGGCATTATATATTTTGTTCTATTTCATTATGTCCCTATGTATGGTGCTACTATTGCATTCAAAGATTTTAAAGTAATGCAAGGCATTCTTGGCAGTAAATGGGTAGGTTTTAAGAATTTCATTGAATTGTTTAATCATCCCAGTTTTTGGCCTGTAGTGAGAAATAGTCTTATTATTAGCCTTTATAAAGTTTTTTGGGGATTCCCCGCGCCTATCATATTAGCACTGCTTTTAAATGAATTAAGAAAGGAATCTTTTAAGAGAACTATACAGACCATATCTTACCTGCCGCATTTTCTTTCGTGGGTCGTAATAGGAGGATTGGCTGTAAAAATGCTTTCCCCTTCCACCGGAGTAGTTAATCTTATAATAAAAGCGCTGGGCTTTAAGCCAATCTACTTTATGGTAAATCCCAAATATTTTAGATCTGTTCTTGTTTTGACGGACATATGGCATGGGATAGGATGGGGGTCAATCATATATTTGGCGGCTTTATCCGGAGTGGACCCACAGTTATACGAAGCCGCGACTGTCGATGGAGCAAGCAGATGGAGACAGATTTGGAGTATAACAATTCCTTCTATTTCTTCAACTATAGCGATTATGCTTATTCTAAGGATGGGCGGAATTATGAATGCCGGGTTTGAACAAATATTCGTCATGTATTCCCCAAATGTATACGATGTAGCGGACATTATCGATACTTTCAACTATAGATTGGGGTTTGAAAATGCGCAGTACAGCCTGGCAACTGCGATAGGTCTTTTTAAATCAGTTATAGGATTTACATTGATTCTCATAACAAATAAGTTGAGTAAATTGATTGATGAAGGCAACGGAATATGGTAGGGGGTGAAAAGGATGAGGCAAACTAAAGGAGAAAAGATTTTTGAAGTATTCAATGTAATTATAATGTGCCTTCTCGCGTTGGTTACACTTTATCCCATGATCAATGTTCTGGCTGTTTCTTTGAGCAGAAATGATTATGTAGTCCGTGGGGAAGTAACTTTTTACCCGATTGGGTTTACACTGAAGGCATATAATTATCTATTTAAGTTCAGCACTATTTTAGATGGTTACCGCAATACGCTTTTTCTTGTCATTGTAGGTACAGCACTGAATCTTTTTTTTACCGCAATGACAGCATATGCACTCTCAAAACGGGATCTGATAGGCCGCAATTTATTCCTGTTTTTGATTGTATTCACCATGATGTTCGGCGGCGGCATGATACCAAATTATCTGCTGGTCAAGGATCTTCATTTAATAAATTCATTATGGTCACTCATTCTTCCAGGTACAATCAGTGCATATAACCTGATTATTATGAAAAATTTCTTCCAAGCAATACCCAGGGAATTAATTGAATCCAGCAGAATAGACGGGTTAAGCGAGATGGGAATATTGTTCAGGATGGTAATTCCCCTTTCATTGCCTGCACTGACTACAATCGGGCTTTTCTATGCGGTAGGCCATTGGAACAGTTTCTTTGATGCTATCATTTATATAAACAACAAGAAAAAGTGGCCGCTGCAACTTATATTGAGGGATATTTTATTCTTCGCAGATACACAACAGGCCCTAACCGATGATATATCCACCAATATTCCACTTGAACCGTTAAAAATGGCTACGGTTATAGGAACCACGCTTCCCGTACTTGTATTTTATCCTTTTATTCAGAAATACTTTGTAAAGGGCGTTATGATAGGTTCTGTTAAAGGTTAGGTATGTTACCTGCCGATAATGGCAGGACATAATAAATTAAATTAAATGGGAGGAGAATTTTTTATGAGGAAAGTATTAAGAAAAATCTCAATTCTGATGGTTGCTTTACTACTGGCTACCGGTATTGCAGGATGTAAGGCCAAAAACAGTGGCAATACTAAATCCGCAGATGGCGCTAAGGGTGAAAGCCCTACAGAGATCAGCATTTTCTTTGACTCAACCAGTACCACTTGCAATAGAAGCAACACGGCACTTATAAAAGAAGTGGAAAAGAAGAGCAACACAAAGATTAAAATCGTCGAGGCTCCAAGCGGTGAGGGGACTCAAAAACTGAACCTTCTTATTTCAAGCGGCAATTGCCCGGACATAGTGAAAACCGGTCTTGTTACTATTAATAAGTACGGTACCGAAGATGCCATGTACCCCATGCAAGAAGTAATAGATAAATATATGCCTAATGTAAAGAATGCTTTAAATGATGATATCATTAAAAAATTAGAGGCCTCAAATAACAAGCTTTATGTTGTTCCTTTTATAAGGGACATAGGGTATAGCGGTTTCTTTGTAAGGCAGGATTGGCTGGGCAAGTTAGGTTTAAGCATACCTAAAACTCTTGATGAATATTACAAAATGCTAAAGGATTTTACTGAAAAGGATCCTGATGGAAATGGCAAAAAAGATACATTTGGTACTACTTTAACTGAAAACCTCGGAAGGTTTGAATTAATGTGCGGACCTTTTGGACTGCCGGCAAATGATTTTGTCATGGGAGACGACGGGAACCTGATTTTATCTTCAGTGCATCCAAAAATGAAAGAGGCCCTCGCATTTGGTGCCAAGCTTTATAAGGAGGGCTTGATCGACCCTGAGTTTTCAACTTTAAAAGGACAGCTGTATGAAGAAAAGGTTACAAATAATAAAATCGGAGTAATGACAAATCCAAGCTCTATGGCTACAAAGTATGAAAGCGAATTGAAAAAGACGGTTCCGGATGCAAAATACCAGATTTTTGACGTACCGGTTGCTGAAGGCGTGAAAAAGGGAATATCAGCGACTTCGAGCATCATTGAAGGTACAAATGGTAAGTCCATAGACGGCCAGATAGGCATCTCCAAAACCACTAAACACTTAGAGGCGGTTGCAAAGTTTATCGACTGGAATTTTACAAGCGAGGCTGAAAAGCTTTGGACATATGGTATAGAAGGTACCCATTACACAATGGAAAATGGAAAACCGAAATTCAAACCCGAATACTTCGGGCCTGATAAAGTAGCGAACAGGCAGCAGCAAGGTCTGTGGGATCAGTATAAACTATGTGGTTTTTATGACCAGAGGACGGACGGATATCCACAGGTTTGGGCGCCGGACACAATTAAAAACATAGTGGGAACATTATCTTCTGCATATCCCAAGTTGGTATATTTCTCTACGCCTACAGGTGAAACTGCATCGGGAGAAATCGGTAAAGCCAGATTGGAAAACTTTACAAAGATTATTATGGGCAGTGTTTCCGTGGATGACGGCTGGAATCAATGGCTAAAGGACTTTGACAGGCTTAGTGGTAATAAGTGGACAAAAGAAGTTAATGATGCTTACAAATCAAGGTAGTAAAGATCAGATACAGGATGAAGAGGCATGATGTCTCTTCATCCTGTATCGGTTATTAAATAAATTGACATTTGTTATTATTTTATTAAAAAACCAAAATTATTCTTAATAAGGAACGAGGGATTGACATGAAAAATTTAAAAGGAGTCTTTTGTGCATTGCTCACACCATTCACAAAAGAAAACAAGATCAATGATAAGGCATTGAAAGAGCTTGTAAAGATGAATATGGACAAGGGTGTTAACGGATTTTACGTAGGTGGAAGTACATCAGAAGCATTTTTGATGTCTCTTGAAGAACGAAAGCATATACTTGAAGTTGTTTCAGAAGAAGTTGGGGGCAAATGCGCAATTATTGCCCATATAGGTTGTATCAATACAGATCAGGCAATTGAGCTGGCCAAACACGCAGAAAAAGTTGGTGTGGATGCTATTTCCTCAATAGCTCCATTTTATTATGGTTTTTCATTTGATGAGATTAAGAATTACTATTTTGACATCGTCAATAGCGTAAGCGTGCCGATGATCATTTACAATTTCCCCAAAAATTCGGGTTTTTCATTAAACTCTGAGAATATAAAGGCATTTGTCGATGATCCAAGATTTATAGGCATAAAGCATACTTCTTCGGATTTCTTTTCTCTTGAAAGGTTCAAACATCTAAAGAGGAATATGATAGTGTTTAACGGGTATGACCAGATGTTCCTGGCAGGACTTATTATGGGAGCCGATGGCGGCATAGGAAGTACGTACAACTTCATGGCTGAAAAATTTATAGCAATAAAAAGGCTCTTTGATCAGGGAAAGATCAAGGAAGCTCAGGAGATACAGACGCAGGTTAATGATATCATTAAGATCTTAGGAAAGGTGGGAGTTTTCCAAGGTGAGAAAGAGATACTAAACCTTATGGGGTTGGATTTTGGAGAATGCAGGCCTCCATTCAAGAAGATAAACGATGAAGGAAGAGAGATTCTTAAAAAGCTTATACATGATTATCTATAGATTGCCATCAGCTAAAATAAGACAAAATAGGTTATGGTGATACATTTTTGGGGAAGGTATGTGAGGTCAAGATGAATACGAAAGGTCAGTCTTTTTTAAAACAAACAGATCTTTTTGAATCGTCAGGGGAAGGGTATGCTCAGATCAGAATCCCAGGAATGGTGATTACAAGGAAAGGGACGATTCTTGCTTACTGTGAAGCAAGGGATAAAACTTCAGATTGGGCCAACATCGATATATGCCTTAGAAGAAGTTTTGACGGCGGAATAACATGGGGGGATAAAAGGGTTATAGTCAGCGGTATCAGCAGCGGCCATACAATAAATAATCCGGTAATGATTGCATCGGGCGATAGTGATATTATCCATTTTTTATTTTGCAGGGAATATGCCGAATGCTTCTATTGCCGCAGCTATGATGAAGGAAATACATGGACTAGTCCCATAGAGATTACAAATACTTTTGAAAAATTCAAACCGGAATATCCCTGGAAGGTTATTGCAACGGGTCCATGCCACGGCATTCAAACTGCCAGTCACCGTTTGATAGTACCGGTTTGGCTGGCTTTGGAGAAAGCACATCATCCTTCGGTAGTTTCTACTATATATAGTGATGATAACGGAGATACATGGAATAGAGGAGAGATCATATATGGGTCTCAGAAATTGATAAATCCTGGTGAACCTTCTGTCGTAGAGCTTATGGATGGCAGGATCATCATGAATATGAGGAATTCGTCTTCCGATAAGAGAAGGTCTGTAACAATTAGCAACAACGGGTATGAAGGATGGTCAGGGCCCGTTTTTGATGAGCAATTGATCGATCCTGGATGCTGTGCATCGCTTGCAAGGTATAATCAGAAAGATATCCATAAGGGGAATTGCATTCTTTTTTCCAACTGTAACAGTGAGACCGAAAGAAAAGCATTGACCATAAGAGGTAGCTTGGATAATGGAAAGTCATGGCCGGTTGCGAAGATATTATATCCGGGCGGGGCTGCATATTCGGACATTGCTGTAAGCGCAGACGGGACAATTTACTGTTTCTATGAGCGTTTTACAGATACTGAGCCGTACAAATACCTTACCATGGCAAGGTTTAATTTTCAATGGCTTACTGAATAATTGCTTGCTTTTCAAATCCCATTAAAAAATTTATCACCGTCGGGATATCTCAATTAGCATGGGAAGCGATGCCCTGGGACCGTTAAGTTAAGATAATGGTTTCCTGTATGGTGACGGGATAAGCGTCAGGTATTGTGAAAGTATGCAGCAATTGAGAGCTGCAAATGATCGAGGTGTGTGCTGTGAATAATCTTGATAAGAGGCCCAATATATTAATAATTATGTCTGATGAACATGACCCTGCTGTTACCGGGTGTTATAATCACCCTGTTGTAAAAACTCCGAACATCGATAATCTGGCAAAGGATGGAATACTATTTGAAAATGCATATTGCAATTCTCCAATGTGCGTACCTTCACGCATGTCGTTTATAACGGGAAGATATCCATGCAAAATCGACGTTTGGGATAATGGTTCACCCCTGAGAGCGGAAATACCTACCTTTGCGAATTATTTTGAAGCCGGAGGTTATGATACAATCCTTTGTGGAAGGATGCACATGATCGGAGAGGAAAGACTCCATGGTTTTGGGAAGAGATTATTCGATGATATGGAAAAGTGGAAGAGCTACAATCAGAAACCGTTAAGAACAAAAGAGGAGCGCCGAGGGAGCAATTCTCATGTCACAGATTGTGGACCCGGGAGAGGGTCATGGCAGGATTATGATAACACTGTTTCCGATCTTGGGTTGAGATTTCTAAAAGGTATGGCAAAGTATCCTCCGTCAAAACCATGGTTGATGGTCGTGGGGTTTATGTTTCCACATTTTCCTTTGATAGCGCCTAAAGAATACTTTAATATGTATTATCCGGATAATGTCATAATGCCGGATTTGAACGGCGAAACTATTGAAATGCAGCATCCGGTAATTCAACATTTGAGGTATTGCTTTAGAAATGATTCGATAGTCTCGGATGAGATTACCAGAAAAGCATTGGCAAGCTATTATGCGTTGATAACATATACAGATCACAATATTGGAATGCTGCTGGATGTAATTTATAATTCTTATCTGAGAGAAAATACAATTATCATTTATCTTAGCGATCATGGGGAAATGGCAGGAAAGCATGGGATTTGGCAGAAGCAATGCTTTTATGAGCCTTCTGTTAAGGTGCCCTTTATAATTAAAATTCCTAATGGCGGTAAATCCGTAAGGGTTAAAACAAATGTGAGCCTTGTGGATGTGATGCCTACTATCATGGAATTGGCCGGTATTGAAATACCGGAGGGGCTGTCAGGGAATAGCGTTATAAAGTATGCAAAAGGATATGAAGATTATAAAAGAGCTGTTTTTAGCGAATACCATGCTCAAGGCATGCTAAATGCTGGATTTATGATTAAAAAAGGGGATTATAAGTATAACTACTATGTAAATTACAATCCGGAATTATATGACGTAAAGAATGATCCCGGTGAATTCAAGGATCTTTCTGGACTTAAAAAATACGCAGGTATTCTATCGGATATGCATGACGAATTGTTTAAAATAACAGATCCCTTTAGTACTGATAAAAGAGCTAAGGAAAATCAAAAATTAGACGGAATAGCAAGAGCATACCATAGGTAAAATAAATCGATGCCTAAAGGAGGTAATAGAGAATGAATAGTAAACCGCTGTTTATCCAGGATGATATTTTTATTTCAGGCAAGGAAGGATACCACACTTTTCGCATTCCTGCAATCATTATATCAAAAAAAGGAACTGTTCTTGCATTTTGTGAGGGAAGGAAGAATAGCGGAAGTGATGTCGGTTATATTGATATTTTGTTGAAAAGGAGTTTCGATAATGGTGAAACATGGGGGGATTTAAAGATAATAGCATCAAATCCTCCTGATACTATGGGAAATCCGTGTCCAGTAGTGGATGACAGTACGGGTACGATATGGCTTCTATTATGTAAAAATCCGGGAGATAGTTTCGGATCTTTGATAAGTGAAGGTAAGGCACCAAGGGAAGTATTTGTAATGAAAAGTACTGATGATGGAGAAACATGGTCCGAACCTGCCAATATAACAGATAAGGTAAAATTAAAAGGTTGGACGTGGTATGCGACAGGGCCGTGCCACGGGCTCCAGCTTAAGGGTGGCAGGCTTCTCATACCCTGCAATCATGCCGTATATAATCCTGAGACTGGAAAATCAGGTTATACAAGTTCTCATGTTATTTACAGCGATGATGGAGGAAATACATGGCAAATAGGTGGCATACTGGAGGAGAAGACTAACGAATGTGTAGCGCTGCAGACAAGTGACGATGGTATTTATATTAATATGAGAAGTTATCATGGCCAAAACAGCCGGGCGTATTCCTGGAGTTATGATGGAGGAATTACATGGACGCCGGCAAAATTGGACAGTACGCTTGTCGATCCTGTATGCCAGGGAAGTGCCATAAGATATCAGGATAAGGATATAATATTATTTTCTAATGCCGCCAGTACGGAAAGAAAGAATATGACTGTAAGAGCAAGTTTTGACAAATGCGAAACATGGGCGGTATCAAAGACGATTAATGAAGGGCCGTCCGCCTATTCAGATCTAGCTGTTGCCCAGGATGGAACGATATTTTGCATGTACGAAAGAGGAGAAAATAGGCCATACGAAAAAATATCCATTGTAAGGTTTAACATGGAATGGCTTAAAAACAAAGACTGACAGTACAGAACCAGAGCTTGATTATCATGATTGACAGAAAAATTTGAGAAGAGGCTGTCTTGAAATAAGGAAATAATACAAAATATTGAGTAGTTTAGATTTGTGGATTCAATATATTGTATATAAAACTTATTTTGAGACAGCCTCTTTAATTGACATGCACTTCAACGTTTACTATACTGTACATAAATTGAATTATACTTAAGTTTCGGCGCATATAAAATGAGAGGGAAGATGGTTGATATGTTTAACATTAAAGTGATGGAGGAGCTTTCCAACGCTTTTGGTCCATCTGGTTTTGAGGATGATGTTGTAGATGTAATAAAAAAGTACTCACAGGGCCTGGAGTTTGAAGACGACAGCATGAATAATGTCTATACAAGACTTTACGGCAATAAAGGCGACAGGCCGGTTATCATGATAGACTGCCATTTGGATGAAGTCGGTTTTATGGTACAATCGATAACATCAAAGGGGCTTATCAAGTTTCTGCCGATAGGGGGGTGGGTTGTTACGAATATCCCGGCTCATGCTGTGATAATAAAAAACAGCAAAGGTGAGTTTATAAGGGGTATTACAACTTCGAGACCTCCGCATTTCATGAGCACAACAGACAGGGACAAAAAGCTCGATCTTGGCGATATATATATAGACGTAGGAGCAGTAAGCAGGGAAGAGGTAATAAATGATTTTGCCATAGAACCCGGCGACCCTGTAGCCCCGGATGTCGATTTCAAATATAACGAAAAGAATGGGACATTGTTTGGTAAAGCATTTGATGACAGAGTAGGCTGCTTTTGCCTGATTGAGATAATGCAGAAATTGAAGGGTGAAAACCTGGATATCGATGTGGTCGGGGCATTTGCCGCCCAGGAGGAGGTAGGCGCCCGTGGTGCAGAGGTAACTGCACGATGCGTAAAGCCGGATCTGGCAATAGTGATTGAGGGTTCCCCTGCAGATGATATTTATTATGATGAGTATGCCGCCCAGGGTTGCCTTAAAAAAGGAACACAGATAAGGCATATAGACAGGTCAATGGTCAGCAACCCTCACTTTATAAAATTTGCAAAGGAACTGGCAGATGATAAAAATATCGCATACCAGAGCGCTGTCCGTGCACAAGGAGGGACAAATGCCGGCAAGATACATGTTGCAAATAAGGGCGTTCCAACACTGGTCCTCGGAATTCCGGTAAGGTATGCACATACGCATTATTGCTACTGCACGATGTTTGATATTGATGCAACTGTAAATCTTGCAACAAGTGTGATTAAAAACCTTAGCAGCGGAAAGATAAAGGAATTATTGAAGCAAGTATAAGTAAATGCCGAGTAAATTGGAGTTTGTAGAATAGGGTGTATAAAATATATGCTTTGTAGAATATTTGACATGAATATTTTAAACAAGTATAATTATTTTGGGGAGTAATACGAAAGATGAAATTGTTTTCTGGTTAAACTTGCATGCTATAGTGATTTCAAATTAAACATGGGGGGTGATTTAATTTGAAACATTTACTGGATAAAATCAAAATGGAATTGACTGTAGGAACAATTGTAAGATTACTGTTTTTAGTATCTGCAGTTTACAGCATTATTACAAAAAATACTCTGTACTTTTTAATTGCGTCAGCGTCTTTTTTGCTGACATATATGCCTGAGTTATTTTCGCAGATAACACATATATCTCTGCCATCAAGTTTTAAATTAATAGTGGTTCTCTTTATATTTGCGGCTAATTATCTGGGAGAGTTGCATTCATATTATAATAAAATCTGGTGGTGGGACATATTTCTCCACACATCTTCAGGAATTTTTACAGCTTTTGCCGGGTTTTTGATTGTTTATATAAAAGAAAATGAACAGCCTCAGTCATCTGGCCTTAACTTTTTGCTGATAGCTCTATTTGCATTGAGCTTTGCGGTGCTTTCAGGCACATTGTGGGAAATATATGAATTCTTGATGGATAAGTTATTTGGATTAAATATGCAGCGCGGAAGCCTTACGGATACGATGACGGATCTTATAGCCGATACCTCAGGAGGGCTACTGACGTCTGTAAACAGTTATGTTTATATGAAATACTGTACGAAAGACTTGTTTAAGAAAATGACAGATGATTTTCTGAAATTGAACCGCAATTTCTATGACAAGCTTACAAACAGCAATTATAAATCAGAGGCAGGATCGAAATATTACCAGACGCTAAATTGAAGAAATAGAAGGATTGATTACAAAAGCAACTTTTATTTATAATAATATCTTTGCAGAGATTGATTCTGCATCTAAATTTTCAGGAATATCGATTCTATGTAGAAAGCTGAATGCTGAATTAAAAAGATCAGTCATTCAGCTTTTTTTCATGTCTTTGCAAGGATAATTTTACTATTTTCGGGTTAGGCAGGCAAAAGCCAACTTCTCTTAAAACTGTGAGCTTAGCGATTGAAATAATATTTTTCAAATATAAAATATGAAGCTAAAATTATAAAATATCTTGTATGTTAACGAATATCATGATATATTATATACATTACGTGATATATCACGAGAAATATCAATTAGCCTTTCAACCTTTTTAAAGATAAGCTAATAGTATGATCCATGTATAAACAAAGAATATATATTACGCTAGAATAAACATTTTATTATAGAAGAAACTGAGGGAAAATTATGAGTTCATCACTTGCTAGTTCCATATATGAGAAATTGCTCAAGAAGATATTGAATAATGAAATACCGGCAGGAGAGTTTATAAACCGGCGTGAAATTGCAGACCAAATGAATGTAAGCGTGGCACCTGTGATGGAGGCAATGATATTGCTGGAAAATGACGGGTTGCTTGAAACAATGCCGCGAAAGGGTACGCGTGTTTCGCTTGTATGCAATGAAGATATTTGCGGATATCTTGTAGTGAGAGAAGCATTGGAATGTACGGCGGCAAGAATGATATGCGGCAAAAAGATCGCGGATGCGATGAGCGATTTGATTCCGTTTGCCCGTGCGGTCGATGAATCACCATACAGGTCATTAACATATTTTCGCAAAGACTATGAATTCCATACTTTTCTTGTCAGACTATCCGGATGTGAGATCCTTGAAAAAGAACATGAACGGATTACCAAGCTGGGCCTATTCTATAACACCAATAAGTTTGTCAGCCCCAATGATGCAGCTACGCGCTACAGCCATGTGGAACTTTTAAATCAACTGAAAGAAGCTGATCCAGACAAAGCTTATTCCATCATGCGAAGTCATATCATCAGTGGGAAAGGTTCATTGGTTATTACAAGGTAGATATATATCTAAAACAATTCGTCAGATAAAAAATGCATAATTGTCATATAACGGTCCGGTTCAGGATATCAGAACAGATGGAGTGCATACAAAGTATTCTTCAAATATAAAAAAGACCGGATAAATGGCATATAAATCAACAGGGAGGTTGTTTATTTTGATATATAAACGAACGGCACAAATGCTGGAACAGTATGATGCAGTCGTGGCAGGCGGGGGCCCAGCGGGAACTGCAGCGGCTATTGCATCTGCAAGGCATGGATGCAGGACATTGCTTCTGGAAGGCACCGGATGCGTAGGAGGGACTTCAACCTCGGGCGCCCTTCCTTTCTGGTTGGGATATATGAATGGGTCAATACCATTTCCATGGATGATAAAACGAGGATTGCAGTATAAGGACCTTCCTCGCCCCCGCCGGGCCGTCGGTGGCATTTTTGAGGAAGCCATGAATCGAATTAAAGAGCAGCATGGCGGAGACGGACCTTGTAAACTATCTCAGACCGATCGTCATCCCGGGTTGGACCGGCTGGGATGTCATGATGAATTCACATTTGACATAGAAATCGGGAAGCGAGTCCTGGATGAAATGCTTGTAGAGTCGGGCGTAGAGATACGGTATTATACTACTGCCTTGGATGTGGAGAAAAAAGGTAATACGATTCTTGGGGTATATTTTGTAAATAAAAGCGGATTACAGTATGTGCCTGCAAAAACAGTCATTGATTGTACAGGTGATGCAGATTTGGTAGATCGAGCGGGTTTCGCAACTTACAAGGGTGATCGAAAAACAGGTGAAATGACCGCATCAAGTTTGGTAGCCCATATAGAAGGCATCGATTCCGGAGCGATAGAGGCTTATCTGAATGCCGGCGGGGATCCCTGGTTTCATGAAATCTGTAAGAAAGCGATCCATGACCATCCGGATTTGGATTTGCCGTCTGGACTGATTATCTTTCCCATGGTTCAGGAAGGCGTTTTCATGGTAAATGGAGGGACCAGTTTTAGAGGATATGATGGTACTAATGGTGAGGATATGACCAAACTTACCTTGAGGGGAAGGCAACGGGCCAAATTGCTGACAGAAGTATTGTTTCGAAATTACATCCCTGGAGCAAAGAACTGCCGTCTGAGGCTGACCGCCTCCTATCCTGGCATAAGGGAAACCCGCCGTATCATAGGAGAGTATGTCCTTACAGAGGAAGATCTGCTTAATGGTACCAGATTTGACGATACCATTGCCCTCGGCGGCCGGCATTTCGACCTTGGTCGAAAGAGCGGACAAACGTTTGCCGATGCAGGGAAATACGTAAAAAATGGAATAACGCCTATTCCTTATCGATCGCTGCTGCCCAAGGGGTCCGATAATATCATTGCTGCCGGGCGGTGCATCGCTGCCGATGGACAAGCATTGGGACCTGCACGTATTATGTCGACCTGCTTCGCGGTAGGCCAGGCTGCAGGAACTGCGGTGGCGATTAAACTGGAAGAGAAGACAGAATTTCGCAATATCGATATCAATACGCTGAAAAACGAACTTCGAAAGAATGATGCTGAAATAGATTACTAGTCTGGAGGTGTTTGTTTTGACCAAATTGGAAGCAAGGTCACAATTTCAAAATAATATTAAGATAAGTTCCAAACTTGGAAGGAAGGAAATCATGCGTCATATTAACTTAAAAAATACTGTGGTTTCAAAACCGATGACAGCCATTTTTGACTTTACAGGAGCTGAAGGAGAAAGATCGGCAGGCTGGCTGGAAAAGAATGACGAATCATATTGGTCATTGCAAAAGTTGGACGGCCATATGGCATATCACCAGGAAAATATGTCAATACCTTTCACATGTACATGGCTCCATGTATTTGAAACAAATGTGGAAGTTACAGCTCATGTTAAAGTCAATGCCATATCCTCCGAAAGCAAGGTAGGACTTTTGGTCCGCCTTACCGCGGAGGATGCCTGGATTAAAGCGGGGTATGATTTTGCCTGTGGGAAATGGTATATTGCCGACAGAAGGGGGAAGGACTTCCCAGAGCAAGTGTTCTATTCAGAGGCCGCTTCTTATTACCATACCGGAGAGAAGGCTGTTTTGCGGATAAGAGCGGTTGGCAATCATGTTACGCTTTTTTGTAATAATAGTGAAGTTGTTGCAACAGAGCAGGCCGGTCAGGTCACGACCGGCAGAGTCGGACTGTTTACGCAGTATGCCGACGCATCGTTTGAACATATATCGATATCTTTGCTGAGCGGACAGGGACGGATAGAAAAAGCTGTTTTAGAGCAGTATCTGCTCCCGAGGGATGAATATACCGAAGGAGCTTCCCTATTCTGGTATAACGATAAATTAGCGCTGATAAATGTCTATGGTGAACTATTTCTCTCTTTCGATCAGGGTAGGACATTTCGGAAAGCTGTAGAGGCGGAAACAGAAAAGTATCGATTTTTTGTACAGTCGCAGCGTACCCAGTATATACGTCTGCACAGCGGGCATATTCTAAAAATCGATAATTACAATGGAGGAAAGGCATATCTCTCCAAGGATAACGGGATTACAAGCGAAATGGTGGGACAATTATGGAGGCAGGAAGGACTTCCGAAAACATGGAAATTTCATGGCGGTATGAATGATATGTTGAAAGAGGTCCATCTATCGGATGGGCGATATCGGGTCTTTTACTGCGCAGATGTACGTGCCTATGGAAACCCCGAGGGGAAAGGAAAAATCAATTATCACTGGGATGAAATCTATTATACAGATGATGAGGGCCATACCTGGCGGAAAAGCCAAATGGACACCCGTGCTGTTTCCGCCATGAACCACATTTGCGAATCTCGAATCGTCGGCTGTTCGGACGGCAGCCTTCGGATGTATTGTACTTGGAACGAATCCAACTGCATGCGATTTTTTGTTTCCCGTGACAACGGGGAAACATGGGAACGGGAACAAGCGATGCCTCAAATGAGATGCGCCCGTTCTTCCCATGACCTGCACGAAGATCCCTATGAACCTGGAACCATTTATATGGTATTTGTTTATTGCAAGCAGGACAAGGTGAAAAATCCTCTTCCTCGTGCCCGCCTTTCCCTGATTCGGACAAGAAACGGAGCGGATTGGGAATATCTAATGGATGTCTGGCGCTGGGATGATACTGATGATGGGCGAAAGCCAAACATCAATCAAATCGTGGATCCTTCAATTACAGTCACTAAGGATTACTTGTTTGTATTATCCGGGCGTTCCGATTATGCGGGTGATTATTTTCATAACCAGCAACGCCAGCAGATTGTAAAGATACGAAAATCGGATCTTATCCCATATGAAAAATGGCCGGATGAGTATCCGGTGGATTCGAAAGAGATTACTTGTATCGATGTCCATGGACCTGACAAGACGGTATATCGGCAAAATGAAAATCTGGATCTTGCCGGGGGATTTATTATTGTTCATTATTACGATGGCACGGCAGAAAAAGTCTCCTTGGATGCGGAGGGAGTTGCCTTACGGGAGGTGGATCTATCCGTCAATTATACGTCACATTTTGAGCAGCCTGATATGAGTTCCTGCGGCAGAAAGTGGATAAGGGTGGACTTTCACGGCTTTGCGGATCATTTTGAAATAAAAGTTTTACCTTAATCAGTATTCGAAATAACGCATCCCAGTAGCTTTAATGAAGACTATAAAATATAAAAGTCAGGACCGATAAAAGAAAATTCAGTAGTGATATGGTGGTTCTTCCTGACAGTGATGTCATGGTTTTCTATGGAAGCTGTTATTTCAACGGTTGGATGAGCAAAGAAGCCAGCGGTGTCCGTTTTTCTCCGGATTTGGTTGTTGAACCAAATCCCTATAAAACAAAACTTCAATTCGTAATTTGAAATCAGGCATAAATAGGATTATATTATTTTGAGCGACAAATGAGTGCTTAAAATAACATGGAGCTCATATTACGAATTGAAGAAAACAAAAAATAGATATTGACTTCATATGGCGGAGATGTTATACTGATAAAAATGCAATAAATATATCTTTAAATTGGCCCTGAGAGACCGGTAAGATATGGATATATAGTTGTGTGTGTTAATCAAATGGCAGACAAACTTCTTACCGGACAGGGTAAGAAGTTTTTTTATATGCGGCGAAAGCTTTGCCCGGGACTTCAACCCTGACAGGAAAAGGGTATTTCTCTTTAACAAAATTAAAAAATATTAAATAGGAAGGTGTAAACAATGAAAGAGAAAAAAATAGTCGGTTATTTACCAGATGAAAATCCCCCGCTATGGAAATTGATTTTATTCGCACTCCAGCAGATACTTGTAATGTTCCCTGCAACAGTTCTTGTGGCATTACTGACAGGTTTCCACGTATCAACGACTTTATTTGCAAGCGGACTTGCAACTCTTTGCTTTCTGCTCATAACAAAGAGGCAGCTTCCTCTTTTCTATGGTTCGAGCTTTTCATACATTACTGCGATAGTCGCTATAACAGGAGTTAAAAAGCTGGGCCAGATAGCACCGGACAGCCTTATTTCCAAAGCGCAGTTCGGAATTGTAGCATCAGGTCTTATATCCATTGTGGCAGGGATCCTGATAAAAATATACGGTAAAGAAAAGATGGATAAGATACTTCCTCCATCGGTTACAGGCAGCATTGCGATAATAATAGGGCTTTCACTTACCAATACGGCCATGAGCAACGCTTCTCAGAACTGGGGCATAGCACTGATAACGCTGGTGTCCACAATCATATTTTCAGTATATTTAAAAGGTACGCTTGGACAGCTTTCAATATTGTTTGGTATAATATTAGGTTATTTATTGAGCATACCTGCAGGTCTTGTGGATTTTGCAAAAATAACATCCGCATCCGTAATTACAGTTCCGCATTTTACACTTCCGACATGGAGCTGGTCATCCCTACTTGCAATAATGCCAATCGCGATTGCAACAATACCTGAATCTTCAGCTCATGTATACCAGCTTGATTTGTATGTAAATGATTTATCGAAAAAGCTTGATAGAAAAAAGACATATAAAATAGCGGATAAACTCGGGTTAAACCTCATAGGTGATGGCCTGGGAGATATGATTTCAGCCATGTTAGGCGGGCCTGCCGGCACAAATTATGGTGAGAACTTAAGTACAATGGCAATTACGAAGAATTTTTCCACCGGCGTGCTTATCGCAGCGGCAGTCATAACAATGATTATATCGTTTTTCGGCAATCTCTCAGCGCTGGTATTTTCAATACCGGCTGCAGTAATCGGAGGAATCACGATATATCTCTTTGGTGTAATAGGCGTACAGGGAATCGCAATTATGATAAATAAAAATGTCGATATGTTTGATACAAGAAATCTTGCAGTAATATCAACAATACTGACAATTGGAATAGGCGGAACGTTCGCATTCCCGGGAGGCATGATTCCGATGTTTGGTCTTAAGCTTCCTGCAATAGCGACTGCGGCAATATTCGGGATAGTATTCAACCTTATTTTAAATGTAGGAAATATTTCATCAAAAACAGTCACTGCCGGGTCAGAACCGGAAAATAAATAGTTCACATATGTATAATTAAAAAACAAAGATGAATTTTACCTGATAGCTGTCATAAAATATGAAGATGAGGAAAAAGACAGCAGAATATAAAAGATAGGGAAGCTTATACTTGGTTAAGCTTCCCTATCTTTCTCGTGATGCTTATTTTTCATAAATTTTAAACGGATCTTCAATTGTAACCTTGTATGCTTCAGCATCGCTTACGCCTACATATAGTTCGGCTTTTCCATTGTTCAGCCTTATTATTCCGCCGCTGAACAATACATCCTTCAAGTCGGACCTTTTAGCGTTTCCTTCAGGCAATTCACTTCTCATTAAAATTATTCTAATATCTGAAGCTTTACATGTTTTAGGGTCAAATGAAAATACCATTGAATAATAATGCCTGTAACCTTTTTCGTCAAAACGTGCAATATGTCCGAGGACGCCGACAAGCCCGTTATTCAATATATGAAGCTCATTCGATCCTCCCCATTCTTCATCGATAAACTGATCTTCAATAAGTTTAGCGGAACTTATAATATCGGCATTTAGTTCATCCAGTGATTTTATCTTTGTAAAACCTATTTTTCCTCTTCCGCCAATTTTCCCCTGAGGCCTTGTAAATATGCCGATTTCGCCTTCAGGAAACTCGATAAGCCTTATATCCTTCATCATTCCGGGTCCTTCGGTGAACTTATGCAGCCTATCCGTACTGCTGCCCCTGTAAAAAACAGTTTTATATCCAAGGGCATTTTTTATATATGGATGAGGATATGTTTCAACTCCGCCGAATATAAGTTCTCCTTTTATTTTAGTTATAAACGGGTCCTGAAGACGAAAATTTGTCATATTTTCCTTTGGAATCCACCTGTTTTCTTTATTTACAAAAAATACGGTACGAGAATCTTCACTTTCTCTTTTTTCAACCCTACCTGCCAAGACCTCTTTGTACATATCTTTAAATGGGGCGGTTATATTGTATACATCCATTTCATCCATACCTGAAAATATTATCTTGCTGGATTGAATTTCCACTCTGGATGATTCATATACTTCAATAAGCTCTTTTATAGATTTGGCTGCCAATTTTGATCCTCCTAATCTGTTATTCCTTCAACCCTGTAAATGTTATACTTTCTATGAAATAGCACTGTACTTAAAAAATGATATTATGTTTCTCTTAAATATTTCTTGCGATATCATTTGCTGAAGTGATTGCTTCCCAGGCCCTGCCGGGGTGTCTCGCATCGCCTACGCAATATATTTCATTTGCGGCATTATTTTTTAAAAGGCTGTAATAAAGGGAATCATCAGCTCTTCCGCCTGCAGAAAAAATAACATAATCGGTATCTATAGTTATATCTTCGGTATTGGCAGGGTCGAGCTTTTTATCAAATGGGTTATGGATATTTTCAGGAACAAGAGTCTGCCATGGAGTATATTGATCCTTCCTGCCTTTATTGGCCTTTATATAGGTTTTGCCATTCCCAAACTTTACAACTTTTGATGCGTTATATATCTTTACGGGTATTTTTATCGCATCTTTTTTATTCCCTGAAGGTGAACCCATGCCTGACATAAGCCAGAGGAGCATAGCACGGTTCGCATGGACAACACCTGTCATAACGTTGGGGAGCATCTCTACAACGGTAACATCCATACCTTTCTCATAGCAGAGTGAGTATGCAATTTCACAGCCTACGACGCCTCCCCCGACTATGGTAACCTTTTTAGTGCCTTCGGGCATTTCCATGCCGTTTTTTAATAATTCCCGGGCTTCGCTGTACTTTATAGTATCCATGCCGGGTATTTCCGGTATAAAGGGTTTTAAACCGTTGCTGCATATTATGACATCATACTTTCCCTTTAAATCATCAAGAGTTGCCTCGGTATTATACTTTATATCCAAAGTACCGTTTTTCTGCAAAATGTCCATTCGGTATTGCAGATTCTGCACATATCTCAATACATCATGTTTTATCTTAAGCCGGCTTCCGGTTAAAAGCTGCCCGCCGACTCTGCCGTCCTTTTCAAACAGGGTAACTTTATGCCCTCTTAAGGCAGCAGTCCTTGCAGCCTCGCATCCGCCCGGGCCTGCTCCGATTATAGCAACATTTTTTATAGTTTTGGCCTTTGAAATTTCCTTCGTATCTTCAAATCCTGTGTATGGATTTATTGCACAGCACGGATGACCACCAAGTATAAAGGATTGTATGCATCCTTCCTGGTCGCCTATGCAATGGTTGATTTCCCTTACTTTTCCTTCCTTTACTTTACGAGGCCAGTAAGGATCTGCAAGAAGGGGTCTTCCGAGCATAATAAAGTCACACCAGCCATTTTCGAGGACTTTCTCGGCCACTTCAGGTTTTCCAAGCTTTCCGACTCCTATAACTTTTGAATTTATATTGTTTTTCTCAAAATATTCCTTAAGCCTTCCCGCGACCTCTTTAACATATGGCGCATCGTTAAAATATGCCGGAGGATGAGGGAAGAACCAGTTGTCATAGCATCCTTTATCGACATCAAATGCGTCCACTCCTGCATCTGCAAGGGCTTTGCAGAATTCAAGGCCTTCATCTATCGTCCTTTCCATGCCCATAAAATGGCTTTTGAATATGTCGCTGCCATAGGATTCCAGTAATGCTTGGGTTAAATCGAGCCTGTATATTACGGGGAAATTTTCTCCGCATCTGCTTTTTATTTCCCTGACTACATCTATACCGAACTGGAATTTATTCTTGTATCTTCCGAAAATCCTTCTGTTCCATGGAGACGACGTAAGCTGGTCCATAAGGTAACCTTCATGACCATGCAGTTGTATTCCGTCAAAGCCGCTGACTTTTGCATTCACTGCGCTCTGACCAAAGCTTCTTACTATTTTTTTTATTCCTGCATCGGTAAACGGCAAATGTGGAAGCTGTGGTACATAGAAGTTTTTATTCCATGATGCGGATTTCAGTATTTTTCCCTTTAGCGCCGGTTCCGGAGACCCGACTCTTCCAAGACCTGCCGTAAGCTGTACGAATATCTTTGAATCATACGAATGCACCCCTGCTGCAAGATCTCTCCAGCCTGCAAGGCGCGTCCTCGATGAGCCGTCTATACGCGGAAAATATGTTGTATCGTTGTCTTCGGATACTGTAGGGTCTATGCCGTATGAAACAGGCGTCAGGCCAGTTATCAAAAGGGCGCACCCGCCTTTCGCCCTTTCAACGAAATAATCTATCATCTTCGAAAGAGGTCTCCCTATGGGGTCAGCCATATTTATATTGCCCATGGGAGCCATTATGATCCTGTTTTTTAATTTACATTTTCCTATCTGTCCGGGTTCAAATATTTTTTCATATCCCATAATCAATCACCTTCAACTATTACAGTTCCATCTTCTTTTATCTCTATGGTTTGTCCATTTTTTACATATTCTAAAAATTGCTGCCCAAGCTGATCCACGGATACTATTTTGATGGAATTCCATACATCCGATAGTATTATCCCGGAGGCGGCAAGGGAATCTATATGTTCTGAAAAAAGCATTGCGATAGGACCTATACCCATCTTCACAGCAGTTTGAAGGACCATCCCTCCTGTTGTCGAGCCTATGGTTTTTGGAAGGCATATTATTTTACCGGCAAGGTCTTTTTTATATAAGTCCTTATTGTTTTGGTCGGCGCAAATAGCATTTTTGGATTTCTTCAATATGCTCATCTGATAAGTCGCCAATGTATTCAATCCTTCGTGGCTTACGACGCATTCTCCCTTTATATTTCCCTTAAGAATTGCTCTTCCCTTAAATACTCTGCTCATTTATTCGAAACCTCCCTTATGCCCTTACCTGCTATTAACTTCAATATTTCTTCATCCTTAAAGTACCTTGCGGATGTATATGTCCTCAATTTATTGGAATTTGTAATTACAGGCTGCTTTGCGCATATAAAGTTATCCATGTACATAAGCGGACAGATGGATGTTAAGTTTACGCCCATATTTTTAAGATTTGAATATGTCTCTTTATCTTTTTTGAATTTCTCCAATACGCCGGGAGCTCCACATAGTATTGTATTTACAGCGACTTTCCTTAAATTTGCCTTTTTAAGAGCGTTTGATATATTATCCGCCCATTCATGCAACTGGTTCAAAGTCAAGTGAGGACATCCTATAAAGCATACCTTTGGTTTTGAGTATATATCCTTCCATAATATAGGATATGAGCTTATTACCCTTTCTATCTCATTGTCATCTATCACATATGTTTTATATCCTTCGGCTAAAAGCTCCTTCTCTTTATCTATGGCTTCAGGAGTAATGTTTTCCACATGGTATAATCCGACAGCTCCGTTTGATGCGCTTGCTGCCCCCATATCCTTTAAATAGGCCAGGGTTTTATCGCTCATACCTGCTCCTAAGAATTTATCAAGACCCGTTATGTACGGCACATCTTCGACGACTTTCATCCCTATGGCGCTTCCAAGCACCTGCGCCTCAGGTACTTTAGACGTTTCAACTTTGATAAGCCATTTTGCCTTTCTGCCTTCATCTGTCAAAAGGCCGAACTCTGGAGCTCTGCCCACTATACCGCATAAGAGTTCTATTATTCCGGAATTCCTGTTGGTTCTGGCACCTATTACAGAATTTGCAAATACTACTGCTGATGATTCGGCCCATGCAAGTATGTCACCTTTCTTTGGCGTATTTCCTACTTCCGGTAGGTAGCATGTACAGGAAAATGCATTCGTATCCTTGAGCCCTACCTTTTTAAGCTGTTCCTCATATGCTTTTTGCTTTCCATACATCATTTTAAACACTATTTTTTGAATGATGCTGCACTTTACATTTTCAAAGTCCATAGGTCTCGGGTTCACTGTAAATGGATATTCTGTTTTTAACCCATTTGAGATTAATTCATCCATTATATCGAATACGGGCGTAAGCATCGGCACTCCAAATGAAGTTACAAGATGTACAGGACCATCGATCTTTAGAAGCCTTTTGGCTCCGAATGTTTCACCGTAAAGAACTACCGATTTCATGACCTTTTGTAATACAGGACCACGCTTCCCATCCAATATGTCCTTTTCTTCCCCTGAAAGTGCCATTTTATAATCAGACATAAAAAGAATCACCTCTTGTCTATTTTATTAAGAATGCACATCCAATACTTTGACTTTTATATAAGATGCATCCCAAAATTTATCATTCTATACTGATATCGGTTATTCCTTCTTAAACTGAAATGAAATATATGTAAATTGACTTGATACTTTATAATTAGTATAATTCCCTTTTTGACACTTGATAAAAAGAAAAAGATCGAAAGCCCTTGGAAATAGAAGATTCCAAGTTTTTTAAAGTGATTAAAAAGTGAGTAACTTTTTATCGACTATATTTCGATATTATGATTTATTTTACAGAGGTAAGTTTATTCTTGAGCGGCTTCGGCTGAAGACGTTGCAGAGGCCATTTTATGCGGGGATATTTATTTTTAATGCTTTCGTCGTTTAATAAATTCAATCAGAGGAAATATAAAAATGTACAGTATGCAAGATAGCGCAATCCCCCAGAAAACATCGACGATTGAATGCTGCTTGATAAACATGGTAGATGCGATTATCAAAAATGTAAATACAAATAAAAGGACCTTTATCCATCTTTTCTTCGAAATTTTGGGACTCCCCGCAAGCGATATATATACGGCCATTGAATTAACCACATGAACGCTTGGGGTAACATTTGTGGGAGTATCGATACTGTAGATGTAATGCACCGCCCTTGAGAAAATATCCGTTCCCGTTATTACCGGACGAAGGTTTTGCATGCTCGGGTAAATGATATATAAAATCTGTGAGATAGTCATTCCTGTAAACATATATATTAAGAGCTTATAGTAATCTTTTTTTGATACGATTGCAAGGTATATAAATCCTGCCGGCATATATACATACCAGAGAACATATGCGATTACAAATTCTTTGACAAACGGTATGTAATCATCCAATGGAGAATACATAATATGCTTTGGTACTACGGTCTTTTCACAATAAAAAAACCATACTATCTGTATTAAGAACACTAATGACAGTAAAATATGTTTATATTTTAAAATCCGGTTCAAAAACCGGGGTCTGCCTAATCTCACAGCATATCAACTCCCATATTGAATATTATACCAAAAAGTTGCCCCAAAATTAGTGACAATAAATCTATTATATCAAAAAGATTAACCGAACCGAGTGAGAATTATAACTGTTTTCTTAAATTTACACACATATTTTGATAAACGTTTTTAACATTTTTGCAGAAATTGAAAGTTTGATCGATTCTAAGAAATGTCCACATAAAATCTGTAAAGCGTCCATGCCCATGTGGAAATAAACGTATTATAATCAATTATATGAAAAGTCACAAAATTGATGAAAAAGTTTAAATTTAATGTATTCAATACAGGATTCAAACCTGTTAATTTAACAAAGACAGTAAAAAGGAGGAAAATTATGCATCGGCTATAAAACAAAAGAAATTTTATGATGGTGGCATTTCAGGTTAAAAAATTACCGAAAGCAAGTATAAAGGGGAAGTAAATATCTGATTAAAGTTATATTTTATAATAGATACGGCTTAAATATAGGTAGGAGAGTCAAGCAGGGTATCGAAACTTTAATTATCATACCGGAGATTTTGCGAAGGGGATTTAATATGTACAAACTCCTGGTTGCCGATGATGAGAAAGGAACAAGAAAAGGAATTATAACGAAGCTTAATGAAATTGGGCTTAACTTTGGAGCGGTAATGGAGGCAGAAGATGGCAGGGAAGCTTTTGCAATTATCAAAGCCTGGAAGCCGGATGTAGTGATCGCAGATATCGAAATGCCCTACATGGATGGAATTGGTCTGCTAAAGAGGACCCGTAATGATTTTCCTTATATTAAATTTATAATGATAAGCAAATATGCTGGATTTGAACATGTACAGGAAGCAATCAATAGTGGGGCTGAAGGCTATATACTTAAACCTGTGACTCTAGCAGACCTTAAGGAAATTTTAAGCAGGGTCATTGAAGAATTAAATGGAGAAAAAAGGGTGCTTCAAGCTGAAAGTGCGGCATTGGAACTTAAAAGGGTCAATGAAAATCTTAGATTTGAGCGGAAGGTTAATGAGATTTTTTATAACCCTGTAATTATGGCGGCTGAAATGGCCGGAAACAGTATCGGTAATATAAACGATGGCGGGGATGGTTATTGTGTTTTAGCTATTTTAAATTTGAACACAAAGGTAAATGAATCTACCTCGTTTGATAATATCAAAACGAAAGTCAAGATGTTTTTAAAAGCAAAGGCGGGGAATTATAAAGCCAGGGTAATAGATAACTTAATAGAGCCAAGGCAGATATTTATTATTATGTTCGGGCAAGACAAATTTATATTAGAGAATGATATCAATGAATATACAAATACTGTTTTTTATGAAATTGTAGAGAAATTGCATATCCCTTCTACAATGTCGATAAGCAGAGTGAGCAGCGGTATTACTTCCATGATATATGAGGATGCAAAGTATGCCCTATCTCACAGGCTGTTCTCAGGCAATAACCGCATTTACAGATACTTACGCGATTTTATGAGCAGTAAAAACTGTTTGCATAATGATTATAAACTTAAAATGCTCCAGAATCTTATAGATAAAGGCGATCTTAAAAATATCAAGATTTTGCTGAGGAGCATTTTCATTAAGGATAACAGCAATAACCTGCAGTATATAAACATCATGTATTCAAAATGTATTGACATCCTTGTTATAAAATGCCACAAAAATAATATTGAGTTAAAAAGGTTTATACCTTATAACATGCTAAATGGGGATAAAATCTGCTGCTATGATGATTTAAATGAATTAGTGGAAGATATTTATGATAAGATATTAAAAATTACGGACATTATAGGAAGGTATGTAACCTGTACAGGAAATATCATAAATAAAACTGAAAAGTATATCTTGGGACATATCGATAAAAATATTACGGTAAACGGACTTGCAAAAAAATTTCTTATATCGGCAAATTATTATTCAAACTTATTCAGGAAAGAAAAAGGCATAACTTTAACGAAATATATTACGGATGTCAGATTGGATAGGGCATGCAATCTGCTGAAAGAAACAGATATAGCGATATCTGAGATATCTTCAGGGGTAGGATACCAAGATCCACAATACTTCTCCAGGATTTTTAAAAAAGAGATGGGCATGACGCCATCTGAATATCGTAAATCTTACGGGAGAGATTCTAAATTCAGCAACAAACTTGCAGGCAAAAGTCAAGGATTTCGCATCTAAAGAATTTTTAAGAAAATAATTTATTGATAATAAAGGTTTTTGACATTATGTAAGATACTGGCATTTTACTGTGCCTGGTCGAAGACGGGCACATGGGAAGTAGGGGGAAATTACATAATTATATAGGGGATCGATATAAAAGGGGGAATTGTAATTGTTTGTTGAGATTGCGAGCTCATATCGGAAGGGTTTTAAGAAGTTTGCGCCATATGCACCAGAATCGGACAGAAAGCGCTGGGGGA
>ENA-UOOI01000843-UOOI01000843.1-fermentation-metagenome-genome-assembly--contig:-NODE-843-length-36711-cov-5.664557_pt1 | contig 36711 bp, 21 predicted proteins | sample MGYA00245779_ERZ724027 | MGnify/ENA primary metagenome ERZ724027 (study PRJEB28704, sample SAMN03018318) | fermentation metagenome | biome: anthropogenic terrestrial biome; feature: soil; material...
CGGGATTTTCTAGAAGATAGAATAATCCATACACAAAGACCTGCAGAATCTGATAAGGACGGTTATTTTTTGAGGAATCAAACAACTGTGCCATTTCCTTGAAAGAAGAGGGCCCGGAACCGGTTTTGTAATCGACAATCCGCAATGTCTCCCCTACCCGGTCGATGCGGTCGATGCTTCCCTTAAAATTCAGAGTCAGCCCTTCTGTCACCGGGTATACGGTACGGAACCTGTATTCCGAGCCAATATATTGGAACGGGGTAAACTGTCTGTCAGCCAGGAGCGTCTGCTTCACGTAACTTCGCAGGACTTCACCAATCAGGTAGTGCTGTCCCTCCAGAGGCTGTGGATTCTCCTCATCCCTGAAATAATAGCGGGCAAAAGCCTTCTCCAGCATTTCCGTCAGGTAGGCTTCATCTTTGGCGACGGTCGCAAGCACATCGGGAGTGACTGTCCTGTTTTTGTAACGGTTGTAGATGATTTCCATCATCCGGTGAAAGATGGATCCAAACACATCGGCTTCCACCGACTCCTGCACCTCATTCTCCTCGGAAAGTCCTTCCACCGCCGTGAAATAGAATTTCAGCGGACAATCAATGTAATTGTTGATCAGCGAAGCAGAGAGAAATTTTTCGTTTCCGGCACGAAAGTCGTCCAGCTTGCACATTACTTCCGGTGTTTTTGTCACCGTGACCGGTAAATTTTCGGGAGCGGTCACATCATAAGCCACCACTCGCTCTGATATTTCGAACAGAGGGTTGTACAGGTATTTCAACTGATAAAAATAACGGCTTACTTCCCCGCTTTGCACATCCTCGGTACGTGTATCGTAAAGCATATATACCCGTTTGGCACGACCGATCATCCGGTAAAAGTGGTATGCATAGATACTGTCCTGATGCTCGTGGGTAGGCAATCCGAAACCTTTTCGAAGGGTATAGGGTATGAAGGAGCCGGAGGCATTCTTCACCGGGAAAACGCCTTCGTTCATTGAAAGGATAATCAGATTCTCGAAATCGATACTGCGCGTTTCCAGTACGCCCATCACCTGCAGACCTGTAAGCGGTTCTCCGCTGAACGACACGCTGATGCTACGTGCCAGCTTTTTCAGGAATCCAAACCAGGTTTCCACCGTCATGTCTCCGGCCCCGCGCAACATGTCCTGCAGCCGGGTGACCGTCTTATAATACTGCACGATAAATTCCCGTTCCAGATCCACGGTACGCATCTCCTCTTCCTCGTCTGTCGCGGTCAGCATCTGATAAAGAGCAGAGAAAAGTCGTTGCAGATAATCCCCGATCTCCTGCCAGCGGGTGACCGGCGTAAAGATAAGCGAGAAAAGGGGGTGGTTAGGTATCTCTGACTGGGGCACCACGATGCGGTTGAAGGTGAGCATATGTTCTCTCAGTGACTCTGCTTCCTGGGGTGCAGCCTTTTTCACCAGCGGATGATCGAGCAGAGCCTTCACATGCCGGTGATAATATGCCGTCTCCCCATTCCGGGTACGCAGGTTCCGTTGAAGCAGTGCGATATATTCCACCAGACTTGCGATGGATGAGTGTGATAGTCCATAGCCCATGGTCACATTAATCTTTCCGATTTCCTCCGGTATTGAATAGAGTACCGGCAGCAACAGGTTCTCGTCGGGTAATACGATGACAGTATTGATGGCTTCTCCCGGATCGGGAATCGCTCCCGATTCTATCAGTTCGGAAAGGATGCGGGACACCTGTTTGGCCTGCCCCACACCGGAGGGCACACCAATCAGTTCCACAATTGTCTTTTCACCCTGTATATCTCCCGCTGGCAGCTTGAACTTCGACGGGAAACGGGTAAGGTTTTCTGCCACCCGGTATGAAGCTTTGTTTTGCGGATCAAGAACTGTAGGAGAGTCGTAATCCCAGTAAAAATCGGCCATCCCGATATCTTTAAGGTATTCCAGCAGCATATTTTCAGCGGGAGTCAGCGCATTCAGGCCCACAAATACAAAGCTCTCTGTTCTCCAGTTTCTGTCTTCTTTTGCCTTCGCCTTCTCAGCCACTTCGCGGAACATCATTCCTTCATAGGCACGTCCTTTCTCTTGCAGCTCACTCCGGAAAGCGACATATAATTCATGCAATATTTTCCAGGTCTCCTGAAATTTCTGTTTGGCTTTGCTGCCTTCCACCGGCATGAAATGCGCCCAAAACCGCCGGATGGCAGCGATCTGATCTTCGGTGAGATGGGTAAGATCATCATCCAGCAACCTGAAATCATGTACGTTGCGGAAAAGCTGCTTCGCATCGACCAGATGCTTATCCACGTCATCAAAGTCGTTCAACAACATATCGCCCCAATAGAGAAAGTCGTCGAACGATTCCCGGGAACCACTTATTTTTCCGTAATGGCCATAAAGCATCACCAACATTTCAATTCTGTCGGCAAGATGATAGGATGATAACGATGCAAACAGCTCCTGGATGGTAAGCATGGAGGGAGAGAAAAGTGGTTTACCGGCAATCTCTGCCAGGTATTTTTGTAAAAACAGTCCCGCACGGCGGTTGGGAAGCACGAACGTGTATCGGTACAGCTCGTTGCCGAACTTTTCATAGAATATTTTCGCTATTTGATGCAGAAATTGAGGCATGAAAGAATATTTGTCTGGTACAAAACTAAACAATTTATTCAAATAAAATAATCTACTACATTCAATTCAAATATCTAAATGTAATTATGTCTGCTGAGTTTTTTTATAACGAACAATACAAAAAGACCCAGACTAACAATAAAAGCTGAGACGTTTAGATATATTATTCATAAAATTACATTTTTTCTATAAATTTGCACGCAACTCCAATTGTTGGATTTCATGGGGAGAAAAATAAGTTTTTCAGACATAGCGGTAATTTATGAGGAATATCAGGATATCCTTTTCTCATATGCACTCCATTTGGGTTTCAATGAACCGACTGCCATGGATGCCATACATGATGTTTTTTATAAACTGTGTATCCATCACGCATCGCTTAATGAAATATCCAATCTGAAATCTTATCTCTTCAGATCCCTCAGGAACAGGCTTATAGATATCCACCGAACAAATAAAGAATATCATGAATTGTCCTTTGACCAAGAGGATATCGATGAAAATATACCTTTTCAATTCAACGTTACCATCGAAGATGAAATTATAAAGGAAGAGGATGCAATAGAGATCCAACGGAAAGTGGAAGACGTATTAAACCGGTTAACAGATCGTCAACGGGAGATTGTTTATTTACGTTACATCGGGGAGTATAGTTATGGGGAGATTGCAGAAATCATGCATATATCCATAGAATCAGGCAGAAACCTTATCAGTAAGTCACTCACCAAATTGAGGGACTCCTCACTCCCTATCGCTTTATTTTTCCTTGTTGTCAGAAAAATCGTTCACTAAAGCTAAACTATTTCTACACTCGGCATAAGCAAAACTTGATTTTGCTTATCGGAATAGTTCCAATATTAAATTTTAAATAAAATCGATTTTTCTTTCGAAAAGTGATGATGTTTTCAAACCATGTTCGTCTTATTATAAAAGGCATCTTGTATTAAAGCAACAATTTTCCTAAAATATCCATGCGATTAAAAACAAATAATCATAGTTTTATCCGGTTCCTGAAAGATGAAAAATTCATCGAATGGAAATTATTTTCTACTGATGAACTCAATGCATATTGGAAAGAATATCTTCAACAACATCCCGATGAGAAGGAAGATCTCCTAATAGCAGAAAAACATTTGCTAAAAATAAATCTTTCATCATATAAGATGTCTTCCGGGAAGAAACAGGAAGCAATGAAACGGCTGGAGCAATCGCTTAAAACATATCACCGCAAACTTAAAATCCGCCGCTTTGCCTATGCTGCCGCAGCAGGCGTAGCCGCGTTAATACTGTCTGTATTGTATATCCAGAAAGAGATGGGCCATTCCGGTCATGAAATGTTTACTTCTGCCGATTATATCGTGGGCAGTGAACTGGAATCGGAAGACATATTATTCATTACCGGTAACAGAACCACATCTTTTCACAGCAATGTAGATATTCAAATAGATGGCGATAAAACTGCACAGATCAGGAGTAAACAAGAAGAGGAAAAATTGATTTCAATTGAGCAGCATACAATGAATAAACTGATTGTTCCTTACGGAAAACGCTCAAAAATCATATTGTCCGACGGAACACAGGTGTGGCTGAACTCAGGTTCATCCCTGGAGTTTCCCTCTGCTTTCTCACGAAATTCGCGCAAAGTGCTCCTTTCGGGTGAAATGTATATCGAAGTCGCCACTGATAAAAACAGTCCGTTTTATGTACATACATCAGGCTATAATGTAAAAGTTTACGGTACCAAGTTCAATGTTTCATCATACCCTGGCTCCACTTCATCTGTGGTGCTTGTTGAGGGAATTGTAGGGTTGCAGGCAGCCAATAAACAGGAATTGGTCTTATCACCCAGAGAACAGGCAATTTATTCGGATAATGGCACCTTTCAAACTCAAAAAGTGGATGTGACGCCATTTATCAGCTGGAAAGAAGGATATCTCTCATTTGAAGACACACCTGTGACCGAGGCATTGAAACAGATAGAAAGATACTACAACCTCTCATTCAATTATGGCGATAATATTTCATTTCAGGGACTCACATGCACTGGAAAGATTATCCTCTCGGACAATCTGGACAATGTGATGACTACGCTTTCATTGATATCAGACACAAAATACAAAAAGGAAGACAAACTTATATACATCTACAAAAAATAATAAACCATAAAAACAAGATGCCTATGAACAGTTGAAAAAAATTAAGCCTGCAGACAGGCAATAAAAAGTCGGACGGTAGTGCGAATACCGTCCGACCAGAATAACTCTAATTACCTTGTATATCAATAATTAAAATCATCACAAAGATATGAATAAATATTATATTGAAAGGGAAAAGCCCTTCAATAAATTTAAACATGTTATAAAAATCATGAGAATAACCTTATTCCTGTTGCTTTTATGCAGTTTTTTTTCAAAAGCTGCTACTGGTTATTCACAGGGAGTTGAATTGAGCCTAGATCTGAAATCTGCTTCTATCAAGGAAGTCTGTGAAACGATTGAAAAAAGAAGTGAATATCGATTTATTTTTGCGGGCAACGCGAAAAAAATTATCAATAAGAAAGTAGATCTATCAGCTAATTTACAAGATATTGAAGAAATATTGGAAAGTATTTTACATAATACAGAGCTTAAATATAGGATATTAGACAACCAGATAGTCATTTACCGTGACGAAACAAAGGTCATTCCGAAAGGGGTCAACGAAATTATTTCTGAAATAATAACTCAACAACAAAAGAAACAACTAACTGGAATAATTGTCGATAAAAATGGAGAATCCATTATCGGAGCCAACATTGTTGAGAAGGGCACCACAAACGGGACAATAACTGATGTGGGTGGTAATTTCTCGTTGCAGGTTGAAAATGATGCGATACTTCAAATTTCCTATATCGGTTATCTTTCACAAGAGATCAGTACTACCGGAAGAACCAGCCTAAACATTGTGCTACAAGAAGATTCACAAGTATTGGATGAAGTTGTTGCCGTCGGCTACGGTACCATGCGGAAACTAAACCTGACGGGCGCTGTGAGCACCGTCAATACGGAAGATCTAACAAACAGGCCGGTAACCAATACAGCACAGCTGATGTATGGTCAGTTTTCGGGAGTACAGCTCACACAGTCAACCGGACTGGCAGGTAAAGACCAATCGTCTGTGGTGATTCGTGGTATCGGGACTTTTGGAGAATCTACCCCCTTGGTTGTGATTGACGGGATGCAATACTCTGACATGGGTGCCTTTAATAATCTGGCTGCTTCTGACGTAGAAAGTATCAGTGTCCTTAAAGATGCCTCTGCCAGCGCAATTTATGGTGCTAGAGGTGCCAACGGTGTGATTGTTGTCACCACAAAAAAAGGGAATATCGACGAATTTAAAATAGAATACAATGCCTACTATGGCTTGCAGGAGGCGACGGTAATCCCGGAATTTTTAGATGCGGTCACCTATGCCGAACTGATGAATGAAAAGTTCAAAAATGAAGCTGGAGGAGGAATCTATAACCCTCGTTACACAGACGAACAAATGGAGATGATTCGTACCGGTTCCAATCCGGATCAGTTTGCCAATACCAACTGGACAGCTGTGGCATTAAAAACAGCCCCTGTGCAGAATCATTATCTTTCTTTCTCCGGAGGAAAAGGAAAAACCTCTTACCTTACCTCTTTGGGCTACCTGGATCAGGATGCAATTTTAGTAGGCAAGTTTTCTTCCAAAAGATATAATTTGCGTTTGAATCTGAATTCGCAGATCGGAAAATGGCTGACTGTAGAAAATACAATGTCATCTTATTGGAAACGTTTTGAGGGACCTGCAGGTGCTGATTCTCCTGATGGACAAAGTGACGTATTTGAAGGTGACAACGGACTGCTTTATCAGTTTCAGCGGGCTGCACCTACTATTCCGGTTTACTATAGTAACGGTGAGTTTGGTTACGTAGACGGTGCCTATTACAATATCAATCCCTCCATGGGTACATCCAATGTCATCAAACGGGCAAATTTTGGAAATTACGAATCCGATCAGATTAATATTTCTGAACGACTTGCATTGACAGCGCAATTAGCAGAAGGCTTAAACTTTGAAACAAGCGGAACCATTAAGATCAATTTTGAAAATATTTCTAATTTTTCTCCCACGGATGAAACAAGAGATTTTAATGGAGAGATACTAAACGTTGGAGAAATAAATTCACTTTCAAACAGGCTGAACTTCGATTACAGGTTGACAAACGAGAACATTCTGCGCTATTCCACTATTTTTAACGATTTACATGATGTGTCGTTTATGCTTGGTCATTCGGTCATTTATGATAAAGTGGATGGTTTCAGCGGATCACTGAGAAAATTCCCATCCAACAATATTGAAGAGTTTGACGGGGGAGGAGTACTTGATCCAACCGTATCGGGAAGTGCATCAGAAACAGCATGGCAATCCTTTTTTGGAAGAATCAACTACAATTACCAAGGTAAATACCTTTTTGAAGGCAACATACGCCGCGATGGTTCCTCAAAATTTGGTCCGAACAACCGTTATGGAACATTCCCTTCACTCTCTGCCGGGTGGAGGGTATCGGAAGAATCTTTCTTCGGGAGTCTGACCAACTGGGTCAATGATTTTAAACTCAGGGGAAGCTGGGGCAGGAGCGGTAACGACCGGATCGGTAACTACATCTATGATCAGACTTACAATGCGGGGCTAGATTACATCCTGGGCGACGATGAGGTGGTAAGTGCCGTAGCCCTTACCCGCCTGGCCAACCCAAACATCACATGGGAAACAACAGAACAGTTTGATATTGGTCTTGACGCTTCATTTCTCAATAACAGACTGTATCTGACTGCCGACTACTTTGAGAGAAAGAGTACGGATATCCTTTACACGGCCTTTCCGATTCCCTCATCACTGGGTGTGACGAATCTGGCTGCACAAAACTCAGCATCGATGCTTAATAGCGGCATTGAAATGGCATTAGGGTACAGGCAGTCAAAAGGTCCTTTAAAATATTCGCTGCAAGTAAATGTTACCAATATGCTAGACAACAAGGTCACTGATCTTGGTCCTGGAGGAGAGGAAACCATCGGTTTCAACAATATCATCCGGATTGGTGAACCTTTCAGGGCATTTTATGGATATGAGGCCGTTGGCATCTTCCAAAACGCTGAAGAGGTGGAAACTGCCCCAGTACAGTTCGGCGGTAACACCACAGCGTCAGGTGACATTCAGTATCGAGATCAATTGACGGTGGATACGGATGGTGACGGGATTCCCGATGAAGCCGACGGTGTGATTAACGCCGATGACAGGGTTGTAATTGGTAACCCGCACCCGAAGTGGATGTATAACATCAATACAGATTTCGGTTTTAACAATGTTGATCTCAAACTCCTATTTCAGGGATTGGCCAAAGTGGACCGGCTGATACTCGGTAACGGGCAAAGACCCATGGTCGACGAACGCTCAAATGCGCTATCGTATTGGAAAGACAGATGGACCGAAGATAACCCAAGCAGGACACTTCCGCGGGTAGGAAACTTTACCAACGCTCAAATATCAACTTTCTATGTAGAAGACGGCTCATATCTACGCCTTAAAAACGTGGAACTGGGATACACGCTGCCAAAATCATTAATTGGGAAACTTGGGATAGAAAGGCTGAGGTTGCATCTTGCCGGACAGAATCTCCTGACATTTACAAAAATGAAACATTACGATCCGGAAAGACCTGCCGGAGACACTGGTGCCCGACAGGCTCCTCTTTATAAGGTATATTCCGTCGGTATTAATCTAACATTTTAAAATCTGAATAGCAATGAGAAGAAACATCTATATATTGGCTGTGTTGATAGGACTGATGAGTTGTAGCGATAATTTTCTTGACAAAAGATCACTCACCCAGATTGCGGAAAGCAATTTCTGGCAAACAGCCGCCGATGCACAATTGGGTGTTAATGGCGTATACGAAGTACTACAAAGAAGAAATCTCTACAGCGGACAGTTAAACGGAAAAGCAGGATTGCCCGTTTATGATAACTTTACCGACAATTCATTTAACCCCTGGAAATGGGAGGGACCAGGGAAATATGTAGAAGGTGCACTGGACCCTTCTGAGCAACTGTTCGAATATTTCTGGGGTGACAACTATGCGGGAATCGCACGGGCCAATCGGGCCATTGCAAGTATTAGCGATATGACAGAAGAACAGATCGCTCAACCGGCTAAGGATGATCTGTTGGGACAGGCTTTTTTCCTGCGTGCTTTATTTTATTTCAATCTGGCTGTTTTTTTCGAAGATGTCCCGTTGATTACAAGTCCACAAAGTATTGAAGAGGCATATATACCCAAGAACACTTACTCGGAGATTGTCAATCACATTATTTCCGATCTGAAAAATGCCATAAGTAAGTTGCCTGACAGCCGACCGGCTGCGCAGCTAGGCTATGCTACAAAAGGATCAGCACTTGGACTTTTATCACGCGTATATCTGTATGACAATCAACATTCAAAAGTGGTGGGAACAACAGAAGAAATTCTCAAGCTGGGTTATGCATTATATCCTGATTACGGAACTTTGTTTACCCAGGCATCAGAGAAGTCAAACGAAATTTTATTTTCAGTTCGCTTCCTGCAAGGAGCTGACCACAACAACGGAGAGGTTTTCTCTGCAACCTATCTGAACACACCAAAAATCGATATTCGCCCCATGCCAAACGTAGTCAACGACTTCTATTGCACCGATGGGCTACCTATCAACCAGTCTCCGTTATACGACTCTCAGGACAAAAAAAACAACCGCGACCCTCGTTTGAGTGCATCGGTCTATTTCAAGGGTGACATTTATCACCTCAATCCTGAGCGAAAATACGATGGGGGTGGCCCTACAAAATTCGGATTGAAAAAGTATTTACGCAATGCCACTTCCTCCGAAGGTTTCACCGTTACACAACCCGGTTCGCAGGATTTCTACGTGATCCGTTATGCCGACGTACTTCTGATGCGCGCTGAAGCATTGATCGAGACGAACTCACTTACACAGGAGGTATATGATCTGATCAATACAGTACGTGGGCGGGTTGGAATGCCCAAGGTGGAAGATGTAGAAGGAGCCGGCCTCAGCCAGGATCAGCTAAGACAAATCGTAAGGCATGAACGCAGGGTTGAGCTGGCTTTCGAAGGATTGCGATTTATGGACCTGAAGCGTTGGGGAGTGATGGATAAGGCCTACCAGCGAATGACAGATGATAAGATAACAGGATACAAACCAATTTACCAGGAAAGAAAATCTGAAACGTTCCCGATACCACTAAGCGAACTGGATGCCAACAAGAATCTGACGCAGCACACAGCTTGGTCCGACTAGTGGCATTGTTAAGTATCGGGAAACAATAATTTACTTGAAATAGAATCATGAATAGCTTCGATGATATTACACTGACCGAGGTAGTTAAATAAATGTAGAGGTTGTATCCGGAGTTTTTTAACCATTCGGGTACAACCTCATTTACTTAATTCAAAAACAGAACTTGAAAATGATGAAAATATATCACGCACTCTTGATATTGACTGTTATTATCTCAGCATGTCAAAAGAATGATGTTCTGCCGGAAGATGATAATCAGCAGGAGAATCCTCCTGCAATGGAAGAAGTTGCCAGCAGAAAAAAAGGAATGTGCCTCACCATAGGCAGGACAGATTGGTCTTACCGGGTATCAGAGGCCAAAGTGCACTGGCATTATAGTTGGGGGAATATTCTGTCTGAATATGAACCCGACAGTGTGGATTTTGTCCCCATGATCTGGGGTTCTGCCTGGGCCGATGATGCCACATTCAATGAATTGAAAGTATTGAAAGCAGAAGGAAAAATCAAATACCTGTTGGGATTTAATGAACCCAACAAAACCGACCAATCCAATATGACAGTAGAAGAAGCCGTCTCGCTCTGGCCACAGTTGATGGAGGTCGGCGTTCCGCTGGGAAGTCCTGCCGTGGCCGGCACGACGGTTGACAATCCCTGGCTGAAACAGTTTATGACACAGGCCAGTCAAAACAACCTGCGGGTGGATTTTATTGCCGTTCACCAATACAGCATCGACAATGTTCCCAATTTCATACAATCGCTTCAGGATCTCTATGATAAGTACAAACTGCCGCTTTGGATCACCGAATTCGCAGTGGCCGATTGGAATGCGACAACAGCACAGGAGAACAAATACTCGCAGGAATTCGTACTCAATTTTATGAAGAACCTGTTACCAGAGCTGGAGAAGCTTGATTTCGTCCATCGTTATTCCTGGTTTGGACCTCCAGGGTGGGACAAACCCGCCCTGGTCACTTCCGCGTTGTGGGATATTAACGGGAAAACCACTCCGCTTGGGGAATTTTATGCCAGCTTTAAACCAAACGAAAAGATTGGTGAAGGTAAAGCAACAATCGTACCGATTGATCCGGTGAATGGGTTTGAGGATAATTTTGAGAATTACGTTCCCGGAACTGGGTTGGGACGGCTCGGATATGTGATCTGGGGGGGAAGAGCCTGGGTGCTTGCGGGTGATGCTTATGAAGGGAAACAGTTCGGTCAGAGCGATATGAATAAACAAAACTTCGCCATCCGGAAAACCTTTCTTTTGGAAGCCGGAAAAACCTACAAACTGGAAATCGCTACCAAGATGGAGGATGGTTTAAAACATGTGATTCAGGTGTATCCTAAGGAAGTTTATGGTGCGGCATGGAAAGATTGCTTCAATGCGAATTGGGAAAACCATATGACCCAATTCACCGTAACCAAAGGAAATGAGGAGGTAACCATTGCACTGTATCGTTGGCAACAAAAACTACTTAGCTTCGATAGCATCAGACTCACCGAAGTGCGTTAACATTAAAAATATAAAACAGTCATGCGGGGTCTTATTTTATGTGTCCTGATTCTGCTTATTACTAATTTTATCAGGGCATCAGTCTATTATGTGAATTCTGGTGAGGGCGAAGACACCAACAGCGGAAGAACACCGGCTGAAGCTTGGGCCTCACTTGAAAAAGTGAATGCCATGGTGTTTCAACCTGGCGACACCATCCTGTTCAAGGCCGGGACGCCCTACCAGGGGCAATTAGAACCCAAGGGCAGTGGTTCGAAGCTAAAGCCGATAATCATCGATAAATACGACACAGGTAAAAGACCGGCTATTCACGGGCAGGGTCTAAAACAGTACACGCTGTTACTACAAAATATTGAATATTGGGAAGTGCGCAATCTGGAAATTACAAACAGAGGAGAAGAACGAACACCGGGTCGCCGGGGTGTTTCCATTCTCGCAGAAAATTTTGGCGATTGTCGACACATCGTGCTCGACAGCCTGGAAATCCATGAAGTGAACGGGAGTCTCGTTAAAAGTGAAGGCGGTGGCAGCGCCATCTGGTGGAAAAACAGTGGCGACCAGGTAAAGACCCGCTTTGTAGGGCTGGTGATCCAAAATTGTCATATCCACCATTGCGAACGCAACGGTATCAACTCAAATGGATATACCCGTCGGGATAACTGGCATCCCAGCCAAGGTGTGGTCATTCGTAATAATTTACTGGAACAGGTTCCTGGCGATGGAATCGTACCGATTGGATGCGAGGGAGTCCTGATCGAGCATAACGTGATGCGCGACTGTCCCGATATTTTATCTCACCAGGAAGCGGCTGCCGGCATCTGGCCATGGAGTTCCGATAACACACTCATTCAGTTTAATGAAGTAAGTGGGCACAAAGCCAAATGGGACGGACAGGGTTTCGACTCAGATTTCAACTGCCGGGGAACAATTATCCAATACAATTACAGTCACGATAACTATGGTGGATTTCTGCTGATTTGCAACAAGGGTGATACTTTTGGTACTCCCGGCAATATTGGCACAAAGAATAGCATTATCAGATACAATGTGAGTATCAACGATGGCATTCGTCCCTATCCCACGCAGCAGAAAGGATGGTTCTCACCGGTGATGCACATCACAGGGCCCGTTCAGGGCACAAAGATCTATAACAACGTGATCATTATCCCGGAAAAAGAAAATGCTGAGATGGACCAGGCAATTGTCGATATGGACAACTGGGGGGACGCCTGGCCGCAGGATACCTGGTTCGCCAATAATGTCTTTTTCGTACAAGGTCAATCAGCTTTTCGTCCCAGAGAAGACGAAGGCACTGTTTTCACTCACAACTGTTACTTTGGAGAAATAGATGTAGTGCCTGACGATTCTAACGCTGTTTTCAGCGATCCTGAGTTTGCCAATGTCTCTGCCCGTGGTGACGGTTTTGACATACTCAGAGCCTTTATGATTACAAAAAAATCGCCCTTGAATAATTCCGGAATACCGATTCGGGAAAAAGGTCTGTCAGACTTGTTCGGGAATCCTGTCCCGGATATTTTCTGCAACATTGGAGTACATCAATTTTTAAGAGAATGAAACTAAAGATATCTACATACTGTACCACTCTGCTTTCGGGCCTTGCCCTGAGCGGAATGATGTTTCCGGTAATTGCTTCAAGTCAGAACAAAAGAGAGGAAAAGGGACCGAATCTGCTGTTTATATTTCCCGATCAGTTCCGTGTGCAAGCCCAGGGTTTTGTGAACGAAGATCCTGTCTTTACACCGAATATCGATCGTTTAGCCCAACAAGGTATTGTCTTTCCCAATGCGGTAAGTAACCGTCCCCTCAGCTCACCCTACAGGGGTATGCTGTTGACAGGAAAATACAGTTTTTCCAATAATCTGCAAACCAATTGCAATACATATTCCCGGAAATTCGGAAATTATCTCCGTGAAGAGGAAATCTGTTTTTCCGATGTTTTAAATCAAAACGGGTATCAGTGTGGTTACATTGGCAAATGGCATCTTGACGCTCCTTCCTACGCAGAAGGTCCCGATGTGAACGACTGGCGGGAGGCAGTCTGGGAAGCATATACGCCTCCGGGATCAAACCGGCATGGGTTTACATTCTGGCATGCCTATGGATGTAACAACCAGCATAATGACCCCTATTATTGGGTAAACAACGCCTCTGTACAGGATACGCTGTTCGCACGAAAATGGTCACCTGAGCACGAGGCCGATGTGGCGATAGAGTTTATTCATACTAAAAGGAAGGATCCGTGGGCCCTTTTTGTATCCATGAATCCTCCGCACGGCCCTTATCAGGAGGTACCCGCAAGATACAGGGCGCTTTACGAAAGTATGCCGGTTGATTCGCTTCTGAACCGGCCCAACGTTCCCGGCGGGAGAAAGGGCGAGGTGGGCCGAAAAAATGTACGGGATTATTTTGCTTGTGTCACCGGTGTCGACGATCAGATTGGACGAATATTGAAAGCGCTGGATGAATCGGGTCAGTCGGAAAACACCATCGTCATCTTCACTGCAGATCATGGTGAGATGATGGGGAGCCACGGGCTGTTACAGAAGGTAGTATGGTACGAAGAATCGTTCCGTATTCCCTTTATCATACGGTGGCCTAAAAAATTTCGGTCCGGGACCAATGACCTTCACCTGAGCGTACCAGATCTGATGCCAACCCTGCTTTCTCTGATGGGTTTGGAAAAGCACATCCCTGTTGATGTGGAAGGTCGGAATTACGCTGAGGTTTTTACAGGAAATTCAAAAGAAAAACCGGAATTCGCTCTTTATCTGAATCTTGAGTCTGGATACGAAGATCCTGGCGGAGGCATGAGAGGACTACGAACTGACCATTACACCTTTGTGATCCAAAAAAACAAACAAGGAGGAACAGCTAACTATCTGTTATACGACAACCGAAACGACCCCTTTCAATTAAAAAATATAGCCACAGAACATCCTGACTTGATCGTGGAGCTTGAAGGAAAGCTGTGGCCGGAATTGAAAAGGATCAAGGATCCTTGGACAAATTGAATCGAAATTTTAAAAAAATGATGAAGAATAAATTTCTGGTAGGTATTGGAATCATTCTGTTTTATTCCGGGCTTGCAGCTTTTGGCGGGACGGTTCCAACAGCACGCAACTATTATGTCAATCCCCTGATTGGAAAAAGCATGAATGCTGGCACACTGGAAGAGCCTTTCCTGAACCTGGAGCATGTCAGCAGGCTTCAACTGAACCCCGGTGATTCCATTCTCCTGGCAGCCGGAACTGTGATCAATGGATCACTGATTCTGAAAAATGTAAATGGGACTGCGGAACTTCCCGTGGTGATCTCAAGCTACCAGGGACAAAAAAATACGGAAAGCCATGCCACGATTGATGCGAAAGGCTACAGCAACGGTATCCTGCTCGAAAATTGCAGTCACGTCAGGATAGAAGAATTAAATGTCACAGCAGATGGAGGTGGACTGAGCGATGTGTCAGACAAAACTGGTATGCGATGCGGCGTATTGGTCAAAACTTCAGAACAGGGCACTTTCGGGAATATTATCCTTAACCGATTGTCAATAGAAAACGTGTTCTTTGAAGAAGAGGGATTTCAGCGTGGTGCAAAAGAGGTACATTCTGCCAACGGTACCGAGCATTACGGTTGGGGCATCCGGTTTATTAACGAAACGGCGGATGCCATTCTTAAAAATCTGACCGTCGAGGATTGTGATATCAGGAATGTCAGCCACACGGGAATCAAATTCACCGGACAGAAGGAAAATATTCAAAATGTGACCGTGAGCGGCAATAAGATCATGGAAACAGGCGGTCCTGGATTACAGTTTTCCAATGTCCTCGGCGGGAAGGTCAGCCATAATTGGGTCAGCCACTCGGGTAACACCAGCGACTCGCGTAAATGGGGAAGAGGCAGTGGATTGTGGACCTGGGGTTGTACAGATTTTGTCATAGAACACAACCAGTTTTTACACGCCAACGGTCCCGGTGACTCGGCTGGCTGCCACATCGACTTCAATTGTCGGGATATCATCGTGCAATATAATTTCAGCGCAAACAATGCAGGTGGATTCATTGAGATTTTAGGAAACAACCACAACTGTGCATACCGCTACAACATTAGCGTAAACGACGGTTTCCGAATTAAAGGAGAAAATGGGGCCTTCCAGGAAGGAAAGATTCTTTGGACCAGTGGCTTCGTGGGAAAAGACAATGAAAAAAATGGACCATTCAACTCTTATATCTACAACAACACCATCTATGTGAAGGAAGAGAACCGATCCTGTTTTTCGATCTCCCCCACCACCAGTGGCCTGCTTATTGCCAACAATATTTTCCATATCCTGGGAGAGACGGTCAATGTTTCTGGAGACCAGGATAGCCGGGCAATAAATGAAAACCAGACAGCAAAGAACGTGGTTTTGAAAAACAACCTGTATACCCATGGGAATGTATTCCCGGCATCATTGCTGATCAGGGACAACAATCCTATTATCGGAGATCCTGAATTTGAAAATGCCGGGGTCATCGATGCACGAGATTACATTCCCCGGAACGTTGATTTAATAAGAGATAAAGGGTTACATATCGAAAAGTTGCCCGGTGATCCGATCGGATTGCGAATCGGCCTTGATGTCAGATCGGACTACTTTGGTAATCCTGTGAAAAGACAGCCCGATATGGGAGCTATTGAATTATAATTGAAAAGAAAAATGATGAAGCAAATTTTGTGGGCTTCAGCCTGTCTTACGACTGTTGCATCCTGCAGTTTCATAAAGGGAAATCCGAAACATTCCAAACCAAATATTCTTTTTCTTTTGGCGGATGATCTGGGATACGGCGAACTGGGTTGTTATGGCCAGCAGGTAATTCAAACACCAGTGCTGGACAGCTTGGCACGACAGGGCTTGCGATTTACCGACTTTTATGCTGGCAATACCGTCAGTTCACCTTCACGCGCAGTGTTAATGACCGGAAAAAATGCAACAAATAGTACCATTCGCGGAAACAGTGGGTATTTTGGAGATGACCGATGGATGCGCGTTGCACTTAAAAAAGATGAAGTAACCCTGGGAGAAATGCTACAACAGACAGGCTATCAAACGGCATTTATCGGCAAGTGGCATTTAGATGATCCAAACGACCTCTCAACCTGGGCTTACAACCGGGGATTCGGTTTTGCCGCACAGGAACAGTGGGAGTCCCGTTTCGGGGGAATCCGTTACGATGAACAAATGCACTGGATTAACGGTAAGGCCGATTCCATTTATTATCATGAGGAAGAATGGAATTGTAAAGATGAGTTTCGCACAGAAATAGCTTTTAATTATCTCGATACAATAAACCGGGAAAAACCTTTCTTCCTTTTCATGTCATATCGTGCACCCCATGGACATGAACGGTATATCAGCAACAAAGAATTGTATGCAGATCGTGGCTGGCCCGAAAATGAACGGGTGCATGCGGCAAAGATTACCCTGTTGGACAGACAGATTGGTCGCCTGTTAAAAAAACTGGAAAATATGGGAGAGTTGGACAATACGCTGATTATTTTCACGAGTGACAATGGTCCTCATCAAGAGGGGCATGACCCCACATTCTTTGACAGCAACGGTAACTTCAGAGGAATTAAAAGAGACATGTATGAAGGCGGTATCCGGGTGCCGTTTATTGCGGTATGGAAAGGTAAAATTGAATCGGGTTCGGTGAGCAGTCACATCTGTGGTTTTCAAGACCTGATGCCAACACTGGCTGAAGTATCAGGGGGAGAAATACCTTCACAAGCAAACGGTATATCCATATTGCCACTATTAACTGGAAAAATGCAAACCGAACATCTCTTTTTGAACTGGGAATTTCAACTGGATGGCTGGTCAAGGGAGTTGTCTGATGGCGGTTTCCGACAGTCCGCAAGAATGGGGAACTGGAAAGCTGTGCGTTATGGAGTGGCACAACCAACAGAATTATACGATCTGTCAAGCGACCCTTCAGAGTCAAATGATCTTGCTCAAAAAAAAACCGCTATCGTTGAACAAATGAATCTGATATTTGACAAGAAACGTAGCGATACAGAAGGATTTCCGTATAGAGGAGTGGTTCAGCATTACAAAGCAAGGGATAAATTTCTGTCACATGAACAGACCCGCCAAACCGGAAATTTGTAACTTTAACTTTAAAAATTATTTCTACATTATGAAAAAATTATCTTATATCCTCTCCATCTGTTTCTCACTGGTTTCCTGTAACACACCAACAGAGACAGTTAGACAAATTATTCTTTTAGATTCAGGATGGAAATTCATGAATAGAGAAGTACAGGACGGAGAGAAGCCTGAGACGGAGACAGTTGACTGGGAAAGTGTTGATGTGCCACACGACTGGGCCATCTCGGGTGAATTCGACATGAAAAACGATGTTGTGGTCGACATGGTCATTGAAGACGGGGAGAAAGTAGAAAAGAGACGTACTGGTCGCACCGGTGGACTGCCTCACGTGGGCATCGGTTGGTATCGCAACGTATTGGATATCCCCTCTAAATGGAAGCATAAAAATATATCTGTTGAATTTGACGGTGCCATGAGCCACGCGCAGGTCTTTCTTAATGGTGAGTTCGTAGGTGAGTGGCCCTACGGTTATTCGTCATTTGGTTTCGAACTGTCGGATAAGATTAAATTTGGCAAGAAAAATATACTGGCAGTCCGGCTCGAGAACAAGGAACATTCGTCACGTTGGTATCCAGGGGCCGGAATTTACCGGAATGTCCGCCTGGTGATAACGGATCCTGTTCATATCAAGCAATGGGGAACCTATGTCACCACGCCCGAAGCCAGCGATGGTAAAGGAACTGTGAATATCATAACCACGATCCTCAGTCCACAAAAAGAAAAAATTACACTGCAAACCGAAATAATCGGTCCGGACGGTAAACCAGAAGCTGTGACAAGCACCAATCTGGAGATTAACGGCGAGCAGGCGGTCAGTCAGTCGCTAATGGTCGAGAACTACAAGCTCTGGTCGACAACAAATCCAATTTTATACAAAGTCGTATCCAGGATATTGAAAAACGGAAAGGTGGTGGATAGTTACGACACACCGTTTGGATTCAGGTATTTTGAGTTTACGGCACACCGCGGCTTTTTTCTGAACGGGGAGAATATGAAACTGAATGGGGTTTGCCTGCATCATGACCTGGGACCGCTGGGTGCCGCCTTTAATTTAAGTGCACAGAAGCGTCAGTTGATACTGCTGAAGGAGATGGGATGCAATGCGATACGGACCAGCCACAATCCGCCTGCGCCCGAATTGTTGCAACTGACTGATGAAATGGGATTTCTGGTCATCGACGAAGCTTTTGATGAATGGAAATATGCCAAAACGAAAAATGGATACCACACCCTGTGGGACAACTGGGCGGAAAAAGATATGGTGGCAATGATTCATCGGGACCGCAATCATCCCTCGGTAATCATGTGGAGTTTGGGGAACGAAATTCGTGAGCAAGGCAGGTCTGATGGCGCACAATACGCTCAATTTCTGGCCGACATATGTAAACGCGAGGATCCCACGCGCCCCACGACAGCAGGTTTCAACAATTGGAAGGAGGCTATTCAGAACGGATTGGCCGACGTTGTAGATGTACCGGGATGGAATTACAAGCCGCAGTACTACGGATATATCCATGATAAATTTCCATACTGGAAGATGTATGCCAGTGAAACAGCTTCCACGGTAAGTTCACGCGGTGAATATTTTTTACCTGCAGAAATAAGGATTCATTATACCCGTGAACCATATCACAGCTCCTCTTACGATCTTGAATTTCCGAGTTGGGCAACCACGCCAGACCGGGAGTTCACTGCACAGGACTCATTCCCGTTCATGGGCGGAGAGTTTGTTTGGACCGGCTTCGATTACCTGGGTGAGCCAACACCTTACAATGATCAATGGCCATCACGCAGTTCCTATTTTGGAATTATTGATTTATGCGGAATCCCAAAGGATCGATACTATCTTTATCAAAGTAAGTGGTCAGACAAGGATGTACTTCATCTCCTGCCTCATTGGAACTGGGAAGGAAAAGAAGAAGATACGATACCGGTACATTGTTACACAAGTTTCAAGAAGGCGGAACTGTTTCTGAACGGGAAAAGCCAGGGCATTCGGGAAAAAGATCCGACACACTTATACACTACCTACCGGCTGGTTTGGGACGTCCCGTATGAGCCGGGAGAATTGAAAGTTGTTGCGCTGGATGAAAACAACCATCCCCGGAAAGAAGCAGTGATAAAAACCGCAGGAGTACCAGCAGCCATCCGCCTCGAGGCCCTGTCGGATACCATCACCGCTGACGGGAAAGAACTGGCTTTTGTAACTGTTTCTGTCGTGGATGAACAGGAGGTACTCTGTCCGAAAGCTTCCAGTCAGATCAGTTTTACAGTGGAGGGTGATGGTCATTTCAAAGCGGTGGGAAATGGTGATCCAACAAGCCTGGAGTCGTTCATAAAGCCTACTCGAAGAACTTTCAACGGAAAATGTATGGTTTATCTTCAGTCAACTGATAAAGCGGGCAGCATGAAGCTAAAGGCAACTGCCGAAGGTCTTCAATCGTCTCAAATAATAATCACCTCCGTTAAATGATACCCGGATCTTCTAACCGCCAAGCCGATTATAACGAATAGTTCAAATATTAACATACACAACAAGATAGAGAGCAATGAACAGATTACTTCTTCCCACAACTTTTCTTGCGGTTGCTTCTGCCTGTACAAGCAGTGAAAAGCAGTCACAAGAGGCCAAACCCAATATTGTCATCATCTACATGGACGACCTGGGCTATGGGGATGTTGGTGCGTATGGCGCAACGTACCTGAAAACGCCAAATATGGATAAACTGGCAAACGAAGGCATCCGTTTCACCAATGGGTATGCCACTTCGGCGACATCAACTCCCAGTCGCTACGGATTACTCACGGGTATGTACCCCTGGCGCAATGCGGATGCGAAAATATTGCCCGGAACAGCGCCGCTCCTGATCGACACCAACCAGATTACCCTCCCTAAATTACTTCAAAGGCAAGGTTATCATACTGCTGTCGTGGGAAAATGGCATCTTGGCATGGGCAGCGGACAGGTGAACTGGAACGGGCAAATTGCCCCAGGTCCAAACGAAGTGGGGTTCGATTATGCTTATGTGATGGCCGCTACGCAGGACCGGGTGCCAACTGTTTATATTGAAAACGGGAAAGTGGTGGATCTCGATCCTGAAGACCCTATTGAAGTGGATTACATAAAGAATTTTGAGGGGGAGCCTACCGGACTGGATAATCCTGAACTTCTAAAAATGAAGTGGCACCACGGACATAACAACAGTATTGTCAACGGGATTCCGCGTATTGGATTTATGAAGGGCGGAGAGAAGGCAAAATGGAAAGACGAAGAGATGGCCGATCATTTTCTGAAGAAAGCATGTGAATATGTGAGAGAGCACAAAAACGAGCCCTTCTTCCTTTATTATGCTCTTCAGCAACCACATGTACCACGTACACCACATCCGCGATTTGCAGGAACATCCGGTATGGGGCCCCGAGGTGATGTGATTGTAGAGGCCGACTGGTGCATTGGTGAATTCACACGAACCCTGGAAGAAGAAGGGCTTCTTGAAAATACGTTGATTATTTTCACCAGCGACAACGGTCCGGTACTTAACGACGGCTATTATGACGAAGCAGTGGAGAAGCTGGGGGATCATAAGCCCTGGGGTCTTTTCAGAGGTGGAAAATACAGCCTTTATGATGCCGGCATGCATGTTCCGTTTATCACTTACTGGAAAGGGAAGATAACCCCTTCCGTTTCCGAAGCTCTTGTTTGCCAGATCGATCTGTTGGCCTCGTTGGCCATGCTGACCGGAGGCGATAAGGGGACTACCGACAGTCAGGATTTACTGGATATGCTGTTGGGCAAAAATGAAAAAGGACGTCAAGAGCTGATTCTGGAAGCAATCTCCAGGACTGCGCTGCGAAAAGATCACTGGGTAATGATTCCTCCCTATAATGGAGCGGAGATCGAAAAACAAGTGAATATTGAAACTGGTAATTCTAAAGAATATCAGCTCTTTGATCTAAATACAGATCCGGAACAACGAAATAATCTGGCAAAGCATGATCAGGAGAGACTAAAGGAGATGATCGCTATTTATGAGAAAATAACAAGCGGAATTAATAAGAAAACAGAATCTTTGATACTGGAATAAGAAGATGGTTGTTTAAGTTCGAATAAAATATAACGTACTTACGTATGAAAATAATTTTCACATTTGCAGTATGTTTTCTTTTTGCCTGTTCTATCATAGCCCAGCAAAAGAACAGATACGGTATGAACATAATCGAAAATGAAGGTGGCAACTGTAAAATAGAGGAATATGAATTGATTAACAAGATAATAGATTTATCGAAGGTTGATGACCTTTACGAACCATACAATTACGTTGCTGACAAGATAAAGGATAGTGATTATAATAAATGTACCACAAAAAGCTACATATTTAAAAAGTATAATACTTACTCGCTCAATATGGAAATCGATCAACCAACTGAAGGATGTTCACCTTATCCTTTTATAATATATGTGCACGGCGGAGGCTGGAATACAGGAGATACAAATGCATTTGCCAATCAGTCAAAGTATATGGCGTCGAAAGGTATTGCAGGGATCAGGGTCACATACACTCTAAATAAGAACGGGGGCCATTTCGAACAAGGATTACAGGAAATAGCAGAGGCTTTTGACTTTATCAAGAAACATGCAAAAGAATGGAATCTGGATATGAAACGTTTCGGATTTGCCGGAGGATCAGCAGGAACCCCATTATCATCTTACTGGGCAATGAAAATGAAAGATTGTAAACTTTATATCGGCTGTAACGGGATATATGATTTTACAGCTCGTATTAAACCTCAAGGTAGTTTCCCAAATAAAAATGTATATTTAAGAAATATCACAACCGAAAATAAAGCCCGCGAAGTGTCAGCATTGTTCTTAGTACCTAAAAATGACCCTCCGGCTGTACTTGTGGCACATGGGACAGCCGATACAACAATTCCGTATCAACAGTCTGAAGCCTTGTGCAATGCGATAGAAGTTAATGGAGGCAAAACAGTACGATTGATATATCCATATTATGTTCATGGTTTTTTCAATAAAAACAGGAGTGACAAGTATGAGGAAGTGATTTTAAAGATGTACGAATTTGTTAAAGAGGTATTCAATCATACTTGTACATAATACACGGGCGTTGTTGTTGATATTGATTGTATTGAAGACAAAGATATCCCAAACTACGTTATTAAATAATAATTCACATTCAAATGAAAATTGGTCACTCTATAAGAGCACTTGCCGCTCCGGCATTACTTTTCAGCATTTCTTGCACGCAATCGGTTCAAAAAGAGAAGCCCAACATCCTGTTTATCCTGGCCGACGACTTGGGATATTATGATTTAAGCTGTACTGGTAGTCGTTATTATGAGACACCCAACATTGACAGGATTGCTGCCGAAGGGATGGCCTTCACCCAGGGCTATGCTGCCTGCCAGGTGAGCAGTCCCTCGCGGGCAAGCATCCTGACCGGTAAGTTTACAGCCAGCCATGGCATTACTGACTGGATCGGTGCCAGGACCGGGGAGGCCTGGCGGAATCAAAAGCGATATAACCGATTGCTGCCTCCGGAGTATGCCCATTCACTGGCAACTTCATATGTCACATTGCCCGAAGCAATGAAGCTGGCTGGTTACAAAACTTTTTTTGCAGGGAAATGGCATTTGGGCGACAAAGGTTCAGCACCGGAAGATCACGGATTCGACATCAACATAGGAGGATGGCATGCCGGGAGTCCTGTTGGTGGTTATTTTTCTCCTTATGAGAACCCGAAGCTGCCAGATGGAAGTAAGGGAGAAAATCTGTCGATGCGGCTTGCATCGGAGACAATTAAATTTCTGAACAAAAATAATCCGAAAGTAACCGGACAGCCTGTATTTGCCTATTTATCATTTTATGCAGTCCATGGCTCCATTGAAACGACACGTGTAAAATGGGCTAAATACAGGGAAAAAGCAGTAAAGATGGGGATTACTGACACCGGCTTTCAGATGGGCCACTTCCTTCCTATCCGTCAGGTACAGGATAATCCTGTTTATGCAGGGCTGTTGGAGCAGATGGATGATGCGGTTGGCATTGTCCTGGATGCTCTGGAAGAACTGGGACTGGCGGAAAACACAATAGTTATTTTTACTTCTGATAATGGGGGAGTTGCTTCGGGTGACTCCTACTCTACATCAAACCTGCCGTTAAGGGGTGGCAAAGGATACCAGTTCGAAGGAGGAATTCGGGAACCCTTTTTTATAAAGGTTCCCGGCATGACTTCAGGCGGGGAACAGTGTGATGTCCCTGTTATCGGTACCGATTTTTACCCCACATTGCTTGAATTGACCGGACAGAGTTTAATGCCTGAAGAACATACCGATGGCATGAGTCTCGTGCCGCTGCTGAAAGGGCAAACGCTTTCTGAAAGACCGCTCTTCTGGCATTATCCGCATTACGGAAACCAGGGAGGAGAACCTTCGTCGGTCATACGACTGGGCAACTGGAAGTTGATCCATTATTATGAAGACAGACATGAGGAACTGTATAACCTTGAGTCAGATCCGGCAGAAAAACTGGATGTGGCTGCATTTAATCCAGAGATTACTGAAAATCTTCATAACAAACTATTTAATTATTTAAACGGGATAGGGGCCCGTTTTCCTGTAAAAGATCTGGAATATCAACCTGAACTGGAAGAACAATATCTGGACTTTGTCCGGGACAATAAAATGCCGCAACTGGAAAAACAGCGACTGAAATATCTGTCAAAAGATTTCAATCCAGGAAACCATTGGTGGGGGTCGGAATGAAGCTACCAACCCGCTAAGCCAGTGTGATTTCCCGATCAAGATACACATCCTGAATAGCATGGATCAACTCAACCCCCTCCCCCATCGGCTTTTGAAAAGCTTTACGACCGGCGATCAGTCCGATTCCTCCGGCCCGTTTGTTCACTACTGCCGTATAAACTGCTTCGGCCAGATCGTTCTCTCCACTGGATGCTCCCCCCGAATTGATTAAACCAATACGTCCCATGTAACCGTTAATCACCTGGTAACGACAAAGATCGATCGGATGGTCGGAACTAAGCTGATCATACATGCCGGGGCTGGTTTTTCCGAATTTAATTGCCTGAAAACCTCCATTATTGGTCGGCAGCTTCTGCTTGATAATATCCGCCTTAATGGTTACGCCGATGTGATCGGCCTGGCCGGTCATATCGGCCGATGTGTGGTAGTCGGTTCCATCTTTCTTAAAATCATTATTTCTGAGATAACACCATAAGATAGTGGCCATACCCAGTTCATGTGCATATTCAAATGCCTCGGCGACCTCAATGATCTGTCGGCGGCTCTCTTCTGAACCAAAATAAATAGTGGCCCCGACAGCGGCCGCACCCAAATTCCAGGCTTCCTTTACTGTTCCAAAAAAAACCTGATTGTAGGAGTTGGGATAAGTCAGCAGCTCATTGTGGTTCAACTTGACGACAAACGGAATTTTGTGTGCATATTTTCTTGCCACGGAAGCCAGCACGCCAAAAGTGGATGCCACTGCATTACAGTCGGCTTCGAGTGCCAGCTTCACGATATTTTCCGGATCGAAATAAAGAGGATTGGGCGCAAAAGAAGCTCCCGCGGTGTGTTCTATTCCCTGATCGACAGGCAAGATAGACAAGTAGCCGGTATTTGCCAGACGACCCTGTCCGAACAGACGCTGCAAATTGTTCAAAGTCGGAATATTACGATCCGAATCAATCCATAATTTTTCGATGACGTCGGGCCCGGTAGCATATATCCACGAACGGTCGACCGTGCTACTCACATGATTCAGGAGATATTCACTTTGATCTCCCAGTAGCTGAATAATCGTAGAATGTGACATAATTGATTTTTTTAAGCGTTCATTGATCTTCCTGAATAGTATCAATAAAACAAATGACCGCGCCATTGGTTCGCTTTTAATATTTCATCGAATAATATTACCTTTGACACGTGAGTGAATCAAGAGATATATACCCATGAGAACGAAGTCGGACAAGGCAAGATTTGAAGAAATCTTCATGCAATATTTTTCTACCGTCAGGTCATTTGCAGCCATTCTTTTGAAATCGGAACAGGAAGCGGAAGATGTGGCACAGGACATCTTTGTCAAACTATGGGAAGAGCCTGATTTGTGGAAGGAAAACCTTCCGAAAAATTACCTGTATACGATGGTAAAAAACAGTATTCTCAATCGCATCAAACGAAAAAACCTCGAATCGAACTATATTCATCTTCAAATAAATGCACATGGACAGGAAGAGCTGTCGGAATTTGAAGATCCCCTCAACGAAATGTACCGCGAAGAATTGCATCTTTTATTGAGATTAGCCTTGGAGCAGATGCCCGGCAAACGAAAAGAAGTATTCGAAATGAGCCGTTTCCAGAAGTTAAGTAATCAGGAAATCGCTATTAAATTGAATCTTTCCGTGCGGACAGTGGAGCAACACATCTACCTTGCCTTAAAAGATCTCAAAAAACTTATCCTGATTGCTATTTTTTTAATGAAATTTTAAGTAGGTTCGGTTTCTCGATTGTTTATTTGTCAGAGGCAAAGCAAAGTGAATTCAAACCGCCATTGCTGCTGCTTTTGAAATTATCTGCGACCCAATGCAATACATGAATAGACAATGTGAGCGGGCCCAAGACCAACAATGAGATGGAAAACTATTTTAATAGAATTATTGAATTATTTGTAAAATCGGATGTCCCCCCTTCTTCGCAAGCTGATTTTTATCGATGGCTTGCCGAAAGGAAATTTTCCAGGGAAAAAGAGGATGCGCTGCGCGATTTGTGGGAAGAGATGATTGAAAAAAGGGTGGACGGAAGTGAGATATCGACCGACACATGGCATTCGCTGGCAGATGTGTATAAAAAGATCAGAGAACGTCAGGACAATGCTCACAGGAAACTCCTCCGCTCCTGGCAAATATCGGCTGCCTGCCTGATGATCGCTTTCGTTTCCACCCTCTATTTTACCCACACGTCGAAACGGGAAGCTGCCGACCTTATTGAAAAGTATGTTCCGGTCGCCGGAATGGAACATCTGACCTTGCCCGACGGAACCGAAGTACAAATGAACTCCACCGCCACCTTATTATATCCGACGGAATTTACCGGCAAGAGCAGGAGCGTTTATTTAATTGGAGAAGCAAATTTCAAGGTGGCACGAAATGAGAAAATGCCATTCATCGTAAAATCGAATGACTTTCAGGTTACGGCGCTGGGAACGGAATTCAATATGAGGACATATCCCGGTGATTCCACACTTTCGGCTACACTTCTTTCGGGAAGCGTGGAAGTCAGATGCAACAACCTCACATCGGCACATACGTTAAAGCCAAGCGAACAACTGACATATAATATATTTACGAAAACAGAATCGATTGATTATCCCGATCTATCTGAAGTAACGGCATGGCAACGGGGTGAGCTAATATTTAAGTCGACTTCCCTTGGAGAAATTATCACCGTATTGGAGCGCAGGTACCCTTACTCGTTCGTCTACGCCCTGAATTCACTAAAAGAGGATAAATATACGTTTCGCTTTAAAGAGAATACTTCGTTAACGGAAGTAATGGACATCATTGTAAGGGTCTCGGGCAGTATAAAATACAGGATAGAGGATGATAAATGCTATATAACATCACTAAAATAAACTTTTTCTAAACATTTTAATTATTACATCATGGATTCGTCATAATAAAAAAACCGGTACAAAGTGGCACCTTTATACCGGAGAATAGCGTTAGAGCAATGCTCTTGAACAATTAAGTCAAATTTATAATCTAACACTAAGAAATGAATAATAAAGTTATGATTTTTTCTTACATGGGAAAAATAAAAACCCTCTTTTTTATTTTTTTCCTCTGTTTTGCTCCACAAACAGTTTTATATGCCCAAAGAAGTGCCTTAATAACCATTCAAAAAGACAACATCTCGGTTATTGAAGCTTTGCAGGCCGTGGAAAAACAGACAAGGATGCTCATTGCATACAATGAATCGCAATTAAAAAGTAAATCCAATATCGATTTAAATATCGAAGGTAAGGGTCTGAATGAGGTACTTCCCCAAATACTAAAAGGGACGGGATTTACATATCAACTGAAAGATGACTACATTGTAATTGTCCCCAACGCACCCCAACCGGTTGCCAGCCAAAAGAAACAAATCGTCGGAAAGGTCACCGACAAGAGCGGGGAAGCTATCATAGGGGCCAACATTATTGAGAAAGGGACTATCAACGGAACAGTCACTGATATTGACGGGAACTTCTCAATCGACGTAGCGGAAAATGCTACACTGCAAATCAGTTACATCGGATATGTGGAACAGACAATCAACACTTCGGGCAGGATCAACTTTAATATTGTCCTCTCGGAAGATACAAAAACACTGGATGAACTGGTAGTAATCGGGTATGGAACTGTCCGACGGGGAGATGTCACCACAGCCGTATCTTCCGTTTCACTCGACGATCTGAATGAACGCCCCATTGTCTCGGCAGCACAGGCCATTCAGGGAAAAGCGGCCGGCGTGAATGTATACCGCCCCAGTGGAACTCCCGGTGGAGAGTTAGTCGTCCGTGTACGCGGTACAACCTCGTTCAACGGCAGCAATGATCCATTGTATGTGGTAGATGGTGTTCCGGTAGACAATATCAATTTTCTTTCTCCGACCGATATTGCGGAGATACAGATACTGAAGGATGCCTCCTCCGCCGCCATCTATGGATCGCGCGCAGCCAACGGGGTGGTGCTAATTACGACCAAACAGGCTTCGGGAGGGGCAAAAATTGCTGCCAACATACAAGTGGGTATGAACCGCGTAAGCAACCCAATCCAGTCGCTAAATGCCAGACAATACAAAGAACTGATCGACGAGCTTCGCCCAGGAACCATTCCTGAGGGAACGACCGACCGTACCGACTGGTTCAATGAAGTTTACGGTACCGGCATTTCACAGAACTACCAACTACAGGTATCTGACGGAAATGACCGCTTACGCTATTTCATTTCCGGCGGCTACCTCAACGAACAGGGTATTTTGAGTTCGGCCTTTTTCCGCAGGTTTAATTTTCGCAGCAACGTAGAGAGTCAGATCAGAAAGTGGTTCCACCTGGGAGTAAATATTTCCTACTCCGACAATACCAGTAACGGCGTGACAACAGGACAGGGATCCAACCGGGGTGGCGTGGTACTGGCAGTGGTAAATCTTCCCACGGCAGCAACCATCAGGGATGAAGAGACGGGGCTCTATAACCGGCTTTTCTTCGGACAAAACATCGCCAACCCCCTGGAAGAAATTGCCAACGGTGAAAACAACAAAAACAACGAAAACAGACTCATCGGTTCCGCCAATGCAACCATCACCTTTTCACCAAAGATGAATCTGAAGTCCACATTTACCCTGGACCGGCGCAATGGGAAAATCACCGGGTTTACACCTCCATCCCACGGTACCGACAGGGATGACTGGGGAAATGCATGGGATAACCGCAGCATGAATACACTGATGGTGTTCGACAACGTACTGACCTATAAGCATGTTTTTGCAGAAAAGCATAACCTGGAGGCCATGACCGGCAGCTCGTGGACCGATTCGCAATGGTCGGAGAGCTATATCAACGGATCCCACTTCAAGGACGGTACCATTCAGACATTGAATGCAGCAAATAGAATTGCCTGGGACAACACCGGGTCCCGCGCATCACAGTGGAGCATCTACTCATTGTTTGGCAGGTTATCCTATAATTACGACAGCAAATATCTGTTTACTTTCAATATTCGCGAAGACGGATCATCCAAACTGCATCCCGATCATCGGTGGGGCACCTTCCCCTCTCTGTCGGCTGCCTGGCGCTTGTCATCCGAAGAATTCATGCAGGATGCCTCCTGGGTAGACGATCTGAAGATCCGGGCAGGCTGGGGACAAACCGGTAACCAGTCGGGTATCGGCGACTTTGCTTATCTGCAGCGGTACAATATTACGCGGCAGGCATGGTTTGAAACCGGAAAAGAGAATTCACTTCCTTTAATCACAGAGGCAAATCTACGGACAGCCGACCTTACCTGGGAGACCACCAATCAGGTGAACTTCGGTGTGGATGCCACCTTGCTAAACAACCGGCTTACGCTGGCCATGGACTATTATTACAAACGAACCACCGATATGTTGATGTACGTATCGTTGCCTGAAGGATCGGCAGTTGCCAATGAAATAGTCAGAAACGAAGGTGAAATGACCAACCGTGGTTTTGAATTCTCGGCAGACTCACGCAATCTCACAGGCGACTTTAGCTGGGATACCAACTTCAACATTTCTTTCAACAGAAACAGGCTGGAGAGCCTTGAGCTGCAACAGATTTATTATGCTGCCGAAACCACACAGGCTTTCCATCAGACAAGGGTGGTACGTAACGAACCGGGACGTTCGCTGGGCGGTTTCTGGGGATATATCAGCGATGGCGTGGATCCTGAAAGCGGTGAGCTGATGTATCGCGACATCAACGAAGACGGCAGGATATCCTCTTCAGACAAAACCTACGTAGGTGATCCCAATCCTTTGTTTACTTACGGGTTGACCAATACGTTTTCGTATAAAGGATTTAATCTGAATATCTTTCTTCAGGGTTCCGTGGGAAATGATATATTCAACGCGTCCAAAGGTGATACAGAAGGGATGTACGACCTGAAAAACCAGTCGGTGGAAGTGCTGAAGCGCTGGCGCACACCGGGGATGATCACCGATGTTCCCAGGGCAGGATTTAACCTGCAGCCATCCAGCTACTTCGTGGAAGACGGAAGCTATCTTCGTGTAAAAGACGTATCCCTCTCCTACAATTTTAATAACAGTCTCCTTACCCGGGCAGGGATCACGCGCCTGCAACCTTTTGTAACATTTAGCAATCTGCTAACTATCACAGGTTACAGCGGCATGGACCCGGAAGTAAACCAGTGGGGTAACAACGGCGCCGTGCAAGGAATCGACTGGGGTACCTATCCTCACAGCAAAACGGTTGTATTTGGAATGAATATTGAATTTTAAATTACAATGAATAAAATGAAAACAAAATATATTATATCTCTGTTGTTGACGGTCTTGCTGGTTTCCTGTAACCTCGACTACGAGCCGCTGGATACTTATTCCGATATTACAGAAGGGGTGAGTGAGGACAGCGTTCAGGTAGTTTTTAAAGACAAAGCGGCACTATTGTCTCATAGGCAAACGTTGATGAATCTGTTCAAAAACGGACAGGAGCACTGGTATCTCGATATGCTGCTGCTTGCAGAATCGCATTCCGACAATGCATATGCCGGGTCACCCAACGCAGAAACCACCCCTTTTGAAGTAAATTCCATCGAGGGATCAAACACGAACTTGAGACGCGACTGGAACGGTCATATGGGAAACATAGCCCAAGCCAACAAATTAATCAACTATATTGATATGGTTCCCGACGCATCATTGACAACGACAGAAAAGGCCCAGTACAAGGCAGAAGCAAAAATACTGAGGGCAATGATCTACTTCGACATGGTCAGGATATGGGGGAATGTACCGCTGGTGATTACAACAGCGGGTGATATCACCTCTGAGACCATCAAAGAGGTATACCCTGCCTATTTCCCACCGCAGACCGATGCACTGACCATCTATCAACAGATCGAGAAAGACCTGCTGGAGGGAGTACAGTTTGCAGCCGATAATAGTCCATCGGACAAAACCCTGTTTTCAAAATCAGTTGCCCGCGCCATGCTGGCCAAAATATATGCTGAAAAACCTTTGCGTGATTATGACAAGGTCATACAATATGCCGATCAGCTTACGACAGATGGCTTCGCACTTGTGGATGACTACAGCACGCTGTTTGATGTGATTCTTACCGATCCGGACGCTCCCGCATCGCAGGAAAACAAAGCCATTGACGCCATGGCACGTAACACGCGGGAAACCATCTATGAAGCACAGTTTTTCCCCGGAAATGCCAGCTGGGTCACCTGGATGTTCGGTCGTCCGCTGGATGACTGGAACAATGCGTTTACATGGGCTAAGTGGATTACCCCTTCGCGCGATCTTATCAAAACATTCCACAGTGAACCGGGTGATCAACGTTTTGCTCAAACTGTGGTATATTACGAAGCCAAGTGGAGCATTTATTATCCTGCCAGCAACTACCCGTTTATGTACAAAACCCGCAGTGCCTACAACAGCATCATCAAAATGCGGTACGCCGATATCCTGCTGCTGAAAGCAGAAGCATTGATAGGGAAAGGAGACTACAACGGAGCAGCACAGATTATTAACCAAACACGCCGCAGGGCCGGTTTATCGAACCTCCCTGCATCGGCATCCGCAAACAAAGAATCCATACTCAAAGCCTACATGAAGGAACGCCGGCTGGAACTGGCATTTGAAGGACAACGCTGGTTCGACCTTGTACGCCTTGATAAGGTGGAAGAGGTGATGAATGCGGTGTTCGCAAAAGATGAAGGCCGGCCAGCACAAGCCTATCCTTTCACCTCTCTGTCGTATGTATTACCCATTCCCCAGGATGTGATCGATCAGAATCCAAACCTGGTACAGAATCCGGGTTATTAATGGAGGGTACCAATTAAAAAAAGAAATCAATATGAAGAAGACATATATCTATCCGTTTATCCTTGCCGCTGTCATCATCACGATGATCTCTTCCTGCGATGATGAATACGGGCCCCGCAAGGAATCGTCTCCCGTCTTTGTGTCAGCAGCAGCTGTTCCCGCCACCTTTACATTTGGAGACACGCTCGCCCTCTCTGCCGAAATCATTGATCCGGCCACCAGGCTCAGCAATCTTTTTTATGAAGTGGTTTCCGGAGAAAATGTAATTGCCAGGGGAAGTATCCCACTCAGTGGTGACACAGCCAACGTCTCCAGCAATGTGTTTATACCTATGATCAAAAATCAGGGCGACAATGCAGCGGTGACGATAAATCTTATTGCACAGAATGTGTTGAAAGGTACCAGCAGCCACAAAATAGAAGGACTCACCGGAAAACGTCCTACTTACAGCAAGCTGTATCTTGTCACAGACAATGGAATGGTTGCCCTGCTGAATCCATTGGCGGGTGACAAAAACAAATATTCCAGCAGCAACCTTACACTGGATGCATCGATGTGTTTTAAACTGGCAGAAAAGCTTCATGCCGATAACACAATCGATTACAGCGGTCATGTATACGGCAATGTTGGGGGCAGGCCCGGCCTGATCAACGAAACGGGAGAATCTACTTTTCTCCTTACCCCCAACGACGACTATACAAAGGGAATCATATTCGATAATCTTTCCTTTACATTCACCTCCACAGGTGGCAGTCTGGGGGCCGACGACCTCGCGTTAAGCAGTTTCGGGAGCGAAGATATCGACAACGAATCTTTCCGAACACTTACCCGTACACTGGAAAACGGGAAGAGTTACTCACTGATTGGCATCCTGGGTGACCGGATGAACCTGTACAATCCCGACTTTTTTGAACGGTTGTCCGACAATCAGGTAAAATTTCTGGGAAAAACAGGCGAGTATACCCTGTATTATAACCCGGTCAGGAAGAACGTTTTTGTCGGTACCGACAATCCGGCGTATCCCGACTATCTGCTGGCCTGCGGCTATGGACTTGGCTATCCCACGCGGGTTACTACAGCGGAAATAAGCGCAGTCTATCCCGGCCACACACGCACCCACACGAGCTGGGGTTTTGGCAATGTAATGAATTATGTCTTGTTGCGTCAGATAAGTACGGGTATCTATCAGGGAACCTTCTACACGCCGGGCGATCATGATCATTATGCCGGCTTTAAACCTTTTGAAAACACCGGATGGGCAAATGAAAAGAAGGCCGGTGATTTCACCTTCACCGGTGAGCAGATTATTACCGGAGATAACGACTGGACCATTCCCAACGGGGAGAATGATCCTGTAGTGGAATCGGCTAACTACCGGTTTACGGTGAATCTGACGACCAAAACGGTACATATCCAAAAAGTAACACTGTAACAGTATGCAAATCATAAAAAATATAAAGCTGATCCTGCTCGTCCTGCTGCTTGGAAGCTGTTCATCCTGCAATGAGACCGACGGAAATACTCCCGATAACGGAGAGAACCCGGAGATACCTGTCGGCGATGTCACACTCTTTATCACAACCAGCAACCGTGCACAGGATTTCAAAAAGCAAACCGCCTCTTTCAGTACAAAAGGGAACATGTCTCCCACCACCATTAAGCTGGAACCGGCTACACGTTATCAGACAATGGACGGCTTCGGGGCGGCTGTCACCGGCTCCTCGGCTTTCAACCTGATGAAGATGACACCGGAGAACCGCACCAAATTTCTCAAAGAGACCTTTTCTCCCACCGAGGGAATGGGTCAGAGCTATGTGCGGATATCCATCGGCTGTTCCGATTTTTCGTTGAGTGAGTACTCCCTGTGCGACACGCCGGGTATAGAAAATTTCGGGCTTACTTCGGAGGAGACAACTTACGTGATTCCCGTTTTAAAAGAGATACTGGCAATTAATCCGGAACTAAAGATCATGGGCTCGCCCTGGACGCCGCCCCGATGGATGAAGGTAAACAACCTGACTGACCTGCAGCCATTTAACTCATGGACCAGCGGCCAGTTGAACCCTGCATATTATGGTGATTATGCCACCTATTTCGTAAAATGGATACAGGCGATGGCACAGCATGGCATAAAAATTCACTCCGTCACGCCCCAGAATGAACCGCTGAACAGGGGAAACTCAGCCTCCCTTTTTATGGGATGGGAAGAACAGTTGCAATTTGTGCAGCATCACCTGGTGCCCAAGTTCAAGGCTGCCTCATTACAGACTAAAATTTATCTGTTCGATCACAATTACAATTATGACAACATGGCCGATCAGAACGATTATCCTGTAAAGATTTATGACGCCGGCATAGACGGCGATCTTGTGGCTGGAGCGGCTTACCATAACTACGGGGGCGATAAATCGGAGTTGCTCGACATACAGGCCAAATACCCGAATCGGGAACTGGTGTTCACCGAGACTTCTATCGGTACCTGGAACGACGGTCGAAACCTGGCGGTGAGACTGATCGACGATATGCGGGAAGTGGCGCTGGGTACAGTGAACAATGGATGCAGGGGGGTGATTGTCTGGAACCTGATGCTCGACAGCGAGCGGGGCCCCAACCGCGAAGGCGGGTGTCAGACCTGTTATGGTGCGGTGGACATCGACCGTGCCAACTACACCACCATCACCCGTAACTCGCATTATTACATTATCGGACATCTCTCATCGGTGGTAAAACCGGGTGCAGTACGCATCGGAACAAGTGGTTTCACTGATCCGGGATTTGTACATTCAGCTTTTGAAAACCCGGACGGTAGCTATGCCGTGGTTCTGTTGAATAGCACCAATGCACCCAAAACAATCACCCTTGACGATGGAAAACAGCATTTCAGTTATGAAGTTCCTGCTCAAGCGGTGGTATCCTATCGATGGAAAAAATAAATCAAATCTAACGACTATAGCCCTATGAGACATTTAACATATTATTTACTTGGAATGATCGGGATGATCGCTTTTTTCTCCTGCGCGGAAGATGTGAGTGACCTGCAGCAGGAAGGAAATCCCGTCTTACAAATTGAAGAACAGTTCTCCAACGTTCACTTTGGAGATAATCTTCCGTTTACTGCGACTGTCAGCGACGACATTCCGCTATCCACACTTACTGCCATACTCTATTTCGGAGAGGAAGAGGTAGCTCGTACCACGATCCGTACCAAGGAGGAGGGAGAATACAAGGGTACCATTTCTGTACCCTTTCTGAAGGATATTCCCGACGGTACGGCAACACTGGAATTTGTTTTGCTCAACACAACTTTGAAAAGTGCAACGCAGAGCTTTGATGTTCCCATTACCCGTGCTCCCTACCCTTATCTGATTCTGGTGACTGCAGATGCCTCCTACCCGATGCTTCCCACCGGGCGACCGTTTGAATATGCGGCAACCGAACCATTTCCGGTGACCGACCTGCCAGCCTATATCAAAACTCCGGTGGTGGACGACAAGGGCCGGGAGATTATCTTTGGCTGGGAGTCGGGTGCAGTGACGCAGGATATATCGGAAAATATCCCGTTCGTGAGTCCCGTGGGAGGTACCTTTTCGGTTACATTTAACACCAGGACCTATCAGGCCTCTCCGTTCTTCGAGATTCTGGTGAACGGCGAAAAAATGACGATGCTCGACAAGCAGAACTATATGATTGACACCGAGCTTACGAAAGGGCAGGAGCTGACCATAGAAGGCCTTGAAGATATTTCAACATGGTGGATCGATGCCGATTATTTCACTCAGGTCGAAGCCGGCAAATATAAATTCAACCCCATCTCAGGGAAGTACCGCATCATGGCCAATCTCACACTGAAATATTTCAGAATAGAAGCGCTGGATGGTAACAATCCTGCATCTCTGAAGGCAGACGGTACTGGCGCAATCTGGATTATCGGTGACCAGGTAGGTAAACCATCCTACAAAGAAAATCATGTAGGCTGGAATCCTTCACAAGCGCTCTGCATGGCGCCTATCGGGAACAAGACCTATCAGATCACCCTGGTGGCAGGAGAGTCTGTGAATGCAGCCGAAATAAACTTCAAATTCTTCCATCAGAAGGACTGGGGCGGCGAGTTTGGCAGTAGCACGCTTTCCACCGAGAGCAACATTGTGTTTGTGGGGAATGGCACAAATGGCCGTGACAACGGAAATCTTGGCTTGGTTGATGGCACCACACTGGAGACAGGCGCAACCTACATCTTTACCGTGGATCTTTCTGCCGGAAATGACAAGGGAATCCTGAAAGTGGTGAAGCTGTAATGCACCTTATAGAAAGAGGGTGAAATCACATTGTGATTCACCCTCTTTCTTTTAACTTATTTTATTCGCTGATATTACACCACACCCTGCGCCATCATGGCATCGGCCACTTTCATGAAGCCGGCAATGTTGGCT
>ENA-UOOI01000844-UOOI01000844.1-fermentation-metagenome-genome-assembly--contig:-NODE-844-length-36679-cov-3.560288_pt1 | contig 36679 bp, 25 predicted proteins | sample MGYA00245779_ERZ724027 | MGnify/ENA primary metagenome ERZ724027 (study PRJEB28704, sample SAMN03018318) | fermentation metagenome | biome: anthropogenic terrestrial biome; feature: soil; material...
TAACGTGCGCAATAAAAACTTTAAAGAGGTAGCGCTCGGGTACACTGAGGAAATGGCAAAGAGTGAAGCCGCGCGCTGCCTGCACTGCAAAAACCAGCCGTGCGTCAGCGGCTGCCCCGTCGGTGTACATATACCCGACTTTATAAAGCAGATAGTTGACGGTAAGTATGAAGATGCCTACAACACCATAAAGCTTACAAATTCGCTTCCGGCCGTATGCGGCCGCGTATGCCCGCAGGAAAACCAGTGCGAAAGCAAATGCGTCCGCGGCATAAAAGGCGAGCCTGTGGGCATAGGGCGCCTTGAGCGCTTTGCCGCCGACTGGCACATGAAACACGGCAAAGAAGAAAACGCCGAAGTTAAAAACAACGGCCATAAAGTCGCCGTCATAGGGGCGGGGCCCGCCGGACTCACGTGCGCCGGCGACCTTGCGGCTAAGGGCTACAAAGTAACCGTTTTTGAAGCGCTGCACACCGCCGGCGGCGTGCTGATGTACGGCATACCGCAGTTCAGGCTGCCTAAAGAGATAGTCCAAAAGGAAATTGATGCCTTGAAAGAAAAAGGCGTGGAGATAAAGACCGACATGGTCATAGGGAAGGTTCTTTCTGCCGACGACCTTGAAGAAATGGGCTATGAGGCCATATTCGTCGGCACCGGCGCGGGGCTTCCGCGTTTTATGGATATACCGGGTGAAAGCCTTGTCGGCGTGTACTCGGCAAATGAGTTCCTTACGCGTGTAAACCTTATGAAGGCTTATAAGCCGGGGTACGACACGCCTATACTCAAAGTTAAAAACGTCGCCGTTGTAGGCGGCGGGAACGTCGCTATGGACGCCGCGAGGACAGCCTTAAGGCTCGGCGCTGAGCACGTCTATATAGTGTACCGCCGCGCTGAAGAACAGATGCCCGCAAGGAAAGAGGAAGTCCACCACGCGAAAGAAGAGGGCGTTGACTTTAACCTCCTCTGCAACCCCATAGGTATACACGGCGGTGACGACGGGCGCGTAAACTCAATAGAGTGCATACACATGGAGCTCGGCGAACCGGACGCTTCCGGACGCAGGAGGCCTGTGCCGGTAAAAGGCTCTAACTTTAAGATACCTGTCGACTGCGTCGTAATGGCGATAGGCAACTCGCCTAACCCGCTTATCCGCACGACAACAGAAGGCCTTAAGGCGAACGACCGCGGCTGCATAGTAGTTGACGACAAGACGATGGCCACTACACGCAAAGGTATGTACGCGGCAGGCGACGCTGTAAGCGGCGCCGCGACCGTAATACTCGCAATGGGCGGCGGCAAAGATGCCGCAAAGGCTATAGACGAGTATATAAAGTCAAAGTGATAATTTAATAAGATAATTTTTTTAATTAATAGGCTCGACATACTCGGATTTACGACAGCAAAGCAATATTATCTTGCAGAAGTTTCCCGACAGCTTTTGAAATTTCGTCTGTTTTATGTATTCGAACGAAACCATCGGAATAAATTTTTTCTGCATTCCGCACTTCGCTGTCCTCCCCAAGAAAAACTGCTGAAATACGTACTCCGCCTGCTTTCAGGTTTTTTACCGCCCGTGCGGTCTCTGCAATTCCCGCACTGCCTGAGTAATCCATTGGAAACGGCCGGCCGCTGCTTGGCTGTAGCGGTTCCGAGTCATTCGGGTTGGCATCCGTTAGGACAAGAAGAAACCGGCTGCTGGTTTCAGAATCTTTTAGGCGGATTTCAGCCGCTTTCATGGCAAGGCCGTCGCGGTTCCACCCCGCAGAAAAATACCGGAAAACGCCGCGGGAATTTTCTTCACGGTAGCTTTTTAAAACCTGAAAAACCGTGAACCCCCGAAAAGTCCGGAAAGCGTCGACCTCTACCGGTATACGGCATAGCCTCAGACTTTCAGAGATCATATATGCCTGCGATGCGATGGTTTCCTGTGCCCCAAGCCGCGACGCCGACGCATCCAGCAGCAGGAGAACAGAAATATTTGGCTGTGGCTCCGGAACACAGCGTTCGAAGATGCGGCTACTGTGCAGTACCGCTGCACGCCAGACACTGCTGCTGTTTAAACGGCCGGAGCGCGCCGCGATGGACGCGGGTTCGGAATGTTGGTTGACGGTATTTAAAATTTGGGTTTTCAATTCACGGATGGTTGACTGGTTGCGGTCCCGGTATGCCTGGTAAAAAGCAAGATTTTTTTGGTACTGTTTTTCGGCATCCTGCGCCATCCCTTTGGCTTCCGGCGTTTTCGCCGACCGGCTGTCCGGCACACCGCGGGCATACCATAAATGGCAGCCTCGGTCGCCCTCTGTACACAGGTTATGTTCCAAAAGAATGCGTTCGGCTTGGTGGTAAAGTGACTGGCCAAAACATGACTCAATCGTGTTTTGGTCCGCAGCTTCATGCCTCCGGGCAAGGCCCTTGCTGTGGTAAGCTCCGCTGCCTTCTCCGGCATGAGAGGATGGAAGATTCAAGAAATTGGTCCGGGAAATTTCACAGTTGGAAAAGCGCGATAACATACGCGCCAGAACCCCTCTAAAATGGAAAGTAAATTCCTCCGGATAACCGGTGAAATGCGAGAAAAGGAAATCCTCCTGAAAAATGGAACGCATGGTGGCAATCAGGCCGTCTGTGTCCAAAGTTCCGCCTGCCCGCAGTTTCTTCGAAATGCGTTTTTCGCGGGGAGAAAGCACCGGACTTTTCCGTCCCAGGACAAGCGCCCACCGGTCGGAAAGCAGGCTATAGAGAAGATTGTTTTTTGCCATCCATTCTTGACGCGACATAGTCGTCTCTTCCTCAAAAAAAGCCCGTGCGTGCTTTTCCCTCATGACTTTCAGTGCCGGACGGCGCGGCAGTTCTTTTTCATAAAGAGAATTTTCCAGGGCGAGCCATGTAATATTGTCAAAAACTTTCCGGTGTATAGTGCCGGAATAGCTTTTAAAAAACTTTAAGAGCTTTTCCGAGTCAAACCATTTATCTGAAAGGCCGATAATGAAGTCGAGGTAATACTCCGGTTCTCCATGCGGGTTAAATGCGACAAACGGGGGGGCATAGTCATAGTTCCCTGCGGCGTCCCATATGATATTAAGTGCCCGCCGCTGTACGGTGGTGTAAAGATATTTTTTCATCTGCGTTCACCCAAACAGGCTCCGGCTCTCCAACGTTTCGGGTATCCGTGACTGGATGACATCGTCAATCAGCCGGCGTTCACAAGAGTCAAACGATTTATTTGTAATACCCATCTCCAACGCTTCCGAGGGTGCGAGTCCGTTTTGCATTAACCGGATCGCATCCAGGAAACCACGCAGATCCACGGCGTGCTGGGAAATTTCAGCTGCTTCCACTTTTTTTCTAAGGTCTTCAAAAAGAAGTGCAAACTGCTCCATCCATTTTGGCTTTAGGGATGGGAACGTATAAAGCAGGAGCCTTTCCAGGTTCTCCATGCTGATCTGCGGCATACTGATAATGACAAACCGTGATGCCAGCGCTTCGTTCAGCTCGCGCGTGCCGGCGTAACCATAATTCATAGTAGCAAGAAAGCGCGTGGCAGGGTTAACGTCAATGGAACCGTATCCTGGAATGCTGATGGTATGCCTGTAATCCAAAATTTCATGCAGAACAACCAAGGCTTCATTTTTCGCCATATTGATTTCATCCAAAATGCCGAATCCTCCATTTTCCGCACATAGCACAACCGGACCTTTTCGAAAGACGACTTTGCTTCCATCAAAGGTGTCAGTGCCAATCAAGTAGGAAGCGTCAATATTAATATGAAACGAAATGTCCCAACTGGGGCGATTGAAAACATAAGCAAGATTTTCGGCCAAAACATTTTTCCCCGTGGCCTTCGGTCCTTCCAAAAGCAGGTTGGCGCCGCTCAAGACGGCACTAATAGCTTCTTCCCATATTTTTCTTCCATAGTATGGGTATTTGGGACGTACGGCGTCTGCGTTGGAAGGATATTTTTTTTTGTAAGCGGCAATGCCTTCCAGCAGCTGCTTGGAAATATGTTCCTCTGTAAGGAAATCAGCCATTCCTTTTCCCCCTTTTCCACTGTGCTGCTGTCCTGCAAAGCAGTGAGCAGTAAATTTCAGTCTATTTAATTATTATAGACTATCATTTTTATTTTACAAGTCTGAGCTGAAAACGGTACATGATATGCGTTATAGCCAAAGATTTCTTTGATATTTAACAAAATGTAGAAAATTTATATTTTATTTTATAAAAATTGTATCTTGTATACAAATGATAATTGTGCGATAATTATATTTGGTAATATAAAAAAAGGCATAATTAGAAAGAGAGGGGAATAGGAACTCATGATAAGTTTTTTTATCTGCCTGGCAATTCTAATCGGAGGCTATTTCACTTACGGTAAACTTGTTGAAAAGGTTTTTGAACCGGACGACCGTGAAACACCTGCCGTTAAAATCAATGACGGCGTGGATTATGTCGTTCTCCCGAAATGGAAGCTGTTCTTGGTACAGCTACTGAACATAGCTGGGCTGGGGCCGATTTTCGGTGCCATGCAGGGTGCCCTTTGGGGGCCGGTCGTTTTTCTGTGGATTACGTTCGGCACAGTGTTCGCGGGCGGTGTCCACGACTATTTCTCCGGTATGACCAGCGAGCGGAACAACGGCGCATCCATTTCGGAAGTCACCGGGATCTACCTTGGCAACGGGATGAAAAATCTGATGCGTGTCTTTTCCGTGGTGCTGCTCATAATGGTTGGCACGGTGTTTGCCGTAGGGCCGGCCGGGCTGATTGTTACATTGTTTCAAAAGGGCGGCATAACCGGAATTTTGGCAAACGTTACGTTTTGGTTCTGCATCATCATGGCGTATTACTTCTTGGCAACATTTTTGTCCATTGACAAAATTATCGGGAAGATTTATCCGTTCTTCGGCGTTTGCCTCATTGTAATGGCGTTGGGCGTAGGCATTGGCGTTATAGTAAAACCGGAGTTTCAGATTCCGGAAATTTGGAGCCATCTGTACAATATGCATCCGGATAACACCCCTATTTGGTCGACCATGTTTATCACCGTCGCATGCGGTGCCATTTCCGGATTCCACTCCACACAGTCCCCGCTGATGGCACGCTGCATTAAGAGCGAAAAGCAAGGGCACTTTGTCTTTTACGGTGCCATGGTAGCAGAAGGTGTCATTGCTTTGATTTGGGCGGCGGCAGGCTGCTCCATCTACCAAGTGACCAACGGACTCAACACCGGACTGAAGTCAGTTCTGGCAAATGGGCAGTCGGCGGCCATTTACGATGTCTGCTCCAAGACAATGGGCGGTGTCGGTATTGTGCTCGCTATGATCGGCGTGATTGTATGCCCGATTACATCAGGCGACACGGCATTCCGTTCCGCAAGGCTGACGCTTTCCGACTGGTTTAAGTTCGACCAAAAGAAGTACACCCACCGTCTTGCACTCTGCATCCCAGTGCTTGGTGCAGGGTTTACCATTGGGTTCCTCAACTGCATCAATGTGCTGAGTTACGCCGTCGTTTGGAGGTACTTCAGCTGGACAAACCAAACCCTTGCCATGATTGTCCTGTGGGCGGCTTCCATGTACTTATATTACATGAAGAAAAATTACTGGATTACAGTTGTCCCGGCAACTTTCATGAGCGCTGTTTCCATGACATACTTCTTCCAGGCGAAGGAATGTCTGCATTTGAGTAACACCATCGCGTATCCAGCGGGGATTATTCTCGCGGCGGCATTCCTCACTATTTTTATCTACTGGGTAAATGTCCGGAAGCCACAGCAGCCGCATTATGATACAGTTAAAAAAGCAGTGGAGCCAAAAGCAGCCGCTGCGGAAAAATAACGGAACTGCTGACTGGTGGAAATGAAAAAGCACAGGAACTGCTGGCAGCTCCTGTGCTACTTATTTACTGTGTAAGAGAGCATCATGCCATGCCTGCATGAAGAAAAAGTATGCTATAATAGAATAAATGAAAAACGTTTTCTGAATTTAACTGGATTTTGCTGGAAGTGAGAAAAATGGGTTTTTATTTTAAACCGAAACCACTCGGGGAAAAGCAGCTGAATAATGATACGCTGCGGGAAGACAAACAGGCCTGCGCACGTTTTGGGCCATGCGGAGTAGGGAAAAAAGCGCTTTATTTAAACAGCTTTTACATCGACCGGAAATATTACATACCGGCGGGATCTGTAACACGTGTCTATAAGCGCATTGCCATGTCTAAAGGCGGCTTTACAGGCCGCGGAATTTTCAGCACCATGCCTTATCTCGTTGTGGAGTACGATAACGGCAGAGTAAAGCAGTGCAATTTTAAATATGAGCAATCCGTCGACCGCATGATTGACTTTATCAAAAAAAATTTTTCCAATATCAAAACACTTTCCGCGCAGGGAGAGCTTACACTGGAACGGGAGCGCCTCCGGGACGAGTCCAGAAAAAAGAAAGACCTTTCCGAAACGGCCCAGACTTCTCTTCACCGCCTGGAAAATGCACTGGCGTTTTTGGAAAAACGGCCGGAACTTTCAAAGGAGCTTTCCCTTGCCAGCAAGGCAAAACGGGAGCATGAAATTTCGCACCCGGCTTATTTTTGGTTTTCAGTGATTATCATGGTTATCGGCGTACTGATGGCCTGTCTCGGTGGCGCTTATATGATTCAGAACAAAGGCAGCTTCGGCATCTATTTTCTCTTTGGCGGCCTAACAATGATTTTCATTTTTGCAGGCATTATGGCCGCTCCGACGGCACACAGGAATAAACGCGATGTTACGGCGCGGCTTGAAAAGGCGCGGAACGATATGGCAGATTACCTGAGATGGTATGGCAGCCATTTTCCGTTGCCTGCTAAGTACGCACATCCTGCAGCCCTTCAGCGTATGATTCGCTCCATTGAAGAGGGGCGCAGTGAAACCGTGGAAGAAGCATTTACATGCCTCAAGGCAGACCTTCAAAAATTGAATTCCAGCGTCCAGGTATCTAAGCAGGAATATGATGAGGTGGTCGCCATAAAGCCGATGTTTCTGTTGGAAAACTACGAATAATAACAAATTTCAGCCTTTTTCTTACAAAATATATGCGAAATCCCGCCGGACGCGAAAATCCGGCGGGATTGTTTTATAGCTAAAATTCTTATAAGTAATATAAAGTTCCAGATATGAAATTTACCTGCCCTGCCGATGGCCGGAATAAATTATATATCATGTATGATAAAGACACGTTTTTACTGTATCTAACTCAGGAATTATTTTAAAAAAAGGCTATGCCCTCATCTTCTTATGTACTATTAAGGCGGTTAAAATTACAGCAGCAGCAGCAGCTAAAGCAATGGGCAGCCACGGGAATGTGTAAGAAACGGCAATGGACGCGGGGCCGTCGGCACCGCCTATTATGCCTATTGAAGCAGTAATCAAAATTGCACCTCCGCAGATCCTAAGCAGTGGTTTAAAAAGCCCTCAAACATAAAGCGCCGCGCTGTAAATTACAGGGGCATGCTCACAGCCGGCCGTTTTTGACAAGTTCAGCGGCCTTAAGTACAAGTATCTGCGTTTTAGCGTCGGGTATTTCGCCTGACATAACCATTTCGGCCGCTTTTTCAAGCGGTATTTTTTCTGGTTCAAGGAATTCGCCGTCGTCAAGGTCAAGCTCGCCGTAAGATTTCACCCTGCACGCATAAAGGTAGATTATCTCATTTGTATAACCGGTAGACGGGTACATACACCCTAAGTCAATGTAGTTTTCACCCAGCGCTCCGGTTTCCTCCCTTAGCTCGCGCTTACCGGCCTCAAACGGGTCTTCGCCGCTCTCAAGTTTTCCCGCAGGCGCTTCAAGCACCGTCCCGCGGTACGGGTAACGGTACTGGCGCACAAAAAGCATGCGGTTTTCGGGCGTAAGGGCGGCGATGCTTACCCCGCCGCGGTGGTCTACACATTCCCTTGTAACGGTTTTGCCGTTTATGAGACGGACTTTGTCAACATGGAAATCGAGTATGCGGCCCTTGTAGATATAGTCCTGCGTTAACGTTTTCTCGTCAAGCTTCATTCTACCCTCCATTTTACTCCCTGCGGTGTGTCCTCAAGCACTACGCGGCGCGCCTTAAGCTCATCGCGTATCTTGTCGGCCTTTGCCCAGTCTTTCGCGGCGCGTGCCTGCGCGCGCTCTTCTATGAGTTTTTCTATTTCCTCGTCCGCGTCGTTTTTACCGCGGTACAAAAGGCCAAGAACGCCTGCAAGCTCGTTGAAAAGGTTCAGGGCAAAAGTGCAGATGTCTTTTGACGGCGGCGAAGAAATGCTTAATTTTGTATTAATATCCTTAGCAAGGTCAAAAAGTGCCGAAAGCGCGTCGGCCGTGTTAAGGTCATCTTCCATAGCTTCTATAAATTTATCCTGGTGGCTTTCGAGGCTGCGCCTTATCTCACGCTCGCCGTCCTTAGCGCCTTCCGGCGCGTGTGCGCACAGGAATTCAAGGTTGCCGCGGCAGTTGTAAAGGCGTTCAAGCGAAGCTTTGCACTGGCCGATTATCTCCGCGCTGTAGTTTATAGGCGTGCGGTAGTGCGCGGATATCATAAGGAAGCGTATCGGCTCGTAGCCGTATTTTTCGGCGACGTCGCGGACGGTGAAAAAGTTGCCGAGCGACTTTGACATTTTTTTATTGTCTACGTTTATATACCCGTTGTGCATCCAGTAGTGCGCGAAGGGCACGCCGTTTGCGCACTCGCTTTGGGCTATCTCGTTTTCATGGTGGGGAAAGATAAGGTCCTGCCCGCCGCAGTGTATGTCTATGGTTTTGCCGAGGTAGCGCTTTACCATGGTTGAGCACTCTATATGCCAGCCGGGGCGCCCTTTGCCCCACGGTGATATCCAGCTCGGCTCGCCCGGCTTTGCCCCTTTCCACAGGGCAAAGTCAAGCGGGTTTTTCTTTTCTTCTCCTACGGCTATGCGCGCGCCGGACTTAAGGTCGTCTATCGGCTGGTGCGAAAGCTTGCCGTACTCTTTGTCTTTAAGCGTGCTGAAGTAGACGTCGCCGTTTTCAGCGGGGTAAGCGTAGCCCTTGTCTACCAAAGCGGATATCATGTCTATCATGCCGTCGATATTTTCAGTGGCAAGCGGGTGCACGTCGGCCGGACGCACATTGAGCCCCTTTGCATCCGACTTGTACTCCTCTATATAACGCTGCGACACAGTAAGGTAGTCGCTGTTTTCTTCGTTTGCCTTACGTATTATCTTGTCGTCTATATCCGTAAAATTCTGTACGAAAGTAACTTTCATGCCCCTGTACTCAAGGTACCTGCGCAAAACGTCGAAAACGCATATCGGGCGCGCGTTGCCTATATGGATATAATTATAGACAGTCGGCCCGCAGGCGTAAATTTTCGCTTCCCCCGGCACTATCGGCACAAACTCTTCTTTTTTCCTTGTAAGCGTGTTGTAGATTTGCATTTTTGATTCCTCCGGTCAGTATTAATCGGGCTTTCCATTTCTACGGATAATCACTGCAAGTTATGTGAAAATTATACATTACGGCAGGGGTTTTTTCAAGCCCCAAGCGGTGTTTTTACTGTGATATGTCATTTATCCACAGCCGCGGAACCGCATATCTTCTCCATTTTTTTCTGCAGCCTGTTTATTTCAAGCCCCATGTAGCACAGCTGCTGTGAAACCGGGTCGCCTATGTGTATCTGGTCAAGGTTTGCGGGGCGCACCCCGTTAAGCCGCACTATCCTTGCGGGGACGCCGACGGCTGTGGCGTTCGGCGGCACCTCGTCAAGCACTACGGCGCCGGCGGCTACGCGGGCGTTGTCGCCTACGTGGAAAGGCCCCAGTATCTTGGCGCCGGCACCTACGAGCACGTTGTTGCCGAGCGTCGGGTGGCGCTTGCCGTGGTCTTTGCCCGTACCGCCCAAAGTCACGCCCTGGTACAGCGTGCAGTTGTCGCCTACCTCGGCCGTTTCACCTATGACGACGCCCATGCCGTGGTCTATGAACAGCCCCTTGCCTATCTTTGCGGCGGGGTGTATCTCTATGCCGGTCTTATGGCGCGAACGCTGTGAAATATAGCGCGCTATGAACTTCATGTTGTGCCTGTAAAACCAGTTTGCCCTCCTGTGCGCGCGCACAGCCTTGAAGCCCGAGTACAAAAAGTACACTTCGAGCCTTGAGCGTGCCGCCGGGTCGCGTTCCATGACAGAGTCGATTTCTTCTTTCAGTTTTCCAAACATAAATACAGCCTCCTTAAAAAAGGCGCCAGCTGAAACAGAGGTAAAACCGGCCGCATCAAAAAGCCGCCCTCGTCCCCCTGTTCCAAGGGACGGAGGCGGCGCCCAATGCCGCGGTTCCACTCCGGTTTATTGCTCATTAAAGCCTTTAACGGTGCCTGCCGTGCGGGGATACTTTGTTTCCCCCCGCCTGCTATACGGATGCACTTCGCCGCCGCACGGGCAAAAAGCGCTCTCAGCCGGTGGCGCTTTCTCTCTTATGCCGCGTAATACGGGTACTCTTCCGCTCGTCGCATTTAATTATATCAAGTATTCCTATAATAGTACGGATGCCGCGCCCCTGCCACATTTTTATACAAACAGGCAGCGCTGTTCCGATTAGATTATTATAGTACTAAAAGGCATTTATGTAAAGCCCAATTTATTTTTCATAATATTTCCGGACAGGCTTGGTAAAATATGCGCCAGCGGTATTTTTAATTGTACGCTCATGTTTAATTCATTTTAATTCAACAATTAAAACATATCATAATGCCATGAAATCGAGCGGATGCCAAAGTATAAGAAGGTAGGTTAAAATGCCGTTTAAATTTATAAAAAATGAAACCCGCCGCAAAGACGTTTCGCAGTTTATGAGCTACCTTATAGTCGGCGGCACGGCTACGGTTGTCGAGTGGGTGCTGTTTTTCGCGTTTGTCTACTCCCTCGGGTGGGGGCAGAACCTGTCGTTTGTGGCGGCGTATGTCATATCCACACTGGTTAATATGCTGCTCGGCAGGGCGACTACTTTTAAAAACGCAAGCGTTGTAAATAAAAGCGGAAATGCTTCGCGTGACTTTTTTAAGGAAGCGGCGCTCATCTACATTGTCGCCGCCGCCGGATGCGCCGTCAACCTCGTGTTCCTTGACCTTTTCACATATGTAATGCATATGGGGCCTATGCTTTCCAAAATAGCTTCGACGGGGATAACCGTCATCGGAAATTACCTTGCCAGGAAACTTGGGATTTACCGTGAAACCGAAAAACCTCCGGAACTCCCACGGTAAAGTTAAAACAAGACTGATATCGGAAGGCGCGTAATAATGAAAAATTTAAAAAAATACCGCTGTGAAGCAGCTTTATGCCTCATAGCCGCACTCGCGGGTTTTCTGTCGGTATTTAATATATGGAACGAGGGCTACAGCAACGAGTTCTACGCCGCAAGCGTTAAGAGCATGACGCTCAGCCTTAAAAACTTCTTTTTCGTTTCACTTGACCCCGGCGGCTGGGTAACGGTAGACAAGCCGCCGGTTTCACTGTGGCTGCAGGCGCTTTCGGCTAAGGTTTTCGGCTTTTACGGCTGGAGCATAATACTTCCGCAGTGCATAGCGGCCGTCATAACGGTTTTTGTCATTTACTTCGCCGTAAAGCGTTGGTTCGGTAAAGGCGCGGGGCTCATATCGGCGCTTGTTCTCGCGCTGTCGCCTGTTTTCATCATCGTAAGCAAAACGAACAACACCGACTCCATACTGATAATGTTCATGGTATTTTCAGCTTGGGCCCTGACTAAAGCGGTCGACGGCGGGCGGCTGAAGTGGCTTATTATATCCATGGTTTTCCTTGGCATAGCATATAACGCAAAAACGCTTGAAGCGTACCTCATACTGCCGGCGCTCTGCGCGGCGTACTTTTTCGGTGCCGACATTAAACGGGGAAAACGCGTGCTCCACCTTACCGTTTCGCTTCTCGTGCTCTTTGCGGTGTCGCTTTCGTGGTCCGCCGCCGTTGACCTCACCCCCGCAAGCCTGCGCCCGTATGTAGACAACAGCACTAACAACTCCGAGCTTGAGCTTGCCTTCGGCTACAACGGCATACAGCGCATTACGGGCCAGTCCATGAGGCAGTCGTCAGGCGGTGGCGGCGGCGGCAAAAGCGGAGCGCTGCCTCCCGGCGGCCGCTCCCAAGACGGGGAAAACAGCGGCAGCGAAAAAGCCGCCTCACAGTCAGGCTCAGCCGGCAGCGGCAGCGCCCCAGCGTCCCCGCCAAACCAGGAAGGAGGTGGAAACGGGAACGCGCCGCAGGCACAAAGCGGTTACGGCATGCCGGGCGGCAGCCCGCCAACCGGTGAAAACGGAAATATGCAGGCTCCGTCCGGCGGCGGCACACCCGGCGGCATGGGAGGTTCCGGCCGTCAGGGCGGCGGCAGCAGTATGTTTAACGGCGGCGGAAGCGCAAGCATCCTTCGCATGTTCAACACCACTTTAGGCGGGCAGGGAAGTTGGCTTCTGCCTTTCGGTTTCATGTCTATGCTCGCGCTCGCATTAGGCATGCGAAAGTCTGAAAGCCAGGACAAAAAGGCCCGCAGAAAGCTGCTCAGCGCAAATATCCTCTGGGGCGGCAGTGTCGTAACCATGTTTGCCTACTTCAGCGTGGCGCAGTTCTTCCACCCGTACTACATCTCAGTAATGGCTCCGTTTTTAGCGGCGCTATGCGGGGCCGGCTTTGCACAAATGTGGAAGTCATACCGCCAAAACGGCTCTCTGTGGTTTTTACTGCCCGTATCGCTTCTCGCAACAGGCGGGGTGCAGGCAGCCATGCTTGTTTCATACCCCGCTTTCGCAAAAATCCTTATCCCGTCGGTCGCCGTGCTTACGGGCATACCGGCCGCCGTGCTTACGGTGCTTAAGCTCCGCGGGAAAGCGCAAAATAAAGCGGCCGCGTTACTCGCGGCGGTATGCTTTGCGGGGCTTCTCATTGCGCCGGCCGTGTGGACTTCATACTCTGTCTTTAATAATAATTTCAACGCGCAGATACCGTCTGCAGGCCCCTCGGCAGGCAGCAGTTCAGGCAGCGGCCAGCCGTCCGGCGGGAAGTCAGAAAGCGGCGGCCAGTCAGAAAAGCTCATATCTTTTCTCCTTAAAAACAATACCGGCGAAAAATACCTTATAGCAGTGCCGAGCGCTTCGGAGGCCGAACCCATAATCCTCGCAACCGGCAAACCCGTGATGGCAGTCGGGGGCTTTAACGGCGGGGCAAACACGCTTACGGTAGCAAAACTGAAGCAGATGGTTAAAAACGGAGAAGTAAAGTACTTCCTCGTCGGCGGCACGGGCGGCTCGTCTTCAAGCGAAGTTACTTCATGGGTAGAAAAGAACGGCACTAAAGTAAGCACTGACAAATGGAGCGGCACAAGTTCTTCTTCAGCAGGCCGCGGCGAAAGCTCAGGCACGCTTTACGACCTTTCGGCGTACAAAAGCCAATAAAATGATGCGCCGGTCTTGATATTTTCGCAGCCGTGTGGTATATTAATTAATAATTGTTTAAAATTGTAATGTTTAAACGCTGTGAAAAAGGAAGTAGCTTTTTTAGCGCCGTCAAAGAGAGAACGCGCCGCCGGCTGAAAGCGCGCCCACGGAGGAATAAAGTGAAGTTCCCTTTGGAGCGGCGCGGCTGAACCAGCAGTAGGCCGCGACGGGCTGCGCCGTTAAGTGCTTTAAAGAGTATTTATTAGGGTGGTACCACGGAAGTTTTAAACCTTCGTCCCTTGCGGGGCGGGGGTTTTTCTTTTTTTCCGTCACCCTCTGAAAGGAATGTGTTTTATGAAACAGGAACTCGAAGCGCTGCGTGAAAAAGCCGGGCGCGAACTCAAAAAAGCCGCCGACCGCGGCAAGCTTGAAGACCTGCGCGTGCAGTACCTCGGCAAAAAGGGCGAGATTACCGCGCTTTTGCGGCAGATGGGCAAGCTGCCCGCAGACGAACGCCCTGAAGCCGGCAAGCTTGCCAACGAAGTGCGCTCATTCATTGAAACCGAACTCTCCGGACGCGCCGCGGAAATAAAGGAAGCCGAAACGGCGGAACGCCTTAAAGCGGAAAAGATTGACGTCACCCTGCCCGGCGTGCGGCGCACGCTCGGCTCAAAGCATCCTCTGAGCATAGAGCTCGACGACATCAAGGAAATCTTTATCGGCATGGGCTTCGACATAGTTTCAGGGCCTGAGGTTGAGTACGACTACTACAACTTTGAAGCGCTCAATATGCCTAAAGACCACCCCGCGCGCGACACGCAGGACACATTTTATATAAACGACAACATACTCCTGCGCACACAGACTTCACCCGTGCAGGTAAGGACTATGGAAAAGCAGAAACCGCCCATACGCATAATCTCCCCCGGCAGGGTGTACCGTTCGGACGCTGTCGACGCCACACATTCGCCGCTTTTCCACCAGATAGAAGGGCTTGTCGTTGACAGGGGCGTCACATTTTCAAACCTCAAGGGCACTCTTGAGATACTGTTAAAGCATATGTACGGCGAAGATACCGTCGTAAGGTTCAGGCCGCACCACTTCCCGTTTACCGAGCCTTCGGCCGAAGTCGACGTGCAGTGCTTCAGCTGCCACGGCGAGGGCTGCAGGCTGTGCAAGGGCGAAGGCTGGATAGAGATACTCGGCTGCGGCATGGTACACCCGAAGGTGCTTTCAAACTGCGGCATAGACCCCGACGAATACAGCGGCTTTGCGTTCGGCATGGGGCTTGAGCGGCTCGTAATGCGCAAGTACAGCATTGACGACATGCGCCTGTTCTATGAAAACGACGTAAGGTTCCTGAATCAGTTTTAAGGGGGAGAATTAATTATGAATCTTTCAATGAGATGGCTAAAAGAGTTTGTTCCGCTTGACGATATGCCCATACGCGACTTTACGGAAGCAATAACCATGAGTGGCTCCAAAGTGGAAAGCTGGGCAACGGAAGGCTCGGAAATAAGCGGCGTCGTAACGGGTAAAGTCCTTTCACTCGAAAAGCACCCCGACTCTGACCACCTGTGGGTTACCAAGACGGACGCAGGCTGCGGCGAGCCGCTCCAGATAATCACCGGCGCGCAGAACCTCAAAGCCGGCGACATGGTTCCCGTCGCGCTGCACAACTCGACGCTGCCCGGCGGCAAAAAGATTAAAAAAGGAAAGCTGCGCGGCCTTGAAAGCAACGGCATGCTGTGCTCGCTCGGCGAGCTCGGCCTTACAAAGCATGACTTTCCTTATGCCATAGAGGATGGCATCTTCGTCTTGCAGGAAGACTGCGTCCCCGGCCAGCCTATATGCGATGTGCTCGGCTTTAACGATACAAAAGTAGAGTTTGAGATAACATCAAACCGCCCCGACTGCTTTTCCGTCATAGGCCTTGCCCGTGAAGCCGCGGCCACTTTCGGCAAGCCGCTTAACCTGCGCAAGCCTGAAGTTAAAGGCGGGCACGGCTCTGGGAAGGAAATGCTCAGCGTAAAAGTCGAGGCCGCTGACCTGTGCCCCATGTACTCGGCGCGTGTAGTAAAAAATGTGCGTGTGAAGCCGTCGCCGCGCTGGATGCGGGAGCGCCTGCGCGCCATGGGCGTAAGGCCGATAAACAATATAGTTGACATAACTAACTACGTCATGCTCGAGTACGGCCAGCCTATGCATTCTTTCGACTACAACGCCATCAGCGGCCATGAGATAACCGTGCGCCGCGCGCGCGAAGGGGAAGAAATCATAACGCTCGACAGCACTAAGCACACGCTTAACCATAACAATTTAGTAATAGCGGATAAAAATAAAGCCGTAGCCGTGGCCGGAGTCATGGGCGGCGAAAACAGTGAGATAGTCGACGGTACAACTACCATAGTTTTCGAGTCCGCCTGCTTTAACGGGGCTTCGGTACGTAAGACAGCGCGCTCCGTAGGCATGAGGACGGATGCTTCGGGCTTGTATGAAAAGGGCCTTGACCCCAACAACTGCATCCCGGCGCTTGACCGCGCGTGCGAGCTTGTCGAGATGCTCGACGCGGGCGACGTTACGGACGGCATCATAGAGTGCAGGAATTTTGAGGAAAAGCACACGAAAATACGCCTTGAAGCCGACTGGATAAACCGTTTCCTCGGCATTTCCCTTACGGCCGGCGATATGAAAAAAATCCTCGGAAAGCTTGGCTGCGGTTTTGACGGCGACGACATTATAGTCCCGACTTTCCGCCCGGACCTTGTGCATAAGGCTGACATCGCCGAAGAAATCGCGCGCTTTTTCGGCTACGATAAGATAACGGCGGCTCCGCTCGCGGGAGGCGCGCTCGGGAAATATACTAAACGGCAGAAATTTGAGCGCAGGATAAACGATACCATGCTTTCTCTCGGCGCGAGCGAAATTATGACGTATTCGTTTATAAGCCCCAAGTATTACGACAAGATAATGATGCCAAAAGATTCGGCAATGCGCAATTCTGTAAAAATATCAAACCCCCTCGGCGAAGACACAAGCATCATGCGCACAACGGCTCTGCCGTCCATGCTGGAAGTCCTCTCGCGCAACTACAACAACCGCAACGTGTCAGCCTGCCTCTATGAACTCGCCACCATCTATATACCCACTGAAGAAAACAAGCTGCCAAACGAAAGGAAAGTCCTCATCTGCGGCATGTACGGCGGCAAGGCCGATTTCTTCACGGCAAAAGGGATGGCCGAAGACCTGCTCTGCAGGCTCAGCGTTTACGGCTGGGAGATAAAGTCCTCCGGAAACGAATCCGGCTACCACCCGGGGCGCTGCGCGGTGCTTACCGTCGGCGGTGAAAAGCTCGGCGTGATAGGGGAAATACACCCTGAAGTCGCCGAAAATTACGGCATAGGCGAAAGGGCTGTAAGCTTTTCGCTTGATGTGGATACCATGTATAAATACGCGGAATTTCAAAAAAGCTATACTCCTCTGCCGAAGTTTCCGGCCGTTTCGCGCGACCTCGCGCTCATATGCGGCGAAAGCACCCCCGTGGCTGAACTTGAAAAAGCTATACGCGAAGGCGCGGGGAGCCTGCTCGAAAAACTCACGCTTTTCGACGTGTACACAGGCAAGCAGATAGAAAGCGGCAAAAAAAGCGTCGCCTTCAGCCTGCTTTTAAGGCGCGCGGATGCAACGCTTACGGAGGAGCAGATAACTTCCGCCATGAAAAAAGTAATAAAGAAGCTTGAGGCCGCGGGCGCGGCCCTACGCTCCTGACCGGCACCTTGGCGGGAGGTTAAAAGATGGCGGAGGCTTTCACGTACACAGGATATAACTGCATAGAAAACTACCTTAACTCCGTATCGGAAGAAGCGTTTGCCGGCTTCCAGCGCAAGCTCATACCCGGCGAAGAAAAAATCTTAGGCGTAAGGACCCCAAAGCTGCGCGCACTGGCTAAAAAACTTGCCGGCGGCAGCTGGCGCAGGTACATTGCCGAAGCTGAAGACCGCAGCATGGAGGAAACCATGCTGCAGGGCTTCGTAATAGCTTACGCTGAAATGGAGCTGCCGGAGCGCCTCGGCTTTGTCGCTTCTTTTGTGCCTAAAATAAAAAGCTGGGCGGTCTGCGACACGTTCTGCCCGACCTTAAAATCTTTCGGCAAAAACAGGAAAGCGGTTTTTACTTTTTTGAAACCGTATTTTAAAAGCAAAGAGGAATTTTCCGTGCGTTTTGCCGTTATAACGCTTATGGATTATTTTATATGCGATGAATATATTGACAGGGTTTTTAATTTGCTCGACAGCGTCAGGCACAGCGGATATTATGTAAAAATGGCCGTGGCATGGGCCGTTTCCATGTGCTTTGTCAAGTTTCCCGAAAAAACTTACGCTTACCTCGGCTCTAACGCCCTTGATGACTTTACTTATAATAAAGCCCTGCAGAAAATAACGGAATCGTACAGGGTAAGCGGCAAGGACAAGGCAAAGATACGCAGTATGAAAAGGCCGCGCGCTTCTTCCGGCAGCAAAGCGTAAAAGACTGCCGCCCTGTTACGGTTTATGGAAATTTATCTTGATTAATTTTCAGTACCATCATCGCTGAAGCCACCGCAGCCCAGCCCTTTAAAACGCCGGTGAAAAAATTCCGGCGTTTTTTATTTACCGCTTGTTCATAAAAATATAAATTGATTATCATATCTTTTTAATATTAATACATGATAATATAGGTACATTAAAGATAACGAAAGGATGATATATATGTATGATCCGTTAAACCAAAAACCAGACGACAGCGACAACGGTAATTACTATACAAACGGTGCGGGCAGGCAGGCGGACGATACTGTCTGGAACGGTGACTGCTACCACTACAGCAACCCTTCGTCCGGCGGTGAGTCCAGCGGTGATAAATATATACCAGCTTCGGCGACAGACGTTTCTGCGGCGCCTTCAAAGCCCAGAAAAAAACATACCTTCAGGAAAATCCTCGCGGGCGTCCTCACGTGCCTTATTATTTCAGCCGGTTCCATCGCCGGTTTTACCGCACTTGTGAACAACGGCACCATAAAGCTCAACTCGGGCGGCAGCAGTACAACTCCGGCGTTCACCATAACGAAAAGCAGCGAAAGTTCCGCAAGCACCTCTGCGACGGCTACGGCAACAGGTGAGCTTACAAAACAGCAGGTCGCTAAAAAGATAGTGCCTGGGGTCGTCTGCATACAAAACTTCCAGACGTCGAGCAGCAACGGCTACTCCACTTTCGGTTTTGGCACAGACGGAAACCAAAGCGGAGACAGCGACAGCAGCAGCAGCAGTGTTTCACCGTCAAGCGAGGGCAGCGGCATTATAGCCTCGAGCGACGGCTATATCATAACTAACGCGCACGTTGTTTCGGGTGCATCGTCACTTAAAGTTATACTTTCTACCGGGGCGACATACAAGGCAACGCTCATAGGCAGCGACAGCGTGACGGACCTTGCGCTTATAAAGATAGATGCCACGGGGCTTACGGCCGCCGAGTTCGGCGACAGCAGCAGCCTGCAGGTTGCCGACACAGTCATGGCGGTAGGCAACCCCGGCGGCGTTGAGTTTAACTCAACGGTTACGGTCGGCTATATTTCAGCGCTTAACAGGAGCATAACAAACTCTGAAACAGGCTACACCATGAAATGCATACAGACGGACGCCGCCATAAACCCAGGCAACTCGGGCGGCGCGCTCGTAAACATGAAAGGCCAGGTAGTCGGTATAAATTCTTCGAAAATAGCGGCGACAGGCTATGAGGGCTTAGGCTTTGCCATACCGATAAACACCGTGCAGCCCATTATCAGCCAGCTCAAACAGTACGGCTATGTTAAAGACCGCGCCGTACTCGGCATTACCGGAGGGTATATAGACAAATACGACTCGCAGTTTTACAGTATGCCGACAGGGTTCTACATTAACTCCATAACAAGCAGCAAAGTCTCCAAGGCAGGCATACAAAAGGGCGATGTAATAACTAAAATAGACGACACCTCCGTAACAAGCTCAAACAGCCTCTCGTCGTACATTGCCACTAAAAAGCCGGGCGAAACCGTCAAGCTCAGCGTAACAAGGCCGTCCTCAGGGCAGACGTTCACGGCTTCGGTCGAGCTTTCACAGGCTACGGGCAAATAAAACCGGACGGACGTAAAAAATTCACAGCCATTTCCTTTTAAAAGGGCGGCACGGCCTCGTTGCTGTGCCGCCCCGGTGCGTGTCAGCCCGTCCCCGCGGGCGCCTGCGGGCATAATTACGCGCCGCCGGGGCGTATAAAATAAAAATAAAAGAAAAAAGTCAAATAATACTTGACAATTTGTTAAAAATATTATATCCTTAGTCTTGATATTTGTAGTACATTAATTATGCCCCAGTAGCTTAACGCAAGAGCATTGGTTTCTTCCAAAGGTTGTCGGTTCAACTCCGTCCCAGGGCAAAAAAAATTCAAGTGAGGTACAAATTTATGTTTGAAGACAAAACGTTGGTATGTCAGGAATGCGGGAAGGAGTTTATTTGGACTGCAGGCGAGCAGGAATTCTATCAGGAAAAAGGCTTCACAAACGAGCCTAAGAGATGCCCTGATTGCAGAAAAGCCCGCAGGATGAGCCAAAAACCGCAGCGTGAAATGTATGACGCAGTCTGCGCATCATGCGGCGCACCGTGCAAGGTACCGTTCCAGCCTACTGAAGGCCGTCCGGTTTACTGCAGCGAATGCTTCGCCAAGATGAAAGAAGAAGGCAACAACTAAGTTAAACGCAGCGGTTTAATAAAAAGGCCGTTAATTTGACGAGATTAAAGGTCCGGAAACATTTGAACAATGTTTCCGGACCTTTTTTTGTAACTCCGCTTAAGCGCGCGGGGCGGCAGCGTGCTTTGCGGTAAAGCTTTCGCAGCACTCGTCCCCGCAGGCAACTATCTGGTTTTTGCCGTTCTTTTTTGCCTCATACAGCAGGCCGTCAGCTATTTTTATAAGTTCCTCCCCGCTGTAAGCGCACTTCGCTTTGCCGCTCACGTGGGCTATACCGGCACTGAAGGTAACGGGCTGCGAGAACTCCTGCTCAAATCTTTTTCTAAGCTCGTGCTGGACCCTGCTCACGATTTTCACGGCATCGTCAAGGGCAGTGTTCATAAAAACAAAGACAAACTCCTCACCGCCGTACCTTGCGAGGATGTCGCCGGAGCGGATGCTTTCGCGCGCTATGCCGGCAAAAGCGCTCAGCACGCGGTCGCCCTCGACGTGGCCGTACAAGTCGTTTATTCTTTTAAAATTATCGAAGTCCACCATGCATACGGAGAACGAGCTTTTTTTACCGGCAAGCGACGCAAGGCTTTTTTTCAGGCCGTATTTGTTAAGCGCCATAGTAGGGTAATCGAACTCGAGCTTTTTTTCCATTTCCCTTTCGCGCTGCTCGTATTCGGTTATATCGCTGAAAAACATGGCGGCGTATGCCTCAACGTACTCAATGCGGAAACCGTTGACTTTAAACCATTTCCGCCCGCAGGCGTTCTCCGGGCAGTATGTATAATTAGTCGAAACAGGCATTTCACCGCTTATTATCCGCGCGGCACATTCCCTCAGCCCGCAGCCGCCGCAGGCTTTCGCCTGGCCGCACGACGTAAATTTCCCGCAAATGTTCCCGCAGTGCACGGCTTTGCCCAAAGGCAGGCCCTCCGGGCCGCTTCCACAGCCAAAGTATGCGCACATACGCCTGTTCGAAGAAATAACGGTCATGGAGCTGTCTACAAGTACGGCGCCCAAAGGCAGGTCACGGTACATTTTGTAAAAAAGGCGGCCGCTTTCGTTAAAGGGCGGCATGGGGGATTGGTCCATCGTTATGTCCCTTCTAACATATAAGTAATTTTTTTATATTAATTAATAATATTTCCATCCGCTGCCCGCAGTATGGGCAAAACAGCTTAATTAATCACACATTTATATAGTTTATTATATCATCCGTATAATTTTTAAGCAAGCGGTTTTTGTAAAAACTTCCATTTGATTTACCTATTATTGTTTTTCCTATAAATATAAATAAAAAATTCAGAGCATAAAAACCCCGTTGTGCTGCCGTGCGGTTTAAATAAACCCGCAGTGTCCCACGGTGGGGCATCACACGGTTACTTTAACCGAGCTGCCCGTAAAACCTTTTTTGACGACTATCTGCCTGTCTATCTGCTCCTTAAGCTCGGAAACGTGCGATATTATCCCTACAAGCCTGTTGCCCGCCGCCAGATCCTCCAGCGTTGCCACGGCCTGCCGGCGCGACTCTGAGTCGAGCGAGCCAAACCCCTCGTCTATGAACATAGTTTCTATGCAGACCCCGCCCGCGCCGCTTTGCACTACGTCTGAAAGCCCAAGTGCAAGCGCGAGCGACGCCTTGAAAGATTCGCCGCCTGAAAGCGACTTAACGCTGCGGGCTTTTCCCGTGTAATTGTCAAGGACATCGATTTCAAGGCCGGACTGCGAGCGCAGGTCAGAACCGCCTTCACGCCTCAGAAGGACAAAGCGCCCGCCGGTCATTTTTGAGAGCCTCTTGTCGGCTTCATTAAGCACGCGCTTAAAATAGTATGCCTGTACATACTGCTCAAAGTCAAGCTTCTGCCGGCCGGTAAGCTCGCCGTTTGCCGTCTTGGAAAGGCGGCGCATGCTGCCGTACGCGGTTTCAAGTTTTTGCTTGCCGCCAAGCGCTTCCTTTATGCCCTTATAGATACGGCGGTTGTTTTCAAGCCTTGTCATTACGCACCTTATGCGCTTTTCGTTTTCATCGCGCAGGTTTTTCAGCGAAGCGAGTTCTGCGTTAAGCGCGGCTATATCTGCGGCCTTTTTGCCTTTTGTTTCGGCCGTAAGGCGCGAAATGGCCTCCGCGCTGCTCCGGCATTCGTCGCGGTACTTTAGTACGTTTGCCTTTACGGCGTCTATTTCTTCGCGGGTAAGGACCGCATTGTCAAACTCTTTTTCAGACCGGAAGCCTGCCGCCGCCAGCTTTTCCATATATTCAAGTTTAGCTTTTCCGGAGCGGGCTTCCGCGGACGCGAGGTTAACGCTGTCTTCATTTAAAACGGCTTTTGCGCTGTCTGTTTCTTTTTTCAGTAAAAGGAACTCCCGTTCAGATTTATTAAGCATTTGCTTCATTTCTTCGGATTTAGCCCTGTATGCGGCAAGGGCCTTTTCAGCGCTTGCTTTTGAAGCGTACTCCAGCGAGCCGAGTATGCCCGCTGCCTCGGCTTTTTTAGACTTGAAGGCGGCAGTATGGGCGGCTATGTCCGCGTTTAAACTTTTTATGGACTTGCTGCCGGTTTCAAGCTGCGCCTCGAGGTTTTTTTCCGCTTCTTCGCAGCCTGCCTCGCGGATGCAGTCTTTCTCTATTTCTTCAAGGCGTTCTTTAAGCATTTGCTCATTGTGCTTTGATTCACCGAGTTTTTCGTTAGCGGCGCTTTCAAGCGCCTCGATATCTTCCTCGCCGGCCGCTGTGCCTAAAACGTACGAAACGGTTTTTTGCAGGTTTTCATTCTCGGCATCCGCTCTTGCCCTGCCCGACTTAAGGTCCTGAGCTATATTTTGAAGTGACGCGCGTTTTGCCTCCATGTCATTTTTTAACTTTTCCAGCTCATCTTCGCGCGGCGCGTCCTCAGGCAGGCTGGCGGGGCATGGGTGTATAAGTGAACCGCACACGGGGCAGGGGCTGCCGTCGCGCAGGCTTTCAGCCAAAAGACCCGCCTGCCCGCGGAAAAAGGCCCTCTCCGCCGCGCCGTGTTTCGCCGCGGCCTCGCTGTACTCGTCCTCCGCTTTAAGGTATTTGCCCTTTAGGACACGGCACCCGTTTAGTATGCGCCTTATCTTTTTTATGCCGGACGCGATGTCTTTGAGCTTTGACGTTTCCTCGCCTGCGGCGGCAAGGCTGTTTGTACACCTTACTTTTTCCACCTTTATATCTTTAAGGGTGTCAAGCTCGGCCGTGATTTTTTCTTTCTCGGCTTTTTCCCGTTCAGCTTCACAAACGGCCCTCCTAAGGCTTTCCTCCTCTGCCTTAAGGGCGGATTCCAGCTCCGCCGCCTCCGCGTTAAGCTTTTCGGCTTTAGAGTATGCCGGCAGGGCGGAGCCAAGGGATGCCGTTTTACCAGCAGCCGCCTCGCGCTCAGGTTCCCTCGCCTTCTCGGCATTGTATGCGCTTTCCGCTTCGGCAAGCTTTGGCGAGAGTACGGATATTTTATTTTTAAGGCTTTCCGTACTGTGTACAAGCCTGTCTTTTTCCTGCTCCTCGCGCAGGAAAGCGTTGCGGTACGGCATGACGGTGTTAAGGGCTTTTTCGCCGGTTTCGGCCTTGAGCCTGCAGGCATTGATTTCCTCAGCGCGCGACTTAAGCTTTTCGGCGTACTTTTCCGCCTCGCAAAGCTGTGCGAAGGCGGCGTTAACGCGCTTGCCCTCCTCTATCTGCGCTATTTTGGCTTCTATCTTTCTACTTCCGGAGTCTATCTCCTTTGAAAGGCCGCCTGACGTTTTTTCATCCTCATCAAGCAGACCGGAAAGCATGCCGAGTATAACCGGCAGCCTGTTTATATCGTTTTCCTTTATATATCCGTTTAGCAATCCGGAATTTTCATTGTCCGCGCCGGCTGAAATATTCGACGCGAGCCGCAGTATTCCCCGCGTGCTCTCGTCATACTCAGACTTAAGAGCCAGCTCCTCCTCCTTGAGCAGTTTTTCCATAACGCGGTATATTCCCGTCCCAAAAACGCGGCGGAAGATGTCGGCGCGCTCGGAGCTTTCGGCAAGCAGCAGCTTTAGGAACTCGCCCTGCGCTATCATGGAGGTCTGCTTGAACTGCCTGCTGTCAAGACCGAGCAGCTCCGTTATTTTTTTTGTCACGTTCGCGCTGCCCGAAGTAACCGTTCCGTCAGGCATGTACAGGGCGCCGTCGGCCGGCTGCTGCGTAAAGCCGCAGCCACTTTTTTTGGGCCGCATATACCTTGGGTTTCGTACCACGCGGTACCTTTTACCCATATGGGAGAACTCAAGCTCTACGTATGTTTTTGTATCTTTTTCGGCAAAGTCGCTCCGCAGCGTTTCAGCCGTGCGTGTTGAGCCGCTGACTTCACCGTACAGCGCAAAGGCCACGGCGTCGAAAACGCTGGTTTTGCCGGCACCCGTATCTCCGCTTATAAGGAAAAGGCCGCGGCCGCCGATCTTTTCAAAAGGGATTTCGGTTTTTCCCGCGTAAGGGCCGAATGCGCTCATCACAAGCTTCAGCGGTTTCACAGTATCTCCTCCTTTACGGCCTTTTCGGCTGTTTCCTTTATTTTTTCCTCTTCCCACTGTGACAGCCCTACGTTATTAAAGCTTTTATAAAATTCACCGAAAAGCTCCGCCGGCGTTTTGTTTTTTACGTCGCCGTAAGCGCACGTCTGCGAATCCCCGCCGGCCGTGCGCCTGTTTTCAAAGTCTATGCGCATTATGTTGGGGTAGACCGCCCGGAGCTTGCCTACCGCATCTGTTACCTCGTCTTCGTCTGTAAGTACCGCGCGCACATAGTCGCGGCAGTCGCCCTGCGACACGACCGCGGGGCTTGTGAGCTCCCCTATGGGGCCTTTTATCTCCCTCATGCCGTGCAGCGGTACGAGCGGCACGCTCGTTAAGGTTATTTTTCCCTTTTCGCCAAGCTCCGCCACGGTTACCGATTTTTCCTGATGCGCTTCCGAAAAGGAATACTTAAGCGGCGAGCCTGAGTACCGTACCGTGCTGCGCCCTATGCTCTGCGCACCGTGCAGATGCCCGAGCGCCGCGTAGTCAAACGGCGAAAAAGCGGAAACGTCCACGTTATCCACACCGCCGACCGAGACTGTTTCTGAGTCACACCTAAGCGGCTCTTCTCCCGATGAAGTTACGAACTGGTGCGCCACAAGAACGTTCCTCTTTGATGTGTCTATACCGGAGGCGCCGACGGCGGCGCTTACAGCGTCAAAGTAGCTGCCGGTTTTTTCAGCACCGAAAAACGGCTCGGCCGCGGCGGGCTTTATGAACGGCAGAAGGTAAACGTACACCTCGCCGTAGCTGTCTGTAAAAGTCACTTTTTCCATCCGCCCTTTAAATGTCCCCGCTATATGCACTCCGCGCGCCCCCATTATACGGCTGCCGAAGTCAAGCCGCTCAGGCGAATCATGGTTGCCGCTCACGGCGCAGACGGCTATCCCCTTTTCAGAAAGGGCTGTTATGAAGTCGTCAAGCAGGCTGACGGCTTCGCCTAACGGCACGCTCCTGTCGTAAAGGTCGCCCGCTGCCAGGACGGCGTCAGCTTTAACGTCACACGCTATATTAAAAATACGCCCGAGGATGTACCTTTGGTCCTCAAGCATGCTGAATTCGTTCACACGTTTGCCTATATGCAAATCCGCCGTATGCAGAAATTTCACGTTATGCGACTTCCTTTAACTTAAGATACGACAATTATACCATATAATAACACGCAGGAAAATAACGCCCGAAAATTATTTTGCGGCATGCCCGTGCTTAGCATCCGGAATATCGCCGCAAAGCGCCGTCTAAATTTCGTTACAGATATCAATACGGCGTAAATCTCTGCTATAATGTCTAATAAATTAAGAAATAAGTTGCTTTGCGGAGGTACTCTCATGTCGGTTACGACAGCAGCCGGCCTTGCTGAAATGGCCGGCATATCACGCTCTTATTTATATTACCTTAAGGCGCACGGCATCATAAACGTCGGGACTTCCGCAAGCGGGCGCGCCGTGTGGGACACAGGCATAGCGGCACAGATAAAGCGTTACAAAAAAGCGTCGCGTAAAAGCGGAAAACGTGAGCCGGCCAGCTGTAAAACCTGCCGCATAAACAACCGCCGTTACCTCGGCAACAAGTACAAGCTGCTGCCGTTTATAAAGAAAGTGGCCGCGCGGGAGTGCGGCACGGTAAACACCGTCGCCGATATTTTTTCCGGCACAGGCTCGGCGGCCTCTGTTTTTGCTGGCAAAAAGGTCATACTTAACGATATACTTTACAGCAATTACATATGTAATTTCGCGTGGTTCGGCGCGTTACCCTTTTCAAGGGAAAAGGTAACGGAGCTTATCATTTATTATAACAAAGCTGATGCATCCGGAAGCAACTACATGACTGAGAACTTTTCCGGCACGTACTTCAGCCGCGAAAACTGCGCTAAAATCGGCTTCATCAGGGAAGACATCGAACGCCGCTTCAAAAGCGGCGTGATAAACGGACGCGAGCGGGCGCTGCTTATAACGTCGCTCATTTACGCTATGGATAAAATAGCCAACACATGCGGCCACTACGACGCTTACCGTAAAAATGCCCCGCTCTGCAAAAAGCTCGTCATGCGCGTGCCGGTCCCGCCGGAGCCTTCCAACCCAGGCAACTTATGCCTTAACATGGACGCAAACGAGCTTGTGCGCCACATAGAGGCCGACCTCGTCTACATAGACCCGCCGTACAACTCCCGCCAGTACTGCGACACGTACCACCTGCTTGAAAACGTGGCAAGGTGGCAGAAGCCCGAAGTCTCCGGAGTAGCGCGCAAGATGGACCGCTCCGGGCTTAAAAGCGACTACTGCACCGAAAAGGCGCCAAAGGCTTTTGCCGACCTGATAAAGAACATACGCGCGAAGTACATCATAATGTCGTACAACAATATGGCTGAAAAGGGCAACGGCCGCTCAAACGCTAAAATAAGTGACACCGACATACTGCGTGCGCTGAAAGCCAAGGGGGAAGTCAAAGTTTTTTCGAGGGATTACAAGGCGTTTACCGCGGGAAAATCGGACATACGCAAAAACGCGGAACGGCTTTTTTTCTGCAGGTGCCGCGATGCGGAAAAGGAAATAATACAGTCGCCGCTCAACTATACGGGCGGAAAGTTCAAGCTGCTCCCGCAGCTGCTGCCGCTTTTTCCTAAGGATGCGGAGCTTTTCGTCGACCTTTTCTGCGGCGGGTGCAACGTTGGCGTAAACGCCCCGTGCAGCAGGGTGGTTTTTAACGACAAGAACCCAGAGCTCGCGGGCCTTTTCAACACTTTCTTAAAGCTTCCCAAAAGTGACGTTTTTACAGCCGTCGGCGGCATAATTAAGAAATACGGCCTGTCGGATTCATCGGTTAACGGTTACGCTTTTTACGGCTGCGAAAGCCCCGACGGCCTCGGAAAGTACAACAGGGAGCCGTTCCTTAAGCTGCGCGGCGATTTTAACTCATTGCGCGGGCGCGGCGCGCGCTACTACCTCATGCTTTACGTACTTATAATATATTCGTTTAATAACCAGATACGCTTCAACAGCGCGGGTATGTTCAACCTGCCGGTAGGCAAAAGGGATTTTAACAAAAAAATGCGTTCAAAGCTTTCACGTTTTATCGACAGGATAAAAAGCGAGGACGTTGTGTTTGAAAACAAAGATTTCCGCCTTTTCGACACCGGAAAACTTACCCGCGGGAGTTTTGTTTACGCCGACCCGCCTTACCTCATAACGTGCGCTACGTACAACGAACGCGGCGGATGGACTGAAAACGACGAAAAAGACCTGCTCGCAATGCTCGACGCCATAGATGCCCGCGGCTGCAGGTTTGCCCTGTCGAATGTCCTTTCGAGCAAAGGCAAAACAAATGAAATACTGCTGTCATGGATAAACAGCAACAGGGGCCGTTACCGCACCGTACACCTTAAAAACAGCTACTCTAACTCAAACTACCATACGCGCGACAAAAAAAGCCCGGCAGATGAAGTAGCGGTACTTAATTATACTCCGGGGAGTGAAATCCGTGGCAAATGACATACCGTATAAAAGTTACTGCTGGTCCATAGGGACTACAAGCTACAGGACTAAAAACTTTAACCGCAGCATAGAGCGCCAGCTCCAGCTTATGCGGGAGTTCAGGCTCAAGCCCGAAAACGCCGGCAGGCCGTGGGCCGAGCTGCAAAAGCCTTATTACTACTGCCTAAAAGAGAACGGCTTCCTTAAAGGCAACGCCGGCCGCCCCCAAAAGGACGCGCGCGAAAAGGTTTCGGGGCTTGCGTGCATAGGCCTGCTTGATGAAAACCGTAACGTCACAAAGCCCGGCATGATGCTTATAAACGCGGTGAAAAACGGTGACTTCCGCGCCGACAACATCCTTGAGCTGCCTAAAGACAGTTACATTTACCTTAAGCAGCTTTTAAAAACGTCTGTAAACGTAGGCGGATATACTGTACGTCCATTTATAGTATTTTTATACTTAGAGTCAAAATTAAAGTACCTTACGTACGATGAATTTACTTACCTGCTGCCGCTCTGCACCGACATAAACTCAACTGATGAAATCATAGGCGGCATACTGAAGGCAAGGCGCGGGCAGTCAGGCTTGGACGGCATCCTTATTTCCGTAATAATGGGAAAAGAAAATTACAAAGCGGCTTACAGGAAATTTATGGACGATGAAGTAACTGAAGACCTTATCTGCTGCATAGGCATGAACCGTAAAAGCCGCAGCTACGACAAACCGTACTACAAGTTTTACAAGCTGCTCGAAAAGGCTGTCCTTGAAAAAGACGGCGGCAGCGTCCGCGGGCTTTTCGAGGCTGTAAAAGGAATAAGCGGCAGGCAGCGTGTTTACTGGACAAAGTACCTTTTCGGAACAATGTCTAAGGCTAAACTTGAAAAAAGCGGCTGCGCCGCGCTTAAAAAAAATGAAATCACGTCGGCCGCAGATATCTCTGAGTTTAAAGATATATTCTTTAAAAAAATGCATCTTTTTAAAGCTAAAAGCACGCTTGGGGACTACTTCGACCTTAACCGGCGCTATTTTAATATAACCGATATAACTATTTTTGAAAACGGCAGGGTCTGCCTTGACATACTTCCCGGGATATTTTTCGGTGAAACAGCCGGCGGGCTGATAAAGTCAGGCTTTGAAAAATGCCCGCTCCTTACCGAAAACGCGGGCATGGAAGAAATCGCGCCGTGCCTTAAGGAAGACGCAGGCAGGCTTTACACCGCGCTCGGCAGAAAGTACGGCATTGAGGTAACCTGTGCGGAGCAGGCACACGGCATACTTAAACGTGAGAAGTATAAGAAATTTAATAAGCTTATAGATGAAAAGTTCCCAAGAAGCCAAATTGTCAACCTTTTGGGCCGGTTCGAGACACGCGACGACGAGTACCTGCGTAAAAACATTACCGACAACGCCGACGTACCGACCATGTTCGAGTATATTATAGCTATAGCATGGTACATGATAAGCGGCAGGAAAGGCGACGTGCTAAGCTACATGAACCTTTCGCTTGAAGCGGGGCTCCTGCCGAAAAGCCACGCCTCCGGAGGCGCTGCCGATATAGTTTACGAATACGGGGCGGAAAGCGGCTGCCCGGAACACTCATTGCTCATAGAGGCGACGCTTTCTGAAAAGACGAACCAGCGCCATATGGAAATGGAGCCTGTGTCGCGCCACCTCGGCAATTACATGCTGGAGCATCCCGGCAGGAAAGCCTACTGCGTCTTTACCGCCACTTGCCTCGACCTTAACGTCATATCCGACTTCAGGAGCAGGAAAAACGCCGAATACTTTGCGGCCGACGGCTCTAAGTCCGTGCAGGGCATGGAAATAATACCGCTGCAGACAAGTGAAATAAAAGCCGCCCTTGAAGGCGGCATAACTTACGCGGAACTCTATAAAATTTTTGACTGTGCTTTCAAATCCGGTGAAAAAACGTCAAGCTGGTACAAAAACCAGATATCCTGCCGGATATCCGCGCGCCGTGAGACGTGACATCAGCCCTTATTTGTGCTGCCCGGAACTTCCTTTATGTCTGCCCCCTGCCGTATAAGCGCTGAAACCGCGGCCTGTACCTGCGGGTCGTCGGCTGCCTTAAGGCCGTCCCTGTCGAGCAGCTCTTTCTGCTTTTCGGTAAGGGCTTTGACCACGTCCGGCTCAACGCCGGCGGCGCTGATTGATTTCCCCGAAAGCGTGATGTAGTCAGCCGTCGAAATTATCACGGCGGAGCCGTCCGAAAGCGGTACGGCCTCGTCTTTTTTGCCGTAACCGGCAGTCTTTTCCCCGACGAGCATGCCCTTTTTAAAGTCTTTGATATCCGAAGCGACTATTTCCGCCGCGCCGAAAGTCGTTTTGTCAACCACGACGCTGACGGGCAGGTCTATTTCATTTGCCGCGGAAGTGTACTGCGTCGTTATTTTGCCGTCTTTGTCCTTGTACCTTACGGTGTCGCCCGCCGGCAGCAGCGTGTCAAGTATGCCCGCCGCCGAACCGACGCTGCCTCCCGAGTTGCTGCGCAGGTCTAAAACTATGCCTGCGGCGTCCTTTTTTATCAGCGCTGAAAGCGCCGACGTAAACTCGTCGGACGTGCTGTCTTTAAACTCAGAGATCTTTATATAGGCGGCGTTGCCGTTTATCATAGACGACTGCAGCGTACTGCGCACGTATTCGCCGCGCGTGACGGTTATGCTGAGCTTTTGCGTTTCCGCCTTGGCATTATTGGAAGCCTCGGCATTCCTAAGTATGCCCAGGACGACGGTTGTCCCTTTAGTGCCGTCGAGCCTGTTGATAGCTTCGCCGTACGTAATGCGCACAATCTCCTCGCCGTCCATGCTTATGACGACGTCTCCCTTTTTTACACCGGCTTTTTCGGCCGGGGAGTTCGGCATGACGTACGTTACTTCCATATTGCCGTCGGAATCGCGCACGGTCCTTATGCCGACGCCTATGTTTTTGGAGCCGGAGGAGTTAAGGTATTCTTTGTACTTTTCAGCCGTAAGGTACTTTCCCTGCGTATCGCCGAGGCCGGCTATATATCCGGCGCATATGCCGTCGGAAAGTTTCTTTTCATTTATGGTGCCGGCGTAGCTCTGGCGCACTTCGCGGTCTATCTCGCTTAACTTGGTGTACATGGCCTGGCGTTCGTTTATGTCGGCAACTTTGGAGTTAAACTTATCCATCGCGTAAACATAAGTCAGCGACACCGTTACGGCGGCCGTTACAAGGGCTGCGGACACCGCTATACCGAGCGGAATTTTTTTACCCATATTTATGTTTCCCCGTTTTCATATTGGATATCCTGCCTGCCGTATCCGCGGACTTGCGCGGCAGTCCTGCCGGCGCCGGACGGTATTTTTTCATTTTATAATAATATTATTGACGCGTGCGGTAAAGGTATACAGCACGCGCTGCCGAATGCCTTTATTTAAAATAATTCATAGGATTGGTCGTAGAGCCGTTCACCCTTACTTCAAAGTGAAGGTGCGGGCCGGTTGACTGGCCCGTGGACCCGACGTACGCTATGACCTGGCCTTTTTTAACGGTCTGGCCCTTGCTCACCGCTACACTGCTGCAGTGTCCGTACAGCGTTGAGTACCCGCCGCCGTGGTCTATGGCAACTACGTTGCCGTAGCCGCCGTAGCCGGTGCCGTAGTTGCCCCAGCCGGCCTGTATGACTTTGCCCGAGTCCGCCGCTACTATGGCGGCGCCGTATATGCCGCTGCGCGAAATGTCGACGCCCTTGTGGAACTCGCCGCCGCTCAGGCTCCTGTAGCCGTAGCCGCTCGTTATATTAGTGCAGCTCGGCACAGGCCATGTAAAGCTGCCTGTGCTTACGTACCCGCCGCTGCCGCTGTTTTTGCTTCCGCTGCCGGTGCTCTTTTTCTGTGATGCATAGTATGCTTTGTACCAGCTGTCTATGGCGGCGTCCGCCGCGGCGCGCTCTTTCGCAAGCTTGGCGTTTTCAGCGTTTGCTTCGGCCTCGTTCTGCGACAGTTCTGAGATAACCTCGTTAACTTCGCTTACGCGCTCGTTCAGTTCTTCCTGCTTTTGGTCATATGACGCTTTTGCGGAAACAACGGAGGCTTTTTTACTTTCTATATCTTCCTTTTCAGACTGTATGCTTTGAAGCTCGCCTTTAAGCGTATTTATAAGTTCAGTGTCGTGCTTCGTTATACACCTTACAAGCTCCGTTTTGTCGGAAAGGTCCATTATATTTTTTGCGTTAAGTACAATCTCTATGTTTGACGCTTCGCCTGTAAGGTAAACAGCCTTAAGCCGCCCTTTGAGCTTTGTGTAGTTTTTGTCTATGTCAGACTGCTTGTCCGCGATTTTCGCTTCTTCCTCTTTTATATCGGAATTAAGGCCGGAAATCTGCGAGTTGAGGTTATCTATCTGGCTTTGTATATTGCTGACCTGCTCTGTCAGGGCGTTTTTATACTCGACTTTTTTACTTTTATCGTTTTTAAGCGTTTTTAATTTTTTGTTAACTTCGGCCTGCTCTTTCTGCAGCTTGCTCTGCTGCTGTTTAAGCGAGCTTATGGACGTGGCCGAAGCGTTCTCGGTTATGTACTGCGGCGATAAAAGCAGCAGGCAGGCCATGAGCATGGCCGCGCAGGCTTTAAAAAACTTCTTACCAGTCAACTATGTCTCCCCCCTCGCGTTTTAAGTACCTTCCTATGGAAATCATTCCTCCGAGCGCACCGAAAACCATGCCCGCCAAAACAAATATCAGCGTTATGCGCCCTATGAGCGGGCCTATGTCAACGGTACTGAAAAGCGTTATCGAAGTAAGCGCCTTTGTCATGCGCCCGTACATAAGGGCAAGTATGCCGCTTGAAATCAGGCCCGACAAAATGCCTATGACAACGCCTTCTACTATAAACGGCACGCGCACGAACCAGTTCGTGGCGCCTACGGATTTCATTATGTTTATTTCAAGGCGGCGTGAAAACATCGTTACGCGCACGGTGTTCGAAATAATGAAAAGTGAAACGGCCGCAAGCAGCAACACTACCCAAAAGCCCGCCGTGCTCACGGTTTTGTCGAGCTTTGTCAGCTTTGCGGCAATGTCGGAGTAATTGTTTATACTCGAAACGCCGTCTATTTTCTTTATCTGTTCCGCCGTCTGGCTGTACTTTGACAGATCCTTTACGGATATTTTGAAAGCATCGGGGAGGGGGTTGTCATTTCCCGTCATGCCGGCGAGCAGCGACTTGTCGGCTTCCTGGCCGAGCATGCCCATGGTCTGCTCTATGGCCTCGTCCTTAGGCACGAACTCACAGCTCGCTATGTTGTCGAGCTTTTTTATCTCTTCGCCGGCTTTTATGGACTCGAGCACCGGCAGGTTTTCCTTCATATATACCTTTATAGAATTTTCCCCTTCTATGGACTTCATCGCCGTATTTATATTTACCGAAAACAAAACCGCGGCTCCGGTCAGCAGAAGGCATGAAATAAGCACGCAGACAGAAGCGAGCGACATCGTCCTGTTGCTCCAGATATTTTTAAGGCCCTCTTTAAAAAGGTAAGAAAAACTTTTAATCATTGCCGGCCTCCCAAGTGCATTTGTCCGAGACTACAGAACCCTTCTGTATTTCAACGACGCGTTTTTTAAAGTGTTTAATAAGCGAATGTTCGTGCGTCACCATAAGCACGGTGGTTCCGCGTTTGTTTATCTCACTGAAAAGGTCTACTATCTCAAACGACATGGCCGGGTCCACGTTTCCGGTGGGCTCGTCCGCAATTATGAGCTTGGGCTTGTTGGCTAACGCCCGCGCAAGGCCTACGCGCTGCTGCTCCCCGCCTGAAAGCTCGCGCGGGTGGCAGCCGGCTTTATCCTGCAGGTTTACAAGGCCGAGTATGTACGGCACGCGCTTTCGTATCTCTTTGTTTGACGCGCCTACAACGTGCATGGCAAAGGCGATGTTTTCATAAACGGTCATCTTATGTATAAGCCGGAAATCCTGGAAAACCATGCCCATAGTCCGCCTGAGGTACGGCACTTCACTGCGCCTTATGTCCGAAAGCTTCTGTTTGCCTACTATGATCTCGCCTTCGTTCGGCCTTTCCTCGCAAGTTATGAGCTTAAGGAAAGTGCTCTTGCCCGCGCCGGAAGAACCGACGATAAAAACAAACTCGCCGTCACCTATATTTAAGTTTATATGTTTAAGCGCGGCGGTCCCGTTGGAATATACTTTGCTTACGTTTTTAAATTGTATCAACACAATCACCCCGCATAAAATCTTTGTGCAACCGTTGCGTTTTCTTTCATGCCGGCCCGCTTTATGACTCAGACGAACATTTATGTCTGCCGGCGGGCTCACCGTGCGCCGGCAGCATACATTAAAGCCCGCCGGTACTTTTACATGATACCAACGGGCTATTAATTTATAATTCTATATTACAAATAATTTGTAATATTTTTGTAATATCTTCAGAAAGCTGCCGAAACAGGCGCGGCGCGGGCGTTTAATGTCAGAATTTCACAGGATTTGAGGAAAGATATTTCTTAACCATTAAAGCCACCTTAAACACTATGGCATCCTCAAAGTTGCGCAGGTCAAGGCCGGTGATTTTCTTGATTTTCTCCAAACGGTAAACGAGCGTGTTCCTGTGCACGAACAGCTTGCGCGAAGTTTCGGAAACGTTAAGGTTGTTTTCAAAAAAGCGCTGTATGGTAAACAGTGTTTCATGGTCGAGCGAGTCTATGGAGCCTTTTTTAAAGACTTCTTTCAGGAACGCCTCGCAGAGCGTTGTTGGCAGCTGGTAGATAAGCCGCGCTATGCCGAGGTTGTCGTAGCTTACGACAGGCCTTTCGGTGTCGAAAACCTTGCCGACTTCAAGCGCTATCTGCGCTTCTTTGAAAGAGTGGGGCAGGTCTTTTATATTGTTTACAACAGTGCCTATGCCGACGACGCAGTGCGTGTAAAACTCGCTGCCGAGCGTGTCGACTATGGAGCTTGCGAGCTTGTCAAGGTCTTTCGTTGTTATATTGGCGTGTATCTCCTTAACGAGCGCTATATCCGTTTCATTTATATTTATGACGAAGTCCTTGTTCTTGTCAGGAAAAAGGTTCTGTATCACGTCATAAGCCGATATGTCAGACTTGTTTTGTACCTTTATGAGCATGCACACGCGGCTTACTTCGGAGTTAAAGCGCAGCTCGCGCGCCTTAAGGTAAATGTCACCCGGCAGGATATTGTCGAGTATAACGTTTTTAATGAAATTGTTGCGGTCATACTTTTCGTCGTAGTACTGTTTTATGCTGCCGAGCGATACGGCCAAAAGCGAGGCATAGCGGGCGGCCTCGGGGTCGCTGCCTGAAACGAAAACCGCATACTCCGCGCGCGGGCGGCCGCCGAAGGCCTTGTATGTGTACCCGTTTACCACGAACACGTTAGACGCCGAAAGCGCCTCCGACGTGATGTTTTCATTTACTTCACCTATGCGCCCGAGTTCACTGCAGGCTATAACGACCGAGGTTTCATCTATAACGCCTATGGTCCTGTCAATGGCATCACGCATTTGATGTATAACGCCCTGAAATAATCTGTTGGACATGGCTAATCCCCTCACTTTGTAATTTGACGTTGCGCAAAATTAGGCTTCCGCCGACATTTTAATCCGTCCTGGCCCGCAAAACAAGTTTTGCCGGTCTTATAAAATATAATACTACTCATATTTTACATAGTAACGGGAAAAAATTCAACTGTATATTGAAAAATATACAAAAAATACATTTTTACTGGCATTTAAGCAAAAACGCCCGCCTGTAAAAAAAGCCGGGAGCAGCAAACACTCTCCCGGCTTTGTGAACTTGTACTTACTGAGTTATCGCCGGCAGCACCGATACATGCGGAAACGCCGGGGAGTATGTCAGTTAAGTATGGTTTTTTCCGTTTCCTTGTCGAAAAGATGCATTTTTGAAATTTCAAACGCGACTTTAATCCTGTCGCCCGTTTTGGCGGTAGTCGTAGGATGTACGCGCGCGGTAATCTCGTTGCCCTCGCATGTAAGGTAAAGGTATGTTTCGGAGCCCATGAGTTCAGTTACCTCCACGTCGGCCTCTACTACGCCGTTCGTGGCTTTTTCTATAAATTCCGGTTCGTCATGCACGTTTTCGGGGCGTATGCCGAACACGACCTTTTTACCCACATAATCCTTGAGCACGTCGTCCTTGTTCTTTTCCGGCGGTATTTTTATCTCATACTGCGCAAACCTGAAAACATAGTCCGAAGAAGTCTTTACTACTTCGCCGTCTATGAAGTTCATCTGCGGCGAACCCATGAAGCCTGCGACAAACTGGTTTATCGGGAAATCGTAAAGGTTCTGCGGCGTGTCCACCTGCTGGATAAAGCCGTCCTTCATAACAACTATGCGGTCGCCCATGGCCATGGCTTCGGTCTGGTCATGCGTTACGTAGATGAACGTCGTGCCGAGGCGCTGGTGCAGCTTGGAGATTTCGGTCCTCATCTGCGCGCGCAGCT
>ENA-UOOI01000846-UOOI01000846.1-fermentation-metagenome-genome-assembly--contig:-NODE-846-length-36530-cov-9.184373_pt1 | contig 36530 bp, 33 predicted proteins | sample MGYA00245779_ERZ724027 | MGnify/ENA primary metagenome ERZ724027 (study PRJEB28704, sample SAMN03018318) | fermentation metagenome | biome: anthropogenic terrestrial biome; feature: soil; material...
ACGCCGAGCAATAATTGCACCAGCGGCACAAACAGCACGAGGATCAGCAGATCGTTGACTGAAACCTGCACAAGCGTATGGGCGGGGTCGCCTTTTGCGAGATTGCTCCACACGAATACCATCGCCGTGCAGGGCGCGGTTCCCAGCAATACGGCCCCCGTCACGAAATCCTGCGCCAACCCTGCGGGGATGAACGATTGAAAGACAACCTTCAAAAACAAGGTCGCCAGCCCGAACATGAGGAAAGGCTTGATCACCCAGCTGCTGCCGCTGGATATCAGGATTCCCAACGGATGCTTCCCCACATTCTTAATGGACTGAAAATCAATCTTCATCATCATGGGATAAATCATAATCCAGATCAGCACGGCAATGGGGAGATTTTGCCCCGCATATTGTAACTTCTCCAAAACTGCTGGGATGCCCGGCAGAAATTTCCCGATCAGGATGCCCGCCGCCATGCACAGCAATACCCAAACGGTCAGATATTTTTCAAAAAAGTTAATACCCTGTGTTTTTTGTTCGCTCATATTGCGTTACTCCCTTTCCCCCGTACCCGGACCTCATACCCGGCTGCGCTTAATACGGCGGCGGCGCCGGAAACCGCTTCATCCAAAGCTTTTTCCGTCCCTTGGCACCTGCCGCAGCAGTTTTCGGAGGAGCAGCCGCATCTACTCATTTTCATCGCATTTCTTCCGGCAGTCTGTGTTTTCCCTGCAAATACAGTTTTCCTGATCCGATGTGATGTCGTGGAGGAACCGCTGTGTTTTGCTGACGGTATCCGCATCCAGAGAGTAGTACGTCCATTTGCCTTCCTCTCTGCCCTTGACAAGCCCGCATTCACACAGAATTTTCATGTGGTGGGACAGAGTGGATTGGGACATCTCGAACTTTTCCAGAATCTTGCAGGCACAAAGCTCGCCGCAGGAGAGCATATCAACGATCATGGCTCTTTTGGGATCGCCCAGCGCCTTGAATACTTTTGTATGTTCCAGATACTTTTCCATCCCGGCACCTCAAATCTATAAACTTCGATATGACTATTCTATGCTCCAAATCGAAAAATGTCAATATGAAATTGTATTTTCCATGAAAAAGGGATCCGTTAATTTACGAATATCTTAAAATCATTCTTTCTGGATGATCGGATCCCGTCCCCAAAACTCGGGAACCGGTCGAGCACGGCGTGCTCCTCGCCGTTCATGTGACGGAGCTTTCCCATGAGCCACAGAATCTTTTCCGGCACGGGATCATCGCCCGGTTTCAAGCGATTCGCTTGACTTCCCGGTGTCATTGTGGTATGACTGTTAAGCATATTAACAAAGTGAGGCGGAACCTATGGACAAACAGACGAATATCGACCGGCTGTGCGAATGCTTTCTCCAGACAGTCCATCAATTCGGACGGCTGGAAAAGGAAATGCATACCTATGGGACAGAGCAAAAACTTCATCTGTCGGAAACCCATACGATCGCGGCCGTCGGGAGCTACGATGCGATCAACATTACAAACCTGGCCAAATTACAGGGTGTTTCCAGAAGCGCCGCCTCCCAGATGGTCAGCCGGCTGGTAAAGAAAGATTTTATCCAAAAAAAAATTTCTCCGAAAACGGAAAACGAGGTTGTTCTGTCGCTCACGAAGAACGGAAAAAAAGTATGGCAATGGCATGAAAAGCAGCATGTTTGGTTACGGGAGAAGTTGACCTCCATTTTTGCGGAGTATCCGGGCGATACCCTCGTGCAGCTTCAGTCGCTTATGGAGAAAATGCAGGCCGTATGGAAAAGGATTCCGGAACAGATTCAGTAATTTTTTTGCTTTATCCGTTAAGTGTATTAACACAGAAAATGGAGGAAACCAACATGAGTTATGAGAACCTGAATCCCATCCAGCAATTCAATTTTCAAGCCAACCGGGTTTTAACCTATGGGGAATCGGCCTGCAGCGCGCAGGAAATCCGAAAAGCGGTTCCCGGTATCCGAACCTTGGAAGACTGGCACAGAGCATGGCTTGCCCTTGCAGAAAAAGCCGAACGGGAAAACCGATTCCTTCATACGGCCTATTATTACCGGATGGCCGAATTCTTTTTGAAAGCGGACGATCCGCAGAAGGAGGACGTCTACAAAAAGTGTCTGCGGTATTTCTACCTCGGGTTTGATTCGGAACTGCATCTGGCCTACAAGCGATCCCGTGTTCCGTTTGAAGGCGGTATGCTGGACTGTATGACGATTCCGGCGGTCCATCCAAAAGGAACGGTTCTTGTCTGCGGAGGCTATGATTCCTTTCTTGAGGAGTTTGTGCTGCAAGTGCGCGGGCTGGCTGCCCGCGGGTATTCCGTCATCTTGTTTGAGGGTCCGGGTCAGGGATACTGTCTGCGGGAAAAGATGTACTTCCGGTATGATTTTGAAAAACCGGCCTCGGCCGTGATCGACTATTTCAAGCTGAGCCGCTGCGCGCTGGTCGGTATCTCCTGGGGCGGGTATTTCGCCCTGCGAAGCGCTGCCTTTGAAAAGCGGATCACGGCGGCGGCCGCCTATGACGTCATGGACAACGGCTTCGAGGTAATGACCAGCGTGTTCCCGGCCCCGGTCTGCAAACTGATTCGGGCGGCGTTCCGGCACGGAAACGGCGGCTTCATCAACCGGCTCACCGGCCTGATCCGAAAAAAGAGCATCCTTGCGGACTGGGCCCTTTCCCAGGGCATGTATATAACCGGGACGAAAACCGCATACGAGTTCTATCAGAACCTCGCAAAGCATACACTGTCGGGGATTGAGGACAACCTGACACAGGACATCCTGCTGCTGGCCGGGGAAAAAGACCATTATATTCCGACCAACCAGTATTACCGGCTGAAAGAACGGATCCGGCATGCCCGCTCCCTGACCTGCCGGCTTTTCACCGAAGCCGAGGGCGGCGGTCAGCACTGCCAGATTGGCAACCACATGCTGGCGGTGAATACCATTCTGGACTGGCTCGATCAGGTCTATCAGCCGGACTGACAAAATCACATCGGACGAAAGGCCGCTTGTTTTACGACGGGTACGGGAGTAATCAGCGCATGTCTCCTGGGCAAAAGCTGTAAATACAACGGCAAAAATAACTACAATCCCAGCGTATCTTCATTTTTAGCCGACAGAGAAGTGATCGTGGATCATGAGGGCAATGATGTTAATGAAGCCTTTCGCAGGGAAATCAAGGGTGATTTGATTATGAGAAAAAGCTTTGGGGCAAAGCCCATTACCTATCCGCAGCCTGTGTTTGTTGTCGCGGCTTACGGGGATGACGGAATCCCCGACGCCATGGATGCGGCCTGGGCGGGCATCAAATGAACAACGCATACCTGGTCGTTGGAGAAAAGGTGGGCAATGCGTTTCAAGACGGCAGAAAGCTGAAATAATCGCCCCGGCAGCTCCCTTCAAGGACGGCCGGGGCCTGGCCGTACCCGGAACGGCGGAAATCCTCATACCCGGCGCAGCGCCCTCATATATTGGGAAAAAGGGGGTGGCGCATTGTGCTGATCCATGTAGTCGCGCCGGGGGAAACGCTGTGGCGGATTGCAAACCGATACGGCGTTTCCGTGGAAGAAACCGCGGCGGTCAACGGGCTGCCGGACCCCGGCCGGCTTGTGGTCGGTCAGGCCCTGGTGATCCCGGGCGAGGATTTTTATACCGTGCAGGCCGGAGACACGTTATGGGCAATCGCCCGGACATACGGAACGACCGTGCAGGCCATCCTGCAGAACAACCGGATTGCGGACCCCGACCGCATCGCTCCGGGGATGATTCTATACGTCCCCGTCCCCCGGCACCGCGTCCAGCCGGGAGAAACTTTATGGGGAATCGCCCGGGAATACGGTGTTCCGCTGGAGACGCTGGTTGCGGTCAACCGGATCGCCGACCCAGGCCGGATTCCCGCCGGAACCGTTCTGGCGATCCCGCGAAGGCCAAGGCCCTTCCTGAACGTGAACGGCTACCTTTATTTTCTGGGGGAGGACGCCGTCCCCATCGTCCGGGAAAGCGGGCGGTACCTGACCTACCTGAGCCCGTTCGCCTACCTGATCCAGGAGGGCGGAACCTTACGGGCGATTGACGACGCGCCCGCCGTCCAGACCGCCCGGGAAGAGGGCGCGGTCCCCATGATGGCCGTCACCAACTTCACCGCCACATCCCGCGGGGAAAACCTTGCGTCCGCCGTGCTCAACAATCCGCAGACGGTGGAGCGCCTTCTGACCGAGATCATCCGTATCATGAAAGAAAAAGGGTACCGGGGGCTGAACATCGACCTGGAAAACGTCCTGCCGGCCGACCGGGAAGCCTACAACCGTTTTCTTCAGCGCGCGGTGGACCGTCTGCACGCGGAAGGCTTCTTCGTTTCCACGGCGCTTGCGCCCAAAACATCCGCCGGCCAGCCCGGCCTGCTCTACGAAGCGCACGACTACGCGGCGCACGGCAGGATCGTCGATTTCGTGATTCTGATGACCTACGAGTGGGGCTACCGGAAAGGGCCGCCGCAGGCGATCTCCCCGCTGAACCAGATTGAGCGGGTCCTCGATTACGCCGTCACGGTCATCCCCAGGGAGAAAATCTACCTCGGCTTTCAAATCTATGCGAGGGACTGGCTGCTGCCCCACGCGGAAGGGCAGGAGGCGGAGACGTTCAGCCCGCAGGAAGCCGTCGCGAGGGCGGCGCGGTACGGCGCGGAAATCCAGTACGACCCCGTGGCCCAGGCGCCTTTTTTTCAGTATGTGGACGAACAGGGAAGAAGCCACGAAGTGTGGTTCGAGGACGCGCGCAGCGCCCAGGCAAAATTCGACGCCGTAAAGCGCTACGGCCTCGGGGGGATCAGCTACTGGGCTTTGGGGTATCCGTTCCCGCAGAACTGGGCGCTGCTGGAAGACAATTTTACCATTCGGAGGTGAAATCCCAGTCTCTCCTCCCGCCGCGATTCCCCCTTCTTTGACAAGGCGGGAAAAGGATGTTATCATGAATTCGGGTCATCCGCGGGGAACCAATCCGCCGCGGGAAAACAGGCAGCCCGGTTTCGGAAGCCCGCGGGACGCAAAACCCGCGGCTCCAGCGAAGCGGAACAAATCGGTTCAGATTCAAGAAAACGCACGGATGCTTCACGGCTGTTCGGGTTGCCGTGGGCATCTTTTTGTTTCCGCCCGCGATCCCGGGGGTTCCGCTCAGCCGAACAGGCAGATGGGCGGGTCCGGGACCGCGGCGGGGAAAGACCGGAAAGGGGAATTTCCATGGAATTACAAAATCGGAAGGCTGTTTCCGGACAGACACTGCATCTTCTGCGCGCCATGCAGCAAAACGAAGCCGACGAGGCGGAAATCTACCGCCGCATCGCGGCCTGCGCGAAAGACAGGGAAAACAGGAACGTGCTTCTGCGGCTTGCCGAAGCGGAACAAACCCATGCCGCGAAATGGAAGGAATACACCGGCGAACAGCTGCGGCCGCGCGCCGGCCGGGTCTTTGGCAGAATGCTCACCGTAAAGCTGTTCGGCTTCACGTTTGCGGTCAAGCAGATGGAAAACGGCGAGGAAAGCGCCCAGAAAAACTACGAGCGGCTGGCCCGCGAGGTACCGGAAGCCAGGGAAATCCAGGCGCAGGAAAAAGGGCACGAAAGCGCGCTGATCGGCCTTCTGGATGAGGAACGGCTGCGGTACGTCGGTTCCATGGTGCTGGGGCTTAACGACGCGCTGGTGGAAATGACCGGCACGCTGGCCGGGCTGACGCTCGCCATGCAGAACACGCGCCTGATCGCGCTTTCCGGCCTGATCACCGGCATTTCCGCAACGCTTTCAATGGCGGCTTCCGAGTTCCTCTCCGCAAAAAGCGAGGGCCGCGCGGACGCGGCAAAATCGAGCGTGTACACCGGCGTCACCTATCTCGTCGCGGTCGCGCTGCTGATTCTGCCGTATCTTCTGCTTTCGCCGCGGCATTACCTGCCCGCCCTGGGCCTGATGCTGGCGATCGTCGTTCTGATTCTGGTGATCTTCAACTATTACATCGCGGTGGCGAAGGACATGCCGTTCGGGAAGCGGTTCGGGCAGATGGCGTGCATCAGCCTCGGCGTGGCCGCCCTCTCGTTCCTTGCCGGCCTGTTCATGAAAAACGTGATGAACGTGAACCTGTAACAGCCCCGCCAAAAGCGCCGCAAAGCCAAGGCCTTGCGGCGCTTTTTCCGTCCGGATTTCTGGGATGCGCTCCGTCAGCGGGCGCTCCGCAGGGAGGCGGACACCTTCTTCGCCAGCAGGACGAGGACAAGCACGGCGACGGACACAAGCGCGGTGAATCCCCCCGGGGCCACGCCGATGTAGTACGAAACGAACAGGCCCGTCATAATATCGACGACGCTGAAAAAGATGGAAAACAGAAGCGTGATTTTAAAGCCCCTGCCGAGCTGCAGGGCCGTGGCAACCGGAAGCGCGATCATCGAGCTGAGCACCAGGACCCCCACGATCCGGATGGACATGGAAATGGCGGACGCCACAAGGATGGAAAAGACATAGTTGATCAGCCGGACCCTCACACCCGCCACCTTCGCGGCTTCCTCGTCGTACGCGATATACAGCATCTGGTGGTAAAGGAAAATCAAGGCCAGAACGGAAACGGCGCTGAGGATCACCACCATGACCATGTCGAACCGCGTGACGGTCAGGATGCTCCCGAACAGGAAGGAATCCGCGTTGGCGTGCAGCCGGCCCGAGCTGATGATCGTAATGGCGGTGCCCACGCTCAGCGCGAGCACGATCGTCAGGATCAGGTCCGTATATTTTTTGAAATAAGTCCGGAGAAACTCAATGAGGGCACCGCAGACGGATGTAAAGACAAAGGCGCCGAGAACGGGGTTCTGACCGGTCAGCAGTCCGATGGCGACCCCCGCCAGGGACGCGTGGGACAGCGTATCCCCGATCATGGAGTAGCGCCGGAGCACCAGAAAAATGCCGATGCAGGGGCACAGAATGGAAATGAACACGGAAACGAACAGCGCGTTCCGCATAAAGCTATAGTCCAGCATGTTCTTCACCGATCCTGTTCTTTCTGAGATACTCTCCGGCGTACTGGCTGGGCGAGCAGAGATGCCCTTTCCCGCTCACCAGATGATAAATGAGCGTGGAATTGGCGACGGCGGCTTCCAGATTATGTTCCACCGAAACGATCGTGATCTTCCGTTCGCGGTTGATTTTTTTCAAAAAGCCGTAGATTTCCCTCTGGCTGCCGAGGTCCACGCCCGTAGAAGGCTCGTCCAGAATCAGCAGGTCCGGGTCGCCGATCAGGGCGCGGGCGATGAGGACCTTCTGGGTCTGCCCGCCGGAAAGCGTCCCCATCAGGGCGCGGGAAAACGCGGACATGCCCACCCGCCGGAGGCTTTCCGCGGGGATATCCCTGTCCTTCAGCTTCAGGAGCCTGCGGTACGAGTCCAGCATCTCGCGGACCGTAATGGGAAAACCGGAATTGGAAAAATCGTTTTTCTGGGGGACATATCCGATTCTTTCGGCGTGCGTGCGTATGGTCCCGAGCGTCGGCTTCAAAAAATTCAGGATCAGCCGCATCAGCGTGCTTTTGCCGCAGCCGTTCTCCCCCACGACGGAGACATACTCCCCCCGCCTGATCTCGAGATTCATGCCGTCAAGGACATACGGCGGGGACCCCGTGTAGGAAAAATATAAATTTTTTGCCTGTATCATCATCGGTTCCGATCTCCTTTGCTGTCCCGGACAATTTTAGGAATATGAAAAAACGTGCCTGACCGGTTTGCCGCCGACAGCTATTTCTATTATAAATACAAATCGTTCGCATTTGCAAGTTTTTTAAGATTCTGAAGCTTTTTCTTATAATCTCAAAACGGTGTACGGTGTTTCTGCCGTGCGCGGCGTGTCCGGCGGGCCCGGGAGATAAGCTCCGGCCGGGAAACGCTCCAAAAGCACGGTCGCACGATTTTAGCGAATCGCAGGCCGTTTTCCTGCGGAACGCTCAAAAAAATTCCTATCCGGCTTGACAAAGCCGGGTTCCGGAACTATATTGTAAATACAAATGGTTTGCATTTGCAAGTATTTTAAAACCAATGGAGGTTATAAAAATGTTGAAACGGTGTACGGCCATCCTGCTGTGTGCAGCGGCCGTTCTAAGCGTGGGCCTGTCGGCATGCGGCAGCGGGGCTCCGGGAAGCTCGGAAGCCGGCTCTTCCCTGCCGTCTTCCGGTGCGGCTTCCGCCGAAAGCAAGGCTTCGGGCGGGAAGCTGAAGGTTTCCGTCTCTTTTAACGCCATGAAAGAGTTTACCGAAGCCGTGGGCAAGGAGAAGGTCGAGGTCTCCACCATCATCCCGGCCGGGACGGAGCCCCACGACTTCGAGCCGAAGGCTCAGGACCTGGTTGGCCTGAGCACGGCGAAGGTTTTCGTGTACAGCGGATTCGGGATGGAAGCCTGGGCGGAAAAAGCGGTTCAGTCCGCAAACAACCCGGATCTGGTGACGGTCGAAGCCTCCAAAGGCGCGGAGCCGATCAAAAACACGGATGCTGGGGAAATCAAGGAGCACGGGCAGTACGATCCCCACATCTGGCTGAGCCTGAAAGGCGCCGAGATCGAAGTGAAAAACATCAGGACCGCCCTGGTCAAAGCGGACCCGTCCAATCAGGACTATTATGAAAAGAACTGCAACGATTTTGTTTCGCAGCTGGAAGCTCTGTATACGGAATACAAGAAAAAATTCCAGGCGGCCCCGAAAAAGAGCTTTGTGACCGGGCATGCCGCTTTCGGCTACCTCTGCCGCGATTTCGGGCTGGAGCAGAACAGCGTGGAGGACACCTTCGCCGAGGGCGAACCCAACGCCCAGCAGCTTTCCGAGCTGGTGCAGTACTGCAAACAGCATAAAGTGACGACCATCTTCGCGGAAGACATGGCAAGCCCCGACGTTTCCAAGACGCTGGCCCAGGAAGTCGGCGCAAAAGTCGAAACCATCTACACCGTCGAAGGCGAGGAAGAGGGCAGGACCTATCTGGAACGGGTAAAAAGCGACCTGGACAAGATCGACGCCAGCCTGGAAGAAAAAGGCTGAAACGGAAAACAAACAGCCATGCGGAAAATCCGCCCGGACGGGCGGGATCGGGAAAAGGGCTTTCACGGAATGTGAGGCCCTTTTCCCGATCCCGGAACCTGTCCGGCGGGAACGGCTGACCCTGAAAAAGAAATCCACGCAAAAGGAAGGATGCCCATTGATTCGACCTGTACCGATCACCGTTTTAACCGGCTATCTCGGGTCGGGAAAAACGACCGTCATCAACCACATATTAAACAACCAGTCCGGCCTGAGGGTCGCCGTGATTGTCAACGACATGGGCGAAGTCAACATCGACGCCGCCCTGATTGAAAAGGGAAACGCCGTTTCGCAGAGCGACGACAGCCTGGTTCCCCTTTCCAACGGCTGCATCTGCTGCACGCTGCGGGCGGACCTGATCCGCCATGTGGCCCGGCTGGTAAAGGCAAACCGCTACGATTATATCCTGATCGAGGCCAGCGGAATCTGCGAGCCGCTCCCCATCGCGCAGACGCTTACCCTGATGGACGGAAGCATCGGAAACGGCCGCCTGCCGAAGCTGTGCAGGCTCGACACCATCGCGACGGTCGTGGATGCCTGCCGTCTGGAAACGGAATTTTTAGAAGGGGCGTCGCTTCTTCGGCCCGGCGATCTGGGCGAGGACGATATTTGTCAGCTTCTGGTCCAGCAAATTGAATTCTGCAACGTCATCATCTTAAACAAAACCGATCTGGTCCGGGAGCCGCAGCGGAACCGCATCGAGGCGATTCTCCGGAAATTGCAGCCTTCCGCCAATATCATCCGCACGGAGCACGGAAAAATCGACCCGCGGGACATTCTGAACACACAGCTGTTCCATTTTCAGGAAGCGTGCCGGGCCCCGGGGTGGGTGCAGGAGCTGGAAAAGGCAAAAAACGGCGAAAAAGAGGGCGAAGAAGCGGAGTACGGCATCAACTCCTTCGTCTACGACCGAAGGCTTCCCTTCGATGCCCAAAAATTTTCCAAATGGCTGAAGCACTGGCCGAAAAAGGTCGTGCGATGCAAAGGAATCGTCTGGGTTTCCAACCATAACGACACCGTGTTCCTGTTTGAGCAGGCCGGGCAGTCCACCGACATGACACCGTTCGGCCGCTGGATCGCATCCGGAACGAAATACGAGCAGCAAAGGGCTCTGGCGAAAGATCCGGGCGCTAAAAGAGACTGGGACCCGGAAGTCGGGGACCGCAAAATTCGTCTGGTTTTCATCGGAATCCGCCTCGACCCGGAAACGATCTGCGCTTCCCTGGACCGGTGCCTCTGCGGGAAGGCAAAATAACGGCGGCCCGGCCCGCGGCTTCTGCCCCGGCCGGGCTACTTCTTCCACTGCGCCGGGCGGACGGTGCGGACAGGGTGGACCGCCTCTGTGCGCGTGAACAGGATGGCCGCCACCGCCGCCGTAAACGGAATGGTGAACAGCATTCCGAGGCTTCCGATCAGGGACTGGAGCAGCTCAATGACGATCTCTTCCTGGTTGAGGAGCTGGAAGAGAGGGTAACGGGACGCGCCGTAGATCAGGACCATGACCAGGCTGCTGCCGATATACGCAAGGATCAGGGTGTTGGCCATCGTTCCCATAATATCCCGCCCGATGCGGAGCCCGGATCGGAGGAGCCCCTGTTTGGTCACGGTTTTTTCCCGCCGGATTTCATCCAGGGAAGAGGCGATCGACATGGCCACATCCATAACGCTCCCCAAAGCGCCGATGGTCACCATGGCGAAAACGACGCCTTTCAGGTTCAGCCGGTTCTGGCCGAATATCTGGATGAGACGCGAGGTCTCGTCATTATAGGAACCGGTCAGCTTCATGGCCGTTTCCATGAACCGGTAAAGCACTCCGGAAAAGACAACCCCGCCGGTACAGCCGACGGCCGCCGCGAAGCTTTTCCGGTTCAGTCCGCCCGTGAGGGCAAAGGAAACCCCAATGATCGAAACGCAGACGACGGCGGTCGCCGCATAGATGTTCGCCCCTGTAAGGAGAAAAGGAAGATACACATAGAACAGCGCGAGGCAGGTAAAGGCAAGCGACAGGACCGTGCTCAGCCCTTTCCAGCCGCCCAGCGCCAAAACGGACGCGGCGAAAACGGAAACGAGAATGGCTATCTGCCCGATTCTGTCGTAATTTTCAAACGCCCAATCGGCGGCGCCGTCCGCGGAAAGCTTCCCCAGCACGACCCGGTCGTCCACCTTTACCATAACGGGCATGGCGTTGTTGTTCTTATAAACATACTGCGTGGCCGGCACGGAAGCGCCCTTTTGCTCCCCCGCCGTAATCACGGCGTGAAACCGGACGATATTGGTCGCGCCGTCGGTGGGATTGGGCTGCACCGAATCGATTTTGACCACCGTGGCAAAAACCTGGTTTTCCAGCTGCGATTCATAGTCCGTGACCGTCAGGTCCATGGGGCGGGACGAGGCAACCCGGTGGCCGACAATCAGGAATGCGGCGGCAAACAGAAGAATCCAAAAATAGTTTCCGGCATTTTTTCGACCTGCTTTCCGATTGATCTGCATCATCCCCTTCCTAAGAATCTTATGAAGCCGGCAAAGAGGATATGCCTTCTTCGGGACGGCCCGTTCCCCGCAACCTTGACAGGCGATGCCCGGGCGGGTATAATTGAGTCGCAAACGGTTCTTATTCTCATTCGATGGGAGGGGGATACCGATTTGAAAAATAAAACCGACCGCCGGGAAGACCTGAAACGGAAGGGACTGAAAAGCACCAGACACCGGACGGCGATTCTGGAGATTCTGGAAAAGCGGACGCAGCCGGCAACGGCCGAGCAGGTCTTTTTCGAGCTGAACCGGGCTGGAATCTCAACCAGCCTGTCGACGGTCTACCGGGAACTGGACCGCCTGGTGAACAAGAATCTGGTCGTCCAGGTAAAATTGAACGAAAGCAAAAAAGCCCTTTACGAATACAACCGGATGATTCACAAGCATTACCTGGTGTGCCTGGGATGCAAAAAGATGATTTCCCTCGATACCTGTCCCCTGAAAGCCTATGAAAAGCAACTGGAAGAACAGACCCATTTCCGGATTACGGACCATAAGCTGAACCTGTACGGGTACTGCCCCGAGTGCCAGGCAAAAGGCCTGCCGCATAAGGGATGAACGGTTTTTCTCCGGCATTTTTGAAACGGTACGATGCATAAAAAGGACCCGTCCTTCGCTTAACGCCGGACTGTTCCCCGACGGGCAGACAAAGAAATAAAAGCCTTGTCAATAGGTGGGATTTAAGCGGCCTTGCTCCGGATTTCAGACGGAGTGAGGCCGTCTTTCAAGTTAATGCGTTAATTGTAAAACTGCATATATTCAGCCACTGCCTGTTCCACTTCGGCGCGGCAGGAAAATTTCATCCGGTGCAAACATTGTCTTGAGCGTTCCAAAGAAATTTTCCATAGCGGCATTGTCGTAAGGGCATCCGGGGCTGGACATTGACGGCCGAAATCGGGTAAAAAGTGGTACGAATGCACCGGGTGCCGCGGAAAGGGAGCGCCTTTCCTTCCCATGCGCCGGATTTTTCCTTTTTCCCCACGGATTTCTCCGGGAAAGATAGGAACTATCTTTTTTATAGTATCGCGGTGTCCGGATGCCGGGCCGAAGGCTGTTCGGGAAAAAGATTTCCCCGAATATTTTCCCGGTTCGTTTGGCAGAATAACATTAAAGTTTTACCGGAAGGAAGATCGATTCGATTGACTGTTTCAAAAGCCGAATACAAAAAAATGGCGCAGAAGGCGTCGCCGGCTTCCACCTATGCCAAGGACATGCTGCTGGCGTTCGTGTTCGGCGGCGGCATCTGCACGCTGGGCCAATGTTTTCTGGACCTTTACCTCTACCTGAAACTGGATGAGAAAACCGCCGGCGCCTTCGTTTCCATCACGCTGATCGCCCTGACTGCCGTGCTGACCGCCGCGCGCGTCTACGACAACATCGCCAAATACGGCGGGGCCGGGATGATCGTGCCCATCACCGGCTTCGCAAACTCCGTCGTCTCGCCGGCCATGGAATTCAAAAGCGAGGGGTTCGTGCTGGGGATCGGCGCAAAGATGTTCGTCATCGCCGGGCCGGTCCTGGTTTACAGCACTGCGGCGTCGATCCTGTACGGATTGATCCTGTGGTTTTTCCATCTATATTGACCGCTAAGGAAAGGAAGACGAAACCATGCCCTCACGAGTTGGCAAATATACCATTCAGCTTCAGACAAACCCCGCTGTTCTGGGGTACGCCGCGGTCGTCGGCAAGAAAGAGGGCGAAGGGCCCTACGGTCAGGCTTATGACCAGTGCCATGCCGACACGACGCTGGGGGAAGCGAGCTGGGAAAAGGCGGAAAGCCGCCTCCAGAACGAGGCGGTCCATATTGCCCTCCACAAGGCCAACCTGAACAACACGGACGTCAACTGCATCTTCGCGGGCGACCTTCTGAACCAGTGCATTTCATCCACGTTCGGCCTGCGCAGCCTCGACATCCCGTTCCTGGGGCAGTTCGGCGCCTGCTCCACCATGGCGCAGACGCTCGCGGTCGCCTCGCTGTTCGTGGAATCCGGCGCGGCCGTGCGCGCGGTCGCGGTGACCTCTTCCCATTTCTGCTCCGCGGAACGGCAGTACCGTTACCCGCTGGAGTACGGCGGCCAGCGCTCCCCCACCGCCCAGTGGACGGCGACGGCGGCGGGTTCGGTGATCCTCGGGACGCGCAGCCAGTATCCGACGGCCAGCATCGGCCTGCAGGCCGTCACGTTCGGCAGGATCGTGGACTACGGCATCAAGGACGCCGCCAACATGGGCGCCGCCATGGCCCCGGCGGCGGCCAGCACGCTGATCGACTACTTTAACGACACCGGGACGAACCCGCAGGACTACGACCTGGTGCTGACGGGCGACCTCGGCCTCGTGGGAAGCAGCCTCCTCGACGACCTGATGCAGCGGGAGGGAAAGGACATCCGCTCCGTCCACAACGACTGCGGCCTGATGATCTACGACCGCGAAAAGCAGGACGTCCACGCCGGGGGTTCCGGCTGCGGATGCAGCGCGGCGATCCTGTGCTCCACGATTCTCCAGCAGATGGACGCGGGAAAGCTCCACAAGGTCCTGTTCCTGGGAACCGGCGCCCTGATGTCGCCCACCTCTTCGCAGCAGGGCGAAAGCATCCCCAGCGTGGCGCATCTGGTTTATCTGAAATCGTGATACGGCCCGGAACGGAAGGCAGAAAAAAGGCAGGCCGCCGCGCGGCGGCCTGCCGGAAAAGATTGTTCCGTTAAAAAGCTTTTTTGAGGGGAGCGAGGTCCAGGCGGTCGGCACAGCCGTTCAGGAACCCGGAAAGCTCCGTCAGGATGGTCCGGACCCCGCCTTTGCTGTCGCTCTCCACATTCAAGGGCATAATGGGGTCGTGGACGCTCAGCCGGAGCAGGAACCACCCGTCGCCGTGCGCCCGGTCCAGAGAAACCCGCACGCCTTCAAAATTGTCCGGCGCGATGGCCCAGCCCGGCTGTTTTGCGGCGTAGTCCGCCAGCCCGGCGATTATGCCTTCCCCGGCTTTGCGGAAATCCTCCGGCCGGATGGGGAAGCGCAGCTCCACGGCCTCCGCCGGCTCCTTCAGGGGCGCCAGCAGGTCTTCCAGCGTTTTGCCCTGCGCGCGGAGCTGCGCGGACTTGATGATGATCTTCGTTACGAGATAGGCGCCGTCGTCCAGAAAATAGTTTTCCTTCATGGCGGCGTGGCCGGACGTCTCGATCGCCAGCGGGCAGGAAACGCCTTCTTTGTTCAGGCGCACCGCCTCGTTGATGACGTTGCGGTAGCCGCGCTTGAAGCGGCGGTGTTTCCCGCCCAGCGTTTTTTCGATGTATTCCTTCAGGCCGGACGAGGTGATGGAGTCCGTCACGACCGTGCCGCCGGGGCAGTTTTCCAGCGCGATGGCGGAAGCGATCGCCACGAGGCGGTTGCGGTTGATCTCGTCGCCCTTCGCGTCCACGGCGCCGCCGCGGTCCACGTCGGTGTCGAAAATGACGCCGAGGTCCGCCCCGGCCTTGACGACCGCCCCACAGACGGATTTCATCGCCGTTTCGTTTTCCGGGTTGGGGATGTGGTTCGGGAAACGGCCGTCGGGCTCCAGGAACTGGCTGCCGGAAACGTCGGCTCCCAGCGGGGCCAGAACGTCCCGGGCGTAAAAGCCGCCGGCGCCGTTGCCCGCGTCCACCACAATGTGGAACCCCGCGAGCGGATGCTCGTAGTCCCTCGCGTTTACGCCTTTCCGGACGACGCCGCGCAGGCGTTCGCAGTACTGCTTCATGTAGTTGAGTTTTTCGACGCTCCCGGCTGCGGCGGCCGGCTTGTCCCCGTCCTGCGCGTGCTGCAGGATCGCCACGATGTCCGGCCCGTCGAGGCCGCCCGCGCGGGTGAAGAATTTCAGCCCGTTGCGCTGGAACGGATGGTGGCTCGCGGTGATCTGCACCGAGCCGTCGCAGGCGAGGTCCTGCGTCACCATGAACATGGCGGGAGTCGAGGAAAGCCCGCAGTCCAGCACATGGACGCCGGCCGCGGTCAGCGCGGCCACAACATCCGAGCGGATCCGCCCGGCGGAGATGCGGGGGTCGTGCCCCACCGCCACGGTCAGCGCGGGAACGGCCTTTTTCTCATACGCGGAAAGCCACAGGGCAAAACCGTCCGTCATTTTGGCGATGGCCGCGTCCGTCAGGTTCACTGTTTCACCGGGAACGCCTTCGCTCGCCACCCCGCGGATATCCGTGCCGCTTTTGAACTGTTGCCACTCTTTTGTCAGCAATGTACTTAACCCCTTCCATTTTTCGGATTCCCGGGCCGCTCCGCCCGGCCTTTTTCTTATAGTATATACCGGAACGCCGGCGGAATGAAAATCAAATGGAAAACAAAGGTGAATTTATGGCAAATTTAATTGAGATGCGCGGGCTTTCCAAGGTCTACCGCATGGGCGGCGGCGAAGTCTATGCGCTGCGGGATATTTCGCTGGACGTGGCGGAAGGGGAATTTCTGGCGATCGTCGGCCCTTCCGGCTCCGGAAAATCCACGCTGATGAACATCATCGGCTGCCTTGACACGCCGACCTCCGGCCGGTACCTGCTCGGGGGCGAGGATGTGTCCGGCCTGAGCGAAAAGAGGCTGACCCGCATCCGCAACCGGGAAATCGGGTTTATTTTCCAGAGCTTCAACCTCATCGGCAGCCAGAACGCCCTGGAAAACGTGGAGCTCCCTCTGCTGTACCGCGGCGTGGACCGCGCCGAGCGCCGCCGCCTCGCGGAAGAAGCGCTCCGCAAGGTGGGGCTTGCGGGCCGGATGACCCACCGCCCCGCCCAGATGAGCGGCGGCCAGCAGCAGCGCGTCGCCATCGCGCGCGCCATCGCAGCAAAGCCCCCGATCATCCTGGCGGACGAGCCGACCGGGAACCTCGACTCCAAGTCGGGCGCGGAAATCATGCGGATCCTGCACAGCCTCGGGGACGCCGGCAGAACGGTCGTGCTCATCACGCACGACGACGGGATCGCCCGGGAAGCCGACCGCATCGTCCGCCTGAGCGACGGATGCCTGGAAAACGGCGTTCTCCGCCGCGAGGCGTGCCTGCGGGCCTGAGGGATCCGGGGTGCAAACGATCCCCGAAAAAGTCCGGGAAAATTTGTCAGTTCCGCCATGCCGGCATCGATTGACAACGGGGCCCGTTATGCTATAATAAAGCCGGCAGAATATTCCGCTGCTTAATTATAACGCATCACGGAACAAACCGAAGGAGGAGTTAAAATGCCGTCATCTCCCATTGAACTGCATGAAATTGACGTACCGGGATTTTTGAAGGTTCTCGACGAGTGCAAGGGAAATGTGTTTCTTGTCACGCGCGAGGGCGACCACATCAACCTGAAAAGCAAGCTTTCCCAGCTGGTCGGCCTGACCAAGCTGATCGAGGGCGGCAAAATTGCCGAAGCGTTCATTATCTGCGAAAATCCGGAAGACGAGTCGAAGCTCTTCCGCTTCAACCTTTTCGGCGAAAAAGGCAAAAGCCCGAAATAAAACGGCTCTTGCCGGGCAGCAAAGCGGCCGGGACGGGAAATCCGTTCCGGCCGCCTGTTTTTATTTTTCTTCGTTGAAAAACTTTTCCCAGTCAAAATCGCTTTTCGCGCCATCCACCGGTTTTGCCTGGGCTTTTTCGGAGTAACGGTTTTGTTCCGGCGGTTTCGTGGCGCCGCCGTCAGAAGGCTTTGGTCCCGGCTTCGGGCGGGGCGGAAGCGGCTTTGGTCCCGGCTTCGGGCGGGGCGGAAGCGGCTTTGTGGCGTCGTCGGACGAACCGTGCCCCGGCGTCCGGCGCGCGTCCCCGAGGCCGCCTAAAGCGTCGTCGTGCCTTCTGCCGTCGCTGTAAGAGCTGACATCGGTAAAGGTCATGGTGTCGTCCTTCGCGTTCTTTCGGGGACCGCCGGGGCCGCCCTTTCCCCCGCCCTTGCCCTTATGGATAAACTGGAGGTAGACAAAGACACCGACCCCGGCGAGGCCAAGGACGATCAAAGCGATGCCGATCGCGAAAAGGGAAGAGAATCCTCCGGCCGCCGGGGCCGCGGAAGAAGCCTGGGAAGACGCCGAGCTGGCCTCGGACTCTTCCGAAGACAAAAGGGAGCCCCAGTCCTGCGAAGCGAGGGCGTCCGGGTCGCTGACGGCGTCGCCCGCCTCGTTGGCCGCCTGGTTGACGGCGCTTTCATTCGTATTGACGGAAGCGGCGGATTTTGTCGGCGCTTCCGCAACCGGCGACCATTTCGCCGTGAGGGTCGTGTCGTGGTCGATCGGCATCGAGCCGTCGACCTCCGTGCCGTTCATCGTCCACCCCATGAATTTATAGCCCTTTTTGGACGGCGTCTTGAATTCCGAAACGGTCGTCCCTTTTGTAAATTTGCCGCTGCTTTGCATCCCCCTGCCGCCGTTCAGGTTAAAGACGACCGTGACGTCCGAATTTTTCGGTTCATGGGTTACGGCGGGAGCTTTAGAAGGCGGTTCGCTTGGTGCGCTGGACGAACTGGAATTGGATGAACTGCCGGATGCGTCGCTGGAACCGCCACCCTGGGCAAAAGCCGCAATACTGAAGGCCGAGACGCAGAAGGCCGCTATAAGGGTAAGCACTATGTATTTTTTGGCTTTTTTGCCCATTTTGCTCATCGTTCCATTTCCTTTCAACCATGAAAAGTATTTTTATCATACCACAAAATCCGCCGTTCATGCAACGGAAAAGAACCGCTGCTCCGCCCGGAAAAAGCGGGCCGGAAATCCACGCCCCGGGAAGCCGCGCTCCAACTGGTGACAAATTAATGTATCATAAAACGCAAAAAATTTCAATTCCATAAATATGAACAAAGTGTGAAAACACGGGTTTCCCTCGCCGGGGCGGCCGCGGGTTCAGAAGGGATCCTCCACTTCCGGCCCCTCGGGCGGCTCCTGCGCGGCCAGCACGTCCCGCACCAGCGCGCCGAGCTGGGCGCGGCTTTCGAGCTGTCCCGTGCGGCGGCGGAACCCGGCGGCCCCGCGCAGGCCTTTCAGGTACCACGCGACGTGCTTGCGCGCCTCGTTCATCGCGCGGCGCTCCCCCTTGTAGCGGCACATGAGGTCGATGTGGCGCACCATCACGAGCATGCGCTCATACACGCCGGGCGGCGGGACGATGCGGCAGGACTCGGTCAGGTAACTGTTGATCTGCCGGAAAATCCACGGGTTGCCGAGCGCCGCGCGGCCGACCATCACGGCGTCGCAGCCGGTCTGCTCCAGCATCTGCGCGGCGGACTGCGCGCCCGTCACGTCGCCGTTGCCGATCACCGGGATTCTGACGGCCTGTTTCACTTTGCGGATGATATCCCAGTCGGCGGGCGGCGCGTACATCTGCGAACGGGTGCGCGCGTGGACCGCCACGGCCGCCGCCCCCGCGCTCTCGCAGACGGCAGCGACCTCCGCCGCGTTGACCGATTTTTCGTCCCACCCCGCGCGGATTTTCACCGTGACCGGGACGGGAACCGCCGCCGCGACGGCGGCCACAAGTTCGCCGCAGCGCTGCGGGTTCCTCATCAGGGCACTGCCCGCGCCGGGGCCGGTGATCTTCGGGGCGGGGCAGCCCATGTTGATGTCGACCGCGTCGGGCGAAAAAGCCATCGCCTTTTCGGCCGCCCGCGCCATGACGTCCGGCTCGGAGCCGAAAATCTGAATGGCGGCGGGGCGGGCCGCGTCCCCGAGCTCCATCAGTTCCCGCGTCTTTCTGTCGCCGAACTCCAGCGCCTTCGCGCTGACCATCTCGCTGACGGTGTACGCGGCCCCCAAGCGCGCGCAGATTTCCCGGAACGCCCGGTCGCCCGCACCCGCCATCGGCGCGAGGACGGCCCTGCCGTTCAGAGTAAGGCTTCCGATTTGTAAATTCATTGTTAACATCCTTGATTTTTCTACCATAATAAAAGCGGAACCGGTATAATACAAAAGAAACGGGAACGATTCCCGGCCGGACGGCGCGGATCCTTACTATTATAGCACTTATTTTTTTCCGCCGGAAGTGCTATAATACTTCCATAACTTGCAAGCGGGGGAACACGATGAAATTATTGGTATTGGACGGCAACAGCATCCTGAACCGGGCGTTTTACGGGATCCGCCTGCTGACCACGAAGACGGGCCTCTACACCAACGGCATTTACGGCTTTCTGACGATCTTCCACCGCCTTCTGACCGAGACAAGCCCGGACGCGGTCGCCGTCGCCTTCGACATGAAAGCCCCCACCTTCCGGCACAAGGCATACGCTGGCTACAAGGCGAACCGCAAGGGCATGCCGCCGGAGCTTGCCCAGCAGATGCCGACGCTCAAGGAGCTGCTCACGCTGCTCGGCTACCGCCTGGTGGAGTGCGAGGGCTACGAGGCCGACGATATTCTCGGCACGCTGGCGAAAACCTGCGAGGACGGCAGCTGCGAGTGCGTGCTCGCCACCGGCGACCGCGACAGCCTGCAGCTTGTCGGCCCGCACGTGACCGTGCGCCTTGCCTCCACCAAAATGGGGCAGCCGCAGGTCACGGTCTACGACGAGGCGAAAATCCGGGAAGATTACGGCGTCGCCCCGAAGGAAATGATCGAGATCAAGGCGCTTCAGGGCGACTCGTCCGACTGCATCCCCGGCGTGGCGGGGATCGGCCCCAAAGGGGCCGGGCAGCTCATCCAGGCCTACCACAACATCGACGCGATCTATGAGCGCCTTGATTCGCTGGAGATTCGGGACGGCCTGCGCAAAAAGCTGGCCGACGGAAAGGAAAGCGCCTTCCTGAGCCGCGAGCTCGGAACCATCCGCACCGACGCGCCCATCGACACCGATTTAAAATCCTATCTCCCCCAAAAGCGCGACGTTTCCGCCGCGGCCCGGCTGATGGCGAAGCTGGAATTCTTCAAGCTGATGGAAAAGCTCGGCCTGGACGCCCCCGAAGAACCGCCGGCGACCGCCGCGACGGAGGCGGCCGCCGTATCGCTCGCCGAAGGAGCCGACGGGGCCGGGCTGCTCCCGGCCCTGAAGCAGGCGGGCCGGGCGGATTTTACCGCAAAGCTGGAACAGGGCGGGATCGTCTCCCTGACCGTAAATTCCGCCGGGAAAATCCATACCGTGGGGGACGCGGACATCATCCGCGCGGTCCTCGCGGACAAAACCATCCGCAAAAACACGCACGACGTCAAGCCGCTGTACGCGGCGCTGGACGCGCGGGGCGGGGAGCTTTCCGGCCCGGTGTTCGACACCATGCTGGCCGGGTACCTGCTGAACCCGTCCGCCTCGGGCTACGAGCCGCTCCGCCTCGCGCGGGAATACGGCGTCCCCGTCCCGGGCGGGCTGCCCGAGGAAGCGTCGGCCGCCGCGGTGATGCCCGCCCTTGCGGATGCGTTGGAAAAGAAGATTGCCGAAAACAGCCAGACCGACCTTCTGAACCGCATCGAGATCCCGCTCGCGCAGGTGCTGGCGCGCATGGAAAATGTCGGCTTCGCCGTGGACGCCGACGGAATCCGGGCGTTCGGCAAGGCGCTGGACGGGAAGATCGCCGAGATCCAGCGGCAGGTTTACGACGTGGTCGGCTATGAGTTCAACATCAACTCGCCGAAGCAGCTCGGCGAGGCCCTGTTTGAAAAGCTAGGCCTTCCGCACGGGAAAAAGACGAAAACGGGGTGGTCCACCAGCGCCGCCACGCTCGAAAAGCTCCAATACGAAAGCCCGGCCGTCGAGCTCGTCCTCGCCTACCGCACACTGGCGAAGCTGAAGTCCACTTACTGCGACGGGCTCCTCAAGGTCATCGCGCCGGACGGGAGGATCCACTCCAGCTTCAACCAGACGGAAACGCGCACCGGGCGCATCAGCTCCACGGAGCCGAACCTGCAGAACATCCCCGTGCGCACGGACCTCGGCCGCGAGATGCGCCGGTTTTTCATCGCCCGCCCCGGCTGGGTCCTGGTGGACGCCGACTACTCGCAGATCGAGCTGCGCGTCCTCGCCCACGTGGCCGACGACAAGAACATGATCCAGGCGTTCCTCGACCACGACGACATCCACCGCCGGACGGCGGCGCAGGTTTTCCATATGCCGGAGCAGATGGTCACCCCGCTGATGCGCAGCCGCGCGAAGGCCGTCAACTTCGGCATTGTGTACGGCATCGGGGCGTTTTCCCTCTCGCGGAACATCCACGTTTCCATGCGGGAAGCGAAGCAGTATATCGCCGACTACCTCGCTCACTTCTCCGGCGTGGACGAATACATGAAGCGCGTGGTGGAGGACGCGAAGCGGAAGGGCTATGTGGAGACGATGTTCGGCCGCCGCCGCTACCTGCCTGAGCTTGTCAGCTCCAACCACAACCTGCGGGCGTTCGGGGAGCGCGTCGCGCGCAACATGCCGATTCAGGGAACCGCCGCGGACATCATCAAAATCGCCATGATCCGCGTGGAAAAGCGCCTGAAGCGGGAAAAGATGCAGTCCCGCCTGATCCTGCAGGTGCACGACGAGCTCATCGTGGAGTCTCCGGAAGGCGAAGCGGAGAAAGCCGCTTCCCTGCTGACCGAGGAAATGCAGGGCGCCGTGTCCCTCTCCGTGCCGATGACCGCCGAGGCGAAAATCGGGAAAACCTGGTACGAGGCGAAGGCATGAGCATCTTCGCCTGCCCCGTCTGCGGCGGCCGCCTGGAAAAGCGCGGAAAGGAATTCGTCTGCTCCGGCGGCCATACCTACGACATCGCATCCGAGGGATATGTCTACCTGCTCCCGCCCAACAAAAAACACTCCAAAATGCCGGGCGACGACCGGCGGATGGTCGCTTCCCGCCGCCGGTTCCTCGAATCCGGCGGCTACCGGATTTTCAGCGACGCGCTGAACCGGCTGGCCCGCGAGTTTCTTCCCGCGGAACACCCCGTGATCCTCGACGCGGGCTGCGGCGAGGGATATTACACCGGCCGGCTGGCGCGGTCCCTCGCGGAACATTCCGTCCGCGCCGCAGTTTACGGGTTCGACATCTCGAAGTTCGCGGTGAAGGCGGCGGCAAAAAGATACCGGGACATTTCCTTCGCGGTCGGCAGCATGTTCGGGATTCCCGTCCTGGACGGGGCGGCGGACCTGGTGACGAACGTGTTCGCCCCCATCGTTCCGGAAGAGCTTTGCCGCGTTGCGAAGCCGGGCGGGGTGATGATCCTCGCCGTGCCGGGCGAGCGGCATCTGTACGGCCTGAAAAGGGTCCTGTACGACCGGCCGTACGAAAACGAGCGCCGGGACACGGAATACCCCGGCTTCGCCTTTCTCCGGCGCGTTCCCGTGCGGGGGAGCATCCACACGGAAGACCCGGAAATCATGCGGAGCCTGTTTGCCATGACGCCCTATTGCTGGAAAACCCCGAAAGAGGGCTGCGAACGGCTGTGGAAAGCGAAAAGCCTTGACACCGAGACCGGGTTTGATTTTCTGATTTACCGAAAGGCGGCGAAACCATGAGCAAACGGAAAGCGTTCGTCCATTTCGTCACGGCGGAAAACGTCCTGTTCCTCGCTGCGGCCACCATGCTGGCGTTCGCCGCGCGCGTCCGGTTTTTCCCGTTCGAGTCCGGCGACTACCACCAGTTCCTGCAGGGCTGGTTCTCTGTGCTGAAGGAGGGCGGAGGCCTTGCCGCCCTGGGACAGAACATTGGCGACTACATGCCTCCCTATTTCTATCTGCTGGCGCTGCTCACCTATCTGCCGGTGCGGGACCTTTACCTCATCAAACTGCTTTCGTTCGTGTCCGACATCGTCATGGCCTGCTTCGCCATGCGGCTCGTACGCCTGAAATACAAGGAGTTCTGGGGCGAGATCACCTACGCCGTCGTGCTGCTGCTGCCGAGCGTCGTGCTGAATTCCGCCGCCTGGGGGCAGTGCGATTCCATTTACACCGCCGCGCTTCTCGCCTGTGTCTACTACCTGACCGCCAACCGGCCGAACGCGGCCGTCACGGCGTTCTCCATCGCGTTCGTGTTCAAGCTCCAGGCGGTTTTTCTCGCGCCGTTTCTGCTTTTAATGCTGCTCCGGCACAAAATCCGGTGGCGCAGCCTGCTGATCGTCCCGGCGGTCTACATCCTCGCAATTCTTCCGGCCGCGGCGATGGGCCGCAATTTCGGCGACCTGCTGACCGTCTATTTCCGGCAGGCGCGGCAGTACAGCGACATCTCCATGTACCTGCCCAACCTCTCCGTCTGGTACCCGAAGGACACGCCGGTGGCCGCCGGAACCGCCATCGCCGTTCTCGCCGTCCTCGCTTCCCTGGCCGTGGTCCTGCTGTTCCACCGGCTGGAGTTCGACCTCACGGACGAAATGATCGTCTCCCTCGCGCTGCTCTCGGTGCTTTTCGTTCCGTACGTCCTGCCGTACATGCACGAGCGCTATTTTTACCCCGCGGACATTCTGGCCGTGATCTACGCCTTTTACTTTCCGGAAAAATTCTACATTCCCATCCTCACGGTTCTCAGCTCCACCTATGTGGTCTGCCATAACCTGTTCCACGCGCATTTCATCAATATCAAAGTCCTTTCGGTCCTGATGCTCTGCTGCCTGCTGTGGGTCAGCGTCAGCACCGTCTACCTGGCCCGCGACGAAAAGATCGAGAAGGTGGTGCGCCGCCGGTGGCTGAGCTGAACATCGTCCGGATGGCAGAGCGCCACCTGGACGCCCTCGCCGCGCTGGAGCGCATCTGTTTTTCGGAGCCGTGGACGCGCGCCGGCCTTGCCGCGGAGCTGAACCGGGCGGAAGCGGTTTTCGCCGTCGCCGAGCTGGGCGGCCGGACGGCCGGGTACGCGGGGATGCACTGTGTGCTGGACGAATGTTACGTGGACAACGTCGCCGTTTTCCCGCAGCACCGGCGGGCGGGGATCGCCCGGGCGCTGATGCGGCACCTGATCGGCCGCGCAAGGGCCAGGCGCGCGTCTTTTCTCACGCTGGAAGTGCGTGTTTCCAACGCCGGGGCGATTGCGCTGTACCGAACACTCGGCTTCCGCGAAGCGGGCCGGCGCCGGGGCTTTTACCGCCGCCCGGCGGAAGACGCGCTGATCTTAACGCTGTTCTTGTCCGGCGGGCCGGTTTCGGCGCTTAAAACCAAAACCGGCCCGCCGGAAGCGGACAAGCCTGAAACAAACCAAGGGGAACCAGTCATGAAAATACTCGGAATCGAAAGTTCCTGCGACGAAACCGCCGCGGCCGTCGTGGAAAACGGCCGCACCGTGCTCTCCAGCGTGGTGGCATCGCAGGTGGACGAACATAAACTGTACGGCGGCGTCGTGCCGGAAATCGCTTCCCGCCGCCACTGCGAGGCGATCGTCGGCGTGGTGCAGAAGGCCCTCGACGACGCAGGAACCGGTTTGGACGGAATCGACGCCGTCGCCGTCACCTACGCGCCCGGGCTCATCGGCGCGCTCCTTGTGGGGGTCAATTTTGCGAAGGGGCTTTCGCTTTCCGCCGGGAAGCCCCTCGTGCCGGTGCATCACCTCCGTTCGCATATCGCCGCGAACTACATCGCTTTCCCGGAGCTGGAGCCGCCGTTCCTGTGCCTCGTGGTCTCCGGCGGGCACACCCATATCGTCGAGGTCCTGGGCTACACGGAGCTGCGCGTCCTGGGGCGCACCCGCGACGACGCGGCGGGCGAGGCGTTCGACAAAGCCGCGCGCGCCATGGGCATCCCGTACCCGGGCGGCGTGGAGCTGGATAAAATCGCCGAAAGCGGAAACGCTAAAGCCTATCGGCTTCCCCGTCCTTCCGTGGACGGCTCGCCGTACGACTTCAGCTTTTCCGGGCTGAAAACGAACGTCATCAACCAGATCCACAACGCGCGGCAGCGCGGCGAAACCCTCCATGTGCCGGACCTCGCCGCCTCGTACCGCCAAGCCGTCGTGGACTGCCTGACCCGGAACTTTTTCGCCGCCGCGCGCGACACCGGCGCGAAAAAGCTCGCCATCGCGGGAGGTGTGTCCGCAAACGCCCTGCTGCGCCGCACGCTGGAAAGCGAGTGCGCGAAGCGGGGGCTGGAGTTTTACCGCCCGCAGCTGCGCTACTGCGGGGACAACGCCGCCATGGTGGGCGCGCAGGGGTACTACGAGTTTCTCGCCGGGCATACGGCGGGCCCCGACCTGAACGCCAGGGCCGAAATGCCCATTGAATCGAATTGATTTTTGCATAATGGATTCGTGTAAAATTCATAAGTAAAAACGGCGCACCGCCGCTCCCCGCGGGGGCGCGATTGATATAAATTTCTGCTAAAAGTTTATTAATTTCACGTTACCGGCATTGAATCCGTAAAAAATTTGGTGTATTATAGGATCAATTTCAATAGGCCATTGGGCCGAAAGGAGAAACTATGACGCAAAATCAATCGGTACTGGAATGGATCGGGAAAATGAAAGATCTCGTCCGTCCCGACAAAGTTCTCTGGATCGACGGTTCGGAAGAGCAAATTGAAGCGCTGCGCGCCGAGGCTTGCAAAACCGGCGAAATGATCAAACTGAACCAGGAAAAGCTGCCGAACTGCTACCTGCACCGCACGGCGGTGAACGACGTGGCGCGCGTGGAAGGCCGCACGTTCATCTGCTCCCGCAAAGAAGAGAACGCCGGCCCCACCAACCACTGGATGGAACCGCAGAAGGCCTATAAAATGCTGTACGACATCGCCCGCGGCAGCTACAAGGGCCGCACCATGTATGTGATCCCTTATTCGATGGGCCCCGTCGGGTCCCCGTTTTCCAAAATCGGCATTGAGCTGACCGATTCCATCTATGTTGTGCTGAACATGTCCATCATGACCCGCGTGGGCCAGAAGGTGCTGGACACCCTCGGCAACAGCAACGACTGGGTCCGCGGTCTGCACTGCAAGTGCAACATCGACGCCGAAAAGCGTTACATCTGCCATTTCCCGGAAGACAACACCATCATCTCCGTCAATTCCGGTTACGGCGGGAACGTTCTGCTCGGCAAAAAGTGCTTTGCCCTGCGCATCGCCTCCTACCTCGGCAAAAACGAAGGCTGGATGGCGGAACATATGCTCATCCTCGGCATCCAGAACCCGAAGGGCGAAATCAAATACGTCGCCGCCGCGTTCCCGTCCGCATGCGGCAAGACCAACCTGGCCATGCTGATCCCGCCGGAATTCTACCGCAAGAAGGGCTACAAGGCCTGGACGGTCGGCGACGACATCGCGTGGATGCGCATCGGGCCGGACGGCAGGCTGTGGGCCGTCAACCCTGAAAACGGATTCTTCGGGGTCGCGCCGGGCACGAATGAGAAATCCAACCCGAACGCCCTCGCCACCACAAAATCCGGCACGATCTTCACCAACGTGGCCCAGAACCTCGACGACAACACCGTCTGGTGGGAAGGCCTCGACCACAACCCGCCGAAGCACGGCGTGGACTGGACCGGCAAGCCGTGGGACGGCACGACGTCCAAGGAAAAGGGCGCCCACCCGAACAGCCGCTTTACCGCGCCCGCAAAGAACTGCCCTTGCGTCAGCCCCGAGTTTAACTCCGGCAAGGGCGTACCGATTTCCGCCATTATCTTCGGCGGCCGCCGCGCGCACACCACCCCGCTGGTTTACCAGTCCCGCGACTGGAACAACGGCGTGTTCGTCGGCTCCATCATGGCATCCGAAACAACGGCGGCCGCAACCGGCGCGGTCGGCGTCATCCGCCGCGACCCCATGGCCATGCTGCCGTTCTGCGGCTACAACATGGGCGACTACTTCGCGCACTGGATCGAAATGGGCGAAAAGCTCGGCGGCAAAGCCCCGAAGATCTTCAACGTCAACTGGTTCCGCCTCGACAAGGACGGCCACTTCATCTGGCCGGGATTCGGCGACAACCTTCGCGTTGTCGAGTGGATTCTGAAGCGCTGCGAGGGCAAGGCCGACGCGGTGGAAACTCCGATCGGCTATGTCCCGAAGGCGGATGACATCAACCTGGACGGCCTCGACCTGAGCCGCGACACGCTGAAGAGCATCCTCAAAGTCGACAAGGCCGAGTGGACAAAAGAGGCCGAAGGCATCGAGGAATTTTACAAAAAGTTCGGCGACAAGCTGCCGCAGGAACTCAGGACCCAGTTGCAGAACCTGAAAGCAAGGCTGAAATAAGCAGCCGGTCCGTTCGGGCGGCCCCTTTTCGGGGGCCGTCTTTTTTTTCGGAAAACAGGGCGCGCGGAACTTTATTTTTTTCCTATTTTTCCGCGGTACGCCTGCTTTTTTACCGGGCCTGTGTAGAGTTGCTGATAAGTATGAATAATCTGTTTCCAAACTTCAAATTTTGTGTAAATAACACATTGCTTTCTCCCGGTAAAATCGCTATACTGTTTTTATTAAGAAATGACCCGACAAAATCTGTCGGGTAATTTTTGTTATGGAGGAAAGAAATATGGAGGAAAGCAACGCAAAAGCATACCACCCGAAGGGCGATTTCTTCAACCTGAAGGGCAGCGGCACCAACACCCACACAGAGATTCTGGCGGGCCTCACGACATTCTTCACCATGTCGTACATCCTGTTCGTCAACCCGCAGGTGCTGGGGCAGACGCATATGGACAAGCAGGCGGTCTTTCTGGCCACCATCATCGCTTCCGCAATCGGCACGCTGGTCATGGGGCTGTTCGCCAACGTCCCCTACGCCCTTGCGCCGGGCATGGGCCTGAACGCTTTCTTTACTTACACCGTCTGTTTTTCGCTCGGTTTTAAGTGGCAGCAGGCGCTCGCCATGGTCTTTATCTGCGGTATCATCAACATCCTGATCACCGTGACGAAGTTCCGCAAAAGCATCATCCGTTCCATCCCGAAAAGCATCCAGAACGCCATCGGCGGCGGCATCGGCATCTTCGTCGCCTACATCGGCATCAAAAGCGCGGGCCTGCTCAATTTTACAAGCGACCCGGGCACCTATCAGCTCCTGCAGGATAAGACCGTCGTCGCTTCTTCGAGCGCCGTGCCGGCCATTGTCCCGCTGAACACGCCTTCGGTCCTGCTGGCGCTGTTCGGCATCATCCTGATCGTCGTCCTTCTGATGGCGAACATCCGGGGCGCCATCCTGATCGGCATCATCGCCACGACCCTCGTGGGCATCCCGTCGGGCGTGACGGATTTTTCCAACGCTTCCATCACCTTCGGCACCCTGGGCGACTCCTTCTCCCGGCTGGGCTCCACGTTCGGCGCGGCGTTCGGCGCCGACGGCATGGGCTCGCTGTTCGCGGATCCGTCCAAGCGGCTTCTGGTCATCATGACGATTTTCGCGTTCAGCCTTTCCGACACGTTTGACACCATCGGCACCTTCATCGGCACGGGCCGCCGTACCGGAATCTTCAGCCTGGAAGACGAAAAGGCGCTGGAAAACGGCAAGGGCTTCCACTCCAAAATGGACCGGGCGCTGTTTGCCGACTCCATCGCGACTTCCATCGGCGCGCTGTTCGGCACGTCCAACACGACGACCTATGTCGAGAGCGCCGCGGGCATCGGCGCCGGCGGACGCACCGGGCTGACGAGCGTGACGACCGCCGTCATGTTCATCCTCTGCACGGTCCTCGCGCCGGTCGCGGGCTGCATTCCCGCCGCCGCCACCGCCCCGGCCCTCGTGATCGTCGGCGTGATGATGATGAGCTCGTTCAAGGAAGTGGACTGGCCCAACCTGGAAGAAGCCATTCCGGCGTTCGGCGCGGGCATTTTCATGGCTCTCTGCTACAGCATTTCCTACGGCATCGCCGCGGGCTTCATCTTCTACTGCATCGTGAAGATCGCAAAGGGCAAATTCAAGGAAATCCATCCCATCCTGCTGGTTTCCGCGATTCTGTTCATCCTGAACTTCATCGTGCTTGCCGTCATCTGAACCCCCGGCAGGACAGGCCGCGCCCCGCTTTTCCGAACATGGAAAGCGGGGCGCTTTTTCTTTTCCCTGCCCGGGGAATGGAGCCGCGGTAAAAATGGCGGGCTCATTTAGGTACTCCGCGTACAAAATTACATATTATGAAGTGAAGCCTGTTCTTCGATAACTTTACTTTAGGAGGATTCCAATGAGTTGCAATCAATTTTCATATTGCCCCGACACCGCTTTGGCGCCGAGCACAGGGAACTGTGGCTATAAACCCACCGGGTATGCCCCCTCTGGGAAAAAGGACGTTGCGCTTAACGCGTCCAGCGGCAGCGTAGGACCCCTTCCGATCATCAACACCCTTTTTGCGGAACCGATCAACGTGGTTTCCACGACCATCGATACCCGGTGCATCGGCCCGACGAACAACCTGCTCCATTTCAGCAGCATCGTCAACCTTCCGGTCGGCATTTCCGTAACGCTGAATTTTCAAATCCGCCGCTCGGTCGACGACGGCGCGTCCATCGGCGTCGGCTCAACGTACACTTTTTCAACAACGGTGACTGTGCTCGAAGGCGAATCGTTCAGTTTCCAGTTCTTCGATCAGGACGTACAGCCCGGTTTCTACACCTATTCCGTGCAGCTGTCCACCAATTCGCTGATCGACGTAACTCCCGGCCTTTCCATCAACAACGCCGTCCTCAGCGTGCTCGCGGTTTCCAACCGATCCGATTGCTGCAAATGAGCACGTCCTGCGGCGCGCTCCAAGGGTCCCGGGCCGACGACCATCGGCCCGGGATTTTTTATGCCCGCACCGGAGCACCGGACGGAAAACCGTGGTATAAGTGGTATAATAAAAAAAACGCGTGCACGCGGGAAACGGAGAAAATACCTTATGAAAAAAGCGCTTGTCACCGGGGCGTCCCGGGGAATCGGACGGGCCGTCGCGCGCCGGCTCTGCCGGGACGGCTACTCCGTCCTTCTGAATTGCTTCCATTCCGAAAGCGCCGCGAATGCGCTCCGGGACGAGCTGAACGCCTCCTGCGGGGACGGGCGGGCATCCGTCTTCCGGGCGGACGTTTCCGACCGCCGCCAGGCGGAGGCGATGTTCCGCAGCGCGGGAGAAATCGACCTTCTGGTCAATTCCGCGGGGATCGCCCAGCAGAAGCTGTTCACCGACCTGACCGAAGAAGACTGGGAGCGCATGCTCGCCGTCGACGTCACCGGCGTGTTCCACTGCTGCCGGCTGGCCCTCCCTTCCATGATCCGCCGGAAGCGGGGGAAAATCGTCAACATCTCCTCCATGTGGGGGCAGGTCGGCGCGTCGTGCGAAGTGCACTATTCCGCGGCGAAAGCGGCGGTGATCGGGCTGACGAAAGCGCTGGCAAAAGAGGTCGGCCCGTCCCATATTCAGGTCAACTGCATCGCACCGGGCGTGATCGACACCCGCATGAACGCGGCGCTCACCCCGGAAGACATCCGGGAGCTGGAAGAAGAAACCCCGCTGGGCCGCATCGGGACGCCGGACGAAATCGCCGCGGCGGTGAGCTTTCTCGCTTCGCCGGACGCGGATTTCATCACGGGTCAGGTCTTGGGCGTCAACGGGGGAATGGTGGTTTAAACGGTGGTCCAGAGGACTCTGCAGTCTCCCTTCACCGTGTAGTCTCCAAAACCGGAGGGGACGAAGATGCTGTCGCCTTTCCGGAACGAAAGCTCCGGCCTGCCGTCCTTCGCCAGAATCGCGTCGCCGCCGATGCAGACGAGGGAATGAAAGCTCTTTCCGTCCGCGCAGAGCGCCGCCTCGCGGATCTCCATCTCGTAAACCGTAAAGACGCCGCAGGAAGCGAGCAGGATGCGGGAATAACCGGCTTCGGTTTCCCGGCTCCCCTGCGCGTGGGTCGGCCGCGCGGGCCGCGAAAGGCGGGTCACGTCCAGCGCCTGCGCAATATGGAGCGGGCGCGGCTTTCCGTCGTTGCCGAGCCGCCCGTAATCATAGATGCGGTACGTCAGGTTGGAGCTCTGCTGGATTTCCGCCAGCAGGATGCCCGCGCCGATGGCGTGGAGCGTGCCGGCCTCGATAAAGAACACGTCGCCCTTGTGCACCGGGGCCCGGTTCAGCACTTCCTCCAGCGTGTTGTTCCCGATCCGCTCCCGGAACTCCCCGCTGGAGATCGGGTGGTCGAAACCGTAGTACAGGCTGGCTCCGGGCTCGCAGTCCACAATATACCACATTTCCGTCTTGCCGAAGCCGCCGCCGTGCGTCCGGGCATAGGCGTCGTCCGGATGGACCTGGATGGAAAGCTTGTTCTTCGCGTCGATCAGCTTGACGAGCACCGGAAAATCCGGGAATTTTTCACAGTCCGTCCCCAGGACCTGTTTTCCCGCCTTCTTCAGGTAATCCGGGAACAGCGTGCCCGCTTCCTCGCCGTTGACAATCGTCGACGGCCCGTCCGGATGGTTCGAAAGCATCCAGCTTTCCGCAACCTTCGGCGCGTCGCTCTGCTGGTGATATTCCGTCCGCAGCCTGGTTCCGCCCCAGATGTAGTCTTTGCATGCCGCTCTCAGCTTTAACGGATAAATCGGTGTCAATTCCATCACTCCTAAACATCATGACAGCCTTTTCCACTCTTTGCGTGAATGGACCGAACCGGGGATTCCGCCCCTTGCCTTGATTGTATCCTTTTTCCCGCCCGTCTGCAAGGGGGGCCGGATTCATAAAGTTTCCCCACAAAATTCACGCCTGATTCATCCGCTTTTCCATGCGGATGCTATACTGGAACCATGCGGGAAACGCGGGGAAAGGGGGGTTCCGCCCGAAGAAAAAGGCGCCCCGCTTCCCTTTCGGAAACAGAGCGCCTTCCCGGAACCCGGTTTTGCTTCCGGCTTTTACGGATTGGCCGCTTCCAGGTTCTGCGGCTGCTCCGGGGGCGTATGGAGCCGTTTCAAAAGCAGGATGCACGAAACCAGCACGCACACCTGACCGATCAGCCCCAGGATGGAATACAGGTAAAAACCGCCCGGGACGAGCTGGTTGGAAAGGTCCCTGATCTGCGCATTCGACGCAAACAGGCTGTACAGCGCGCTGAGCGTTCCGAGGCCGGAGAACACGATCCAGACGACGGCAAACGCGGTCCCGCGCCTCGGTTTGTTGGCGCCCACAAGCAGCAGGATCAGGAAGATGCCGGGGTAAATCACAAAAAACACAAGCGACAGCGCCAGCATCACGGTCTGGCTCATGGTGAACGCCAGCCCCGCGGTTGCATAAACGGAATTCACATACGCCGTCGAAACGCCCGACGAAAGGATCACGTTTACCAGCAGCAGCACTGCGCCCGCAATGCCCAGGTAAAGCGGCGCGCCATTGGTTTGCCTCAGGTTTTTCTGCTCCATAAAAACTCCTTCTTTCGATAGGTTTCCGGCCCGCGCAGCCGCGCAGGCCCCAAAACGGGTCCGTTTTTCTTAGTGGCCATTATAGCACGGTCATTATAGCACGGCTGTAAAATACTGTCAAACATTTTTGCCGAATCAGAATATTTTTGAAAAAGCAGGCGATCTCCTTGAAAGAAAAACGCCGGGATGGTACACTAATAACATCCTGTCCAAATGGCGGTGTCAACGTGAATCGTGTAAAAAAAATCTGGAGCTTCCTGACGACGCCGGAAATGATCCTCTACATCGTTTTCGGCGCGCTTACCACCGTAATCAACATTGTTGTGTTCCAGGCGGCAAACAAGGGCCTCGGGTGGTCCTGGCAGGCGGCCAATATCCTCGCATGGGTTCTGGCCGTTCTGTTCGCCTTCCTCACGAACAAGCTTTACGTCTTCCGGAGCAAAAGCTTCCGGGCGGCCGTCGTGTGGAAGGAGTTCGCCGGCTTCATCGGCGCGCGCCTGTTCTCGCTCGGCGTCGATTACGCGTGCCTGTGGCTCCTGATCGACCTCTGCGGCTGGAACGAGCTCCTCTCCAAGGTCGTTGACAACGTCGTCGTGGTAATCATCAACTATGCGCTGAGCAAACTTGTGATCTTCAGGAAAAAATAGGCGGAGCGCAGCCAGCGTTCCCAAATGGAGGAAATGAAATGCAAGCTACCGAAAAAACCATGGACCAGATCGTCTCCCTCTGCAAAAACCGCGGGTTCGTCTACTCCGGCTCCGAAATCTACGGCGGGCTTTCCAACACGTGGGACTACGGCCCGCTGGGCGTTGAATTCAAAAACAACGTGAAGCGCGCCTGGTGGAAAAAATTCGTTCAGGAAAGCCCTTACAACGTGGGGCTCGACGCGGCGATCCTGATGAACCCGCAGGTCTGGGTGGCTTCGGGCCATGTGGGCGGGTTTTCCGACCCACTGATGGACTGCCGGGACTGCAAGACCCGTCACCGCGCGGACAAGCTGATCGAGGACGCGGGCGGCGACGCAAACGGCATGACGTTCGAGCAGATGAGCGCCTACATCCGGGAGCACGGCATCAAATGCCCGGTCTGCGGCTCCTCCAACTTTACCGAAATCCGCAAGTTCAACCTCATGTTCAAAACCTTCCAGGGTGTCACCGAGGACGCGAAAAACGAAATTTACCTCCGCCCGGAAACCGCCCAGGGCATTTTCGTCAACTTTGCGAACGTGCAGCGCACCACCCGCCGCAAGATCCCGTTCGGCATCGGCCAGATCGGCAAGAGCTTCCGCAACGAGATCACGCCCGGCAACTTCACGTTCCGCACCCGCGAGTTCGAGCAGATGGAGCTGGAATTCTTCTGCAAGCCGGACACCGACCTCGACTGGTTCCATTACTGGAAGGATTTCTGCAAAAACTTTCTCCTCGGCCTCGGCATGACGGAAGAGAACATCCGCCTGCGCGACCATGAGAAGGCGGAGCTTTCGTTCTACTCCAAGGCGACGACGGACATCGAGTACCGCTTCCCGTTCGGCTGGGGCGAGCTCTGGGGCGTTGCCGACCGCACAAACTACGACCTTTCCCGCCATCAGGAGCGTTCCGGAAAGAGCCTCGAGTACTTCGACCCGGAGACGAACGAGCGCTATATCCCCTACGTGATCGAGCCGTCCCTCGGCGCGGACCGCGTCGCCCTCGCCTTTCTGGTGGACGCGTACGACGAGGAAAAGCTGAACGAAAAGGACACCCGCACGGTGCTCCGCCTGCACCCCGCCCTCGCGCCGTTCCGGTGCGCCGTCCTTCCGCTGAGCAAAAAGCTGAACGACCCGGCGCAGAAGATCCGCGCCGAGCTTTCCAAAAAGTTCAGCATCGATTACGACGATGCCGGTTCCATCGGCAAGCGCTACCGCCGCCAGGACGAGATCGGCACGCCGTTCTGCGTCACCTACGACTTCCAGAGCGGCGAGGACGGCTGCGTGACGGTGCGCGACCGCGACTCCATGAAGCAGGAGCGCGTTTCCATCGACCGGCTCGCCGGGTACCTCGAAGAAAAAGTCAAATTTTAACCGCCGCGGGCACGAAAGGAGCTGGTTTCACATGCGCCGGAGCGACCGGGAAGTCAAAGAATTCGACGAGATTGTCGCCATTCTGGGAAGATGCTCCGTCGTGCGGCTCGCGCTGTGCGACGGCGACCGGCCGTACGTGGTGCCGCTGAACTTTGGGTACCGCGCCGAAAACGGCAGGCTGACCCTCTATTTCCATTCCGCCCCGCAGGGCCGCAAGCTCGACCTGATCCGGAAAAACCCCAACGCCTGTTTCGAGGCGGACGGCTCCTTCCGGCTGGCCACGGGCCCCGACGCCTGCGACTGGTCCGCCGATTACGAAAGCGTGGTCGGCGCGGGCCGCGCTTCCGTCTTGGAAGACCCGGAGGAAATCCGCGGCGCGCTCGACCTTATCATGAAAAAATACGGGTTCCCCGGCAAGCCGGAATACCGGCCGGAATATCTGCTCCATATGGCCGTCATCCGGCTGGACGTCACCGCCCTGACCGGCAAACGGCACCGAAAAGGCTGAAAGCAGGCCCGCGGGAAAATTTTCCTGCGGGCCTGTTGTTCATGCATTCTGATTTTATTCCATTCCGGATCGGCCGCCGATGTTTCGCCGCACCGCCGCGCAGGACAGCGCCGGAAGCATCAGGCGGTTTTCCGCGTTCGGCGAAGGGCCCAGCAGGGCCTCCGCGCCCTGCCACTCGCCGGTCAGCTTCACCGCCAGGGGCGCGCCGCCCCGGTTGAACGCGCACAGCAGCGCGTCCTTCTCCCCCTGCCGGATATAGGCGAAGCCGTCGCCGTCGGCCAGAAGGGGGAGAAATTCCCCGCCGTCCAGGCAGGGGCAGTCCGCGCGCAGGCGGCCGAGCCGGCGGTACCATCCGACCAGCCCGGCGTCCTCTCCGCCCCACGGGTAGCAGGCGCGGTTGAAGGGGTCGCGGTACCCTTCCGCCCCGGCTTCGTCACCGTAATAGACGCACGGCACGCCCGGCAGGGTAAACTGCATCAGCGAAGCGAGGCGCATCAGGGCGAGGCCGCGGGCGCGGCACTCCTTCGTCAGGTGCGTCACGCTCTGCCAGCGCCGCCCGTGCCCCCGCAGCGGCTCCCCCGCGAGGACGGTCAGAGCGCGCTCCGTGTCGTGCGTGCCGATGTTGTTCATCAGGCACCGGATGACCGGGGGCGGATAATTTTCCAGGATCGACAGGATCTTTTCCATCATGTCCGCGGCCTCCGCGCCCGTCAGGTACCCGAGCACCGCCTCCCGGAAGGGATAGTTCATCACGCTGTCGAGCTGCTCCCCGAGCAGATACTTCCGCCGTTTTCCGTACGATATTTTGTTGGACGCATCCTCCCACACTTCGCCGACGAGGACCGCGTCCTCTTTTTCGGCCTTCGCCCCGGCGCGCAGGTTTTCCAGGAAAGCGTCCGGCAGCTCGTCGGCAACGTCCAGCCGCCAGCCGGAAGCGCCCGCGCGCAGCCATTTGCGGACGACCCCGTCCGGGCCGTTGACGAACCGCTCAAAGCCCGGATTCTCCTCGCTGACGTTCGGCAGCGTGCGGAAATTCCACCAGCATTCGTAATCGTCCGGCCAGCGCCGGAAACGGTACCACGGGTAATAGGGCGAATCCTTCGACTGGTACGCGCCCGGGCCGGGGTAACGCCCTTCCCGGTTGAAGTAGACGCTG
>ENA-UOOI01000848-UOOI01000848.1-fermentation-metagenome-genome-assembly--contig:-NODE-848-length-36513-cov-25.262960_pt1 | contig 36513 bp, 26 predicted proteins | sample MGYA00245779_ERZ724027 | MGnify/ENA primary metagenome ERZ724027 (study PRJEB28704, sample SAMN03018318) | fermentation metagenome | biome: anthropogenic terrestrial biome; feature: soil; material...
ATTGCAACAGGCAGATAAACAGACAAAATAAGGTAATGCGTTTGTTCATACTATTAATTTATAAAATCCAGATAATCGAGCCGCTTGTCGTTATGTATAGGGTATAGATGAAAAAAATGGAAAAACGTTGCATCAAAATGTAAAAACAATTCGATTTTAACAATTAGGCCGGATATCCCAAAAAAAATATCACTCCTGCCTGGAGTGATATTTCTTAACCTACTTAAGGTAAATTGCCTTATTGAATATCAATCTGTTTTACCTTTGATACCTTCTCTTCTTCTTTAATTGTCGGTATATCTACTGTTAATACGCCGTTTTCCACTTTAGCAGCGATTTTCTCGTTCACTACATTATCGGGCAAAATCATTTTTCGGGTGAATTGCGTGTAAGAAAACTCGCGCCTCAGGTAAGTCCCTTTTTTGTCCTTTTCTTCCGATTCATTTTTCTTTTCAAAGCAGATAACCAGGTTGTTATCTTCATCTACACTTACGTTGCAATCTTCTTTGGTCATGCCGGGAGCAGCCACCTCAACGGTAAAGCCGTCTTCATTTTGCTGAATATTGATTGCCGGCACCGACTTGTTGTTGTTTGTAACCCATTCGTTTCCAAAAAAATCGTTGAAAACACTGGGCAGCCATGTGTTTGTTCGTCTAATAATTGTCATAATTCTATCCTTTCTTTTTAGTTGTTTATTCACTTTTTTATGTGCATCGCCAACGATACATCAAAAAAACTCCAAATTATGTGCCGATGGAATATTTGCGTCTTTTTGAGATGATTTACGACAAAATGGCTTGAAAAAAGATGATATTTGCTAAATGTCGAACGATATGCTGACAAAATGGCATTGTGTTGCCGAACTTTCACCCATATCAGGGTGCCAATATCTTGTACGTTTTTTGCCCATAATGCGCTTTCCCGAACCGGTCGGTTGCACGTACATAAATGGTATGTTCTCCGGGTTCCAGGTCCAGTTGAATCCCCCCGGCCCATAAATGTGTGCTGTTTACCGCATTCGAGGGACGCCGGCCGGGGAGGAGTTTTTCCGTAAAATCCCACTCAATAAGCTTTATCGTGTAATTCGGGTCAACAGCTTCGAGGTACCTCATTCGACGCCACTTTCCGTCATCGATTTTATATTCAACCGCGTCGTTTTTGCTTCCCATAAAAAAGTTTACTACCACCTGGGAGGTCGTTCTTCCGTTGTGGGGAACTACTTTGGGAGCATATATATTCATCTGATAATCAGGATTCCTTCCGGCTACTTTGTAATCTACGGTGTATTGGTTGCCTTTTATATGAAGGAAAGCGTATCCCTGTGGAGTACCGTCGCGCATGCTGGCGTCGGGCAATCCCCTTTCGTCCAGTTTACCCGAATACCAGTCGCCCGAAGTGGTGCCCACGTTATATTCATGCAACGGTTTTTTTCCCTGCCATCCGTCGATTTCGGTATATTCAATCTGATCCTGAAGATGTGTGTGAGCCGACATAATCAGTACGTTCTCAAAATCTTTAAGCAGGTCAAAAATACGTTGCCTGTCCTCTAACCGGTACGACCTGCCCGTGTTGTCTTTCATTTGAATGTGCTGCGACAACACTATCAGTTTGTTCTTGGGTACCCGCTTCAGGTTATTTTCCAAAAAACGGAGCTGATCCTCCCGGTAACCGGCCCAGTACCCTTTTCCGCCGCGGGGATCGGGATAAAGGATATTGTCAAGAATAACAAAATGGGCATCGCCGTAATTGAAGGCAAGGTTTGCCAGTCCGAAATTTTGCTGAAAGGTTTCATCCGACAGGATATCGGACGTGGCGTCGTAATTCATATCGTGATTGCCCATCACGTTGTACCAAGGCAGCTGAAGCCGTTTCATCCTTTCCTTGTAAACCGGTTGCAGATCGAGGTTGTCGCCGACGATATCGCCCAGACTTATGCCAAACAACGTTTTCCCGGTCTTTTGCACATCGGCCACGATCTTCTGAGAGAAATAATCCAGGTCCTGAATGGAGTAGGGCTGGGGATCCCCAAAAACGACGGTTGTAAAATCGTTGGGTTCATCGTATTTGTACAGTGCAAAATTTATTGAGCCGGGAAGTTCTCCAGTTGGCGGAACACCTTTGTACCGGAATGAACCGGGTGAGCCTTCCGGCTTATGGTGGTAATAATACCGGGGTATAAAATGCTCATCCACAGGAATTCCGTATCCGCTAGGCTTTATCACGAAAATCGTATTGTCGGTTCCCGCCGGAAGGGAGTAATGCCCTTTGTCGTTTGTAACGGTTACTTCGATTCCGTTGGAGACGGCAACACCCGGGATTCCAGCTTCGCGACGGTCTTTCCTGCCGTTTTTATTGTTGTCTTCAAACACATAGCCTGAAGCCATTTGCTGGGCATAAACGGTAAAACTTGCCAGCAAGGCAAAAAGAAGTAAAATGTTCTTTCTCATTGTTGATATTTTTTTGCATTGAATTTTCATATGTGTGATTATATCAGCTAAATGTCACGTGTTAAGCTGTATACGTCAATGATAAATGCATGTTAATGCAGAATTACTTATACAGATTCAACAATAAACTTGAGGTAATGTTTCGGAATTAAGTGAAGAAAATGTGACGTTTTCCTCCAAAAAAAACGGGAACTGTTGTTATTCAACATTCCCGTTTTCGAATATATCTGACGGATCAATACTTCAATACCGATTTGATTTGAATATCGCCCGCGTTACTGAACGGCACCAGCGTGAATCCCCACTTGTAGTTTTGATTCGCCGGTATGGAATATTCGGGCAGCGGGCGTGCACCCCAGCTGTTGTATCCGGCTACGCCCTGTTGCTTCATATCCACGCAGACTTCCACAAAATTACGTGGAGTGATGTCATTGATGTGGGTGTGTCTGGGGCGCTTATTTTTAGCATCGGCATCGTCGCGTCCGGCAATTTCTTCGCTGCTGAAATTGTTCCATTGGTAGGGGCGTCGAGTAGCTTCTTCCGAATCGAAATCTTCCACTGAATTTTTCAGTGAGTTAAAGCCGATGGTTTCGTCGGCAACAACCATCAGTCCGTTTCCAGCACCCTTAAGGGCAACCCAGCGTGTATCGGTACGATGTCCGTTCTCCTGGGGACGGACGTATGGGAAATACATTTCATCAGCGGTGGTTTTATAGAGGCCTACTTTTGAGCCTGAGGCGCGGTCGATGTAATTTTCACCGGGCCCACGGCCGAAGTATTCTACCGCATTCATGGATGCGGGCAGGCGAAAGCGTACGCCAATACGTGGAACAACCAGTTCCGATGAGGCCTTGCGCGCTGCAGTGGCCTCGGGCGATGCGGTTGCCATAAGTGTTGCTTCCGATGCTTCAAGTTGGGCGGCCTGCATGTCAGTAGAATGGAACTCTACGTCTACTTTCACTACTCCCGATGGATGAACGGTATATTTAATTGTGTAAAGGTTACCGGCGGCCAGCAGATAGGTTGTTTCAACCACGGCATTATTGCCCTGAGCGTATCCCTTGACGTCGGTGACGTTGAAGTGGCGGCTTGATTGTTTCCATACCTGGAGGCGGTGCGGATTTCCATTTCCAAAGTCATTGTCGTTGGGTGCGCGCCAGAAGTTGGGTTGAATGCCGAAGCCCTTATCGAAATATTCCTGACCGGTTACCTTGTAGGATGTCACCGTTCCGCTTTTTTTATCAAAAACAAAATTTACTGTAGGTGATTTGACAACAATACTTTTTCCCGACGAAGTAATCTTCAATTCGGGTTTTTGGGACTTGTCGGTAAACGCTTGTTTGGGTACCGTTATCGGTAATTTAAATTGCTCTACAGCCACGATGTGATTGGCTGGAATAAGTTGGGTTGCGGTTTTCTGAACCACTTCGAAATTCAGGAAATATTCCATCCCCGGCCTTGCTTTTATTTGGCCAACAGGAACGGTTGCATGAGCGGCTTGTTGCGGTGCCAGTGTTACCGGGAGGATACCTTCGGAAATTTGCTTCCCGTTTTCTGTAATGTTGTATTTAAATGTGTAATTGTCTGTATTGGAGAAGTATTGCCGGTTAATGATGTTGACAATCCCTTTCGGTAGGTCAACGGCTTCAACAGCAAAGTTTTGATGGGTATATTTCACTTCGGCCATAGCGGGGTGGGGGGTACGGTCAGGATTTACAATACCGTTGCAGAGAAAATTTCCGTCACTGGGCATATCTGTTCCGTAATCGCCGCCATATTTATAGTAAACCCGGCCATTTTCGTCAACAGCCTCCATACCCTGGTCAACCCAATCCCAGATGTATGCGCCTTGGAGGTTAGGATACTTATAGATGGCTTGCCACTGCAGATCGAGATTTCCACTTGAATTTCCCATTGCGTGCGAGTATTCTGAAGGCACAACAGGGCGATCGCTCCCTTTTTTCCCGACTTCTTCGAGCCACGCTGCGCTTGGATATTGCGGAACGTACATGTCGGTATTGTATTCCCAAAGTCCGCGCTCGTAGTTTACAGGACGGTTCATAAAATTGCGTTCCTGATCTTTCAGGTATCTATAGGTATGGAAGAAGTTGATTCCGTTACCGGCTTCATTTCCAAGTGACCATATGGCTACAGAGGGATGATTTTTGTTACGCTCAAACATGTTCACCGTTCTGTCCATATGCGCCTGTTCCCACTCGGGGTGTTTGGCCAGCGATTCCTGGCCGTAATACATGCCGTGAGACTCGATGTTGGCTTCGTCGTAAACGTATAATCCGAATTCACTGCACAGTTCGTAGAAGCGGCGTGCTTGTGGGTAGTGCGACAAACGGACGGTGTTGATGTTGTTTTGTTTCATCAGTTCGAAATCCTTGCGCATCAGCTCTTCGGGCACGTAGTGCCCTGTTTTTGGGTTGGTTTCGTGGATGTTGACCCCTTTTAGTTTGATGGGTTGCCCGTTTACCAGGAATAACCGGTCGGTTCTCTCACCGGTTTTTACGGCTTTGATTTCAAAACGGCGGAATCCGACGGAGTAGGGGACTACTTCACCCGATTTCTCGCCTTCTTTTCTTACGCTAATAAGAAGCTTGTAGAGGTTAGGATGCTCCGATGTCCAAGTGGCTACGTTGGGTAGCTGAGCTTCAAATTTTACGGCGTTCTCCCCTTGTCCTTGCACACTGACCGCTTGTGATCCGGAGGCTGCCGTCTTTCCAGCTGCATCCAGCAATTCGTAAGAGACCTCGGCATACGACACGCCTGCGCTGTAGTTGCTAACGGTGGTTTCCAGTTCGAAGATACCGTTTTTGTAACTGTCATCAAGCGTGGATTTCACGCGGAAATCGCGGAGTGAAGTCTTGGGTTGAGACCACAAAAACACATCGCGTTCAATACCGCTGATGCGCCAAAAGTCCTGGCATTCAAGGTAAGATCCTGTTGACCAGCGGAATATTTTCAATACAAGGGAGTTTTTCCCCGGTTTTACGTATTTGTTTATCCTGAATTCGGCACTGGTTTTTGAATCTTCGCTATAACCAACTTCTTTTCCATTGATATATACGTAGACACCTGATTTGGCTCCGTCGATGCTCAGGAAAATCTCCCTATCTTTCCAGTCTTGGGGGATGTCAATTTCACGGCGGTAAACCCCTACAGGATTTTTCTCGGGGAGATAAGGGGGGGCAAATTTAGGAAAACGTGTTTTGGGATCACGCTCTACAAATTCGTAGGGATGATTGACATAGATAGGTGTACCAAAGCCCTGTAATTCCCAATTACCTGGCACCTTTATCTCTTTCCAGTCAGAAAGTGAAACGACGGAGTCAGTCACATTTTCGGGCAGTTGTTTGTATCCTTCTACAAAGTAAAACTTCCACGTCCCATTGAGCGAAATGTAGTATTTGCTCTCTTCGAAACGGGAGTTTATCGCTTCCAGCTTGTTATCAAAGGTCATAAACTGCGTGCGCGGATATTCTTTGTTTACCTGCACTACATTTACATCTTGCCAGTACGGCGTTTTTCGCTGAGAGGAGAGCATTCTGCTCTCCTGAGCGTGTAGGTTGACGATTGTTGAAAGCCCAACCGTCAGCACTAATGATAAAAATTTGAATTTCATTATTTAATTTGTTATTGATTCTCTCAGGATTATTAATCCTCTTTTATTGCATTTAGCAAGTTTTCGGCTAAGCGGCTTGTTCCAATGCGGAAGAGGGTAGGGGAGCACCATTCTTCACCCAGAATTTCTTTTACAAGGGTATAATATTTTACTGCATCTTCTACAGAAGACACACCGCCGGAAACCTTAAACCCGGCTTTGTTCCCGGTTTTTTCGTAATAGGATTTAATGGCCTTACACATTACATAAGCGGCTTCCGGAGAAGCACCGGGATATCCCTTTCCCGTGGATGTTTTTAAGAAATCTGCACCCGAATAGAGCGATAGGACGGAGGCCTTATGAATATTCTCTGCAGATTTCAAGGCTCCGGTTTCGAGAATAACTTTCAGGGTTGCCCCGTGGCACGCATCTTTTATCTCCGTAAGCTCTTCACACATTTCCTCGTATTCCTCATCCAAAAACAGTCCCAGGTTGATAACAGTGTCTATTTCATCGGCTCCGTCTGCTACGGAAAGTGCTGTTTCTGCAATTTTTACTTCGGAGAAGGTCTGGGAACTTGGAAATCCACCCGATACACAGGCAATTTTTACATCAACGGTCAACGCTTCTTTTACGGTTTTGGCAAAGTTTGGGTATACGCAAATGGAAGCAACGTTCTCTAGTTCAGGATTTATATCTTCAAAAGCGTTCACTTTCTCCGTAAATTTCCAGACTTCTTCCCTGGAATCCGTTGAATTGAGTGTTGTAAGATCGATACAAGAATAAATTTTCCGGTATACTTCCTGCGTATTGTTCCCGTTGAATCCATCTGCAATGATTTTGTTGATGCTTTCTGTTATTTGGTCAGCAGAAAGAGCAAACGGATATTTCTTTAATGCATCGGTGTATTTGTTTGTAGTATTCATATTATCAATTAGTTTTTTTTTGTTATAATTTAGAATTTTCTTTGTGCCTGTTGTTGTCTCTTTTCGTTTTTTTTACGAAGTTTTTTTGCAAAGCATCCGTTAAATCTACTCCGGTTTGGTTGGCCAGGCAAAGCAACACCCACAGTACATCCGCCATTTCATCGGCAAGGTTTTTCTCCAGATCAGAATCTTTAAACGATTGTTCACCGTACGTGCGTGCCATAATTCGAGCCAGTTCTCCCACTTCTTCGGTGAGAATGGCCAAGTTGGTAAGTTCGCTGAAATAACGAACTCCGTAGGTCTTGATCCACCTGTCTACTAATTGTTGAGCTTCCTGAATGGTCATCTTATTCTTTGTTTTTCGAATCTAGCCAAATAGTCACGGGACCGTCATTAATCAGCTGAACCTGCATATCCGCACCAAATTCACCGGTTTGTACCGGTTTCCTGAGCATTTCCGATAATGTTTCGCAAAACTGCTTATACAAGGGTATGGAAATATCGGGTTTGGCGGCGCGAATATAAGAAGGACGATTCCCTTTTTTAGTGCTGGCGAGAAGAGTAAATTGAGAGACCACTAAAATTTCTCCTCCGGTCTCTAAAACTGATTTATTCATCACCCCGTTTTGGTCGTCAAATATACGTAAATAAATGGTCTTTTTACACATAAAATCGATATCTTCTTTTGTATCGGATTCTTCAATACCTACCAGGAGTAACAACCCTTTCGTGATGGAGCTCTTTTTAAGGGAGTTAATGGTTACTGATGCTTCTGATACTCTTTGAATTAGCAATCGCATAAAGGTCAGCAATATTTTATCTTATTATTTTTTAAAAAAATCGGTAATCAGTTTTCCTTTGCTTTTTCCGACAACTGAAGCAATTTCTTCTTCACGGGTTTCTTTTATGCGCTTCACGCTTTTAAAGTGTGAAAGAAGTTTCTTTTTGGTTTCTTTTCCGACTCCTTTTATTTGATCCAGTTCGGAAGTCACCTGCGATTTACTTCTTCTGTTTCGGTGATGAGTAATACCGAAACGATGAGCTTCGTCGCGAAGTTGTTGAATGAGTTTTAGTGTCTCAGAATTTTTGTCAATGTAGAGCGGGACGGAGTCTTCAGGGAAATATATTTCTTCCAATCGCTTTGCAATTCCAATAATGGCGATCTTGCCGTAAAGTCCAATTTTCTGAAGCGATTCTGTTGCAGCGTGGAGTTGCCCTTTACCGCCGTCAATTACAATGAGTTGAGGCAAAGAGTGGCCTTCGTTAACTGCACGAGAATAGCGTCTGTGAATAATTTCGGCCATCGAGGCGTAATCATCGGGACCTACGACGGTTTTAATGTTGAAATGGCGGTAATCTTTTTTTGATGGCTTTGCTTTTTTGAAAACCACACAAGCTGCCACGGGATCTGTACCTTGAATGTTTGAATTGTCAAAACATTCGATGTGCCATGGAATCTCTTTCAGATGCAGATCTTTCTGAACCGTCTTTAAAATGCGTGTGGTTCGCTGCTCCGGATTCAGCATCTCTGACTTTTTCAGTTTGTCTACTTTAAACTGCTTGACGTTCTTCTCGGAAAGGTCCAGGAGTTTTCGCTTGTCTCCCCGTATAGGAACGATAAATTCAACTCCGGAAAGAATAAGATCAGGAATGAAGGGGACCATGATCTCTTTCGATTCACTACCGAAGCGTTGACGCATTTCCACAATTCCTAACCCCAGCAGTTCTTCGGGTGTTTCATCCAGTTTTTTCTTGTATTCAAAAGTGTACGCTTGGATTATACCGCCATTCACCACGTGGAGATAGTTGATGTAAGCCGCATTTTCGTCTTCCGCAAATCCATAGACATCCAAGTTATAATGAACATTGCTTACCACTTGCGATTTCTCCCTGAAATTCCGGATCAGCAGAAGTTTCTCCTTGAGCCGCTGTGCTTCTTCAAAACGGAGCTCATCGGAGTAGTGCTGCATTTCAATCGTTATTTGTTTCTCAATAAGGGAGATGTTTCCTTTCAGAATTTCGGTAATCTCTGCAATGTTTTTGTTGTAATTTTCCAGTGATTGATATCCAACGCAGGGAGCATCGCATCGTTTAATGTGATATTCGAGGCAAACCTTGAATTTCCCGGCAGAGATGTTTTCGGGAGTTAAATTGAGCCTGCAGGTTCTTACTTTGTAAATTTTTCGAAAAACCTCAATCAGGGCGTCGACCGCAGCAACGGAAGTGTACGGGCCAAAGTATTTTGAGCCATCCTTTACGATATTTCTTGTTTTAAAAACCCGTGGGAAAAATTCGTTTTTTATAACGATTGAAGGGTAGGATTTATCGTCCTTCAGCATCACGTTGTAGCGTGGCTTCAGCTCTTTGATAAGATTGTTCTCGAGAAGAAATGTGTCTTCTTCCGTATTAACCACAATATATTTTATCTGTCGGATATTCCGGACGAGAACGCGGGTTTTAGGGTTTTCCTGGTGTTTATTGAAATACGAGGATACTCTTTTCTTCAGGTTCTTGGCTTTGCCCACATAGATTATTCTGCCTTTTTCGTCTAAAAATTGGTAGCAGCCTGGTCCCTGAGGAAGTATTTTTAGTGTATCCCGTATCTCTTGTGTCATATTTCAAATCTAAGAATCGTATCCAACTCCACCTCATCGGGGAACAGGGAGCGCCCGTGGAGTGCTTCTAGTTCTATCAGAAAATTGATGTAAATTTTCTTAACGTCCATTTTTTTCACCAGTTTATGGGCAGCTACCATTGTCCCTCCGGTAGCCAACAAATCGTCGTGAATCAAAACAACGTCCTCTTTTGTTAGTGCATCTTCGTGAATTTGGATGGTGTCTTCTCCGTACTCCTTGGTATACTTTTCTTCAATAACCTTGTAAGGAAGTTTACCCGGTTTACGAATTGGAACAAATCCTGCGTTTAACCGTACTGCCAATTGAGGCCCCATGAAAAAACCCCTGGATTCAATACCTACCACCTTGGTAATGCCTTTTTCTTTATACCTTTCGTAAAGAATGTCGGACAGTTCTTTTAAATGCGATGGCGACTGGAACAGCGTAGTGATGTCCTTGAATTGTATTCCTTTAATAGGAAAGTCAGGGATATTCCTGACGGCAGCGGTTAATGTTTCAATACTCATTTTTGTATAATTATAAATGTGTGTATAATTTGGGATTGTTCCACGTGGAACATTTGTATTCTATCTTCCCAGAAGCACAAGTAAAACCGATATGTCGTTCGGGGATACTCCGGGGATTCGGCTGGCCTGGGCAATGGTTTCGGGGTTGATAGACGTTAATTTTTGCCGTGCTTCGGTTGATAAGGATTGAATCTCGTTGTAGTTGAACTTGTCTTTGATCCGGATATCTTCCAGCCTGTTTATCTTATCGGCCATCAACTTTTCACGTTTGATATAGCCCTCGTACTTTATTTTTATATCGGCAGATTCAATAATTTCTTCCTTTCGGTTTTTGATGTTCGACAACAGCTCCTTTAAAGGGGTAATCTCCCTGGACATTGTTTCCAGGTCGATATGCGGGCGGGTAAGCAGATCGATAAGCTTCACGCCATGCTTTAACGGTGCCGTATTCAAGGTCTCCAGGTATGGGTTTATACGGTCTGCCTTGATGGAGAAATTGCGTGCGAAATCGATAATCCTGTCCACTTCTTCTCGTTTTTCTGCCAGTAAAATCATTCTTTCTGAAGAAGCAAGCCCAAGGTCATAAGCTCGCTGTGTGAGTCGCTCGTCGGCATTGTCCTGGCGAAGCAGGATGCGGTATTCGGCGCGCGACGTAAACATTCTGTACGGTTCATCCACTCCTTTTGTGATGAGGTCGTCAATGAGTACACCGATATAGGCCTCATCCCTGCGCAGTGTGAACGGGTTTCCGCCATGGCAATTGATATGGGCGTTTATTCCGGCTACAATGCCTTGTCCCCCCGCTTCTTCATAGCCGGTAGTGCCGTTGATCTGTCCGGCAAAAAACAGGTTCTTCACCCGTTTTGTTTCAAGTGTCGGATTGAGCTGGCGAGGATCGAAGAAATCGTACTCGATAGCATATCCCGGCCGGAAAATATGTACGTTCTTGAAAGCGGGAACAGCTTGAAGTGCGTTTAGCTGAATTTGCAGGGGTAGGGAAGAGGAGAATCCATTGAGGTAGTATTCGTGGGTGGTTTCGCCTTCCGGTTCAAGAAAGAGCTGATGGCTCGTTTTGTCTGAAAACGTGACGATCTTGGTCTCGATGCTTGGACAATAACGCGGTCCGATACTTTGGATCTGGCCGTTATAGAGCGGTGAATCATTCAAGCCTTCCCGAAGCAGGTTGTGCACGGCTTCCGAGGTATACGTTATCCAGCAACTGCGTTGGGTGAGTTCACGCTGAATGTTATCCAAATAGGAGAATTTGTGAAAATCATCGTCCCCCTTTTGTTCTTCCAGCCGTGAAAAATCAACGCTTCTACCGTCTATGCGTACAGGCGTACCCGTTTTCATCCTGTCGGTTTTAAATCCGATTGCTTGCAATTGTTCCGTCATCCCGAAAGAGGCCGGTTCCGACATGCGTCCGCCGCCTATTTGTACGCTGCCGATGTGAATCAGCCCGTTAAGGAATGTTCCGTTGGTCAGAACAACCGATTTGGCGGTAAACTCAACCCCCATACGGGTTTTTACGCCAGCTACCTCACCGTCTTGGAAAAAAAGCTGCGTAACGGTGTCCTGCCATACATGCAGATGAGGCGTATTTTCGATGATCGAACGCCATTCCTGGATGAATTTTGCCCGGTCGCTTTGTACACGAGGACTCCACATGGCAGGCCCTTTGGAACGATTAAGCATACGGAACTGGATAGCTGTTCTGTCGCTTACAATACCCATCTGTCCGCCCAACGCATCAATTTCACGCACAATCTGTCCTTTTGCAATACCTCCAACCGCAGGGTTGCAGCTCATTTGGGCGATTTTATTCATATCCATTGTTATCAACAACGTTTTTGAGCCCAAATTTGCGGCGGCGGCAGCGGCTTCGCATCCGGCGTGTCCGGCGCCCACCACAATTATGTCGTACTTGAAATCCATTTTTTTTGTTTTGCGGCTGCAAATATACGAAAAAAGAAGCTGCTAATGCGCTTATAAGATGTTAATTGAGTGAAATTAAACTTACTTCACATAGATCTTCAGGTAGATAGGCAGGTGATCGCTAAAGCCACCGGTATAATGATTCCGGTAGGTCCGGTTGGTGTTGGGGCGGCCTTTTTTATCAAAATGGAGCAGGTACTTGGGGTTGAAAACGTCGGCGTTCTCTGGCTTGCAGTCAAACTTACTGGACAGAAGCACATGTCCCGAAGCGATAAACTGGTCAAACAGCAGCCAGCCTTTGTGATAGGTTGATCCGATACCTTTTTTGTGCCTAGGGTATGTAAGGTTATAGAGTTTGGTGTTGCTTATGTTGTCGAATGATTTTTGCGCCCCGAGCACCTCGTCAACGCTGTTGTCGTCCGGAGTGTCGTTGAAATCGCCCATAATAAGTATGTTCTCATCGGGGTTTTCACTTAATACCTTGTAAACGGCACTGTGCAGCTCGCTTGCTACGAAATAGCGCCTGCGCTCCGATCTGTCTGTCCCCTCCCTTCGCGAAGGGAAATGCACAATAAAGATGTGGAAGATCTCGTCAAATGTAGTTTTGCCTTTCACGTGGAGAATATCGCGGGTACGATCCTCAATACCCGGTAGGTGAACAAGAACCGGACTTGATTCGAGTACGATGAATGATTGTGTATTGTAGATCATGGCTACGTCGCTGCCGCGTTCGTCGGGACTGTCGTAATGAACAAAGCTGTAGTGCTTCATTCCTTTTCTGTGTAAATCGTCCAGAATACTCATCATCACGTTTTTGTTCTCGATTTCGGCCAGTCCGATAATATCGGGAATTTCCGGTTTTACAATGTCTTGAATTACAAATGTTAACTTGGTTACCTTGTCGTTAAATCTTTTCTCATCCCATCTTAATCTTCCCCCTGGAGTGAATTCGCTGTCCATTACTCCAGGGTCATCTGAAGTATCGTAAAAATTCTCGGTATTATAAAACATAAAAGAAAACGGGGTTGTCATTACGGTTTATTTTAGGTGATTAACATTTGTATGTTTCCAAAAGTAAATTACTGATAAAGAGAACTGTAATTATTGCGGGTTTATTTGTTCCAAAGCCTGGTTTTCCGCCTTCCTCATATTGAGGGAAGCCGTTTCGCTTTTATCATCAATCCCGCACATGTGGAGGATTCCGTGAATAATAACACGATGTAGTTCTTCCGTAAAATCGGTGCTATACTTTTGTGAATTAGTGCGGACCGTCTCTAAGCTGATAATGATATCGCCCGATATTTTATCTCCTTCCGAATAGTCGAACGTGATAATGTCGGTGTAAAAATCGTGGGAAAGATATTGGGTGTTTACCTCGAGAATTTTATCATCCGTACAAAACAGATAATTGACCTCGCCGATTGTTTTGCCGTAGCTGGCGGCAACACGTTTGATCCAATTTTTAATATCGCCTTTCCTGATCTTCGGAAAATTGATTTTGTCAGCCTGAAATGTAATTGCCATATTTTTTAACTTTTATTTACGCAGAGAAGAGCTTGTTTTTATCCGAAGAAAAGGTAGGCAACAAAAACCGCAGTCAAAACACCTGCCAAATCTGCCAAAAGCGCATAGGGAACGGTATAGCGGCTGTTTTTGATGTTCACGGCTCCGTAATAAACAGCAACAATGTAAAACGTAGTGTCTGTCGCTCCCTGCAGGACGGATGAGAGCCTTCCGGTAAATGAATCGGCTCCGAAAGTCTTCATCGCATCAATCATCATCCCGCGGGCACCACTTCCGCTGAGTGGCTTCATGATCGCCGTGGGCATTCCGTCTACCCAACGGGTGTCTGTCCCGCTAAGTGCTACTAAATTCCGCAGGCCATCCATCAGGAAGTCCATGGCGCCAGATGCTCGAAAAACACCAATTCCAACCAGGATAGCAATGAGGTAAGGGATGATGGTAACGGCTGTTTTAAACCCGTCCTTGGCACCATCGATAAATGATTCAAAGATGTTGACCCTCTTCCGCAACGCCACCACGATAAAAAGGACTATAACAGAGAGCAGAATAATGTTAGCCGCAAGTCCCGAAACGATGTTTGCTTTCTCCTGCGGCATAGAGTTAAAAGCAAAAATGGTTCCTCCAATTATTACCAGCATACCGAGGAAAAATCCCATTATGGCCTTATTAAAGATGTTTATCCGTTGTTTGAGACAAACGGCAATAACCCCCACGAGGGTGGCAGCAAATGTTGCTATCATTATTGGGATAAACACGTCTGCCGGATTAACTGCACCCATTTGTGCACGATAAACCATCACAGTGACAGGAATCAGGGTCAGTCCCGAGGCGTTCATCACCAGAAACATGATCATTGGATTGGATGCCTTGCCTTTGTCAGGATTTATCTCCTGAAGCTCCTGCATTGCTTTCAGCCCGAATGGGGTGGCCGCATTATCGAGCCCGAGCATATTGGCAGAGATGTTCATAAGCATAGAGCCCGACGCCGGATGTCCTTTAGGAATATCCGGGAAGAGTTTGGAGAATAACGGTGCCACACCACGCGAAAAATGATCGATCATTCCACCACGTTCGCCGATCTTCATCACGCCCAACCAAAGCGAAAGAATGCCTGTCAGACCCAGTGAAATCTCGAATCCAGTTTTGGCAGAGTCGTACGTGGAATTCATTATTTCTGTAAATACATTTACATCGCCGAAGAAAACAAGTCTGGCCAGAGCAACTACAAAAGCGATGAGAAAAAAGGCAATCCATATGTAATTCAGGACCATAGCAAAAGCATTTCACAATTATTCTGTCAAAGGTAATACTTTCGGGGAAATAATTTTTATCTTTACCCCTTAGAAGTGCTGCCGTCTATGCATTGGAAGGATTTTCTATATTATCGGAAAAGCGAGAAATTAGCGGTAATTCTGCTGCTTATCCTGATTGTGCTGACGCTGATTTTAAACCTGATACTCTCGCAACGCAACAGCCGGGGCGTCATTTTCACACAAAACGATTCGCTGGTGAAAGCATTTGAAGAATTTCAGCGGAACCTTAGTTTGCGTGAAGGTATAGACGTTCTGGACTCAGCGCATGTTGTGCCGCAAAATGAAGGAAGGAGTAACGACGGGTTGCGATCCAAAAAACTTTCCGAAGAGAACAGTCCGGATCGCGATGCTCCCTTTCCTACAGCAGAAAAATTAGACGCAGGAGAAACGATCCTTTTGAATGCTGCTGATACGGCTGAATGGAAAAAGATCCCGGGAATAGGCAGTACCTTCGCTTCGCGGATTGTGAAGTATCGGAATCTACTGGGGGGATTTGTCTCGGTAGAGCAACTCAGGGAGGTTTATGGGATTGACAACGAACTGTTTTCCAGGATCTCGCCGTATATCCAAGCTGACGAAAACTTCAGAAAGCTTCGGATTAACGAGTTGGAATTTAAGGAACTATTAAGGCATCCTTACCTCAATTACAAACAGGTACGAGCTATTATGAACCTGAGGAAAAAGAAAGGAAATATTGCTTCCATCCATGAATTGGTTATGTTGGATGAATTTACCTCGGAAGATATTTTTCGGATTGAACCCTATCTGGCATTTTGACTTCCCTCATACTTTCACGACAGCCTGCTCATAAAATAACTCGGTTAAAAAAATCTTCAGAAAAAACAATCGATATGAAAAAACAACCTCTTCTTTATATTTACGTTGCATTTATTTGCACGATAATCTTCTTCTCGTTTGTTTCCTGCAAACAGAAAACAACGCAGATCGACCCCGAATTTGCCCGATATATAGCGGCATTCACTTACGGCAATATTTCGCCCGATTCGTACATCGAAATCGAGCTTGCACAGGAACTACCTTCCGTGGAATTAAATACCGAGGTGCAAGAGAAGTTTTTCTCGTTCTCGCCTTTCATCAAAGGGAAAACATATTGGATCAATTCGAGAACCATACGATTCGTTCCCGAATACGGACAATTAAAACCCGGAAAAGAATATACGGCGAAATTTTATTTGGATAAAGCGTTGAAAGTGGAGCCGAAGTTTAAGACTTTCAATTTCTATTTCAGGGTAAACGAGCAAAACTTCTCGTTCGATCTGTTACCCTATTCTCCTATGAGTATCAATGATTTGAAATGGAACTCCGTAACGGGAGCATTACGATTGGCCAATAACGAATCACCCGAGAAAATCGTTGGTATCTTTGAACTGAAAGGGGCTAATCGTGAAGCAAAAGTTAATGTGAAAACGGTTTCAGACGGAATGTATCAGATTTCGATAGATAGTTTGCTTCGGACAAATAATGCGGAAAGCTATGAACTTACGGTGAACGGAAACGCTATCGGAGCCAAAAAAAGGGAGAACTTTAGCATTCAGCTCCCTTCATTGCCCGAAACCGAATTTCAGGTGATTGATGTGCGGATGATAAGTGAAACCGCTTCTCACATTCGTATCGCTTTCAGTAGCCCTTTGTCACATGACCAGGATATTCAGGGATTGGTCGTTCCTTCAGGAATCAGTAATTTCACGTATCAAATCGATAAAAACGTACTGAAAATATTTCCCGAAGCTTACCCGCGGGAAGAAATTACATTGCAAATTCATCAAGGGTTACGGAGTTTCGAAAATCGGGCACTCGCAAGAGATTATACCTATCAACTTCGTGCCGAAAGCGAAAAACCACAGGTGAAAATGGGAAAAAGCGGAAATATCCTGCCCAATTCCTCACAATTAGTCCTTCCGTTTAGTGCTGTGAATTTGTGGGCCGTGGATGTGAAAGTGATAAAAATTTATCAGAATAATATTCTTTACTTCTTGCAATCGAATTCAATGAACAGCAATTCGAATGGCGAAGTACGTCGTTTCGGACGGTTAATCAAAAAGAAACAAATTCGTTTAGATACTGATAAAACACTGGATTTAACCCGCTGGAACAATTTTTCTATCGACTTGGCACCGATGATTAACGAAGACCCGGGAGCTATCTATATAGTGCAACTCTCTATGAAATCCGATTATTCGCTTTTCAATTGTGGAGGTATAACGCCACAGATTCCCCAAAGCTCATCGATGCGTAATTTTGAAGACGAAAACATCAGCGAAGAAGATGAAGCGGTTTGGGACGAAACGAACCCGTATTATTACGAACCCATCGACTGGGCAGAATACAATTGGGAAGAGCGTGACGACCCGTGCAAATCCACCTATTATATGAACCGCGACCGCATTATCGAAACCACGGTTATGGCATCCAACATGGGGATTATTGCCAAAGGCGGAGACGAGAATAAAATCCTGATCGCTGTTACCGATATTCTTTCCACATCACCTATTTCCGGTGCTGATGTAACGGTTTATAACTATCAGATGCAGGCAATAGGAAAAGGGAAAACCGATGGACAGGGTTTTGCCGAAATTGATTATAAAAACGGGAAACCGTTTGTGGTTACTGCCACCAACGGAAAAGATATAGGCTATCTGGAAGTGAAGGAAGAACTTTCGCTTTCGCTGAGTAATTTTGATGTAAGCGGAAAAGAGATCCAGAAAGGTTTAAAAGGTTCTGTATATGGCGAACGAGGTGTTTGGCGTCCCGGCGACACTATCTACTTGTCGTTTATCCTAGAGGACAGGGCAAAGAAACTGCCCGAAGGACATCCCGTTGCGCTCGAAGTGTACACACCCACGCGTCAGTTTTATCACCGCCAAGTGAAAACCAACGGTGAAAACGGATTTTACACGTTTCAAATCGTTACCGACCCGTCAGCACCCACCGGTGTTTGGCAGTCTTATGTGAAAGTGGGCGGCACTTCGTTCTACAAACCATTGCGGATAGAAACCGTTAAGCCGAACCGGTTGAAAGTACGTTTGGAAACCGATTCCATTATCGATGCAAGTAAAGGTGTTTTTTCGGGAACGCTCACGTCGCAGTGGCTGCACGGTGCGCCGGCATCTAACTTGAAATCGGAAGTGGAAATCACACTTTCGCGTACGGAAAATCCGTTTTCGGGATACAATAAATATGTTTTCAACAATCCGCTTTTCAAGTTTGAAACCAACAGCTACAAGTTGTTTGAAGGAACGCTTAATGCATCGGGTGTGGCGGGTGTGAATTCGAGGATTCCGGTTGCTGAAAGTGCACCGGGCATGTTGCGGGGCAATATTGTGTCACGCGTTTTCGAAACCGGCGGCGACATGAGTTTTTACGCGCAAACCGCTTATTACTCGCCTTATGGCGTGTACGCCGGAGTGAAAACACCGGAGACAGAAGCATCGGGCTTTCTGGAGACAGACAAACCCATCGTTTTTGATGTTGTTACCTTGGATCCTTATGGGAAAAAGGTTTCGCGCGACAATGTAGAATATAAAATCTACAAGCTTAACTGGTCGTGGTGGTGGAACAGTTCCGAAGAAGATTTGGGCTCGTACGTGAACAACACGGCGGTCTCGCCCGTTGCCAACGGAGTTATTTCGACATCGAGCGGAAGCGGAAAAGTTAAATTTCAGGTTGATTATCCCGATTGGGGTCGTTACCTGATCTTGGTGAAAGATGCCGGGAGCGGACACACGGCGGGAACAATCTTTTATGTGGACTGGGCATCGACATATGGACGTTCCAATAAGACCGATCCGAACGGCTTGACCATGTTGTCATTCTCTACCGATAAAGAAACCTACGCTGTGGGCGAAACGGCTACGGTTATCATTCCGAAAAGCTCATCGGGACGTGCTTTGATAAGTATTGAAAACGGTTCGAGCATCATTTGGAAAGAATGGATAAAAACGTCGGAAACCGAAGACACCGAATATCGATTCAAAATTACCGAAGAGATGAACCCCAATTTCTATCTTTTTATCACGTTACTTCAACCGCACGCGCAAACCGAAAACGATTTACCCATCCGCTTGTATGGTGTGAGAAATATAAACGTTGAAGATAAAAATAGCAAGTTACAACCCATCATACAAATGCCCAATGAGTTAAGTCCGGAAAAGGAATTTTCGGTTTCGATTTCGGAGAAAACCAAAAAGTCGATGACTTACACGCTTGCCATTGTGGACGAAGGTTTACTGGATCTTACGTCTTTTAAGACTCCCAACGCGTGGAATGAGTTTTATGCCCGCGAGGCGCTTGGCGTGCGTACTTGGGACTTGTTCGACCGTGTATTGGGAGCGAATACGGGAATGATTGGCCCGTTGCTGAGCATCGGAGGCGACGAGGCGCTGAAAGCATCGAGCGATAAGGTAAACCGTTTCAAGCCCGTAGTTAAATTTTTGGGACCATTTACGATTAAAAATGGAGAGACCAAAACACACAAGATAAAACTTCCGCCATACGTGGGCTCTGTCCGCGTGATGGTAGTTGCCGGAGGAAACGGGGCATACGGAAGCGCCGAGAAAACAGTTGCGGTGAAAAATGCGCTGATGACACTCAGTACGCTCCCGCGCGTACTGGGCCCGGGTGAAGAGGTTTGGCTTCCGGTAAATGTGTTTGTGATGGACAGAAAAGTGAAAAACGTGCAAGTTTCCGTCCAGACAGACGGATTACTGAAACTACTGGATGGAGCGTCCAAGTCGGTTTCGTTTAACGCCACAGGCGATACGATCGTTTACTTTACGCTGAAAGCCGGGAACAGCACAGGAGCGGAGCAGGTAAGGATCAAGGCGTCGGGTGGAGGAGAATCGGTATCGGAGACCATCGATATCGGCATCCGGAATCCAAATCCTCCTGTTGTCATCAGCCAATCGGTGCTTATCGACCCGAACGGGAATGCGCAACTTGCGCTCAATCCCGGAAACGTGAACCCTACCGATTGGGCAAAACTGGAGCTGTCGCGCATTCCGAGTGTCAATCTAAACAAAAATCTGTCTTATTTGGCAGAATATCCGCACGGATGCACCGAACAGGTTACATCACAAGGGTTTCCCTTGTTGTATCTGGGTAATTTTGTTTCGTTATCGGATGGGGAAAAAGAGCTGACGAACAAAAAAATAGCGTCGGTAATTCAGGTTTTGTCCTCCAGGCAGTTGCCGGACGGAGGATTCGTCTATTGGCCCGGACAAGGCTTTGCCTCGGAATGGGCTTCTACGTACGCCGGACATTTCCTGGTGGAAGCCAAAAACAAGGGTTTCGATGTATCGCAGAGCGTGATCGGCCGGTGGGTAGGCTTTCAGCAGAAGCTAGCCCGAAACTGGACACGTATCGATTCTCATCGGGGTTATTACGGGATTTCGATGACTGAATTGCAGCAGGCTTATCGGTTGTATGCCTTGGCATTGAGTGGAAATACGGAGTTGGGCGCTATGAACCGGATGCGCGAAATCGCTGACTTGAACTTGCAGGCGAAATGGCGGCTTGCGGCGGCTTATGCGTTGGCTGGAAAGCCTGATGTTGCTAACTCTCTTGTTTTCAATGCTTCGGATGCAGTGGAAGATTATCGTTCCAATAACGATACGTACGGTTCTCCGGCACGTGATAAGGCGATGATCATGCAGACGTATCTGCTGCTGGGGAATATCGAGAAAGCGTTGCAATTGGCTCCGGATGTGTCACGGGCGCTTTCGTCCGATTATATCTCCACGCAAACCGTCGCGTTCGGATTGATGGCAATGGCGCAGTTAGCAGAAAAAATGGGTTCGGGAAATATTGATGTGGATTGGACATTGAACGGAAAGAAAATGGCTGCCGTGAATACGCCGCATGCTTTTCATCAGGTGGATTTGAAAACGGCGCCCAATCAATCGGTACAGATTTCCAACAAAGGCAAGGGCAAAGTGTATGCCCGGCTTACCGCCTTCATGCAACCGTTGGTGGACACACTTCGTGCCGCGGAGGGTTCGTTGCGGTTGTCGGTTAATTACCTTGATGCCGCAGGTAAACCGCTGGACGTGAAATCGCTGAAACAGGGAACGGAATTTACGGCCGTGGTTACTGTCCGGAATTCGGTGGAGCAGTCGTTTACAGATCTGGCGTTGCTGCAGGTATTTCCGTCGGGTTGGGAGATTTTTAACGAACGCCTGACGGGAACCCAATCGGCTGCCGAAACCTATAACTACCGCGATATCCGGGACGACCGGGTATTGACCTATTTCAACCTGGGAGCCGGTCAATCGGCCACGTTCCGTGCAAGGCTCCAGGCGGCGTACCGGGGTAACTATTACCTGCCTGCCGTATCGTGCCAGGCGATGTATGAACCGCGTGAACAGGCCCGAACGAGCGGGATATGGGTAGAGGTAAGATGATTGACAAATTTCTATCTTTAAAACGATGGGAAAAAGCAACCTTGATTATCGGTTTTATACTGATGATGGGGTATGCTTTTTCCCTTCCCGATCCCTTGTTCGATGCATCATACAGTACGTTAGTCTCTGACCGGAACGGTGAATTGTTGGGTGCACGCATTGCGTCGGACGGGCAGTGGCGGTTTCCGCCAACCGATAGTATTCCCGATAAATACAAAACCTGTCTGATGGCGTTTGAAGACCGCTATTTTCGGTATCATCCGGGAGTGAATCCGTTGTCGTTGGGGCGTGCGATGGTGCAAAATATCAAAGCGGGCAGGGTAGTGAGCGGCGGAAGTACCCTCACGATGCAAACCGTACGATTAATGCGGAAAAACAAACGTACCTACTTCGAGAAATTTATTGAAATTATTCTCGCCACGCGATTGGAACTGTCGTACTCCAAAAAACGAATTATCGCGCTATACGCTTCCCACGCACCGATGGGGGGAAATGTGGTGGGAGTTGATGCCGCCGCGTGGCGGTATTTCGGTCACGGCGCGCGGTCGTTGTCGTGGGCCGAATCTGCCACTCTAGCTGTTCTGCCTAATTCACCGTCGTTAATGCATTTCGGCAGGAACAGGGATGCGTTACTCACGAAACGAAATCGTTTGCTGCAAAAATTGCTTGACAACGGCACGATTTCCGAAACCGATTATCGATTAGCCACCGCCGAGCCGCTACCCGAAAACCCACATTCGTTGCCACAAATCGCCCCTCATTTGGTCACACGGCTTTATTTGTCTCAACCCGGAACGCATGTGCAATCCACTATCGACAAAAGCTTGCAACTCCAAGCCGATAATGTGCTGGAGCGATGGAACACCGAGTTTTCGCAGAACCATATCCTGAACCTCGCGGCGCTGATTGTCGATTTGGAAAAAAACGAAGTCATTTCGTATATCGGTAACGTAAACTTCGGCAAACAACAATCAGGAAATCAAGTGGATATTATTCAATCGTCGCGAAGTACGGGCAGTATCCTCAAACCTTTTCTTTACTGTGCCATGTTACAGGAGGGCGCACTGTTACCGGGTGAGTTATTGCCCGATATACCGATAAATGTTGGCGGTTTTTCGCCCAAAAACTTCAGTTTGCAATACGACGGAGCAGTTCATGCAAATGAGGCGCTGGCACGCTCGTTGAACGTTCCGTCTGTAGTCTCGCTGCGCCGGTATGGAGTGCCGAAATTTTACGATTTTCTGAAAAAAGCCGGATTGACAACGCTTAACCGCCCGGCCGACTATTACGGACTTTCGCTTATTCTGGGCGGTGCTGAAGGGACACTTTGGGAAGTGGCAAACGCGTATGCGGATATGGCGAACGCCGTAAGGACGGTTGCTCCCCGTAAGGAGGAATTTTCACTGGTGCATGAAGGTCAGGATTATAGGGGAGGACGGGTAAACGCCTTTACGGATGCTGGAGCGGCGTGGTTGACATTGGAAGCGCTGACCAACGTCAACCGCCCCGAAGAGATCGACTGGCAGTTTATCCCTTCGATGCGGAGGGTAGCGTGGAAAACAGGAACGAGTTTCGGCTTCCGCGATGCCTGGGCAGTGGGTGTTACACCGAAATATCTTGTGGCGGTATGGACAGGGAATGCGAGTGGCGAAGGCCGTCCCGGACTGACTGGTGCGCGTACATCGGCGCGGGTGATGTTTGATTTGTTCAACTTGTTGCCGCCCACTTCCTGGTTCGAGACACCTTATAATCATCTGACCGAGGTTGTTGTTTGCCGGGAGAGCGGATGCCTCGTGGGATTGCATTGTCCGCCTTCATCGGCAGATACTGTTTTTGCTCCGGCAAAAGCGGTGCAGGGAAGCGTCTGCAATTATCACCAACGGGTGCATGTTTCGGAAGATGAGCGTTACCGGGTTTATGAACATTGTGCTGTAGGCAGGGGAATTCGCCCGGTTTCGTGGTTTGTGTTGCCTCCGTCGTGGGAGTGGTATTACAAACAACAACACCCTACATACCGGTCGCTTCCGCCTTTTTCGCCTGAATGTAGCGATGGCGCATCGGGAGAGGTGATGCAGTTTATCTACCCTTATCCCAACTCAGTCATCAAAATAACCAGGCAACTGGATGGTATGCGTGGAAAAGCGGTTTTCGAACTTGCTCACCGAAACCCTTCGGCACGGGTGTTCTGGCATTTGGATAACGAATACCTCGGTGAAACAGCGGATGTTCATCAGATGGAGCTTTCACCCGAATCGGGTGCGCATGGGTTGACGGTGGTGGATGAAATGGGAAATTCGTTGACAATCAGGTTTAAGGTGGAATGAGTCCGTTAAAAATACCTTTGCAAAATAGAGGTAACAGAAGAATAATATCCGCTTCCGAAGAGGTTTAAATGCACCAGCAGGTAGTATAACTGATAGAGTTCGATCTGTTGGCCGTCACTCCCTGATTTGGGAATGATCTCGTGATAGGCGTCGTAGAATGATGAGGTGAAACCGCCGAAAAGCTTGCTCATGGCTATATCTACCAGTGAGTGTCCGTAATAGGCGGCAGGATCGATAAGGTAAGGGGTTCCGTCGGTGGAGATGAGGTAATTTCCAGCCCACAAGTCTCCGTGCAAGAGTGACGGCTTTACAACTCCAAAAATTTCACGAAAAACCGGAAGTGCGTTTTCGAGCGAGGGAATCTCCTTTTTATGGAGTAACTGGTGGTCGTAAGCCAGCTTTAATTGCGGGGAAATACGCTCGTGCCAGTAAAATTCTGCCCAGTCGGGATGAAGGCGGTTGCTTTGCGGCAAGCTTCCGATAAAGTTATCCGACAAAAAACCAAAGTCTTTTTGAGTACACCGATGCAATTGGGCGAGTTGCGTGCCAAACTGCCTGAAATCGTTTGCGTCAGGACGTTTGGCTTCCACGAAATCCATCAGCAGAAATGATTTTCCTTCAAGCGACCCCACTACATACACGTGCGGTATGGCAATAGTCTTTGTTTTTTCAATCGTCTGCAACCCTTTTTGTTCCGCATGGAACATTGCCAACGCAAACGGGTTGGTGTTTACTTTGAGAAAATACTTTTTGGTTTCGGTTTGCAGTTGATATGCTGAAGAAATATCGCCTCCGGGAATGGAGCGGTATGAGGCAATGCCTTCTCCGATTTCCTGGGAAATATGAGATAGGATTGTTTGCATTATTGGTTATTGCTCCAACGCCTTAATACTTTCTTCGAGCAACGCAATTTTACTTTCCGCATCGGCCTGTTTTTTGCGTTCGTTTTCCACGATTTCGGGTTTGGCATTTTGTACAAACCGTTCGTTACCCAGCTTTTTCATCACCGATTGCAAGAAGCCTGCGTAGTACTCCCGTTCGGCTTTCATCTTTTTTAATTCGGCTTCCACGTCCATCTTATCGCTCATCGGGACGATGAACTCGGTGGTACCCACCAAAAAACCGATGGTGACGGCAGGCTTCTCCGATAGGTTCTCGATCGATGAGAGGTTTGCCATTTTGGCAACAGCCGTATCGAACCGGCTATCGTGATTCCCGATCACCTGCAGTGTCAATTCATCTTTATTGGGAATATTCTTCTGCAAACGGATAGTACGGATGCCGGCAATAATTTGTTTGGTAATTTCGAAATCGGCGATCAGTTTTTCATCCACCCGATTAGCCTTTGGCTGTTGAGCGATCGTGATGCTTTCACCCGGTTTCCTTTCGTTCAGGGCCTGCCACAATTCTTCGGTGATGAAGGGCATAAACGGGTGTAACAGGCGCAGTAGGCTGTCGAAGAACGCTAGTGTCGCCTGATAGGTTGCCCGGTCTATGGGTTGTCGGTAAGCCGGTTTTACCAATTCGAGGTACCACGATGAAAACTCGTCCCAGAATAGTTTATAGACCATCATCAATGCCTCCGAAAGCCTGTACTTACTGAATAAATCATCCAGCTCGACAATGGTTTTCGACAATACGTTCCCGAACCAGTTGATGGCAATTTTTGCCGTTTCTGGCTGTTCATTTGTGTCGTTTACTTCCCAGCCTTTTACCAGCCGGAAAGCGTTCCAGATTTTGTTGTTGAAGTTTCTGCCCTGTTCACAGAGTGATTCATCGAACAGCAAATCGTTTCCCGCTGATGAGGCCAGCAACATACCCATTCGGACGCCGTCGGCGCCGTGTCTTGCCATCAATTCAATGGGATCGGGTGAATTTCCAAGCTGTTTCGACATCTTTCGGCCTTGAATGTCGCGAACGATTCCCGTGAAGTATACGTTGCTGAAACAGGGAGACTGGCGGTATTCATATCCCGCCATAATCATTCGGGCCACCCAGAAGAAAATGATGTCGGGCCCGGTAACCAAATCGTTTGTAGGATAATAGTAACTGATATCCGGATTGTCGGGCTGGTTAATTCCGTCGAAAACCGAGATGGGCCATAGCCACGATGAAAACCAGGTGTCGAGGCAATCTTCGTCCTGACGCAAGTCGTCTATGGTGAGTGGGTAATCCACCGTTTGAAGCGCCTTTTGGTAAGCCTCCTCTTTTGTCACGGCTACCACCACTCCGCCTTTGGGAAGATAATATGCTGGAATCTGATGTCCCCACCACAATTGTCTGCTGATGCACCAATCCTTGATATTTTCCATCCAGTGGCGATAGGTATTTTTGTATTTCACCGGATGAAATTTAATGGTATCGTTTTCAACCGCATCAAGGGCAGGTTTAGCAATGTCTTCCATTTTTAGGAACCACTGCATGGAGAGTTTGGGTTCAATGGCGACGTTGGTTCGTTCAGAAAAACCGACTTTATTGGTATAGGGTTCGGTTTTCTCAATCAGGCCCGCATTTTCCAGGTCTTTTTCGATGAGTTTCCGAACTTCGAACCGGTCTTTTCCAGCATACATCGCTCCGTTTTCGTTGAGCGTACCGTTATCGTTAAAAATGTCGATGGACGGCAGGTTGTATTTTTCTCCCAGCACATAATCGTTGACATCGTGGGCCGGCGTAACTTTCAGACATCCCGTTCCAAACTCCATATCCACGTATTCATCTTCGATAACGGGGATAACGCGGCCGATGAGCGGGACAATAACTTTTTTCCCTTTCAAATGTGCCGTTTTAGGATTATCCGGATGGATACACATCGCCGTGTCGCCCATAATGGTCTCCGGACGGGTCGTGGCTACAACCGCATAGGCCTCTTCTCCTTCGATTTTATAACGCAAGTAATAAAGTTTCCCGTTCACCTCCTTGTGCACCACCTCTTCATCCGAGAGTGCGGTAAGTGCCTGCGGATCCCAGTTTACCATACGGACACCGCGATAAACGAGCCCTTTGTTGTACAGATCCACGAAAACGTTGATTACACTTTCGGAACGTTTTTCGTCCATGGTAAAGCAGGTTCTGTCCCAGTCGCACGATGCACCCAGCTTTTTCAACTGTTCCAGAATCATTCCGCCATGCTTGTGTGTCCACTCCCAGGCATGGGACAGGAATTCTTCGCGCGTAAGGTCGGATTTTTTTATTCCTTCCGCAGCAAGCTTGGCAACCACTTTCGCTTCGGTAGCAATGGAGGCATGATCGGTTCCGGGAACCCAACAGGCATTTTTTCCCTCCATCCGTGCACGTCGTATCAGGATATCCTGAATGGTGTTGTTGAGCATATGCCCCATGTGCAGGATACCGGTGACGTTCGGGGGCGGAATGACAATTGTATAAGGTTCACGTTCATCGGGCTTGGAACGAAACAGTTTGTGTTCCATCCAGTATGAATACCATTTGTCTTCTACCTCCGCAGGGTTGTACTTACTTGAGATTTCCATTACGCTTCTGAATTAAAGTGCAAAAATACAAAAAAAGGATTTCGTAATGAAATCCTTTTCGTGTTGTTTTGCGATTGTTGTGACCCGACAGGGAAGTTGCCACTTCTGGACCTGATCAGTGAGAATGTCTGGTTTGCATCAAGAGGAATCTACTTTAAGATTTCCTTTTAGGTCCTTTATTACAGCACTTCGCTCATAGCCAGGTAGTCGGATTGGTTGGCATAAATAAAAAGTAGCGATCGTCCCTTGATGGTATTGATGATGGGTTTTGCTAATTCCCGGGGCAGTGCCGGACAGCCGAAACTGCGGCCTAACCGTCTGCTTGACCGGATGACTTCTTCGCTGCAATAATCGGCTCCATGGATCACAATGGCGCGGGGTCTTGCCTGGTCGTTAATACCTTCTTCTAATCCATCAAGCAGCAGCGAATAGCCGTTGCCCCCCTTATAAGTACCGGCAGTCCGGTAAAAACCAAGTGAACTTTGGTGAGAGCCATTCCGGTTTGAAAAAGAGGTGGCGTAATTTCCACCGCTGTTCCGTCCATGCGATACATACGACACAAAAAGTACTTCTTTCTTTACCAGATTCAGCACATACATTCTCTTCTTGGACGAAGGAAGATTGAAATCAATCACCGTAAGCAGAGGATTATTCTGTATATTTAACTTTATATAACCTGTATACGCCGCCTTGAAAGTATTAAACTGAATTAATCCTTCCAATTTCATCTGTTCGTAAAGTAGCTCACAACCGGAACAAGAAAAATCGATTTTAGGGATGTTTTTCCTGCTCTCCTTTGTTCCTATAGGGAAAGTGGGCGCAGAGAATACAATTAATAAAATAGTAAATTGGACTTTCCGCATAGTTATATTCAGAAAATTTTTCTCCAAATAAACTAATTTTATTGAATAAGATTGTTAATCAATCACAATGATAACCGATTGTTTAACAGCCGCCCAGTCATACACGAATTTTGCGTGTGACGATGCGTTTCTGACGCACATGTGAGAGCGTGGCGTTGTTCCCAGCGAAGAACTGTATTCAATGATTTTTTTGTGCGGATACTGTACGGGCACACCGTGAACATAAGCTCCATTCGTAAAACGTGAAGCATAGGGGGCGTAACCCGCGATAACGCTGGTACCGTCTCTCACGTAGCACATCTTCTCTTTCTTATCCTGTACCGCAAAGATTCCGGTAGGGGTCTCCTGGGCATGCGGAGGCTTATGGACGCCCGTAGTCGCGGGATTCATGCTCAAAATGTGCCATTCGTCGCTATTTTTCTCGAGGGTCGTGATATTCTGATTGGTGACATCTACCACCACCACTTTGTCAAACCGGACACTATCTCCCCACGAAATAAGATAACGCTTAGGCAACAAATATTCACCTTCCAATGAGACACCGGCAATTCGTACCATCTCAGTGGTGTCGCTGCCTAAAATTTTTACCAGCCAGCCATCCCGTCCATATCGTATCAGCTTTGTCTCATCCCCGATACTGTAAAGAGGGGCCGACTGATACCGTTCTACGTCATATTGGTCGGACACCCGGCCATAATCGTTTCTTACGAATCCTTCAATGGTTGGCGCTTCCTTGTTTTGGTTTTTATAATTGCTTAAAACACCCCAGTTGCCACCTTTGGCTACCGCATTTTCAAGTTGGGCAATCTCTACCTTTATTTTTTCCCATTGGAAATACCGGACGGTGTCCTTGTAGGGGTATTCATCATCCAGTAAATATTGATCGTACTGAAATGCTTTTTTGTAAAAAAATATCATCTTCGGTCAGGGTTTTCCTCTCTTCTGCTATGTGGTCTGTAGAGTCCTCATCTGCCATACCTGACACGACACTGCTGTCGTCATTCCTAATGCTGAGGTCACACCCTATTTGGAACAACATTATTATCAAAAAGAAAACAGTATTGGAGTACTTTCTATTCATTGGTCGTAATTTTTTTAACTTTTTTCTGGTTTTGGTCTGCATCGATTGTTTCTTGTAAGTTAAATCATGATTTTCGTATTTGTAAACGGCGTTATCCTTGATCCATGTAGCTAAGCCAGTACCTTGTGTATAGATATGGCTGTCCGTAAACTAATTATCTTTGATTTCAGTCTTCATCTCTTCTGAAGAGAAATTGTAACGATAGAGTTTAAAAGTAATAGCAAAGCCGGACATCGGATTAATCATTAAGAACTTCCGGAGAGCTTCTGTTAACGGGACGTATGATGAGAGTATCTCCTGTATTCACCTTTAATGGCTCTTTTTGCTGTTCATTTTGTTTGTTCTTATTTTTGGAGAACAACCGGAATATCCAGCTGTTGGCAATTGTTTCAGCTGCTTTGGTTATCTCTATTACACCCTGATCTACATTAGCAATGGCTGTGTCTACGCTTAAACCCATCTGCTTGTCATTTAGAAGTCGTGGAAGCACTCCCTCGCCGTGATTAATAGAGTAGGATGTCTGGTGAAGCTGATTCACCAGTGAGTCGGCATTCTTTGTGGTTGAACTAAGGTTGGCCATGATAGTGTTCAATTGGGTGGTGATGGAATCATCATTCACCAGCTTCCCTAAGTCGCCATGTCCGTTGTTGATTTTGGAGGTTATCTGATTCACATCCGACAGCGATGCATTCAACCGGCTTGTCGCATCCTTAAGATTGGTGGTAAGGCTATTGTCATTAATAAGACGCGCAATATCACCGTCGCCGTTGTCTATTTTATCCGTGACTGAACGCAGATTGGCTATAACACCCTTTGCTTCTTCGAGCATCACGGTTGCCTGAGCAATCATCGCTTGAATATCGAGACCCTCAGCCACAGGCAGGTAATCGTCTTCTTCTACCTTTCCCGTAGCAGGATCACCGGTGGAGATAAGAACAATTTTTCCACCCATCAGCCCTTCCTGTCCAATCTGTACTGCTGAGTTCTTGTAGATATAGTCGGTATAAGTATCCCTAATCGTCATGCTTACAATGACAGATGAATCGGCGATGATCCGGATATCATTCACTGTGCCGATACTTATTCCAGCGAAACGAACAATATTTCCCGATATCAGTCCGCGAATATCTTTGAATGAAGCGTGCACCTCGGTGGTGGAGGTAAACAGATTTTGTTTACTCCCGATCAGATATATCGCCACAATAAACAATATGAGGGCTGATGCAATGAAAATACCCAACTTTAATGTTTTTTTTGTTTTTCCCATTTCTCTTGCTGTTTGTTAAATAAAATAATCCCTTACCTCTTTCTCTTCGTTGCGACTCAGTTCATCGTACGTCCCCACTACCTTGAAGATTCCTTCGTCCATGATCTTTATGCTGTCTGTGGCAATTTTTGCACATTTCATATCGTGTGTGATGATAATAGCAGCCGTGTTGTATTCTTCGCGTATTTTCAGGATCAGTTCGCTAATTTCACCCGATGTTACCGCATCCAGCCCTGTGGTTGGCTCATCATAGAGGATTATTTCTGGCTTCAGAATCAACGTTCTGGCCAGAGCTATCCTCTTTTTCATTCCACCGGATAATTCCGACGGCATTTTATCAATGGCATCCAGCAGCCCCACACTTCTGAGCGATCGTTCAATCAACTCCTCCGTATCGAGTTTCTTGTCCCTAAATTGTGTTCTCCGAATGGGGAAAAAGAGATTTTCCCGTACACTCATTGAATCATATAATGCTCCTCCCTGAAAAAGATAACCCACCTTCTTTCTCAATTCATTCAGTTCGTTGCTGTTGCATTCGAGCACATTAGTCCCAAGCACATCGATCTCGCCTGCATCGGGTTCTATCAGCCTTACAATGCACTTGATAAGCACCGATTTTCCAATCCCCGATTTCCCCACAACCCCCAGGTTCTCCCCTTTGTGAAGTACCAGATCAATACCCCTTAAAATATGATTCTTATCAAAGGATTTATACAGTTTTTTCGCAACAATGACCTCTTCTTTATCCATATTGCTTTACAGGATGCTCGTTATTAATACGAAAACCAAATCGATCACGAAAATAGTAAGCGATGCTGCCACTACAGCTGAGTTGGCTGCCTTGCCCACTGATTCTGTGCCTTTTCCGGCGGTGTAACCCTTGTAACTACCTATTAACCCAATGAAAAAACCGAACAAGACCGTTTTCAGTGTGGAGGGGAGCAAATCGACAAAACCCATCAGGGAAAACGAACGATTGATGAAGAGCGTGACCGAGGTTTCTTCGAATACGTTCACAGCCAGAAACGCGCCGAAAAGACTAAACGCATCAGCGAATATTACCAGTATGGGAACAACCAATGTCGTAGCCATCACGCGCGAGGCAACCACAAAACTCAGGGGACGTGTTCCCGAAACTTCCATCGCATCAATCTGTTCGGTAACTGTCATTGCAGCAATCTCTGCAGCTATTCCCGAGCTTATCTTTCCCGCACAAATCAGTCCCGTTATGACCGGCCCAAGTTCCCGCACCATGGATACAGCAATCACTCCAGGTAACAACGTCTGTGCACCAAAGTCAGCAAGAACAGGATTCATCTGCATGGTGAGTACCAGTCCCATGATAAAGCCAGTGACCACTACCAGTGCCAGCGACTTGTTACCCAGTAAGAACCCGTGTTTGATGAATTCCCTAAATTCGAAAGGAGGTTGGAACATTTGTTTAATCACTTTTCCGGTAAACAATACCAGTTCTCCCAGGTCGATAAATACACCGTTATAAAAGGTTAGGGTTTCTTCCTTCATCTTAGGTTTTCCCCTGATGCGCAATTTTGCCACAGAAACATTGATTTTTGCCATATATGTTGGATAATTGATTTTGTTTAAAGAATACTTATACAATTATACTGTTTTTTTTTGATAAATCTAACAAATATTTCAATAACTCACTGATATTTAGTTGAATAAAATATTTATTTCTCATAAAAGGTAAAGAATATTTGTTCAACGAGCTAAAGTTCAGCAGGTTATATTAATTAAGGCGACTTCAAATGACTGATTTCCAATGAAAAAAAGTTGACAACCCACTGATTTTACTTGTGTGGTTTTTTCACTCCAAAAGTAGACCGCTTGTTAACTCGAACAGATTCTGTCTGTTCATAACTTATGATAAATGTGTATTATCCAAAACAGTTCTGCGGCGTAAATTAAGTCCCTAAAAATTTAATTTTCGATAATCGCTTTGCTTTGTTTTGAGATATCCAGATTGATGACGAAACGTACCCGCTCTTTCACCGGTCCGGTGACCGACTGAATGTTATTGCTAACCAGCAAAGGGAGATAGATTTCAAATACACTCGATATGCCTGCTTTAAAGCCTGCTTCAAAGAATAGTGGCGAATTGTAACGGGTTGATAATCTATGATCGTTGAACAGAACGTTGGCGAACGGTTTAATCCCTGTTTTGGATAGGATTCCAGGCAGACTGCTCGTGAGGGAAACAGAAAGAAGCCACTTGCTGTAACCTAGGACATGGTTAACCGGTGACACCAGTCCGCCTTCAGAAAGAGTGATCTGCCTGGATAAAAATGAACTGGGGAAGACAGCAAAACGATCGGGATAGATACCCTCATACAGGTATAGCTCCCGTCCGCTTCTACCCGCGGGAGCAAGCGAGTGGAAGCTGTTTGAACCACTCTTTTTCAGTATTGTGCCGGCAAAAAACCTTATGTCCAGTCCTTTATCTCTTCCGGAGTAACTCTGTCTGTAATTGAAATCCAGGGCAATTTTGCTGAATGACGCCCCCGCTTCAAAAGAAGCCAACAGTTGAAAGGGATTGACCGGGCTGTCTTTTTCAAAATTGTATCCAAACTGAATGTACCGGTTCATCTTTGCCTGTTGCGGGATTAAAACCTGATTCAGACCAGATGCCAGCGTGAAACGTCCATGGATGCTATGCTGAAAGGAGTTGGTCGATCTGTTTTTCCGGAAGTGAATATCCAGCCCTGCCATCACCTTCCGGTAGTCCTGGTTGCCTGGAGCACCGAACTGTGTCCCCTGCAGCGTGAACGTTGCCATTCTGATCAGGTTGTTGTAGGGTGTGAAATGATAGGAGATTTTCCCGAACCCCGCTAGCTTTGATTGATTAAAAGAGTAAAATGGAATTGCCAGGTATTCAACAGGTTTGGGTGTGATCAAACCGTTGTAAAGCGCCATACCTGCCATTAACCCGTTCTCGCGGGTCCAGTTGACAAGTGGAATATACATCAGGGGAATTTTCTCAGGATCTTCCACACCTGCCAACAGCTGCGGTTGCACCGGGTTGGATTTAGGGAAAAGACCTGAAGTGCGGATATTGTTGTTGAGACGGAACCGTTCAGGCATTATATGATGTGGGTCAATCTTTATTTCACTGTAATCACCCTTCGGTATTTCAATCCATCTCTCTCCCGGGAAACCATCGATCCATTTTTCAAAACAGATGCTATCATCTGAGAGCCCGGCGATCATCAAGGGCGAAACCATTTCTCCCCTGTTTTTAACAAGCAGTTGTTGATTGCTGATTTTTACTATTTGATAATCAATCCTTTTGGTTGTGCAGATAAAATCATCAAAAAACCAGCTTAACTCTTTCGACGTGTGCTTTTCAAAGGCGGTACGCAGATCATCGGGTCCGGGATGCCGGAACCTCCATTGCCGGTAAAAATCACGCATGCCTGTATCAAACAGGCTATCGCCCAAGTAAGCCCTGAGATAGGTAAACCCCATGGAGGCTTTGGTATAAATCATTTGACCGTAATTGGAACGGTTGTAGTCTGTGGAGGGCAGATTGAGCGGTTGTTCGCTGTTGTTGCGAGCCGGGATAAGCCACTGCAGCTCCTGCAACGCTTCTGCGGGCAACTCGTCTGCATGCAGGAATTTCGCCTGTTTTTCCGACTTCAGCATTATCTCCCAGAGCTTCTTATCAGGATGATTCAATTTCATCTGTCGGTCTTCATAACTGCTGGAGAGCCCTTCGTCCAGAAAGGGAAAACGGCGTTCGTTGAAGCCCAGCGCCCCATAGAACCATGAATGGGCCATCTCATGGGTAATCACGTTCTCAAGTGTCCAGGCATTTTTCGTTGGGCCGATTACGGCTAATCCGGGGTATTCCATTCCCAGCCCGGCGCTCAATGGACTCTGAACCAGTGTGAAACTGTTGTAGGGATAATCACCTATCAGGCGTGAGAAATCCATGATTGCCTGATTGGTATAAATCAATGCCTTCTGCCACAAACGCGATTGGCGGGCAGTAAGCATCACCCACGTAGTTATTTCCTTGTCCGATTCGGGAAGCTTGATTTTTTCTTTCATCACGTTGAATTGCTTGTCGGCAAACCAGGCAAAGTCATGCATGTTCTCTCCCCTGTAATGGAGTGTTTTTGTAGTTGTGGATAAAGGGATATGTTTTGTTTTCCCCAGCATCCTTATGCTCTTCCAGTCGGTGTCAGCAGCGAGTGAGTCAAGTCTTGCCAGTTCTGTGCTGTCTTGCAGATCTCCCGATGCAGCCACGGTATAGTGCTTCGGCAGCGTAATCCTTACATCAAAGTCTCCGAACTCGGAATAGTACTCTCCCTGGTCCAGATATGATAAGGGATGCCATCCGTTCCGGTCATATACCGCCGGTTTGGGGAACCATTGTGTGATTTGATATGTCTGGTCGATGTGACCCAGCCGTGATGTGACTCCCCTGGGTATTTTAACGTGAAAGGGTGTGGTGATCAGGATCTCCCCGCCGGGGAGAAGAGGGTTGCTCAGCCTTATTTCACAGATATCGGGTTGGTCGGGAAGCAATTCCCAGCTGACGGGAAGGTCATCTACCCTGAACTCCAGTGAATCGATGAAGCCTCTTAGTTCCGGATCTTTAAACAGTTTTTGCTTGCCACTGAATGAGAATATCTGTTTGGCTAATGGAGTATCATTATCTGAATAGGCATTGGGCCACAAATGAAAATACAACACCCGGAGTGTATCCGGCGAATTGTTGGTGTATTGCACCTCCTCGTAAGCACTGAGCTCGTGAATCGAATCATTGAGCGTCACACTGATCCTGTAATTCACCTTCTGCTGAAAATATTCTTTCGAGGATGCAATCGGACAATGCCCGATAATTAGAAGTAAAGCTATCAGCAATTGCCCGAGTAAGGTATTTTTTTTTATTACCCGCATAAACAGATTGATAATCTGGCTACACAAAAAGGAAACAGGGTAATGTATCCATTACAGAACCCTGTTTTCCATTCGCATGCATCGAAGTATTTAACAGATTGTATTAAAGTAAAACCACCAAAAGAATAATTAGCAGTAACAATGAAAGTCCACCAATATAAATGGCCGGTCCGTTCTGTACTGTTTCCTTAATCTCTTTCAGTTCATTTTTCAGTTCACTTTTCTCCGTAGCGGTCAGTTCAGATTTGTCCATTTCGCGAATCTCTATAACCCGCTCTTTAAGAACATTCACTTCTTCGGTTGTTAATGTGGCTTCAGTTGCCACATTGTTGTTCGAGGCACCATGTGCTGCAAAAGTAGGTGCTGCACCCAGCGAGAATATCGCCAGAAGTACAAAAAAAATTGTTTTTTTCATCTTGTTTTTTTAAAAAAATATCATTATTAGTTAAACATTACATTATCTTTTATGCTATACAAAACAACAACGATCGCTAACATCAAACGAATCTATATTAAATTTCATGTTGGTAAAGGTAGTGGTGACTCAACTTAATAATCTTACATATTGTAAAGAAAAAGTTATATATTTCACAGATAGGATTCAAATATTCATCGCTGTACGTGAAAAAAGCCGCTGCCAGGTCGCCAGAGAAGATTTAATTTATGATTCAATTACTTAGCTTATAATCGCTAGCTTTTCGAGAATCAATATAAGTATTTTCACATTGAGTCTATCTTCGTACTCTTTTTTAAGCTTATCGATTCCTTTTAGTGCATTTCCTTCTTTATTAACAAAGTATAGCCCTGAATTTTCGACTATTATTTTATCTGTCACATTCTTTTGTTTCAGTGCCACTAATAATATCCTTAGTTCGTACTCTTCACCTATCCACGTAATGGGCTGTATATTTCCCATTTCCTGCCCGAAGAGTATGCTAAAATCTTTGTAGGAATCCCCTATGAGTTTCATTTCAGATAGACTCTTGTGGAGGTATTTTATTTGATCTTCGTTTAGTCGCTTAAATAGTTTCTTTGGCGTTTGCTGTGGGGCATCGTCTATCATATGTTCTATCTCTTCAACAAACCTGCTGTAAACTCCACCTTTGTTCATCACTTCCTCGGTCAGGTCATGCAGAAAAATGAGATTGACATCACCATCGTCAGGCACAGTGCAAATAAAGTTATAGCTTATTGATCTTTTAAAATCCGTTATATGCATGTGGCGTACATCCCCTTTTGTAAACATCG